>Ga0268253_10000115_pt1 | contig 20898 bp, 14 predicted proteins | sample AgamicMgMarz_FD_200250 | JGI IMG/M metagenome (GOLD analysis project Ga0268253, IMG submission 200250) | Agave microbial communities from Guanajuato, Mexico - Mg.Ma.rz (v2) (version 3) | ecosystem: Host-associated > Plants > Phyllosphere > Phylloplane/Leaf | place: Guanajuato, Mexico... | reverse complement strand
CACGAATATCTGTCGCGCAAGGATCTGGCGCCGCCGATCGCCTATCCCAAACCTGACGGCGTTTTGACGTTCGACCGGCTGAGTTCGGTATTCCTCTCGAACACCAATCATGCGGAAGATCAGCCGGTCCATCTGACGCTCGAGGATCCGGATATTCCCGTGAATTTGAACCTTCCGATGTACGATGAGCCCGCGCAACGGTATTGCCCCGCCGGCGTGTACGAGATCACCGGCCTGGAAGAGAGTGATCCTCGCTTCCGGATCAACGCGCAGAATTGCGTGCACTGCAAGACGTGCGACATCAAGGATCCGACCCAGAACATAACATGGGTGGCCCCGGAAGGCGGGGGAGGACCGAATTATCCCAACATGTAGCTTTTTCGTTCTGGCCCGTACGCCCATGTTGGCCGCTGCCCGCCGGTGCCCCAGCGCGTGAGCCGAGCCGCCTGAGCCAGCGCGCGCGGCAGCCGCCGTCGGTGCCGACATTGCAGCCGCTGACTATGCCTCGGCACTCGCCCCGGCGCGCGAGGATCCGGCGATGACAATCCGTGCTGTCCGGAGGGATTGAACGCGGTGACACGAGTTGCCGCGCCGCCGCGGCGTAGCTGGTCAAGTTCGATCCAGCCCCGGATGCGGCGAGCAGGAACCAAAGCCCGGCTGAACCTGCTCCATCTGCCTGGAGCGGGGGGCGTCCGGTAAACAGCCTTCGCTGACCACTCAGACACCGGCGCGGTGCCCAGGATTTTCGTGCGCTGATCTTTGTCGCACTCCGCTTCCCGGGCCCACGACCGTGCTGCTCGATGGTTACAGGGTCACCGCCAGGAGTCCGTCATCAGCAAGTGCTTCGCAGATGAAGCTTTGTGAAAAGAACAGGATCAATGCCGGAGCACCGCTTCGACTTGCGCCTTTGCGAGTTCCCTCGCGCGCTACGCAAGTGCCGGCGGCGCTCCGGGCCCCCTAGAAATTCAGTCGATACTGAACACCCAGCTGGCGTGGGCGGCTGATTGCTGCTCGCGGCAGGCGCTGCGTAGAACCGTCGGGCAGCACTTCCCGTCGCGCGAAGCCGGATTCCACCAGATCCCCGAGGTTCAGGCGTTCATCGAGCAGGTTCTTGCCGTAGACGAGCAGCTCCGAATTGCCCCAGCGAACACCAATATTGGCGTTGACGAAGTTGAAGGGCTGGCGAGTGACGAACGTGGTCGGCCCGTTGAATACCCGGACCGAACCGGTGTAGCTATAATCGCCGGCGATGAAGAGGTTCATTTTGTCGGTCAGCGGGGTTTCGTAATAGCCTGAGACGGAGCCCGTCCATCGTGGCACTTGCGCCAGTCGCGTATTGGGCGCCTGCTGGATCAGACCTGGATCCTGCAGGATGCCGTCCGTGTAGCCAGCCCCGACCTGTATGGTGAGCGGTACGTCGGCGAAGGGACGTCCGCTCACCTCCAGTTCACCGCCGCGAATGCGGGCTTTGCCGGCATTGGTCGTGAAACTGAACGTGCAGACGGGCAGGCTGACAACCTGCTGGATGTTGGACCAGTCGATTTGAAAGGCTGCCGCCGAGACGCTAACGCGTCCATTGGCAAAGCGGTTTTTGACTCCGACTTCGTAGCTCCAAAGCGAATCCGGGGCGAAGCGTTGGGTATCTTCACGCGTACGTCCGATCGCGGCCAGTTCCGGGTCGCAGAGATCCAGCCGCGGCTGGGTGCCGCCGGGGCGGAATCCCTTTGCCGCCGAGGCGTAGACATTGCCCTGATCGCCAATCTTGTAGGAGAGGACCGCCTTCGGCACCACGCCGGTCTGCTTGTCCCGCCGCGCTTCGTAAAGGGTCGCCCCTCCCATCGTGAGCGCGCCTCGGCTGATCACAGCATCGGCTTTCTGGGTGATCCAGTATTTTCGCAGGCCAACCGTGAGAGTCAGCTTCGGTGCGATCTCATAATAGAACTCGCCGAACACGGCGGTGTTGTCCAGATGCGTGGGGAAAACCTGGTCCGCAATATAGTCGAGATCAAAGCCGACGTCATAGGGAAGCTGCAGCAGTTCGGGCACATGGACGGCGGGCTGGCGAAAGCTGTTGAACTGATGTTGATAGAACACACCGACCGTACCGGAGAGTCCGGGAATGATAGCGCCGTCGTTGAACGACAGTCTTGCCTCCTGCGTGAAGCGCCGATCCTTGACGATATTTTTGGTCGGCAGCGCCGGATGACCGATGTCCAGACCCAATTCACGCTCGAAATATCCGTTATTGCCTTCCGTCACGTCCTCCACTTCGTGAACCGATCGCACGAAATAGCTGGTCGACGAAATGATGTCGAACTTGTCGTGGTCATATTTCAATACGAGAGATCCCAGGATCCAGCGATCATCGGATCGTTCCTGCACGTCCCGGTCGCGATCGACGGTATAGGACAGGGGCTTGTATTCCGGGTACGGCGCATAGGCGGCAGGAAAGCCGTGAAGCCTGCTGATCTGTCCGATCCCGCTGAGTGTTGCTTCAAACGAGTCGCTGAGTCGCGCGCGCAAATCCATTGCGCCGGAATAGGTATCGCTGCGGCCCTGGCCATCCTTGCTCACCAGATTGCCTGAGGCATCCGGAAAGCGTCGAGTGACGAAACCGGATTCCCGTGTGTAGCCAAACGCTGTGTGGAGCGCGAGCTTGTCCGGCGCCAGCATCAGGTCCGCTTTGGCATTGCCCGCGAAATCGACACCGGCCGACCTGGTGCCGCCGACCTGCATCTGAACAGCATAGCTATTCTCCGTGAGCGACGGCTGCTTGGTGATGAAGCGCAAATTGCCGCCCATTGAGCTCGCGCCGAACAACGTCCCCTGCGGGCCTTTCAGGATTTCGATCCGATCGATATCCAGCGTCTGGGGGCTGACCGAGGACGGTACGGGCGTGTCGTTGATGTAATAAGCTGTGGTATTCGCGCCGGACACGCCGCGGATCGTCGTCTGGCGCCCTCCAACGAAACCCGCCGACGAATAGTCGCTGCCCTGTCCATATTGAAAAGTCAGGTTCGGAATCTTCGTCGCGTAATCCGTGAAGCTCTGGATGTTCTGCTTCTGCAGGAAATCGGAGGACATCGCCGTAACGGATGCCGGAACGGTTGTGAGAGATTCAGCCCTGCGTCGCGCCGTTACGAGGATCTCCTCACTGGACTGCACTGTTCGCGATTCCGGCGGGGCTGAGGTTTGGGGCGCATCGGGGGCAGCGGACTCGGCAGCTGGCGGCGGCGCGGCCTGGCCGGCGGTCTGGGCACGCGCCGGAACTGCCGCGCTGAACAGCGCCGCTGTCAGGGCCGACAGTGCAACCCCGCCAGCCAGATTCGATTTATGGATTCCCAACATTATCCCCTCCTCGATTTGCGGCAAAAACGCCGGGCGAGTGGGCTATTTTGTTTGAAGCCGCTGCCATCGCGTCGGCCTGCCACATCCCGCCAGGTGCCGTATCTCACCGAATCCAAATTTCGGCAACTATCACGCCGATATCAGCATAATTGTTGTTCAATGTAAACGAATGGCGAGCTCGGCCCTGTGACCGGGCCGTGCCGCGTCGCCCCCAGGGGGCGAAAGGTCGGAGCGGTGGCCCTTGATCAGTCCCTGTCGATCCGCAGAAGGGCCAGGTATGTTACATTTTTGCAACGAACATTCGAAAACGTAGAAATTGTTGCAAATGCGTGAGCGGTGTGCATGCTGGCGCTGCCCGGTCTCCCGCGCCCGGCAGGCAGCCGGGCCAGGGAAGGGGCGACGTTGCCGCCGCTGATGCCGGGCGAGTCTCTTGGGCGCGCGGCGACAAAATGGTGCGGACTATTTGTCGCACCCCATTGGAGGAAATAGGATGCGCAACGTGTGCGTAGGCATGGTTTTGGTTACCGGCCTTGCGATACCTCTTCTCGCGATGGCACCTGCGGCGGCGGCACAACAGGCTGAGGTCGCCCGGTCTGCGCATGCCAACCAGATTCCGAACATCTCGGGGACCTGGGAGCGCTATCCCGATCCTTACACAGGCGACTTCTTCGAAGATCGGCCCCCTTTGCCCGGCGGGGAACCGGATCTGAAAGAGCCCTATGCCACAGAATATAAGGCGATCGTCGCCAAGCAGAAGGCCGCAGCTGCGGCGGGCAAGCCGCTGCTCAACGCCAGCACGCGCTGCCTGCCCGAAGGCATGCCCACGATCATGGGCGCGGTCTATGCGATCGAGATTCTGCAGACCCCTGGCCAGGTGACGATCCTGGCGGAGTTCCTCACCCAAACCCGCCGGATCTATCTCGACTCCAAGATGCCGCCGCTCGAGGATTTATCGCCTTCCTACAATGGCCATTCAGTTGGCCGTTGGGAGGGAGATACTCTCGTGGTTGAAACCCGCGGTGTGCGGGAGGATGTGCAATTCAACGACTTTCCCCATTCGGCGGATATGAAGATTACGGAACGGATCAGGCTGGCCGGGCCGGATCTTCTTGAGAACAAAATCGTGATTGAAGATCCGAAGATCCTGAACAAGCCCTATGCTTTCACGTTCGGCTATAAGAAGTCGGATTATCGCATCATGGAATATATTTGCGACAACAATCACAACCTGCGCAACGACGGTAAGCCTGTCGATGCTGAGACAGGAAAACAGGAACCCTGAATCAACTGCGACGACTTTGGTGTCAAGCGCGGGTGCCGATGTCACTCACGGCATTGCGATGTCAGCGGGGGAGGGGCGTTTCATTGCATCCGGCCTTGCGGGCATCGCTGCCGGTGACGAGAAACCGGCTTGGGCTCAGGGCGATCTGTCGAGCGGCATAGTCGCGTCGCGACGCTTGTGCCTGGCGCGAGTGGCCCGGGAACGGCACTGGTTCTGGAATTTGGCGGTCAGGCAAGTTCCTTGAGCGGCACCTTGCTGTCGGCGAGCTGCGCCGGATCGATCAAAGCCCCTTCGACCACGAGCTTGCGGCCCTGGACATAATCCCTGGTCGCGTTGACGCAATCGAGCGCGATGATCCGGCTGTCGCGCAGATAGATCACCGAGAAGCTGCGGTTGGCCGGGTCACCGCGAAGCACCGTTGCGTCATGCCCCGTCGAGAGGCCTATGGTCTGGAGCTTGAGCTCATACTGGTTCGACCAGAACCACGGCACGGCATCATAGGTCGCCTCGATGCCGAGGATCGTCTTCGCGGCAACCGTCGCCTGGTCGTTGGCATTCTGGACCGATTCAAGGCGTATGCAGCGGTCTTCGGCAAATCGATTGGCATGAAGGGCGCAATCGCCCACCGCGAACACGTCCGGCAACGCAGTGCGACACTGCGCATCGACCAGCAGGCCATTGCCGCCAATTGCTCCAGCCTCGAGTAACGGCGCGACGTTCGGCTCGATACCGATGCCGACAATCACCATCTCGGCGGGCACGGTTTCGCCGCTGGCCAGACGTACGCCGGTGACGCGCGTATCGCCCTCAATCGCCTCGACCATCACGCCGAGGCGAATCTCGACGCCATGCGCGTCATGCTCCGCTTCGAAGAATCGCGATAGCGGCTCGCCCGCTACGCGCGCAAGCACCCGGTCCTGCGCCTCCAGCACGACCACCTGGCGTCCGAGCTTGTTTAGTACCGCGGCAGCCTCCAGCCCGATATAGCCTCCGCCGATCACCGCAACGCGGTGCACCTCCGGCAGCTCGGCCATCATCGTGTCGATATCGGCTCGCGTACGAACCGTGTGGACGCCCGCCAGATCACCGCCCGTGCAGGCCAGCCGCCGCGGCGTCCCACCCGTGGCCCAGATCAGCGCGCCATAGCCTATAGTCTCGCCATCCGCCGTCGTAACGTCACGGCCCACCGGGTCGACGCGCACCGCAGTGCGGCCGTTGAGCAACGTTACTTGTCGTTCCTGCCAGAAAGCGGCGGTGCGGATGAGCAGCCGCTCGAAGGGCTTGTCGCCCGCGAGATATTCCTTGGAAAGCGGAGGCCGTTCATAGGGTAGTTCGGATTCGTCGCCGAGCAGGCCGATCGAACCTTCGAACTTGTTCTGCCTTAGCGCAATCGCAGCCTGCGCGCCCGCGTGGCCGGCCCCGACTATGAGAACATCATATCGGTTCATGCGCACAACCTTTCCGCGTGCCAGGCGACGTGCTCGGCGAGAAAAGTCGAGATGAAATAATAGCTGTGGTCATAACCGGGCTGGCGCCTCAGCGTCAGATCGATGCCGGCCGCGACACACGCCTCGTGCAGCAACTCGGGCCGAAGCTGTTCATCGAGAAACGGGTCAGCCTCACCGATATCGACGAGCAGCTCCCGGATCCGCGCGCCGTCGAGGATCAGGGCGCAGCTGTCATAAGCGCGCCAGGTCGCACGATCGACTCCGAGATAGCCGGCTAGTGCCTTCTCGCCCCACGGAACGGCGCTCGGCGCGACGATGGGCGCGAATGCCGAAACGCTGAGAAAGCGATCGGAATTGCGCAGTGCGATCGTGAGCGCGCCATGCCCGCCCATCGAATGGCCGGTGATGCCCTGACGTGTCATGTCGGCAGGGAATTCGCGGGCGAGCAGACCGGGCAACTCCTGTTCGATGTAGCTGCGCATCTGGAAATGTTGCTTCCACGGGGCTTCGGTGGCGTCCAGGTAGAAGCCCGCGCCCTGGCCGAAATCATAGGCGGGGTCGTCGGCAACGGCCCCGCCGCGCGGACTTGTATCGGGAGCGACGAATATCACCCCATGTTCAGCGCATGCCGCGCGATACTCGCCCTTCTCTGTGACATTGGCAGAGGTACAGGTGAGGCCCGAGAGATACCAGAGTACGGGCAACCGCGCTCCGGCCTGGTGCGGGGGAACATAGACCGAAAAGGTCATGTCGGTGCCGGTCGTACGTGCCGCGTGGCGATAAAGACCTTGGACACCGCCCTGGGCCCTGCTGATCGAGAGAGTTTCCATATTCCTAGCGAAGGAAAACCATGCGGGCGGGGTCGGGCAGAATTTCTGCGCACGCCGTCAGCCGCCAGCCCGCAAAGCAACGGGCGACCTCGCCCTGTGTCATCATTTCGTCAGCTCGAAATCTTCGGGTTTTGCGACTGGCTTGACGCTGTCGGCGTCCTCTGCAAGCAGGAATCCCGCCGCAATCGAGGCCTTCTTTGCCGCTTCGAACTTCCGGACATAGTTTGCGTAGTTGCCGTACATCGCGCGCAAGCGCCGGGCGTCGAACGGTATCTTGGTATCATAGACCAGACCGCATTTCGTTTCGTCCTCGACCATATAGGCGGCCGCGGGAGCCGCGATCCAGGGCGGGCGCACACCGCCGTCCCAGTTCCCGGTCCTGGGGTTGCGGTAAAGATGCGTTCCCTCGCGCCGCACGACGGGTGCGCGGACCATCGGTGTGCCGTTCCTGACCCAGCGATCCATATTGTCCAGCAGCGCCGATGCGAGCACCTGTGAAGGTTCGTCGTACAGATGAACGCACTTCGGATCGTCCTGCTTTCCGACGTCCGCGGCGAACGCCTCGGTATGCTCGGTGCCAAGGTCGTCCGTGCGGATATGGGGGACGCCGAGCAGCTCATAGAAACGCAGGCGCGGCCGGTCCGAATCCTCGGGCGGCGCAATGCCGCGCTTGGCGTCGAAGCTGGTCTCGGACTGGCTATAGATCGTCACGAACGGAGCATCGTCGCTGATCCGGCGAGGCCGGCGGATCACCTCACCACCGACCCCGCCCCAATTCATCTTGCCGGTCATATAGGCGTCGATGAGCGGCCGCCCGTCCGGCATGCGCCACTGCGCGTGGCGACCCTGATCGACATAGTCGAACCACACCTGCGCGGTGACGGCCCAGCTGTTCACGTAGACGCGCTCGACCTTCAGACCCGGCAGCGGACCGTTGGCCGGATTCGATTTGAGCAGCAGGGCAAGCTGGGCGCCGATGCCCTGGGACTGGGGAACAAATGCATCCGGAAGGCCGCCACGCAGGAAGCGTTTCGGGTCATAATATGCCCCCAGCGGCGCGTAACGCGCATAATCGAACCGCCGCATGAAGTCGAAGTTGAGATTCTGGGGCTCGGGGTCCGGAACCCACTCCGGGTCCGTGGTCGTTTTGGGATCGCGATCAGGCTTGTTGATGTTCAGCGTGTAACCGACCCAGGCATATCCCTTGCGCATGAGATATTGGCGGGTGAGGATCCAATCCGCGCCGCGTTCGCCGATCCAGGTAAAGGGCGCGATGACGACGGTGCCGTTGAAGCGGGCCGGATCCTTGGGTTTTCGCACCAGAATCCGGGTAATATAGGGCGCCTCGAACAATATCTCGCCCGACGCCGTGATCGCCGGCGCTTCGCCGTACAGGTAATATTCTTCCTCGATATAGCCGGCCTTGGCGAGGTCGGCATACTCGGTGCCGGGGCGGTTGGCAGAGGAAAGGGGTTCCTTCCCGCTTGGTGGTACCGCGAGCACCTTCGGCATGGCCGGAACCTCCGATGCCGCGAGAGCAGGGCTTTGCGAAGCAAGCACGCAGATGAGAAACGCTACCACGCGCGATTTGAAACCCGCGCCTGGTCGCCCGGAGCGCAACGGTCGGTTCGCCGGCAGTATCATTGTCTACCTCTCCCTATCCAGAAATTGCCGGCTGGGGTTCCCCGCTGACGAAAGCCGCGAGATGATCCGAAAAGGGGCCTGGTCGGCGTCTGGAGATGCTATGAAAGCTGCAAATTAAGCTCGGGCTGGCAACCGGAAGATCAAGGAAGACCTTTCAGAACAGCGCCGTTCTTGAGAGTGACCTGTTCCAGCAATCCGCCAGGCTTTCCGCTCTTGAGCGGATAATATTGTACCTGAATGGTGTCGCCGACTTTCGCGGTGCTTATTTTCCAACCGGCGCGCGTCAAAATGCTGATACTGCCGCATTCCATGCTGTAACGCACAGCTCCGGTTTTCCCCGGAGCGTCCACATAGAGGAATACATGCGGATTGGACCACTCTACCTTCCCCACGACACCCTTGACCGTGAGAAGCTTGTTCTTGTCGAACATGGCAAAGGAATGATGAGCATCGGCAGCGGAGCCGACCGCCAGGATCATGACCGTGGCGACTGCCGCATACATTCTTGTGATTCGTGCCGACATGTTTAACCCGTCCTCTCAAAGGGGCAACGACCCGCACGCCTTTCCGGCTGTCAGGCCCGTAATCCGCCGCCCACGCTTGATTCCTCCTTTAGCAGCTTGCCTCGTTTTTGCAACAATATGCTGCGAAATCGATTATAGTTGCTTATAAAAAACGAACTTGCCGGATTGCCGCCCATGCGCGCCGGGTCGGCGCGTCGCGTATTTTCCTCGCGCAAGCGGGCATCGCGAATTCTGATGAAACGGGAGCGCCGACAGCGCGCCTGACACTCGACAAGAGGCAGTGCCCGGCTCTTTGCTGATGTCTCTGGCCGGCGGACCTGTTGACGCCGGCGGAGCCACTGCTCCCGCGAGGGTCAGTCCTCCGCCGCGATCGTGACGCCAAGGCCATCCAGTGCCTCGGTCATTGGAAGCTGGCACGCAAGCCGCGAGAAGGCATCTCTGTCGGATGAACTATCCAGCAGATCATCTTCGTCGGATCCGAGCGCCGGCAATCTTGCCAGCCATTCGGGTGCGACATGCACATGGCAGGTTGCGCATGAACAGCTCCCGCCACACAGCGCTGCCAGCTCGTCAAACCCGTTTTCGCGGATGACTTCCATTACCGACAGTCCGACTTCACCCTGGACTTCGCGCGTCACGCCTTCGCGCGAGGTGACGATCAGCCCTGGCATTTCAGCAGGACGCCACGTGGCGGGCGCTCGCGTAGGCGTGCATGGGAGCAAAGCCCTTGCGGATTTCGTGGAGAGCGGGGACGGTGATCATCGGATCGATCTGGATCTGCCATTCTTGCACCAGCTCGGCGCTTGCTTATGGGCAAGCGCCGACCCGGCGCGTTGTTACTCGGCGGTGAAGCTGTAGACGGCCAACTTGTTGCCGTCCGGATCCCGTGTGTAGGCAGCAAAGGCGTTGGGTGCCCATCCGCGCGGACCAACATCGCCCTCATTGGGGCCGCCGAGCGAAAGCGCAGCTTCGTGGAAGGCTTTGACGGTCGCCCGGTCAGATGCCTCAAAGCTGACAGTCACTCCGTTGCCGACGGTCGCCGGTTCACCGTTCGCCGGCTTTAGCGCGAAGAAGCTCGGCTTCCCATCGCCCCAGATCGAGCCGTTGTCGCCCAAATCGGCCTGCCGGCTCCAGCCAAGCGTTGCCAGCACCTTGTCGTAAAAGCCCCGAGCCCTTTCGAGATCATTGGTGCCAACGGTAACATGCGTAAAGCTAGTCATGCCACGAACTCCTGTTTGATTAGTACACCACGACGCTGCGGATGCTCTCGCCGGCATGCATCAGGTCGAAGCCCTCGTTGATCTCGTCGAGCGTGAGGATGTGGGTGATCAACGGGTCGATCTGGATCTTCCCGTTCATGTACCAGTCGACGATCTTCGGCACGTCGGTGCGGCCCCTGGCGCCGCCGAACGCGGTGCCGCGCCAGTTGCGCCCGGTGACGAGCTGGAACGGGCGCGTCGCGATCTCCTTGCCCGCTTCGGCCACGCCGATGACGATGCTGGTGCCCCAGCCGCGATGACACGCTTCGAGGGCGGTACGCATCACTTCGGTGTTGCCGGTGCAATCGAAGGTGAAGTCGGCGCCGCCATCGGTGAGCGTCAGGATCTCGGCGATCGTCTGGTCGCGCGACTTGCCGCGTCCGTCGATGAAATCGGTCATGCCGAATTTGCGGCCCCATTCCTCGCGGTCGGGGTTGATGTCGACGCCGATGATCTTGCCGGCGCCGGCCATCTTCGCGCCCTGGAGCACGTTGAGCCCGATCCCGCCGAGGCCGAACACCACGATATTGTCGCCCGCCTGGACCTTGGCCGTGTTGACCACCGCGCCGACACCGGTGGTGACGCCGCAGCCGATATAGCAGCTGGTCTGGAAGGGCGCGTCCTCGCGGATCTTCGCCACCGCGATCTCGGGCAGCACGGTGAAGTTCGAGAAGGTCGAGCAGCCCATATAATGGAAGATGGTCTGGCCCTTGTAGCTGAACCGCGAGGTGCCGTCGGGCATCAGCCCCTTGCCCTGGGTGGCGCGGATCGCGGTGCAGAGATTGGTCTTGCCCGAGAGGCACGACTTACACTGGCGGCATTCGGGGGTGTAGAGCGGGATGACGTGATCGCCGGGTTTCACGCTGGTCACGCCGGCGCCGACTTCACGGACGATCCCCGCGCCTTCGTGCCCGAGGACGCTCGGGAACAGCCCTTCCGAATCGAACCCGTCGAGCGTGTAGGCGTCGGTGTGGCAGATGCCGGTGGCCATGATCTCGACCAGCACCTCGCCGGCCTTGGGGCCTTCGAGATCGAGCTCGACGATCTCGAGCGGCTTCTTCGCCTCGAACGCGACGGCGGCGCGGGTCTTCATAACGCACTCCCTTGTTTTCACCATGGTAGCCACGTTGCGGATATGCGTCAATCGCCGGAATATTCGGCTATATGTTGCATGAAGGGAACAATGTTACTCCCCCTAACGAGGCGCCGTGTGCCACTCCTGAAGGCGCCCTTGCGTTGCGTGATTCAGAAATTCGCGCGCAAAAGCCCGAAAGGGCGCTCGATCGCGCGCGGCGTGGCGAGCGCAAGCTCGCGACAAGCAGGCGCATAGTTGACATTTCACAACAATAATGGCATATTGATCGAGATGGTATCGTAAACGTAACTATGCGAGCTCACGGGCCTTTGCGAGCGTCGGACTGAGGCATCCCGGGGGGGCGCCCTGCAAGACACCCGTTCCTCGGCGGGATCGTCGCGAAGCGGAGTAGAAGATGCGGGCAACCCTCTTCGGAGCAGAGAAATGGGAGCGGCTCACGCTGCATCAGGTTCGTGAACGGGCTATTTGCTACCCGGTTGTGCCGATTGGTTCAGTGGCCGGATCCGGGATGCGACCGCTTCTACGCGGCGCCAATTCCCGATTTTCAAAGTGCAAGCGCGCGCGGAGCCGGGCGACGGAGTTCGAGCATAGCCCTGCCAAATCATACTGAAGATACCAGGATATGCCTTCAGGGCATTAAGTGGAGAGAGTGATGAAACTGAAAAATCTTATTGAGCAGGAGCGTGACGGCTATTCTCTCGCTCGAGATTTCTACACGGACCCGGATATATTCGAAAAGGACATGGAGCGCGTCTTTCGGCGACAATGGCTGCTCTCCGGACACACAGCCAGAATCCCAAAGGCGGGGGATTATTATCTTTACGAGATTGGGCGCGATTCAGTCATCGTTGCTCGCGGTCGCGACGGCGAGGTTTCTGCCTTCCACAATGTCTGCCGTCATCGCGGTTCGCGCGTCTGCCTGAAAGGGGAGGGCAACACACGGCTTTTCGTTTGCCCCTATCACGCATGGACATACGACCTGGACGGGTCCCTTCGGGGAGCCCCTTACATGCCCGACGACTTCGACAAGCGGACGTCCGGATTGAAGGCCTGTGCAGTGCGCGTGGTGGAAGGCCTGATCTTCCTCTGCCTGTCCGACAATCCTCCTGATTTCGACCTGATTGCAGAATCTGCGCGTCCGTTTCTGAAGCTGCACGGGGCTGCGGACGCGAAACTGGCGGTGCGCAGATCCTACCCGACGGACGCGAACTGGAAGCTGGTCGTCGACAACTTCCAGGAATGCTATCACTGCGCGCCCTCGCACAAGCTCTATTCGACTGCGCATTCGCGCGACAAGCTGTTGGCATCGGGCGCCGGCCCGGGGTCCGGGCCAGCCGATGCCATGGAGCGATATTCCCACGAATATTCGGCGTTCCAGGAAAAGGCGCGCGCTGCAGGCACATGGCTGGATCCGGTGGTGCAAAGCGACTCCCCGAACCGGATCTGGAGTATGGGCCGGCATCCCATTCGGACCGGCGCAGTGACGGAAAGCGCCGACGGTGCTCCGGTGTCGCGCCTGATGGGCCAGTTCAAGGAGTATGACGGGGGGCAGTCGGGAAGCGTCTTCAACCTGTTTTCCTATTTCCTCGCGAACAATGATCATTTCGTGCTGATCAGGTTCACCCCGCGCGATGCGATCAACACCGACGTTGAGTTCATGTGGTTCGTCGCGCCGGACGCGCAGGAAGGGATCGACTATGAGGTCGAGAAGCTCACGCAGGTCTGGGACGTCACCACGATGGAAGACAAGACGATCACGGAAGACAACCAGGCGGGGGTTCTCGACGGAGCTTATGAACCCGGGCCCTTCTCCCTTCTCGAAGGGCGGCTCGCCATGATCAAGCGCTGGTATCTTGAACATCTTGAGGAGGGTGAGCCAGCCGCACAGGCTGATCTGGTACCCGCCGAGTGATTGTCGCCTTCGGCCCGGCGCATGTTCGCCGGGCCGAAGCTGTCCTCTGAATTCATTCCTGGGCGCGAAGAGACGATCGGGTGTGCTGGATGGAACAGCGCTGGGACGCAGATAATCGGGCCGGGAGAGTTTTGTACCTGGTTCAACCGGCGGCTCCCCCCACGGCGGCAGGAAGGCACGTCGACGCGATGAGCGGCAATTAACGGCCCCGCTACCGTTCCGAACGGTTATCAACGAGACGCCCGCGACCGACTTCGTGATGACTTGCGTGATCGACACAACGCAAGGAAGCCGATTTGAAGTCTGTCTCCCTGTTCGCCAGCGCCTGTTTTCTGACCATTGGCTGGGTCATCCCCGCTTACGGGCAGGCGTCCAGCAAAGCCCCGGACGCCGCTGACAGGCAAAAGGCACCTGCAACGGCTGAAAACGCTGATCCCGATCAGGAGATCGTCGTGTTCGGGCGCGGCGAGAGCAAGATCGGCACGGCGGGCGCCGCCAGCGAGGGCAGTGTGGCCGGCTCCGACCTTCTGATCCGGCCGCTTCTCCGCGTCGCCGAGCTTCTCGAGGCGGTCCCCGGCATGGTCGCCGCCCAGCATTCAGGAAGCGGCAAAGCTAACCAGTACTTTCTGCGAGGATTCAACCTCGACCACGGATCTGACTTCACCACCTATATCGACGGCGTGCAGATGAACTTTCGCTCGCACGGCCATGGCCAGGGCTATCTCGACCTCAACGGCGTGATCCCCGAAATCATCGAACGGGAGGATTATCGAAAGGGGCCCTATCGCGCCGACGGCGGCGATTTCGCCCTCGCCGGCGCGGCCTACCTAACCACTGTTGCGCAATATGATGCGCCCTGGGTCTCGGCGGAGGCGGGATCCTATGGATGGCGCCGGCTCGCTGCCGGCGGCACGATCGGCGCCGGCGCCGAAGGCAGATTGACCCTTGCCGGGCAGTTCAAGGTCTATGACGGACCCTGGCAAGAAGCGGAACGGCTGCGCCATTATTCGGCTTTCGCCAAATATGCGACATCGACCGGATTCGGGCGTCTGGAAATCTCCCTGCACGGATATCACGGGGAATGGCGGCCGACGGAGCAGATCCCCGAACGGATCGTAGGCACGACCTTCTGTGCGACTGTGTTTTGCTCGCCTGACCCTTCGGCGCGCGGGCGAACCTCGCGCCTCATTCTTGATGCGCGTGCGGCGGGTGAGCGATGGTCGGCCAACCTCTATGGCCAATATTATGATTGGGCGATGACATCCAATCCGACCTATGCGAGCGCCGACGGAACCAGTGCCCAGATCCGGCAATTCGACAAGCGCGTCGTGCTGGGATTCTCGGCGCGGAGGGACTGGTCGGTCGCTCCTTGGCTGGACTTCGCGATCGGGACCGAGAACCGCTACGACGATATCCATGACGTTGGCGTGCATCACACCGACCAGCGCCGGTTCATCGCCTCGCTGGGCACCTACGGCGTGCGCGAGGGTTCGCTCGCGCTGTACGGCGAAACCACGCTGAGACCTCTGCAAGGCTTGCGCATCATAGGCGGCTTGCGCGGCGACCATTATAGCTACGACGTGCGCGCCAGGGACGCCGCGGCAGCGGCGCTGGGGCAGGGGAGCGGCAGCGACACGCTCCTTTCCCCGAAGCTCGCGCTTGCCTATTCGCCGGCGCCGCACCTCGAATTCTACGCCAATTGGGGGCGGGGCTTCCATTCGAATGACGTGCGCGGGGCCGTGAATTTGCAGGCGCCGGTGCCGGTGCTCGTCCCCGGCACGGGCAAGGAAATCGGCGTCCGCTTCGAGCGCGCCGGGCTCAATTTGACCGCAACCTATTACTGGCTCGACGTCGGTAGCGAACTCAGGTTCGTCGGAGATTCCAACGCAGTCCAGCCGACCGGCGCAAGTCGCCGACGCGGCTACGAGCTCGTCGCGTTCTGGCGACCGATCCGCTGGCTGGCAATCGATGGCAACTACACGGCGAGCCATTCGCGCTACGAGAGCGGTGCACGTATCCCGAATGCGTTCGAGGACGCCGCATCGCTTGGTCTGTCGGCAATGTTCAAGGAATGGGTGGCGAGCGCCAGGCTGCGCCACCTTGGCCCTTATCCGATGGTCGAAGACAACAGCGTGCGCGATGCCGGCAGCACAGTCGTCAATCTTCGCGCCGCCTGGAAGCCCCGCCGGTGGGAGATCTACGCAGAGCTCCTCAACGCGTTGGACAGCCGCGACAAGGACATCGCCTATTATTATGCTTCTTTCATCCCGGGCTTCGACGCCGCGCCGCTCGACGGACGCCTGAGCCGGGTCCTTGAGCCGCGGACGCTGCGCGTAGGCACCAAATATACCTTCTAGAATGTGAGCAGGATGCGTATCGCGCCGTCAGGCGGCGTCGATGCTGCCGGAATCGTCCGCGCTTGCCTGTGCAACCGAAATGGCGGTGAGGTTGACAATTCCGCGGGCGGTGGCAGCGGGCACGAGAACTTGCACAGGTTTGGACATGCCCAACAGCACGGGCCCGACGGCGAGAGCCTCCGACGAAGCTGCCAGCAATGTCACGGCGATATTGGCTGCATCGAGCGTCGGCATAACAAGCAGGTTGGCTGCCCCGTTGAGGCGGCTTTGCGTGACGAACCGCGCGCGCAGAACCTCGTTCAGGGCGGCATCGGCGTGCATCTCGCCATCGATCTCCAGTTCGGGTTCCCGTTCGCGGATCAGCTCCAGGGCCTTGCGCATCTTTCGCGCGCTCGGCGAGGAGGACGCGCCGAAATTGGAATGAGATAGCAGCGCTGCCCGGAGCGGCTCGCCCAGGCGTCGAAGGCATTGCGCCGCGAGGCTCGTCATCTCCGCTATTTGCTCGGCGCTCGGGTCGAGGTTCATATGCGTGTCGCAAAAGAACAATGTGCCGTTCTGACCGATGAGGCCGGTCATCGCATAGGCGCGGGACACACCGGTGCGGCGTGGAATGATGGGCAACACATAGCGCATATGCTGTGACCAGTCGGCCGTGCCGCCGCAAAGCGCCGCATCGACAACACCGGCTTCCAGCAGCATCGCGGCGGCCACGGTCGAGCGCCTGCGCAGATGATGTTCGGCACTCGCGGGATTGACGCCTCGCCGGTCAACCAGCTGCCGATAGCGTTTGGTCAAAGGCGCGAATTGCGCATGGTCGGCCTCGGGATCCAGCACTACGACGTCCCGGTCGATTTCGAGTCTCAACCCCAGCTGCGCGATGCTCGCGGCTATCTCTTCGCGCCGGCCAATCAGGAAGGGTTCGGCCAGCCGCTCATCCACCACCGTCTGGACCGCGCGCAGAACCCGCGCGTCCGTGCCCTCGGCATAAGCAACCCGCTTTGGCGCGTTGCGCGCGCGGTCGAACACCCCTCGCATCAGCGGGGCCGAGCGATAGACGAGGGTCTCAAGATTGCGCCGATAGGCGTCGAAATCGAGGATCGGTCTCTGCGCGACGCCGCTTTCCATCGCCGCCCGGGCAACTGCGGGTGCGATCTCGAGGATCAGGCGTGAATCGAAGGGACGAGGAATGATCTGCTCAGGGCCGAACTGCAGCGCGGCCCCGCCATAGGCCTGCGCGACCTGCTCGGTCGCTTCCGCGCGGGCAAGGCTCGCCAGAGCCTCCACCGCAGCAAGCTTCATTGCCTCGTTGATCTCGGTTGCGCCCACGTCCAGCGCGCCTCTGAAGATGAACGGGAAGCAGAGTACATTGTTGACCTGATTGGGATAGTCGGAGCGTCCGGTCGCGACGATGGCATCGGGGCGCACTGCAGCCACCACGTCGGGCAGGATCTCCGGCTCGGGATTGGCCAATGCCAGGATCAGCGGCTTGTCCGCCAGTAGTGGCAGCCATTCTGGTCTGAACACGCGTGGCGCGGACAGGCCGAGGAAGATATCTGCGCCTTTGAGGACCTCCGCCAGATCAGCGGCGCCGCCGGGTCGTGCGTAGCGCGCCATCTTGGGCGTCATTCCTTGCCGGCCATGGTGCACAACGCCGTCGATGTCGGTCAAGGTCACGTTCGCTGGCGGCAGTCCCATGGCTACCAGCAGATCGACGCAGGCGAGCGCTGCTGCGCCCGCACCGGATGTGACCAGGCGCGTTGTTGCCAACGTCTTTCCCTGTAGTGTCAGGCCATTTCTGACCGCGGCAGCACAAACAATGGCCGTGCCATGCTGATCGTCGTGAAAGACCGGAATATTCATGCGGCGGCGAAGCGCTGCTTCGATCTCGAAACATTCCGGCGCCTTGATGTCTTCGAGGTTGATACCACCGAAGGTCGGTTCGAGCGCCGCCACCACATTGACGAAGAGGTCGGGGTCGCTGGCATCGACCTCGATGTCGAACACGTCGATCCCGGCGAATTTCTTGAAGAGCACGGCTTTGCCCTCCATCACCGGCTTCGACGCGAGCGGACCGACATTGCCGAGGCCGAGCACTGCCGTGCCGTTGGTGATGACGGCGACGAGGTTGCCGCGGGCAGTCAGATCGCGCGCAGCGTCGGGATCGGCGACAATCGCTTCACATGCCGCTGCGACGCCCGGCGAATAGGCCAGCGCGAGATCGCGCTGGTTGGACATGCGTTTGGTTGGTTCGACGCTGAGCTTTCCAGCTCTGGGCAGGCGATGATAGTCGAGTGCCGCATGGCGAAAATCATTGTCCACAATCACCTCCGGACATTGCGCGGTACCAGTCGGGCCGAAGGCCGTTAGAGTTCACTGGGCTGCCCGGCGGCAGTCGCGCATCGACATTGAAATCATCAGGTACAGCCGGCGATCGCCGCCGGCATGGCCAGCATCGCGATGCACTCGGCGATCGAGGCGCCTCGCGCGGCCCGATCGTGGCGAGCAGGCCGGCGGGCGCCATCCCGCCTGCAGCGCCTTGTCGTCAGCAGCGCTCCACAATGCCTGCGCGTCCTGCACGCCGAGCGTCAGCTTCGCCGTACAAGCCGTGTCGGCGCTCGTGGGAACGTTGCTGACTTCGCGAGCGCGAGAGCTCTACATCGTTCTGATCCCTTCGCCGGATTCTCGCTGGCGCGCAGGTCGACCGGACAAATCTATTCGCTGGCCTGCACCGCCAGGCAGATAGTCTTCATCTCCAGATAGTCGTCGACGCCGTAGCGCGAACCCTCGCGACCGAAACCGGACTCCTTGATCCCGCCAAAGGGGGCGACTTCCGTCGAAATCAGCCCGGTGTTGATGCCCACCATCCCATATTCGAGGCCCTCCGCGACCCGCCAGATCCGGTCCGCATCGCGAGTAAAGACATAGGATGCGAGTCCAGCCTCGGTATCGTTCGCGAGCCTGATCGCGTCGGCTTCCCGTTCGAATCGCACCAGGCCGGCCACGGGCCCGAACGTCTCTTCGCGGCACAGGCGGGCATCGGCCGGGACCTCCGCGATGACGGTGGGTTCAAAGAAGAACCCGTCCCCTGCGGGCCTGCGTCCCCCGGTCAGCACCTTGCTGCCGCGCTCAACTGCGTCGGCGACGTGCCGCGCGACATCCTCGACGGCCTGGCTGTTGATCAATGGCCCCTGGTCGCACGGACCCGCCAGGCCATTGCCCAGAACGAGCTGGCCGACGCGCGCGGCGAGCTTTGCCGCGAAATTGTCGTAGATGCCGTCCTGGACGAGAAACCGGTTCGTGCACACACAGGTCTGCCCGGTGTTGCGGAACTTCGACTGGATGGCCCCTTCGACCGCCGCATCGAGGTCGGCGTCGTCAAATACGATAAACGGCGCGTTTCCGCCAAGCTCCAGCGAGACGCGCTTCACCGTGTGCATGCATTGCGCGGCGAGCTTCTTGCCGACACCAGTCGATCCCGTGAAGGTGAATTTGCGAACGCGAGGGTCGCCGGTGAGCACCTGGCCGATCGCCTGGGAATCGCCCGTAATGACGCTGAACACGCCGGCCGGGATTCCTGCGTCCTCGCCGAGTTTGGCCAGGGCCAGGGCCGATAGAGGCGTGAATCCCGAGGGCTTGAGCACCATCGTGCAGCCAACTGCGAGGGCGGGACCGGCCTTGCGCGTGATCATGGCGAGCGGGAAGTTCCACGGCGTCACAGCGGCCACGACGCCGACGGATTGTCGAACGACCAGCAGGCGACGGTCGGACCGGTGCGGGGTGAGAACATCGCCCTGAATGCGGCGAGCTTCCTCGGCGAACCACTCCAGATATGATGCCGCATAGGCGACTTCGTCACGGGCTTCGGCGAGTGGCTTGCCTTGCTCGGCGGTCAACAGATGCGCAAGATCGTCCTTGTGCGCGAGGATGAGCTCGCCCCATCGCCGCACGATCGCGCCGCGTTCCTTTCCGGTTCGCGCTCGCCAGGCAGCCAGGCTGCGCTCGGCACCCTCGACTGCCTCCAGGGCCTCCGTCTCGCCGAGGTTGGGCACATCACCGACCGCCGCCCCGGTGGCCGGATTGGCAACGGTGATGCGCTTTTCCGATCCGACCCATCGACCATTGATATAGGCTTCGGCGCAAAGGAGCTCCGGATACTCCAGCTGAAGCGCGGCTCCAGTCTTGACCAACGGGATTCCAGATTCATTGGCAACTGTCACAGTCGAACCTCGCAAAAGGAGACGGGCGATACGAGCGGCGCGTCAACCACGATGGCTGGCTGAACGGGCTCATCCGGGCCTCCGCAGGTCGCGGCGGAGCCGGAGTCAGATATCGAGGTTGGCATTGGGGAAACCGAAATACATGGCAGCCAGGTTGCGCGCATAGGGCAGCGGATTGTTCGCGACGTGCGCGCGTGCACTGTGGATATCGAGAAAGGCGCGCTGGATCGGATTGCCGCGATAGATCGCCTTGCCCCCGCTGAACTGCATGAGCTTGTCGATTTCCGTGACGCATCTGCTCACCGTCGTCGTCGTTGACACGGCGAGTTCGGCACGCCGCTCGAGCGACCATTCCCCGGTGCTCGCGCGATCGAACAATTCACGCAGGTCGCGCGCAAGGACGAGATCCAGCTCGTCCAGCGTGCGGGCAACCTCAGCGACTGCCTGCTGGATCGACGGATCCCGTGCGAGCCGGTCGCCGGTATAGGTCGCGCGCTTCTCACGGGTGGATTCGACGAATATCTCGAGCGCGCGTTTGAGCGAACCGAGCGACGTCGTCGAAACCGTCCGGTTGAAGAGCTGGGCGAACGGAATTCGATAGAGGGCGGAGGTGTTGACGGCGTGACCCGGACAGGTCAGCTCGTACATATCCAGTTCCCGGATCGTCCGATGCTCCGGAACGAATGCGTCTTCCACGATGATGTCGTCGCTTCCGGTCGCGCACAACCCCATCACATCCCAGTTGGGCGCAATCCGGTAATCGGGCCGCGGCACCAGGAAGTTCCGCGGTTCAGGCTTTCCGCCTTCCTCGGCGGGCGGAACATTCCCGCCGAGAATTACCCATTGGCAATGCGCGGAGCCGCTCGAAAAGGCCCAGTGCCCACTCAGGCGATATCCGCCCTCGACGCGCTTTACCTTCCCGACCGGCATATAGGACGAGCTGATCCTGACGGAATTGTCCTCTCCCCAGACATCCTTTGC
>Ga0268253_10000114_pt1 | contig 21139 bp, 19 predicted proteins | sample AgamicMgMarz_FD_200250 | JGI IMG/M metagenome (GOLD analysis project Ga0268253, IMG submission 200250) | Agave microbial communities from Guanajuato, Mexico - Mg.Ma.rz (v2) (version 3) | ecosystem: Host-associated > Plants > Phyllosphere > Phylloplane/Leaf | place: Guanajuato, Mexico... | reverse complement strand
CCCGCGCGCGGTCGCGGTGTCGGAGATGCTGCTCGGACAGATCTACCTCGTCACGATCGTGTCGCTGATCGTGAGCAACCTGGGCGCCGCGCGGCGGCGCTAGAGCTGCTGCGGGCGGTCGGGCTCAGGAGCCGCCGTCGCGGCATGCTGGGCGCGGTCGACCGCCTCGACCACCCTGCTCGGGCTGCTGACGCCGGCGAACGTGAAGTCGGAGTCATCCGTTCCCGCGGTGTCGAAGTCCACCGTGCCGACGCGCAGCACCCGCTGCAGCACGCTCTGGTCGGTGTTCACGTTCTGCACGCGGTCGATGCGCGTCTGCTGTACCGCCTTGGCGAGGATCCCGCGCTTGATGCGCAGGCGCTGGTTGGTGATCGTGTAGACGGTCGCCATCCGCTTGATGAAACCCACCAGCACCACCAGGGCCACGCCGCCGGCGAGGATCGCCGCCCCGAGCCCTGCCGAGGACACGGGCCAGGCGATCGCCGCGATGACCGCCACGGCGAGGGCCCCTTGGAGGTAGAAGGCCAGGGTCGCTCGCCAGGACGGGTGGCCCTCGAAGATGATCTGCTCTCCGTCGTGCAGGTCGATGGCCGCACGATACCGCCAGTCATCCGCTTCGTGGGGTCGCTCGAGCGGCGCCCGGCGAGCGACCCGCGCCGTTTGCGGCTGCGCTACCCGGCGCAGACGCTGCGTGTGCTGGCGCTGATCTATGCCCGTGGGGACCTGCTGGCGCCGCGCGGCGCGCCGTACCACCCGCATCCGGCTCGCGCCGCCTGAGCCTCTGTTGTAGCTTTAGGCTGCCCTAACTTAGATCGCCCTAATGAAACTTGCACCGGAGGTTCGCATCCCCATGACCCGCCTCGCCCTCGCCGCCGCCTGCGCACTGGCAGTCGCGCTCGCCGCCTGCGGCGACGACGATCCCAAGAGCGAGCCGGACCGGCCCGCGGCGGCCGCGGGCGCGGACCTCGCGGCGATCAAGGACTACCTGCTCGAGCACACCGAACAGCTCGTGACCGACAGCGGCGCCGTCCGGCAGAACGCCGAGGACTACTACAAGCTCGCCAAGTCGACCGACTTCGACTACGGCGCCCTGCTCGGGGAGCACCGCGCCGAGGTGCAGCGCCTGATCGAACAGGGGCAGGAGGGCTTCGCCAGCGCGAACCCGTCCTACGAGCAGATGGAGGGCGTGGTGGCCGGCGTGCCCAGCCTCGCCGAGTACGACGTGATCATCGACGCCGGCAGCGACGCCTCGGACCCGGAGAACGCCGTCCCGTTCGACGTCAAGACGCCCGCCGGGCGCGAGTTCAAGCAGCCCGGCAACTTCAACTACCTGATCGAGACGTCCGTGTACGGGACCGAGCCCAAGTTCGCCGCCAAGGGCGTGGAGCCCGACCTCGACGGCGACGGCAAGGTGGAGTTCGGCGAGGCGGTGCCGGACGCCGACTTCTACGTCGCCGCGGCCCGCGGCTTCGAGAAGTACTCGAAGGAGCTGGACACCGCCGCGCGCGAGTGGGAGCCCTCGCCGGCCGACGCGCTGACGGCGCTGGTCGTGATGACCCCCACGATGTCGGAGTACTTCGGGGCCTGGAAGAACTCGCGCTTCATCGCGGGCGACAAGGCGACCGAGAAGGCCTTCGTGGCGGCGTCGCGCCTCCAGGACATCGCTGACATCCTGGGCGGCCTGGTGCTGGTCTACGACAACGTCAAGCCGTTGGTCGCCAAGGCCGACGTCCAGCAGGCCGACCAGACGAAGCAGAGCCTGACCAAGCTGCACGCCTTCGCAGCGCAGCTGCGCGACAAGGAGGCCGGCGGGCGCAAGTACACCGCCGAGGAGGCCGACACGCTCGGCTCGCAGGCCCAGGAGCGCGCCGAGGCGATCGCCGGGCAGATCACCCAGGCGGCAGCCAAGCTGAACATCGAGATCCAGGAGGGCTGAGCGGGGGTGCGCGCCCTCGCCGCAACCCTGCTGGCCTTCGGGGTGCTGGCGGCGCCCGCCGCCGCGGCCCCCGCTACGCCGCCCTGGCAGGCGGCGCAGCGAATGCAGGATCTCGCCTTCGACGCGCAGAGCGCGCTGCTGCTCGACGAGCCGCGCTCGGCCGTGCGGCTGGTGCAGCGCGCACGGGCGCAGCTGCGCGGCCAACTCGCGGCTCGCCTCGAGCGGGAGGCGCCGGCCGCCGAGCGCGCGACCAGGGCCGCGCTCGCCGCCGCCACCCGCGCGGCACGCGCCCGGGACGAGACCGCCCTCGCGGCGGCCCGCGGCCGGCTGCGGGCCGCGCTGTTCCGCGGCAGCTACGCGGTCACGCTGGCGGCGGTGCGGGGCAACGACGCGTCGGGCGCGGCCACCTGGCTGCTGCTGCGCGAGTTCCGCAAGGCCACCCGCTTCACGCGGCCGGGCGTGGACGCCACCCTGGCCGTGCGCGAGCTGGCGCGCGGGCGCAGCGGCCCGCGCCGGGCCTTGCTCGGGGTGGAGAAGGATCTGCTCGACGCCTACCAGGCCACCCTCACCGACGAGCTCGCCGACGCGACCGACGCCGCCGAGCGCGGCTTCAGCGCGCGCTGGGCACAGACCGCCGCCCAGGCGGCCGGGCTGTGGCAGATCCTCGCGCCCGAGTACGAGCAGACACGCGGCGCCGAGGCCCGCGCACAGGCCGACTCCGCCTTCCGCGCGCTCGAACGAACGGCGCGGCAGGGCGACGAGGACGGCTTCGCGGCGGCCCGCAAGCGCGTCGCCGACGCCCTCGACGGCTTCACCGCCGCTCCGTTCACGGCGGAGGAGCAGGCGCGCCGCGCCGGCCAGCTGACCCGCTTCGTCGAGCTGATCCCGGTCGACTACGACCACGGCACCGAGGACGGCAAGGTCACGATCCCGTTCGAGCTCCAGGAGTCGATGGCCTTCACCGACGCGGCGATCTCGGCGTTCTCCGACCTCGAGGAGGAGCTGTCGCAGCGCGACGCGCGTGCCACCGCAACGGTGGCGCAGGCGCTGGACCGCCTCAAGGGCTACGTGAAGGAAGCCCAGGACGGCAAGCGCGTGGCCTCCCAGGATGCGATGGAGTCGACGCAATCGCGCGCAAGCGACACGATCGAGGACCTGCTCCCGGACGAGTGGAAGCAGGACGACGCCCAGTCCGACTTCGACCTGATCGCGATCTCACTCGACCGCATGGAGGCCGCGGCCGGAGCCGGCCAGTACGCCGCGGCGGAGCAGTCCCGCCTGGAGGCCTACGCGTTCTTCGAGTTCGGCCCGGAGCTGAGTTTGCGCTCGATCGCCCCCGACGTGGTCGGCCGGGTCGAGGGCCTGATCTGGTTTGGCGCGGAGGGCAACGAGGGCCTGGCCAAGCTGATCGCCGACAAGCGACCGCGCCGCGACGTGCACGCGACGCGGCTCGCGCTCGACGAGGCGCTCCAGGACGGGGCCGGCTCGCTCGGCGAGGGCGCCACGGCGGCGACGGCGGTGACCAACGCGGCGGTGATCGTGTTCCGCGAGGGGCTCGAGGCCGTGCTGATCCTGGCCGCGGTGATGGCCAGCCTGACCGGCGCGGCCCGGGCACAGCGCCGCCCCATGCTGATTGGCGCCGTGCTGGCGCTGGTGGCCAGCGTCATCACGTTCATCCTCGCGCGCACCGTGCTGACCGAGCTGGCCCGCTACGGCGAGAAGCTCGAGGCGGTGGTCGGGCTGATCGCGATCGCTGTGCTGCTGCTGGTGCTCAACTGGTTCTTCCACAAGGTCTACTGGACCGACCACATCAAGCGGTTCAACAAGCGCCGCCGGCGCCTGCTCGGCGTCACGGCGGGCGGACTGGTCTCGGCCCAGGTGATCGGCTTCGTGCTGCTCGGCTTCTCGACCGTCTACCGCGAGGGCTTCGAGACCGTGCTGTTCCTCCAGGCACTGGAGCTCAACTCCGGCCTGGCCGTCGTGCTCGAGGGCGTGGCGCTCGGGGGCGCGGCGGTGCTGGCGGTCGCGGTCGCCACGTTCGTGCTCGAGCGCAAGCTGCCCTACAAGAAGATGCTGATCGTCACGGGCGTGCTGCTGACCGTCGTGCTGATGATCATGATGGGCAAGACCGTCCGCATCATGCAGGGCGTCGGCTGGTTGCCGATCACCCCGATCGACATCGACCCGCCCTACTGGACCGGCATCTGGCTGGGCATCTTCCCGACCGTCGAGACGCTGCTCGCGCAGCTCGCCGGCGGCGTGTTCGTGATCGGCAGCTACTTCCTCGCCGAGCGGCTCAAGCACCGCCGGCGCGCGCGCTCAGCGCGCGACTACGCGGCGGTAGCGCGCAACGGACCAGGGCGCGAAAACGGCGATCAGCACGAAGCACCACACGAACGCCATCCAGACGTCGCTGTGCGCGGGGGTGTCGAGCCAGAGCGAGCGCAGGGCGTCGGTCCAGGTGGTGAACGGGTTGGCCTCGGCGAACTGACGCAGGCCGTCGGGCATCGACTCGGCCGGGACGAACATCGAGGAAGCGAAGGTGAGCGGGAACAGGGCCGTGAAGCCGATCGCGTTCGCCGTCTCGGGTGAGGACGAGTACAGCCCGACCGTCGCGAACACCCACGAGAACGCGTAGCCCAGCAGCAGCAGCAAGACGATCCCCAGCGCGATCTCGCCCGCGCTCGCACCGATGAAGTTGAACCCGGCGATGAAGCCGACGCTGAGCAGGACGACCAGCGACACGCAGTTGAGGCCGATGTCGGAGAAGGACCGGCCCAACAGGACGGCCGCCCGGGACATCGGCAGCGACCGGAAGCGGTCGATCAGCCCCTTGCGGACGTCGTCCGACAGCCCGAGCGCCGTCGTGAACCCGCCGAAGGCGATCGACTGGGCGATGATGCCGGGCATCAGGAACTCGACGTAGTCGAAGCCCGGCGTCTGGATCGCGCCGCCGAACACGTACACGAACAGCAGCACGAACATGATCGGCTGGATCGTGTACGCGACCAGCAGGTCGGGCTGGCGCGGGATCCGCATCAGGTTTCGCTGCGCCAGCACCAGCGTGTCCGAGATCGTCATCGCGAGCGCGCTCATGCCGCCGCCTCCTCCCGCTCGGGCTCAGGTACTTGCTCCTCGCCCTCGCCGTTCTCGTGCTCGGCGGCGTGCCCGGTTAGGACCATGAACACGTCGTCGAGGGTCGGCCGGCGCACGGCGATGTCGGCGATGCCGACATCGGCGCTGTCGAGCCGGCGCACCGCCTCGGCGATGCCGCCGCGCTCGCGGCGCATCGGCATGCGGACGATCGGCCCGTCGCAGGTCGGGGGCTCGTCGCCGGACATGGGGGTAAGGGTGTCGATCGCCACCCGGCGCTGATCGGCGTCCTCGAGCGTGACCTCGAGCTTCTCGCCGCCGACACGGCTCTTGAGCTCGTCGGAGGTGCCCTCGGCGATCACCCCGCCGTGGTCGATCACCGCGATCGAGTCGGCCAGCCGGTCGGCCTCGTCGAGGTACTGCGTGGTGAGCAGCACCGTCGTCCCGCCCGCGACGCGAGCCTCGATCGTCTCCCACAGCGCGGTGCGGCTGCGCGGGTCGAGGCCGGTGGTCGGCTCGTCCAGGAAGAGCACCGGCGGGCGCGCCACCAGCGCGGCGGCCAGGTCGAGCCGGCGCCGCATGCCACCCGAGTAGGTGCGCGCGGGACGGCTGGCGGCATCCGTGAGCTCGAACCGCTCCAGCAGCTCGTCGGCGCGCTGGCGCGACAGCTTGCGGCCCAGGTGGTAGAGCCGGCCGACCATCACGAGGTTCTCGCGGCCGGTCAGGTTCTCGTCGACGGCGGCGTACTGGCCGGCCAGGCCGATGTCGGCGCGCAGGGCCGCGGCGTCGCGCACGACGTCGTGGCCGACCACGCGCGCGCTGCCGCCGTCCGGCGGCAGCAGCGTGGTCAGGATGCGGACAGCGGTGGTCTTGCCGGCGCCGTTGGGGCCCAGCAGGCCGAGCACCGTTCCGGCCGGCACCTGGAGGTCGACGCCGCGCAGCGCCTGCACCTCGCCATAGGACTTGCAGAGGCCGTTTGTCTCAATCGCTAGGTCGGGCACGGCGCGCACGATAGGCGAGTTGGCCGGAATCCACCGTACGGGCAACCGAACCCCGGCTTGCAGCGGGCGCGAACAGCGGCAACCAGGGGGAACGGGGCTCTAGCACGCAACCGCCAACCTCGGCCGAGCGCAAAGAGAGCCGCCCCTGAGCGCCCGAACCCACCCCTTTCTCGCCGCAGTTCGCGCCGGGGCTAACGGCGCTCGGCCGCGAGCCGCAGCCCGAGCGCGACCAGGACGGTGCCGGTGAGCGCGTCGAGCGTGCGGCGCACGCGCGATCCCTCGAACGCCTCGACCGCGCGCGCGAGCAGCCAGGCGTAGAGCGACAGCCACACGATGCCCAGCGCGATGTGCACGGAGGCGAGCACCATCGACACGAGCAGGGCCGAGTCGCCGGGGCCGATGAACTGCGGCAGGAAGGTCGAGTAGAAGACCGCGATCTTGGGGTTGAACAGGTTGGTGAGGAGCCCCTGGCGAAACGGGTTGCCCCTCGTCCGCGCACCCTCCGCCGCCGGTGGCACTCCCCTGCGCGCGGCCAGCAGCGTCTGCGCGCCCAGCCAGATCAGGTAGACGGCACCGACCAGGCGCAGGGCGTCGTAGGCCGTCTGCGACGCGGCGAGCACAGCCGCCACGCCGAGCGCGGACGCGCAGGCCCAGGCAAGGCAGCCGGCCGAGATCCCGAGCGTGGTGGCGAACGCGTCACGGCGCCCGCCCGTGAACACGCTGCGCGCGACCATCGCCATGTCCGCCCCGGGCGTGATCGTCAGCAGCGCGACGATCCCGACGAACACGAGCGGGTGCTCCGGCATCACCCGTCGGTCACCCCGACCGTCCCGCCGAGCACGCCCGCGTAGAGCACTCCCTTGGGGCTGATGCTGAGGCCGGCGTAGTGCACGTTGAACAGCACTCCTGTCCCGATCAGGCGGCGCCAGACGGTCTTGCCGGTGCGGAAGTCGACCGCGGTCAGGTACCAGGCGTCGGGCTTGCCCCTCGGCTTGGTGTAGAGGTAGATCAGGCCGCTGGCGAGCGACAGCTTGGGCACCGTGCTCGGCGAGATCTCGGAGCTGTTCCAGACCGTCCGGCAGCCCTGGGCGCCGCGCTTGATGTCCACGCGCGCGACGCCCGGCTCGGTCGTGTTGCCGTTGGCGGTCGCGTCGGGCGGTGGGGCGTAGCCGTAGTTGTTCTCGACGATCATCGCCGTGCCGGTCGCGATGATCGAGTTCTCGGTTGCCCCGGCGCCCCTGCGGAACACCGGCTGCTCGCACACCAGCCGGCGCTGCCCGGGCTTCAGGTGCTTGGCGCGCCGCAGCACCACGACCTGCAGGCGAGCGGCGTTGTCGGCGATCGACAGGTAGCGCTTGCCCATCAGGGTCGGCGTGGTGCCCGAGCCGGCGTCGAACTGACCCGGCTTGAGCTTGTGGGTGTTGTCGTAGCGCACGCGCCAGCTGACCTTGGGCTTGCCGCCGCGGCCGGCGTCGAAGCGGTACTGGGCGGCGTCGGTGACCACGAACACCCCGCCGGTCTCGTCCATCGCGAACGAGTTGCCGATCGCCTCGTTCGTGCGGCGGGTGCCGAGCACCTTGCCGCTGCCCGGGTCGAGCGCACCGACGATGCCGTGCCGGCGGGTCACGAACCAGAGCCGGCCGCTCCAGTCCGGCAGCGCCGAGTTGAGCTGGTCGTCGCTCGGGATCTCCGAGCTGAGGTCGTAGGTGCGGACGCGGCGCAGGCTGTCGCCTTCGATCGCCACAACGAGGATCTGGCGCCCGATCGAGACCACCGCGCGGTCCTTGTTGTCGACGTAGAAGTAGGCGCCACCGGGGCTTTGGAGCGGGTTCACGCCGGGCGGGATGATCCGCGGCGGGAGCAGGTGGCTGGCGATCGTGTTCAGCTCGGGGTCCATCAGCCGCAGCTCGACCGTGGTGGCCGAGATGCAGGTGGTGATCAGCCGGCCGCGCTTGTCGTATGCGATCGTGATGCCGCAGGAGCCGAGCCCCCCGGCGCCGTCGATCGACTGCGAGAACAGGCGCAGACCGGGACCTCCCAGCGGCCCCAGGTTGCGATAGGTGTCGGTCTGGTAGGCGTCGTTGTGGACCGCGTTGCGCCCGTTGGCGGCCATGAACGGATGGCGCGGCACGCGCGGCGCCTTGACGGGGTGTGGCCGGGCCCGATGACCCGTGAAGAGGGTGAGCCCGATGAAGTCCGCTTGGTTCTGGGGGATCGGCGGCGGGGCGGCGCTGGCGCCCGGCGCCGCGGGAACGCCAGCAACCAGGGCAACCAGCACCGGGACGACGAACCGAGAGTTGTGCATGTGTCTCATGTGGACCCTTCGCCTCGTCAGCCGGTGCCCTCGCCGGCACTGACTTCGAAGCGCACGCCGGTCATCTTCTCGGAAATCTCCCACGGCGGCCTATCGACGCAACCTGCGCGAGAGCACGACCACGTCGTCGACGTCGTAGCCGAGCGCGGCATAGAACCCGCGTGCGCCGGCGTTGTCGCCGCGCACCATGACGTTCAGCTTGGGAATGCCGCGTTCGCTGAGCCACGCCTCGGCGGCTTGCATCATCGCCCGCCCGCAACCGCGCCCACGCGCGTCGGCGCGCACCGCGAGGTAGTAGACCCAACCACGGTGGCCGTCGTGGCCGACCATCGCGGTCGCGATCAGCGCGTCGCCCTCGATGGCCGCCAGCACTGTCGACGCCGATCCATCGAGGGCGCGATCGAGATCGTCGCCGGGATCGTTCCAGGGGCGCGTCAGGCCGGCTTGGTGCCACAGCTCGACCGCCGCGGAGCGGTGGACCGGCCGGAGCGGCTCGATCACCATCGCCCTAGTCGATCAGCCGTTTCGACATCCGCCGCACGGCCTCGCGCCACAGCAGCACCGCAAACAGGATCAGCCCGCCCAGGCGCAGCAGGTCGGTGGCCTCGAAGCCGAAGCACGCGTGCCTAACCAGGACGACCAGGTGGTGCAGTGGGTTGAACTGAGCGGCGACCTGCACTGCCTCCGGCAGCTCGTCGATCGGGAAGAACGTCCCTGCAACCAGGAACAGCGGGGTGATCACCAGAGTGGTCACGTAGCTGAACTGGTCGATCTTGGACACGGTGGCGGCGGTCGCGATGCCGAACCCCGCGAACCCCAGCGCCGTGATGAAGCAGAACAGCGGCACCACGAGCATGCCCGGCGCGGGATCCAGCCCGAACAGCATCGACACGATCAGCGGGAAGCAGCCGTAGACGCCGGAGCGGAGGCCGATCCAAAGTATTTCGGCGGTGACCAGCTCCTCGACGTCGACCGGCGCGGCCAGGATCGCGTCGTAGGTGCGCTGGAAGCGCTCCTTGACGAACGCCCCGAACATCGCCGGCAGCGCGCTCGAGAAGATCACGGCGGTCGCCACCATGCCCGTGCCCACGAACTCGACGTAGTCGAGCCCATCGACCTTGTCGACGATCGTGGCCCCCAGGCCGAGCCCGAAGGCGAGCAGGTAGACCACCGGCTCGAGCACGCTCGAGAACGTCGTGGACTTCCAGTAGCTGCGGAAGTTGGCGACCTCGCGGCTCATCACGCCCGTGATCGCGGCCGGTTCGAGTCGTCTCACTCGGCCTCCTCCCCGGTCAGCAGCACGAACACGTCTTCGAGCGATGCTGCGCGGCGAATGGCCTCGGCCGGGATCACGCCATCCGTGGCGCGCTCAGCCCCGACGATCGCTATCGCCGGACCGGCCGGGCGCACGGTGAGCCCGTGCGCCTCCGCCGCCGCCCGCACCTCGGTCAGGCGCTCGGGGGACGCGTACACCTCCGCCGTCTCGCGGCCGGCGTACTTGGCGATCAGCTCGTCCGGTTTCCCACGAGCGATGATCCTGCCGGCGGCCATGACCGCGACCTCGTCCGCCAGCCGCTGGGCCTCTTCGATGTAGTGCGTCGACATCAGGATCGTCACCCCCTGGGAGCGCAGCAGGTCGACCAGCGACCACAGCTGCGTGCGGATCTGGGGGTCGAGGCCCACGGTCGGCTCGTCGAGCAGCATCAGATCCGGCTCGTGCATCAGTCCGCGCGCCAGCAGCAGGCGGCGCCGCATCCCGCCCGAAAGCTGGTCGACCGAGTGGGTGCGACGGTCGGTGAGGCGCGCGAGGGCGAGCCCCTTGTCCACGGCCGCGCGCACGTCCTTGACCCGGTAGAGGCGGGCGAACACGGCCAGGTTGTCTTGGACCGACACGTCCACGTCGAGGTTGTCCAGCTGCGGCACCACGCCCATCTCGGCGCGCGCCTCCTTGGCCTCGGCGGGCAGCTCGTGGCCGAGCACGCGCAGCGTGCCCTCGTCGGCGATCGCCTGGCCGGTGAGCAGCCGCATGGTCGTCGACTTGCCGGCGCCGTTGGGGCCGAGCAGGCCGAGGCAGATCCCGCGCGGGACGTCGAGGTCGAGCCCGTCCACCGCGGTGATCGCGCCGAAGCGCTTGACAACGCCTTTGAGCTCGATCGCCGCCATCGATCCTCGACCCTAGAGCAGCCCGGACTCGACCTGCGGGCGAAGCAAAGTGCGCGATCTTTATCCACGCGTACAAGGCGATTCGACCCCCGATCTCGATAGCTTCAGGGTGGCCCACCTTCCGGAGAGAGAACTATCTATGCCCAGAGTCCGTCAGACCAACGTAACCGCCGCCCGCTGGAGCCCCAACGGAGGGGCGCTCGGAGCGGTCGATCTGACCGTGCCGTCCAGCTACCCCCACGGGGAGAACGTCTTCTCCCATGCCGTTCAGCGGCACCGCCTGCCCAAGGAGACCTACAAGCGGCTCCAGCTCGTGCTCGAGAAGGGCGAGGCGCTCGACCCGTCGCTGGCCGACGCGGTCGCCCTCGGCATGAAGGAGTGGGCGCTCGAGAAGGGCGCCACCCACTACACGCACGTCTTCCAGCCGCTGACCGGCCTGACCGCCGAGAAGCACGACTCGTTCTTCGGCCCCGCCGGTGACGGCGAGGCGCTCGCGGACTTCTCTGGCAAGGAGCTGATCCAGGGCGAGCCGGACGCCTCGTCGTTCCCGACGGGCGGCGTGCGCGCCACTTTCGAGGCGCGCGGCTACACCGCCTGGGACCCGACCAGCCCGGCGTTCATCCTCGAGAACCCGAACGGGGCGCTGCTCTGCATCCCGACCGCGTTCGCGTCGTGGACGGGCGAGGCGCTCGACGCCAAGATCCCGCTGCTGCGCTCGATGGACGCGCTGTCGCGCTCCGCGATCCGCGCGCTGGGGCTGCTCGGCGACGAGCAGGCCACGCGCGTGTTCACCACGGTCGGCCCGGAGCAGGAGTACTTCCTGATCGACGAGCAGTACTACTTCGAGCGGCCCGACCTGATCAGCACCGGGCGCACGCTGTTCGGCGCCAAGCCGCCCAAGGGCCACGAGCTGGACGACCACTACTTCGGGTCGATCCCCGAGCGCGTGCTCGCGTTCATGATGGACTCCGAGCTCGAGCTGGCCAAGCTGGGCGTGCCGGTCAAGACGCGGCACAACGAGGTGGCGCCCGCGCAGTACGAGATCGCGCCGATCTTCGAGAACTCGAACGTCGGCTCCGATCACCAGCAGCTGACGATGCAGGTGATGCAGCGAGTGGCCCGCAAGTACGGCCTCGTCTGTCTGCTGCACGAGAAGCCGTTCGCCGGGGTCAACGGCTCGGGCAAGCACAACAACTGGTCGATGAGCACCGACACCGGCCACAACCTGCTCGAGCCGGGCGACACCCCAGCCGACAACCTCAACTTCCTGTTCTTCTGCGCAGCGGTCATCCAGGCCGTGGACAAGCACCAGGGTCTGCTGAGGGCATCGGTCGCGAACATCGGCCAGGACCACCGGCTCGGCGCCAACGAGGCGCCTCCGGCGATCATCTCGATCTTCCTCGGCGCCGAGCTGGAGAAGGTCTTCGCCGCGATCGTCTCGGGCGAGGGCGACCCGCATACGCCGGCCGCGGTGCTCGGCCTCGGCACGCCGGTGCTGCCGCCACTGCCGATGCACGGCGGCGACCGCAACCGAACGTCGCCGTTTGCCTTCACCGGCAACAAGTTCGAGTTCCGCGCGCTCGGGTCGAGCATGTCGCTCGCGTTCCCGAACACGGTGCTGAACACGATCGTGGCGGAGGCGATCGACGAGCTGGCCGACAAGCTCGAGGCCCAGGTCAACGGAGGCACCGACCTCGACGGGGCGCTCGCCGCGGTCGTCAAGGAGGCGTACGGCAACCATCAGCGGGTGATCTTCGCCGGCGACAACTACACCGACGAGTGGCACGCCGAGGCCGAGGCGCGCGGGCTGAAGAACCTGCGCACCACGCCCGACGCGCTGCCCGAGGTGCTGAGCGAGCCGACCGTGGCGGCGTTCGAGAAGTACGAGGTGCTGTCGCACCGCGAGCTCGAGTCGCGCTACGAGGTCTGGCTCGAGCAGTACATCATCACCGCGAACATCGAGGCCGAGACCGCGGCGAACATCGCCAAGACGATGCTGCTCCCCGCGGCGCTGCGCCAGGTGGCGCTGGTGGAGGCGGCCGGAATGGACGAGCTGGCCGCCGATACGCGCTCGCTGACCGCGTCCTTCGTCGAGGCGATCGGCGAGCTGGAGGAAGCGAACTCGTACCCGGACGGCGCCGAAGGGCTGGAGCTGGCGGAGTACGCCCGCGACAACCAGCTCGCCGCGATGGCGCGTGTGCGCGAGGTCGGCGACGAGCTGGAGAAGGTCGTCGCGGACGACCTCTGGCCGCTGCCCAAGTACTCGGAGATCCTGTTCATCAAGTAGGCGCGGCACGTTCGAGGTCGTCAAGGACCTGGGGGTCATCGACCCGAAGCAGGCCGTGCTGTCGATCGGGTAGGTTGCCAGCCCCGATGAGGGCGCTTCAGATCACGGAGTTGAGCGGTCCGCGCTCGGCCCTCTCGATCGCCGATTTGCCCGAGCCCGAGGCCGAGCATCCGCTCACGCCGGGAGCCGGCGTGCTGATCGACGTGCACGCCGCGGGGGTCGCGTTCCCCGAGGTTCTGCAGACCCGCGGCGAGTACCAGTACAAGCCCGACCTGCCGTTCGTGCCCGGCACCGACATCGCCGGCGTCGTGCGCAGCGCGCCGGACGGATCCGGGCTGTCGGAGGGAGACCGCGTGGCGGCCTGCTGCATGACCGGCGGCTTCGCCGAGGTGGCCGTGGCGCCGGCGTTCCTGACCTTCCCGCTGTCGGACCGGCTCGATTTCGCCCAGGGCGCCGCCCTGGTCATGAACTACCACACGGCCTACTTCGCGCTGAAGCTGCGCGGCCGCCTGGCTGAGGGCGAGACCGTGCTCGTGCACGGCGCGGCCGGCGGCGTCGGCACGGCGACGCTCCAGGTGGCCAAGGGCCTGGGCGCGCGGACGATCGCGGTGGTGTCGAGCGACGACAAGGAGCGGGTGGCGCGCGAGGCCGGCGCGGACGAGGTGGTTCGCTCCGAGGCTGGCTGGAAGGACGATGCCAAGCAGCTGTCCGGTGGCGGCGTGGACGTGGTGATCGACCCCGTCGGCGGCGACCGCTTCACCGACAGCCTGCGCTCGCTGCGCGAAGGCGGCCGGGTGGTGGTGGTCGGGTTCACCGGCGGGTCGATCCCCGAGGTGAAGGTCAACCGGCTGCTGCTCAACAACACCGAGGTGGTCGGCGCCGGCTGGGGTGCCTTCGTGATGGGCAAGCCGAACATCAACGAGGAGATCGGCGCTGCCGTCAACGAGCTGGTCGACGCGGGCTTCGTGCGCCCGATCGTGGGCGCCCGCTTCCCGTTCGACGGGGCGGCGGACGCCCTCGAGCTGATCGACGGCCGCGGCGCGACCGGCAAGGTCGTGCTCGACGTGCGCGACTAGCGTTCGCGCGAGCTGCGCGAGCGCTGCCGCCCCGAGCGTCCGCGCCCGCCGCGCTGGCCCGGGTGCTTGCGCCCGCGCTCGCCGCCGCCGCCGCTCGGGCGGCTGTGGCTGCGCCCGCCGGCCTCGCTCATGCCGCTCTGCGCGAACTGGGCGTGCAGGCGCAGGTCGGAGGCGATCTGGCCGACGACCTTGCTCTGCTCGCCCGTCACCAGCGTGATGCCGATGCCGTGGCGCCCCGCTCGGCCGGTGCGGCCGACGCGGTGCACGTAGGTGTCGCGGTCCTCGGGTGCGTCGAAGTTGATCACGTGCGTCACGTCGTCCACGTCGATGCCGCGGGCGGCCACGTCGGTGGCGACCAGCGTGTCGATGTCGCCCGAGTGAAAGCGGCCGAGCGCCTTCTCGCGCTGGGACTGCGAGCGGTTGCCGTGGATTGCCAGCGCGTGCACGCCGTGGCGGGAGAGGCGCTTGACGAGCCGGTCGGCTCCGCGCTTGGTGCGCACGAACACGAGCGTGCGCCCGCGCTCGCCGGTGGCCAGCTCGTTGACGAGCGAGTCGAGCTTCGACTCGTGAGCGACGGCCACGAAGCGGTGCTCCACGCGCCCCTTGGCCCGTTCGCTCGCCTGCTGCTCGTGGCGGCGGGCGTTGCGGGTGAAGGCGGCGGCGACCTGCCCGGTCGCGCCTTCGAGGGTTGCCGAGAAGAACAGCGTCTGGCGATCGCGCGGGGTGAGCGCGACGATCCGGTCGACGGCCGGGCGGAAGCCCATGTCGAGCATCCGGTCCGCCTCGTCGAGGACGAGCACTCGGATGGAATCGAGTCGGATGGCGCCGCGCTGCACGAGGTCCTCCAGGCGGCCGGGCGTGGCCACCAGGATGTGTGCCCTTCGGGCAAGTTTCGCCTGGCGCTCGATGCCGGCGCCGCCGTAGACGGCTGCCAGCGAGAGCGCCCGTGCTTCGGCGATCTCCCTCAGGTCCTCCGTGACCTGGCTCGCGAGCTCCCGCGTCGGCACGAGCACGAGGGCGGCCGCCCTCGCGTCCTCGGCCTGGACGAGGTCCACCAGTGGGACGCCGAACGCCAGGGTCTTGCCCGACCCGGTCGGCGACTGCACGAGCACGTCGTGTCCGGCGAGCACGTCGGGAACGACCGATCGCTGGACATCGAAGGGGGCGGTCACGTCGCGCGCCACCAGGGCGCGCACGACCGCATCGGATACGCCGAGATCGGCGAAGGACTGCTGGGACATCTTGCTCCTTGCTCGCGGCCGCTGAGATGCGGCCGCTAAAGATCTGGGAGATTCAACTGACCCAGATCGCTTGAGCGTTCGGAGACGAGAACCTCGCGGGCGACGACGCCACCCGCGTCGCTGACGCTAGCAGATGCCCCCGTCTGCTCTGGGAATTACGGTTCACGCCATGAAGACGCCGAAGGAGCGCTCGGAGGAGAAACGCCAGGAGAAGCTGGCGGATATCCAGGACCAGGTGGACAAGGGCGAGCTCACGATCCGCAAGATGACGCCAGCGGAGCGCAAGGCGAACCCGCCGCGGGAGCGCAAGCCGAAGCGCTAGGCGTCACGCGGGGCAGCGCGCAGGGGCGCCGCCGCTGTTTGGCGCTGCTGCTGGCGCTCGGGCGCGATGCGGACCACGTTGCGGGCGAGCCCGAGCTTCTCGAGGCTCTTGATCACCAGCGCCGAGGGGTCGAGCGCCTGCTCCCAGCGCCGCAGCCCGTGAGCGGCGGAGCGCGGGAACGCGTGATGGTTGTGGTGCCAGGACTCGCCGAACGAGAGCAGCGACAGCCAGGCGACGTTGGTCGACTGGTCGTCGGTCTCGAAACGGCGCGTGCCCAGGAAGTGGCAGACCGAGTTGACGCTCCACGTGATGTGGTGCACGAAGAAGATGCGGACCAGGCCGCCCCAGAGCAGCCCGGTGGCGGCGCCGGCGAGCGAGCCGGTGAGCGCCCAGCCGGCGAGCGCCGGCAGCGCGAGGCTGAGCAGCACGAGCAGCGGGAAGCGGCGGTTGATGATGCGCATGCCGCGATCCTCGTAGACGTCGGGCGCGTACTTGCGCGCGCTCGCCTGGCCCTGCTCGGACCAGAGCCAGCCCACGTGCGCGTGCCATAGCCCGCGCAGCACGCCGGCGGCACCGTCGCCGTGGCCGACGTGAGGGCTGTGCGGGTCGCCCTCCTGGTCGGCGTGCGCGTGGTGCTTGCGGTGGTCGGCCACCCAGGCCATCACCGGGCCCTGCACGGCCATCGAGCCGAGCACCGCGAAGGCGTACTCGATCGGCTTGGGCGCCTGGAAGGATCGGTGGGTCAGCATGCGGTGGAAGCCGACCGTCACGCCGAGGCCGGTCAGGACGTACATCACCGCCAGGATCGCCAGGTCGGTCGCGCTCACGACGCTGTTCCAGAGCAGGACCATGGCGGCGATCGTCGCCACGAACGGAATCGCGACGGCGAGCAGGTTCACGCGCTTCTCCAGGGTGCTCATAACCTGAAGCCTGTCATCATCCAGCTTACGTAAGTACGGAACGGGCCACCAATCCCGGATCTAAATTGCTCACTTCAGTGACAAAGACCGAGCCTTGGCGGTCGCTGCCGGCCGGCGTCGCCGACGTGATCGAGCCCGAGCTGGACGCGATCACGGACGAGATCCTGGCCACGATCGCGCGCGAGGTGCCCGAGTACGCGCGGCCGCTGGAGGGCTCGTTCGGGCGGGGGGTTCGCACCGGGGTGACCGAGGCGCTGCGCCAGTTCGTGGAGCTGATCCGCAGTCCGTCGGGAGCGCGCGGCCCGGGCCGGGAGGTCTACGTCGCGCTGGGCCGCGGCGAGCTGCGCCAGGGCCGCACGCTGGACTCGCTGCAGTCGGCCTACCGAGTGGGCGCGCGCGTGGCCTGGCGGCGAGTGGCGGACGCGGCCCAGCGGGCCGGCGCCGACGCGGAGGTGCTGAGCCTGCTGGCCGAGTCGATCTTCGCGTTCATCGAGGCGCTCTCGGCCGACTCGGTGGAGGGGTACGCCGAGGCGCGCAGCCACCTCGAGGGCGAGCGCCGGCGGCGACAGCGCGAGCTGGTGCTGCTGCTGCTGCGCGACCCGCCCAGCGACGACGCCGACCTGAGGGCCGCCGCGGCGGCGGTCGGGTGGCGCATCCCGAGAGCGGCCGCGGCGATCGCCTGCGCCGAGAACGAGCTGGAGCGGATCGCGCGCCGGCTGCCGGCCGACGCGCTGGTGGCCGCACTCGACGGCGAGGGCTGCGCGATCGTGCCGGATCCGGACGGCCCGGGCCGCGCGACGGAGATCGGGGGAGCGCTGGCGGGGCGGAGCGCGGCGCTCGGGCCGGCGCTGGCCCCGGAGGAGCTTGCGGGATCGTGGACGCTGGCGCGAGCGGCACTGCGGGGCGCGGACGCGGGCGCGCTCGGCGGCCTGAGCGCGGGCGACGCACCGGAGGCGAGCATGGTCCGCTCCGCGGGGGGCTCCCCCGCCCCCTCTCCGCTCCGCGCCGACGACGTCCTCGTCGACCTGCTCCTGTTCGAGGGCCGGGCCTTGATCGACCGCATCGCCGCCCGCCGGCTCGCCGCCTTCGACGAGCTCACCCCCAAGGCCCGCGGGCGCATGGAGGAGACGGCGCTCGCCTACGTCCGCGAGGGCGGCAACGCGGCCGCCATGGCGCGGGCGCTCGATCTCCACCCGCAGACCGTTCGCTACCGGTTGGCCCGCCTGCGGGAGCTGCTCGGCGGCCAGCTCGACGATCCCGACGCCCGACTCGAGCTCGAGCTGGCGCTCCGGGCTCAGTCGCGCTTGGCGCGGCGCGAGCCGCCGCCCACGTAGGAGCCCAGGTCCACCACGAACGCCACCCCCACGATGAACCACTCGAATCCGAACACCTCGTTGGTGCCGGCCGACCACATGCCCGCGTAGGCGAGCGTCGTCCACGGCAGCACGAAGAAGCCGAGCAGCGGCACGATCCAGCTGTCGTAGGCGTCGCCCAGAACGTCGCTGAACAGCCACAGCGCGAACAGCGCCAGCCGCGGGGAGATCAGGGCCAGCAGGACCACCAGGCAGGGCATCGCACCCCGCAGCCTACGAGGGTGTGCGTCAACACGCGGCGCGGGTTGCGCATCAGCAGCTCGAGCAGCTGGTACTCGGTGCAAGTCAGTTCCACGAACGTCGAGCACGACCGCGTCCGGACTCGAGTCGGCGACCTGCGTTAGCGCGTCCTGCCCGCTCACGGCCGACACCGTCTCGTAGCCGCCCGGCGCGAGGGCCCGCCGCAGCGCATCGCGCAGCGAGCGGTCGTCGTCCACGATCAGCACCCGGCATTGTGGCGACGGAGCCAGCGGACTCAGTCAACTCTCAGCGTCGCCCCAGGCTCCTCTTGCGCCTGGACCGGATCGTGGCCGCATGAATTCCGTCACCCGTCTGCCCGACGCCGCCGCGAGCTCGGGCCCAGCGAGCTCGCCGTCGGTCGACGTGGTCGTGCCCGTCCACAACGAGCAGGGCGTGCTCACGGCCTCGATCCGCCGCCTCCACGATTACCTCAGCGGCGCTCTGCCGCTGCGCTGGCGCATCGTCATCGCCGACAACGCGAGCACGGACGGGACGCTGCGGATCGCCATGGCGCTGGCGGAGGACCTCCCCGGTGTCGAGCTGCTGGCGCTGACCGAGAAGGGCCGCGGCCGCGCGCTCCGCGCGGCGTGGGAGCGCAGCGAGGCCGACGTCGTCTGCTACATGGACGCCGACCTGTCGACCGACCTGCGCGCGCTGCCGCCGCTGCTCGCGCCGCTGCTCTCCGAGCACAGCGACGTCGCGATCGGCACGCGGCTCGCCTCCGGGGCGCGGGTCGTGCGCGGCCGTAAGCGCGAGTTCATCTCGCGCGGCTACAACCGGCTGCTGCACACCGTGCTGGACGCTCAGTTCTCGGACGCGCAGTGCGGCTTCAAGGCCGTCCGCCGCGACGCCCTCCAGCGGCTGCTGCCGGCGGTCCGCGACGACGGCTGGTTCTTCGACACCGAGCTCCTGGTCGTCGCGCAGCGCGAGGGGATGCGGATCCACGAGGTCCCCGTCGACTGGGTCGACGATCCCGACTCGCGCGTGGACATCGTCCGCACGGCGGTCGACGACCTGTGCGGCATCGCGCGGTTGCTCACCGAGGCGCGGCTGATCCGCTTCATGGCGGTCGGCGTGGTCTCCACGATCGCCTACGCCCTGCTCTACCTGCTGCTGCGCTCGCCGCTCGGGCCGGAAGGCGCGAACGCGCTCGCGCTGGCCATGACGGCGGTGGCCAACACGCACGCGAACCGGCGGCTCACGTTCGGCATCTCCGGCCGGCGCGACCTCCTGCGCCAGCACGCGATGGGCGCGTTCGTGTACGTGCTCACGCTCGGTCTCACGAGCGGGGCGCTGGCGGTGCTGCATCGCCTCGATCCGGGGCCCGGCCGGGCGCTCGAGCTGGCGGTCCTCGTGGCCGCCGGGATCTGCGCCACGGTCACCCGCTACATGGCCCTGCGCAGCTGGGTGTTCGCCCCGCGATCTGTCCTGCTCCACGCGAAAGGAACCGCATGACCACGTCCTCCATCTCCCTGCCACGCCTCGCTCGCCGCCCAGGCGTGCGCGCGCTCGCCTGGCCCCCACCCGAGCTGGCCGCGCTGCTCGCACTGGCGGCGGTGCTCTACCTGTGGTCGCTCGGGCAGAACGGCTTCGCCAACGAGTACTACAGCGCCGCGGTCCGGTCGATGACCCAGAGCTGGCACGCGTTCCTGTTCGGCTCGTTCGACACCGGTGGAGTCATGACGGTCGACAAGCCGCCGCTCGCCCTCTGGATCCAGGCGCTGTCGGCTCGTGCCTTCGGCTACGGCTCGTGGAGCATGCTGGTGCCGCAGGCGCTGATGGGCGTGGCGAGCGTCGCGCTGGTCTACGACATGACGCGATGCCGGTTCGGCCGCGCGGCCGGCTTCGGCGCCGGACTGGCGCTGACCCTGACGCCGGTCGCGGTCGCGATCTCGCGGCACAACAACCCCGACGCGCTGCTGGTGCTGTGCGTGACCGCGGCCGTGTGGTGCCTGGTGCGCGGGCTCGAGGACGGGCGCACGCGCTGGCTGGTGCTGTCCGGCGTATGCGTCGGCCTCGGGTTCGAGGCGAAGATGGGAGCCGCGCTGATGGTGGTGCCGGCGATCGCGGCGGCGTGGCTCTGGGTCGCGCCGCACGGGCGGCTCGCCGCGCTGCGCCAGCTCGGCCTGGGCGGCGCGGCGATGGCCGTCGTCGGGCTGGCCTGGCCGGTGCTGGTCTGGCTGACGCCGGCCTCGGACCGTCCCTGGATCTCCGGCACGAGCGACAACAGCATCTGGTCGCTGATCTTCGGATACAACGGCCTCGGCCGGCTGACCGGGCAGCAGGGAGCGCCCGGCGGCGGACCCGGGGGCGGCGGTGGCGGCGGCGCCTTCGGCGGCGACACCGGTGTCCTGCGGCTGCTCAACGAGAGCCTGGGCGGGCAGGGTGGGTGGCTGCTCGGCTTCGCGCTGGTCGCGGGGATCGGGGTGGTGGCGATCTCCCGGCTGCGCCGCGACGATCCGCGCACCGGCTGGATCGTGGCCGTCGGCGGGGTGTTCCTCACGACCGCGGTGGCGTTCAGCCAGGCGTCCGGGATCTTCCATCCCTACTACGTGTCCCAGCTCGCGCCGTTCACCGCGGCTCTGGTGGGCGCGGGGATCGGTGTGGTGCTGCGCGGAGGGCTGCCGGCGCGGATCGTCGGCCCGCTCGCGATCGGGGCGGGCATCGTCACCGAGCTGATCGTCCTGGGCAAGAACCCGGGGCAGCTCGAGTGGGTGCCGGCGCTGCTGATCGTGATCGGCGGCATCGCAGCCGTGGCGCTGGCGCTCGGACCGAGCATGGTGGCGCGAGCGCGAACGGCGGCGCTGGTGGCGGGAGTGGCGGTGCTGCTGCTCGCCCCCGGGTCGTGGGCTTTCCAGACGTTGGGTCACGCGACCAGCGGCACGTTCCCGGCCGGCGGACCCGCGAGCGCGGGCTTCGGCGGAGGGGGCGGCCGCGGGTTTGCGGGCGGCGGCGGGCCGGGTGGGGGGCCTCCCGGCATGGCCGCCCCCAGCGGGACCAACGGCGGGCAGACCGGTGGGCCCGGCGCCGGAATGGCGCCACCCACCGGCGGCCTGCCCGGCGGGCTGTCGCAGGGCGGCACCCAAGGCGGCTTCGGCGGCACGTCCGGTGGCGGCGGAATGTTCTGCGGCAACACGCAGTCGCTGAACGAGGCGCTCGCCTACGTCAGGCAG
>Ga0268253_10000106_pt1 | contig 22090 bp, 17 predicted proteins | sample AgamicMgMarz_FD_200250 | JGI IMG/M metagenome (GOLD analysis project Ga0268253, IMG submission 200250) | Agave microbial communities from Guanajuato, Mexico - Mg.Ma.rz (v2) (version 3) | ecosystem: Host-associated > Plants > Phyllosphere > Phylloplane/Leaf | place: Guanajuato, Mexico... | reverse complement strand
GGGCGCGCGCCTGCGCGACTACCCGCTGGCGGTGGGCAAGGTGCGCTTCGTCGGCGACCCGGTCGTCGCGGTGCTCGCGGAGACGCGCGAGCTCGCGCGCGACGCCGCCGCGGCGGTGGAGGTCGTCTACGAGCCGCTGCCGGCGGTCGTCGACGCGCTCGCCGCGGCGCAGCCGGACGCGCCCGTCCTGCACGAGCCGATCGGGGGCAACGTCGGTTACCGCGACACCTACGAGTGGGGCGACGTCGACTGGGCGCTGGAGCACGCCGACCATGTAGTTGCGCTCGACAAGCTCCACTTCCACCGCTTCTCGTCGACGCCGCTCGAGTGCAACGCCGCCGTGGTCCACTGGGACCTCGGGACGGGGGTCATCGAGGTCCGCTCCAACAACCAGATGCCCCAGTTCGCGGCGATGTTCATCGCGCCCACGATCGGGGTGCCGATCAGCAAGATGCACTTCATCTCGCAGGACATCGGCGGCGCCTTCGGGCTCAAGGTCACGACCTATACGGCGATCGCGGCCTGCATGCTGCTGTCGCGCAAGGCGGGCCGGCCGGTCAAGTGGACCGAGTACCGCTCCGAGCACCTCGCCTCCGGCGGTCACGGCAACGAGCGCACCTTCACGGACATCCGCGTGCCCGTGATGTCGGACGGCACGATCCTGGGGTTCGACGCGAAGGCCCACGACGACGTCGGCGCGTTCATGCGCTACGAGCCGCTCGGCGGCGTGATCTGGTCGCAGGTCGCACCGGGCTGCTACAAGCTCAAGCACCTCCGGCTCGAGTACAACGCCGTGCTCACGAACAAGTGCCCGGTGGCGCCCAACCGCGGCTACTCCCGGCTCCAGCACCTGTGGATGATCGAGCGGATCGTCGACGTCGTGGCGCACGAGCTGGGCTTCGATCCCGTCGAGCTGCGCAAGCAGAACTACCCGCAGCCTGACGAGTACCCGTACGAGACGCCCAACGGGTGCATCTACGACTCGGGCGACCTGCCGCGGATGCTCGACATCGCACTCGAGGTCGGGGACTACGCCGGCTGGCGTGAGCGCCAGGCCGCCGCCGCCGGCAGCGGCAAGCGGATCGGCATCGGGATCGGGTCGACGCTCGACTCCGGCACCAACAACTTCGGGCAGGCTCGGCTGATCAACAACGACATCCCCATCTCGGGCAACGGCGAGGCCGCCATCGTCAAGCTCGACCTGCACGGCGAGGTCGCCGTCAACCTGGGCTCGTCCCCACAGGGCCAGGGCCACGAGACAACCGCCGCGCAGACGGTCGCCGGCGTCCTCGGCATCGACCCGACCGAGATCCACGTCAAGCCGGGCTACGACACGTCGTCGCACGCCTACGTCGCCTTCTCGGGCACCTATGCGTCGCAGTTCGCCGTCACCGGCCTGGGCGCGGCCGCGGGCGCGGCCGAGCGGCTCGCCGCCGAGATCCGGCTCGTCGCGGCGACCGTGCTCGACGCCGAGCAGGACGAGATCGAGCTGGAGGGCGGGTTCGCGCGGGTCAGGGGTGACGACGAGCGCGCGATCCCCTTCCAGGGCGTCGCCAACTACGTCTACGCCAACGTCGCGGCGCTGCCGCCGGAGGTGGCCGACAACGTCTCGCTCACCTGCCGCTACGTGTACCGCCCCCCGTTCGAGGTCCCCGACATCGAGACCAAGCGCGGTGAGCTGACGCTCACGTATGCCGCGCAGGTCCACCTGGCGATCGTCGAGATCGACGAGGCCACCGGCCACACCGAGATCCTCGAGTACGTCGCGATCGACGACTGCGGCCGCCGGATCAACCCGCAGATCGTGGAGGGGCAGGTGCACGGCGCGGCCGCCCACGGGATCGGCGCCGCGCTGCACGAGTCGTTCGTCTACGACGAGTCCTCCGGGCAGCTGCTGAGCGGCAACTTCTACGACTACCACGCGGCCACCGCGCTGGACGTCCCGCTGATGCTGACCGGCGAGATCGAGTCTCCCTCGCCCCGCTCGCCGAACGGCGCCAAGGGCATGGGCGAGGGCGGCGGGGGTCCGCTCGGCACGCTCTCCGCGGCCATCCAGGACGCGCTCGGCGCCGGCGGCGCGGTGGTGAGCGACACGCACAACCCCTCCGAGCGGGTGTGGCGGATGCTCAAGGGCGACGCCCCGCGCGGCGTGGAGGTGACCTCCCGGTCATGACGCAGATCGAGGGGTCGTATCCGGCTAAAGCGGCACGGGAGGCGCTCTGGGACGTGCTCAGCGACCCCGAGCGGCTCGGCGCGGCACTGCCCGGCGTCGGGCCCGTCGAGCTCGACGGCGACGCCGGCTTCAGCACGCGCGTCCGTCCCTCGACCAACGTCGGCGTCACGCCGCTCGACCTCGAGGTGAGCATCGTCGACCGCGACGAGGGACGCGCGGTCCGCCTGAAGGGCGACGGCGCGGGCGGCGAGCACCGCGTCGCCTTCGAGGTGACGCTGCGGCTGTCGGAGCAGGACGGCGGAACCCGGATCGACTGGGATGCAGAGGTGCAGGCCTTCGGCGGACTGGCGAGCCTGAGCCAGCGCGTCCTGCCCGCGCTGCTGCGCGATCAGATCGCGATCGCGCTCGGCGAGGCCGAGCGCCAGGCGCTCGCGGGCGCCGCCGCCTGAGGGGCTAGCGTCCCGCCAGCAGCGCGTGGGCGCCCGCCGCGCTGCGCATTCCGGTCTCGATCGCGCCGTCGACGAAGCCCGCCCAGCCGAGGGCGAGGTCCGACCCCGCGAGGAAGACGCGGCCCTGGGGCTCCTGCGCGGTGCGCACGTAGCCGCTCAGCTGCCCGGGGCGCAGCATCGCCCAGGTCCCCTTGGCGAACGGGTCCGCCAGCCAGCCCTGGCCCGTGCAGTCCTCCATCTCCGCGTCCGGCAAGAGCTGGTGCAGTGCTGCCTGAACGGCCGCGGGATCCTCCAGATCGAACCCCGCATCCTGGTAACCGAACCCGATCAGCAGGGTCGCGTCGTCGTCCCAGTACTCGGTCTGGATCAGCGAGATCGGGCTTGGCGGGGGAGCCAGGGCAATCATCGGCTCCAGCTTCCCGCGCACGCGCATCCATACCTTGAAGCCGCGGCCGACGTTGCGCTCCGCTGCGAAGGCGCGCAGCTCGGGTGCGAGCGCCGGGTCGAACGCGATGTCGGCCAGCGTGTTGAGCGGGACCGTGACGATTGCAGCTGCGGCGCTGTACTCGGTCCCGTCCTGGGCCCGCACGAGCACGCCCTCCCCTGTCTGCTCGACCGCGGCGACCGGCGTGCCCAGCCGGACGTCCGCGGCCGCGGCGATGTTGTCGATCAGGTTGCTCATGCCGCCCTGCGGCTTGTAGGTGGCACACACCTCGAGCAGCTCCGTCCAGTCCCAGCCGCCGAGCGCCGCCCAGCGCAGCCCCTGCGTCAGTCCGCCCTCGTCACAGGGCGCGTTGAAGTGCATCGACCACATGGTGTGGTTGATCAGGTACTCGGGCTCGGACAGCTCCAGCTCGCGCAGGCGATCCGCCATCGACAACCCGTCGAGCTCGGCGACCCGTTCCGCGTTCGCGAACGGATCGGGGGGAAACGGGAAGACCTCGCGCACGTCCTCGATGGAGCGCCGCTGGCCGGCGTCGAGGAGGCCGACGAAGCCGGCGAGGTCATGCCACTCCATCCCCTCGGTGCCCGCCCAGCCGGCCCGCGCGGCCTCAGGACTGGGGAAGATCCCGATCCCGTATCTGGTCAGCTCAGCCCAGATGTGCGGCTGGCGCCAGTGCACCCAGGCTCCCCCCAGCTCGATCATGCGACCCAGCCTCTCCTGGGTCCAGACGCGTCCGCCGAGGCGCTCGCGCGCCTCCAGCACGATCGCGGTCCTGCCCGCGCTGCGCAGCTCGCGAGCCGCCACCAGTCCCGCGAACCCGGCACCGACCACGATCACGTCTGCGCTGTCCGAATCTCTCGTGCGCACGGGCGCTCAGATCACCTCCAAGTTGTAACTACTGATGCGGAGTGATACCCCTTGCAGATTGCCGTGTCAACCTCGGCCTCCGCGACCCGCCACGCGCCGCTGCGACCCGGGCAACGTCTGCCCCGCCCGCCGCGGTGACATAGATCGGAGCTGGACAAGACAAACCCGCACGCCAAACAATCATATATCAAGTATCGATTCTCCCCCTCGGGGGAGGGGGGCTTCTCCGCAGTTGTAACTACTGAGTCGGAGTGATATCTCTTGGGGTGAGCGTGTCGACCTCCAACCCCACCCCCAGCTCACGCCGGCTCGAGGTGGCCGTGATCGGTGGCGGGCATGGGAGCTACGCGACCGCCGCCGACCTCGCGGAGGCCGGGCATCGCGTACGGCTCTGGCGCAGGGACGCGACGGCGCTCGCGCCGGTGCTCGCGTCGCAGGCGTTGACCATGCTCGACCACCGCGGCGAGCGCGCGGTGGCGCTGGGCGCGGTGACCACGGACATCGCCGAGGCGGTCGAGGGCGCCGAGCTGGTCGTCGTGGCGCTGCCCGCCACCAGCCAGGCGGACGTCGCGGCCGCGCTCGCCCCCCACCTATCCGACGGCCAGGTCGTGTTCGCGCCGCCCGGCACGCTCGGGTCGTACCTGATGGCCTCCACCGTCCACGAGAGTCGCGCCGGGCTGGACGTGGCCTGGGCCGAGGCGGGCACGCTCCCCTACCTCGCCCGCAAGCGTGGCCCGACCCTGGTGGCCGTGAGCGCCCGGGCAACGCGCCTGCCGACCGGGGTGTTCCCGAGCCGCAGCCGCGCGCATGCGATGGACGTGGTGGGCGCCGCCTTCCCGGCGGCCGAGCCGCTCGTCGACGCATTGGATGCCGCGCTCACCAACGCGGGCCCGATCATCCACCCGCCGCTCGTCGTGCTGAACGCGGGTCCGATCGAGCACTTCGACAGCTGGGACATCCACAACGAAGGCACGCAGCCCGCCGTCCGCCGCGTCCAGGACGCGCTCGATGGCGAGCGGATCGCGGTCCGCGAGGCGCTCGGCTACGGCGCTCCGCACTATCCCCTGCGCGACCACTACGAGCCCGGCGGCGAGGAGTGGATGTACGGCGCCGCCGCGCACGAGCGACTCGTCGACAGCGCGGACTGGCGCGAGCCGATCGACCTCGTCCACCATCGCTACGTCCGCGAGGACGTCTTCTGCGGTCTGGCGCTGCTCGTGTCGATCGGGGACTGGCTCGAGATGGAGCTGCCCGTGGCACGGGGGCTGCTGGCAGTGGCGCAGGCGTTCGCCGGCGCCGGCGCCGAGACGCGCACGCTCGAACGGCTCGGCCTGTCCGAGCGCTCGCCGGCCGAGCTGCGCCGGCTGCTCGAGAGCGGGCTCGGTTGAGCGCGCCCGAGCCCACCCGCATCGCCGTCGCGGGCCCCGGGCGGATGGGCGTCGGACTCGCGGTGGCCTTCTCGTGGGCCGGGTTGGACGTCGACCTGATCGACCTCAAGCGGCGCGACGAGCCGCTGTCGTCGCTCGAACGCGCTCGCGGAGAGTTCGGCGAGCACCTCGACCTGCTCGCCTCCCTGTCCGCTCTCACCGAGTCCGACCGCGAGACGATGAGGGAGCGCCTGCACCTCCATCCGGCCGGAGAGTCAGCCGCGGGCGCCCTCGCGCATGCGCGGGTGGTGGTCGAAGCGGTGCCCGAGCGGCTCGAGGCCAAGCGGGAGGCGTTTGCGCTGATCAGCGAGTCGGCCCCGCCGGACGCGCTGCTCGCCTCGACCACGTCCAGCTTCCTCGTGGATGCCCTGGCCGGCTTCGTGACCCATCCCGAGCGCTTCCTCAACACACACTGGCTGAACCCCGCCTATCTCATGCCGCTGGTGGAGGTCAGCCCCGGGGAGCAGACCTCCGAGTCGACCCACGCCGCGATGCTGGAGCTGCTGCGACGGGCGGGCAAGGCGCCGGTCACCTGCGCCGCCTCGCCCGGCTACATCGTGCCGCGGCTGCAGGGGCTGGTGATGAACGAGGCCGCCCGCATGTGGGAGGAGGGGGTGGCGAGCGCCGACGACCTGGACACCGCCGCGCGGCTCGGCTTCGGCCTGCGCTTCTCGGTCCTCGGGCCGATCGAGTTCATCGACTGGGGCGGCGTCGACACGCTGCTCTACACGAGCCGCTACCTCACCCGCGAGCTCGGCTCCGAGCGCTTCGACTCGCCGCAGGTCGTGGCCGACCACGTGGACCGCGGCGCCACCGGGATGGACTCCGGACAGGGGCTGCGCGACTTCTCGACGCTCGACGGGCGCGACCTGCGCCGCCGGCGGACCGCCGAGCTGATCGCGCTGCTGCGGCATCTCGACATGCTGCCCGGCCAGGGGGAGCGGTCACCTCAACGCATCAGCAGCCCGCCGTTGACGTCCAGTGTGGCGCCGGTCACGAAGCCCGCGGACGGCGAGCACAGGTAGGCGACCAGGCCGGCCACCTCCTCGGCGGTGCCCACGCGCCCGACCGGGATCGTCTTCTCCATCTCGGCCACCCGGCTGGCATCCATCGCGTCCATCGCCGGTGTCCGGATCGCGGCCGGCGCGACCGCGTTGACCGTGACGCCGGCGCCGGCCAGCTCGCGCGCGAGGACCTTGGTCAGCACGATGATGCCGGCCTTGGACGCGGCGTAGTGCGCGCCGGCCACGAGCCCGCCGATCTGACCGGCGAGCGACGCCATGTTCACGATCCTCCCCCACCCCGCGTCGCGCATGGCGGGGGCGCACCGCTGGCTGAACAGAAGGCAGCTGCGCAGGTTGGTGGCCATCACCTCGTCCCACTCGTTCACGTCGATCTCCCAGATCGAGCGCGCCACCGTCCTGCCGGCGTTGTTGACGAGCACGTCGGGCGAGCGCCAGGCTGCGCCCAGCGCCGCCAGCGCCGCGTCGATCTGAGCCGGGTCTGAGACGTCCGCGCCGAGGGCGAGCGTCCGCTCACCGGCGGGATCGAGCTCGAGCGCGGCCGCAGCGGCGCCTTCGCGATCGAGGTCGAGCAGCGCGACGCGCATGCCGGACTCGAACAGCGAGGAGGCAACCGCCCGGCCAAGTCCCTGCGCCGCACCGGTCACGAGCGCGACGCGTTCGGCGGCCTCCATCAAATGGTCCAGCCGCTGGTGGCGCGCATCGGCAGCGAGGCCGGGTCGACCTGGCCGTTCTGCTCGCGTGGCTTGCTCTCGTGCCCCGACTCCTCCAGCGGGATCGCCGGGGCGATCTGGATCCCCAGCGCCGTCTTGCCGATCAGCTCCTCGGTGTCGAGGTTGTTGAGCGGGTGAATCGTCCCGGCCCGGACGTCCCGGTACATCCGCTCGAGCGGCGACCGGCGGTAGAAGCCGGGACCGCCGGCGACCTGCATCACGAGATCGAGGATCTGGACGGCGTTGTTGGTCGCGACGAACTTGACGACGGAGCACTTGGCCATGCCGGCCTGGACGTCCAGCTGAGGGAGCGCACCGGACTCCATGTCGATGCAGTGCGACCGGATCACCGCCCGCGCCGTCTCGAGCAGGATCTCCATCTGCGCCACACGCGACTGGACGCCGGGGTGGTGCAGACGCTTGCGGCTGATCGTCCAGTCGCGGCACCAGTCGAGCGCCGCCGCGGCTACGCCCAGGTAGATCGAGCCGAACGCGGGCAGTGACGTGCCCCACACCGTCTTGAGCATCTTTCCGTCGAAATGGCCGACCGGATACGAGTGGAAGACGGCCTCGGCGGGAACGAACACCTCGTTCATCTCCCAATCGTTGCTCTGGGTGGCGCGCATGCCGAGCGTGTCCCAGGTGTCCTTGAAGGAGAGCCCCTCGCTCGAGCGCGGGATGCGGAAGAAGATCACCCGCGACCCCTGCTCGGGATCGTCGACCCGTGCCATCGTGGAGAAATGCGTGCAGACCGCGGACTCCGTGCCGAAGATCTTCTTCCCCGACACGCTGTACCCGCCGTCCACCGGGGTCGCGGTCGTCAGCGAGGTCATCAGCGTCGACGGACCGGGCTCGGCCGACATCGATGCGAACACGACCCGCCCGGCGGCGGCCTCGCGCAGCATCTCCTCGAGCCCGCCCAGCTCCGGCTCCGCCCGCCAGAGCGAGGACAGCTGGAGCAGCGGGGACACGTGCATCGTCACCGCCAGCGCGGTGGACGCGCACCCGCCGGCGAGCCGCTCGAGCGCGATGCACATCGCGTAGAGCCCGGCGCCCATGCCGCCGAGCTCCTGCGGCACCGTCAATCCGAGGAAGCCGGCCTCGCGCATCTCGTCGTAGTTCTCGTGCGGGAAGGAAGCCTCGCGGTCGTGCGCCTCCGCGCGCTCGGCGAACGATTGCGCGAGCCGGTCGGCCAGCTCCAGCGCTCGGGACTCATCGGGCGTCAGACATCTCTCCATTGCGTGACTCCTAAGTTGTAACTACCACGAGGTAGTGATACAACCACATCCACGGTTTCCGATCAAGCCGAAGCGAGAAAGGTGACAGGTGAGCGAGCAGAGCGATTATCGAGACGGTGACCGCGAGCAGCTGCGCGTGCTGTTCTGCATCGGGGTGACTCCGGCGTTCTTCGAGCTGAAAGCCGACCAGATCGGCGAGGTGATCCCGGCCGTCGGCGAGGCGTTCGAGGACCTGGCGGGCCGCTTCGGCGTGACCGTGCTCGGCACGATGGACGACGACGAGCTGATGGTGGGCAGCTCGACGGCCTGGCCCTGGACCGCATACGTGCTGGCGGACGCGCCCGACCTCGCAGCGGTGACGGGCATCTGCAACATCGTGCGCGAGACGCCGGTCGGGGACTACCGGCTGTGGCGGTACCTGCGTATCGAAGCGCGGGTCGGGCGCCCGCTCTTCTTCGCGAACGGGTGAGCGCGGTGTCCGAGCTCAATCCGGGCGAGGTCAACGCGGAGCTGTTCCGGGACGTGATCGGTCGCTTCGCGACGGGGGTCACGGTGATCACCGCCCGCTGCGACGGGGTCGACTACGGGATGACCGCGAGCGCGGTCACGTCGCTGTCGCTCGAGCCGCCCATGCTGCTCGTCTGCGTCAACCGCGACAACGCCACCTACCGGGCGATCGACCGGTCGCGCGCTTTCGGGGTCAGCATCCTGCACGAGGACCAAGGCGAGGTCGCCGCTCACTTCGCCAGCCGGCACCCCGACAAGTTCGCGGCGAGCGAGACCGTGGAGGGGCAGCTCGGGCTGCCCTTGGTGGCGGGTGCGTTGGCCACGCTCGAGTGCTCGGTCAGCGAGCATTTCGTCGGCGGGACGCACGAGGTGTTCATGGGCCGGATCGTCGTGGCGCGAGGCGTCGAGGGCGTTCCCCTGACCTACTTCCGGGGGGCTTTCGGACGCTTTGGGAGTGCGGCCGACGAGGCGACCTACCAGGATCTGCGCGGCCGGGTGCTCGGGCTGGGGGCGGTGGGCGACGTCCCGCTGGAGGTCGAGCCGCTCGCGCGCGAGCTGCAGGTACCGCAAGCGCAGGTCCTGCACGCGCTCACCCGGCTCGTGAGCGAGGGCCTGGTCGGTAGGCATCCCGAGCGCGGGTACGTCGTGGCTTCCCTCGACGCCGACTCGCTCGGCCACGCTTTCGACGCCCGCTGCGCGTTGGAGATGGCGGTTGCCGAGGCCTGCGTCGGCCAGGTGGCGCGCCCGCGGCTGGCCGCGCTGCGACGCTGCATGGAGGCGACCCGGCCCCTGATCGAGGAGGGCCAGGTGGCCGATCTGGCGGCGTACGTGGCGGCCGACGACGCTTTCCACGGTTGCCTGGTGGCCCTGGCGGACAACCCGCTGCTCAGCGGCATGTACCAGCGGGTCGGCGTCGAGGGCATCATGGTCCGGGCCAAGCGCGACGATCCCGCCACCAGCGAGGCCCTCGTCGAGGATCACCGGGAGCTGGTCGAGGCGTTCGAGGCGGGCGACACCGAGCAGGCCAAGCGCGTGATCCGGCGGCACGCCGAGCGGGGCAAGCAGATCGGACGCGAGGCGATCGAGGCGGCGCGCGGCCGCTAGAGCGCGCGGCCGCAGGCCTCCGCCTCTTGGATGACCGCCTCGGCCGGACGCGGCGCGAGCGCGTCGCCGATCAAGCGCACGTCCGGCAGTCGTTCGGCGAGCTGCCGGTGAAGCGAGTCACGGCTGACGCGCCCGGTCGCCAGGACGACCGTGTCGACGCCGGCGAGCGTGCTGCCGGCCCCGCCCCACACGTCGGCCAGCTCGACCCCGCCGTCGCCGAGCGCCTCGATGTCGTGGCCGACCGTAAAGGAGACGCCGACGGACCGTAGGCGCGGGAGCGCGTGCTGCAGCTCGAGGTGGCCGGCCGCGTCGGCGCCGACGGATCCGTTCGGCGTCACGAAGTCCACCCGCGTGCCGGCGACGGCCAGCGCCTCCGCCAGGCCGAGCGGGACGTAGGTCCCCGTTTCGTCGAGGATCAGCACTCGCGCGCCCAGACCGCGTGGAGCTCGGCGTGCCGCTTCGAGGGCGGCGTCGAGGGCGAGCACGGTCACCCGCCCGGCGTTCGGCATGCCGGCGCGCCCCGGGCGGCTGTCGGTCACGCCGCTGTCATCCCAGCTCGCCCCGGTCGCGAGGACGACGACGTCGGCCCCCGCGAGCTCGATCCCCTCCGCGTCCAAGTCGCTGGCGACGCGCAGGTCGCCCGCCGCTCGCTCCAGGGCCGCGACCATGTCCTCGATCGCCTTGTCCCAGCCTTGACGCGTGGGGAGCCACGACATGCTCGCGAGATGGCCGCCGGGCACGTCGCCGCGCTCGTGCACCACGACGTCGTGCCCGCGCGCGGCGGCGACCGCACCGGCTCGCAGGCCGGCCGGGCCGGCCCCCACGATCAGCACCCGGCGCGCGGCGCCGGCCGGCACCGGCTCGAGCGAGCCATCGCCCCAGGCCGCCTCCCTGCCCGTGACCGGGTTCAGGACGCACGCCGCCGGCTCGCCCTTCAACGAGCGCGCCACGCAGACGTTCGCGCCGATGCAGCGGGTGATCTCCCCGATCCGTCCTTCACGGGCCTTGCGGACCAGCTGCGGGTCGGCGAGGTGGGCACGCGACATGGCGACCATGTCGGCCGCGCCCTGCTCGACGGCGCGGGCCGCCATCGCCGGATCGACGATCCGTCCGGCCACGAACACCGCGGCCCGGTCGCCGACGAGCGCCTTGGCGCGGCCGGAGAACTCGAGCGGGAAGCCCTCCGCCACGGCCATCGGCGCGATCGTGTGGTGCTCGGCGTGCGACGAGCCGATCGACAGATCGAAGAAGTCGTAGACGCCGGCGCGGAGCAGCACCTCGAGCTGCGCGAGCGTGTCCTCCGGAGTTATCCCCGCGTCGCCGATCAGCTCGTCGTACGACAGCGACAGCCCCAGGGGGAACCCGGCGCCGACCTCGGCCCGGATCGCCTGCCCGATCTCGATCGCCAGGCGGCAGCGGTTCTCGACCGGGCCGCCGTAGTCATCCTCGCGCCGGTTGTAGAACGGACTCAGGAACTGGCCGACGAGCCATCCGTGCGAGCCATGGACCTCCACGCCGTCGAGTCCTCCGGCCTTGACGTTTGCCGCGGAGGCGGCGAAGTCGCTCGCGATCGCCTCGAGCTCGCCACGCGTCAACGGAAGTGGCGCCTCACCGCCTGGCATGCCGACCCGCGAGGGCGCGCGCACCGGGCCCCAGCCGTCGAGTCCGGCGCTGCTCGACGCGACCGCGCCGCCGGCGAACAGCTGCCCGAAGAAGCGCGTCTCGAACGGCTCGAGCGCTTGCGCGAGCGCCGCGAAGCGCTCGACCTGGCGCGCGTCGTAGGCCGCCAGCTCGCTCGCGAAGGGGCTGCCGCTGAGCGTCGTAGCGGTGAGCTGCTCGCTGAACAGCAGCGCGACGCCGCCTCGCGCCCGCTCCCGGTAGAACGCGAGGTGGCGGTCGGAGATCAGGCCGCGCTCGCCGTACTGCAGGGTCATCGCCGAGCACATGATCCGGTTGGCCAGCCGGACGCCGGCCAGCTGGAGCGGCTGGAAGAGCGCGTCCACGATCGCCGGCCTCAGCGCCTCAGCTCGTAGCCGGCCGCTTCGCGGTCCCACGTGCTCGGCGTCACGCCTCGCTCACGCAGAACGGCTTTCCTGACCTTGCCGTTCTCGGTCAGCGGCAGCTCCTGCACGACGTCGAGGTAGCGCGGAATGGCGAAGTAGGCGAGCCGCGTCTCGCAGTGGCGCGTGAGCTCGATCGGATCGAGCGAGCCGCCCGGTTCCGGCACGAGGGCGGCCATGACCTCGTCTTCGGCCAGCTCCGAGGGGACGGCGAAGACGGCTACGGCCGCGATGCCCGGATGCTGCAGGATCGCCTGCTCGACCTCGAAGGAGGAGATGTTCTCGCCCCGGCGCCGGATCGCGTCCTTCGTTCGATCCAGGAAGCGCACCCAGCCATCGGCGTCTCGAGCCACCCGGTCACCCGAATGGAACCAGAGGTTGCGCCAGGCGGAGACCGTCGCCTCGGGCATGCCGAAGTAGCCCGTCGCGAAGCTGAACGGATGCCGTGGCCGCAGCACGAGCTCTCCGGGCGCACCATCCGGCACGGACGCGTCGTTCTCGTCGACGACGTCGATCTCGAAATCGGGCAGAGCCACGCCCATGTATCCAGGGCGCTGGTGCGACAGGCTCGCCCCGATCGCGCCATTCGTCTCCGTGGACCCGTAGACGTCGAGCAGCTGGATCCCGAAGCGGTCGCGAAAGCGCTCGTGGAGGGGCCCGGGGGTCGCCGGCGCGAGCGCGCGCCGAACGCCATGCGCGCGATCGCCCGGGCCCGGCTCGCGCCCGTCGAGGATGCCGACCATCGCACCGAGCAGGTAGGTGACGGTCGCCTCCGAGCGCGCCAGCCGCTCCCAGAAGCGCGAGGCCGAGAAGCGCTCGCCGACGACGAAGGTCGCCCCCGCGACCAGCGCCTGGCTGAACGTGTTGAGCGCGTTGGTGTGGAACATCGGCAGGCACGTGTAGAGCACGTCGTCCTGGGTCAGCTCGAGCAGCTCGCCGACCGTGACCCCCCACCAGTAGGACTGGGCGTGCGGGCAGCACACCCCCTTGGAGGGCCCGGTCGTCCCGGACGTGTACAGGATCGCCAGCGTCGTCCCGGGGTCGACCGCGGCGGCTGGCGGCCCGCCGGCGCCCGGATCGATCGCGGGCGCCTCGACGAAGGGGACCGATTCGTAGGCCTCCACGGATGCGGCTGAGTCGCCGAGCACCCAGACCCGCTCCAGGCCCGGCGGAGGAGCGGCGCTCGCGAGCATGGGCAGGAGCTCCTGCTCCGCCACGATCAGACGCGGTGCGGAGTTGTCGAGCGCGTGCTGAAGCTGCGCGCCGCGCAGCGCCACGTTGAGCGGGACGACGACCGCCCCGAGCCAGGCGCAGCCAATCACCAGCTCGAGCAGCTCCAGGCGATTGTGCGAGATGACCACGACGCGGTCGCCCGGCTCCACCCCGGTGGCGGCCAGCGCCCCCGCGGCCGCCCGCGCATGGTCGCGCACGGCCGAGAACCCCAGCTCGACCTCCCCCACCCGCAGCAGCGGCTTGTCGCCATACGTCTCGGCCTGGCGCTCGAGCAGAGCCGGGATCGTCTGTGCGGGACCGGGCACGCCGCGGAGCGGTGACCGCACGCCCGGACGTGGATCCGCGCCGGTCATGCGCCGGCTGGCTGGGCCGGACGGATGTTCCCGTTCAGGCGGAAGACGTTGTCCGGGTCATAGCGCGCTTTCAGCGACGCGAGCCGTTCGTAGCGCTCGGCCCCGTACGCGGCCAACACGCGGTCCTGGCCCTCGTCGTCGAAGGCGAAGAAGTTCGTGTAGACGCCGTCGCTGGCGAACTCGTCCAGGCGGCGGAAGTTGCGCCGCGCCCACTCGATGTGCGCGTCGGCGGGCTCGCTCAGGGGCCAGCGGCTGTACACGTTGAAGGAGTAGGCGGCATCCCGGTCGGGGAAGGCCGTATCGCCGTCCCCGAGCCGCAACTGCGCCCCGCCGTGGGGGATGACCTCGATGACCGACTCGTCGTTGAGCAGCTCCTGCGCCCCCTCCACCAGGGCGTCCACGACCCCGTCGCCGACGTCGGCCAGGTACCCGCCCTTGGTGTAGTTGCCCTTGCCGGGGCCGGCGACGGCATCCTCGCGCCGTTGGAGGTCCAGATACGGCATCGCCTCGAGGCTCCAGCTCGCCGGCCGAGCGGCCTTCAGCAGCGGCGCGAGGGCGCGCTCAGCCGCGTCGGGCTCGTTGGCCGCCCAGACCTGCAGGATCATCAGCAGGGGGCGCCCGACGTGCTCGGCGGGCAAGCCGGCTGAGGACGAGCCGCGCAGGACGAACGCGGTCGCCTTCCACTCGTCGGGCTGCTCTGGTGCGAGCTCTCGGTATGCCCGCAGCACGGGCGGCGCGTCGTCGAGCTCCCAGTAGGCCACTGCGACGGGCAGCTCGGTTGGCAAGGGGTGGCAGCGGAAGCTGAACTCCGTGACGATCCCGAAGTTGCCGCCGCCGCCCCGCAGCGCCCAGAGCAGCTCCGGCCGCTCGGACTCCCCCGCGACCGCGATCTCGCCGTCGGCGAGCACCACCCGGGCCTCGACCAGGTTGTCGCAGGTGAGCCCGAGCTTGCGCGTCAGCCAGCCGACTCCTCCGCCGAGCGTGAGGCCGCCCGTGCCCGTGTGCGACACCACCCCGGCCGGGACCGCCAGGCCGTGCGCCTGGCAGGCGCGATCCACGTCGCCGAGCAGACTGCCCCCGCCGGCGCAAACGCGCCACCGGGCGGGCTCCACTGTCACGGTGTTCATGGCGCCGAGGTCTATGACCAGGCCGTCGTCGCAGGTGCTGTGCCCGGCGACGCTGTGGCTGCCACCGCGCACCGCCACGGGCAGGCCGTGCTCGCGAGCGAAGGCAAGCGCCTCCGCCACGTCGGCGTCGCCGGCGCAGCGAGCGATCGCCGCGGGACGCCGATCGATCATCCCGTTCCACACGCGACGGCGGGTCTCGTAGGCCGTCTCCTCGGGCCCGATGACGTCACCGCGCAGTCGGCCTTTGAGCTCACGGAGATCCACGCGGACCGCAACTTTGACATATGATCAACTCTGTGGTCAACTCGTCCGCGACGCTCGGCCCCAACGCAGCGGGCACGACCGCCGCACGCGCCCCGCGATGAGCACGTCGGATCAGGCGTCTGACGCGCTCGATTTGCTCCGGGCGAAGCTGCGCGGGCCGGTGATCGCCCCCGGCCAGCCCGGCTACGACGACGCGCGCAAGGTCTGGAACGCGATGTTCGACGACCGCCGGCCGCTGGCCGTGGTCCGCTGCGTCGACGAGGACGACGTGGCCGCAGCCGTGCGCTGCCTGCGCGGCACCGGCGCGCCGATCGCCATCCGAGGCGGCGGCCATCACATCGCCGGCTTCGGGACCTGTGACGCGGGCTTCGTGATCGACATGGGCGCGATGCGCACGGTCGTGCCGGTCGACGACGGCGGCAGCCGCGTGAGGGTTGCCGGCGGCGCCACGCTCCACGACGTCGACACCGCGACCGACGCGGTCGGCCGGGCCGTCCCGCTCGGCGTCGTGTCGCCGACCGGTGTGGCCGGTCTCACGCTCAGCGGCGGCCTCGGCTGGCTCACGCGCCGCCACGGGTACACCTGCGACAACCTGGTCAGCGCGCGCGTGGTGACGGCCGAGGGCGAGGTCGTCGTGGCGAGCGAGCGCGAGAACCCGGAGCTGCTCTGGGCCCTACGCGGCGGCGGCGGCAACTTCGGCGTCGTCACCGAGTTCGAGTTCGAGACCCATCCCGTCGGCCCCGTGGCGGTCGCCGAGGCGTACTACCCGGCCGAGCGCGAGGACGAGCTCGTACAGCTCCTGCGCTTCTACCGCGACTGGACGGCCGAGCTCCCCGACGCCGTCACGGCCTGGATCATGATCGAACGCGCGAGCGACGGCCACGAGCTCGGCGCCGACGCGCTCGGCAAGCTCGTCGTCGGGCTGCTGGCCTGCTCGCTCGAGACCTCCGGACGGGACCGCGCAGCGCTCGAGCCGATGCTTCGCGAAGGCAGCCCGGCGCTGACACGCACGACCACGATGAGCATGCTCGACCTCCAGCACCTGCAGGACGGGGGCAGCTCCGCCGCCACGGGGATGCACAGCTACATGAAGGGCGAGATGCTCACAGAGCTGACCGACTCGGCGATCGCCGGCATCGCGCACCACAGCACGCAGCTCCCGACCGAGACGAGCCTCTTCGAGATGGGGCAGCTCGGCGGGGCCCTGGCGCAGCGCGGCGAGCTGGACGCGGCCGTTGGCCTTCGGCACACCCGCTACCTCGGCGGCTTCTCGATGATGAGCACGGACGGCGCGAACCTGGACGAGCACATCGCCTGGACGCGGAAGGCCTGGTCGAGCATGACCGACGGCTCGGCAGGCGGCGTCTACCTCAACTTCAGCGGCGACGAGAGCCGTGAGCGCGTGATGGGATCGCTCGGCGCCGCGCCCGATGACGAGAAGCGCCGGCGGCTGGTGGACCTGAAGCGTCGCTACGACCCGGACAACGTCTTCCGCGTGAACCACAACATCGATCCCGGGTCCTGACTCAGCCCCGAGCGCGTTTGACGGCTCCGCGGATTGCGCGAGCGGCGGCCGTGCCGGCAGCGGGTCTGAGCAGGGTCTGTGCCACGAGATGGCCCGAGGCCGCATTCAGGCCCGGGCCGGGATGTGTGGCGGCGCCGATGTGCCAGAGCCCACGCACCGGCGTCGAGTGCCGCGGCGACGACGGCAGCGGCCGCCACAGCAGGCGCTGATCGAGCTCCGGTGAGCCGCCGTAGGGATCGCCGCCGATCGCGTTGGGGTTGTGGGCGGTCAGGTCGTCGGGGGTGAGCACCCGCTTCGCGAGGACGCGGTCGAGCAGGCCGGGTGCGTGGGAGTCGACGCGCCGCAGGATGCGCTCGGCGTACGCCTCCGCCAGCTCGGGCGTCCAGCGGCCGCCCGTGTGGAGCGCTCCGGCGGCGTCGCCGACCGGGCGAGCCGGCAGCTCCTGCAGCTGGATCCACAGCGTCGCGGCTCCGGCGGGCGCGCGGGACGGATCGAGCGCGGTCTGCTGGCCCACGACGACGGTGGCCTCGCGCGGGAGCAGCCCGGCCTCGGCCTCGGCGCACGCGATCGCGGTGCTGGCGCTGCCCTCGCTCAGGTGCAGGAGCGGCACCTCGGCGAGGCGCGCATCGCGCCAGGGCGGCGGCGCGGACAGCGCCACGTGGATCTGCATCGCGGCCCGGCCCGCCCGGAAGCGGGCCGCGTCCCGGGCCACGGCCTCGGGCACGGCGTCGGCAGGCAGCAGCTCGCCGTACAGCGCACCCGGCGCGACGGACGCGAGCACCGCGCGGCGGGCGTCGATCGTAGTGCCGTCGGCCAGCCCCACGCCCACGGCTCGCCCGCCGCGCACGAGGATGCGCTCCGCCGGAGTCCCACAGTGCACCTCGACGCCGTGCTCGGCAAGGACGGCATCGAAGGCGGTGAGGAAGCGCGCGGACCCTCCGGCCACCACGGGAAGCCCCGCGGCGTGGATCGTCGCGGCGAACAAGGGGAGCATCACCGCCCCGGAGGCGTGGTCGGGCGACAGCCCCGAGTGCAGCAGCCACGGCACCCACAGCGAGTCGACCTCGTCGCCGGCGAACGTGCGCCGCACCCAGGCCCGGCCGCTCGAGGCGACGTCGCGCAGCAGGCGGTCGAGCCCAGCCGCGCCGCCGGCCCGCCCGAGCCGCCCGACCGGTCCCACGCTGCGCAAGGAGCGCAGCTCGCCGCCGAGCAGGGCGCCGACCTGCGGGAGCTGCTCCCTGGTCCGGTCCAGGACCGACAGGTACGCCTCGCGGTCGCGGGAGTCGGCGAAGCCATCGGCGGTCACGCCGGGGTCGCGGTGGGCGAGGACCGACGACCCGTCGCGGCGGACGGTACCGGTCGCGAAGCCCTCCGCGTTGCGGTACTCCAGCCCGTGGCGGTGAAGCTCCTCCCCGAGCACGGCATACGCGCCGCCGGTCACGAACTCCGAGTGCCACGAGGAGTAGGTGTCGTGGATGAAGCCGGGGCGCGTCAGCTCGGCCGATTCGACGAAGCCCCCGATGCGCGGGTTGCGCTCGACGATGGCCACCGACCAGCCGGAGCGGGCGAGCTCGGCTGCGGCAACCAGGCCGTTGACGCCCGACCCGATGACAACGGCGTCCACGGTGTTCGTCGCGCGCGCGGTCGCGCGACGGCCTAGAGCGAGGACTCGTCGACGATCTCGCCCGCGTCCAGCGAGAGCACCTCCTCGACGTGCTGCACCCAGGCGGCGAACCCGGGGATGCTGCCGCTCTCGGCGTTGGCCGCCTCGGCCTCAGCCTTGCTGCGCCAGCGCAGGACGTCCAGGTACGACCCGTCGTCGAGCTTGGTCAGCTCCGCGCGGATCAGGCCGGGATGGCGCTCGCGCACGTCCGCGATCATCGCCGCCCGATCGTCGATCAGCCCGGCCTCGCTGCCTGCCTTCGCGCGAAACCGTACGACTTCGAGGCACTCAGCCACTTGCACTCCTTCATATCGTGATGAGATCGGGTTGCAGCATTTTGACATATGATCAAGTCCGTTTGCGGCGAAGCATTCGAGGAGGCAGAGGTGAGCACGGTGGACCAGCTACGCGAGCGGCTCGACGGCGGCGAGCTGCTCGTCATCGACGGAGGCATGGGCTCCGAGATCGAGGCGCGCGGCGTCGAGATGGACGACAAGGCCTGGTGTGCCCTGGCCAACCTGAACGCGCCCGACGTGGTCCAGCAGATCCACGAGGACTACATCCGCGCGGGGGCCGACGTGATCATCGCGAACACGTTCCCGTGCGGGCGCCCCGCGCTCGAGCAGGCCGGCTACGGGGATCGGTTCGAGGAGATCAACCGGTCCGCCGTCGGCGCCGCCCTACGAGCGCGCGACGCGGTCGGCGGCCCCACCGTCGTGGCCGGCTCCTTGGGCGCCCTCCCCACGGCGACCGACATGACCTTCGGTGAGCGCGGCCTGTCCGCGGACGAGTTGCAACGCGCCTTCGCGGACCAGGCGCGCGTGCTGGCGGACGCGGGGGTGGATCTGATCGCCATCGAGATGCTCGGCCCCGGCAGCTATGCCGTCCCGGCGGTCGAGGGCGCGCGGGCGGCAGGGCTGCCGATCTGGGTGGGCGTGTCCGTGCTGCGCATCGTCGAGGACGGCGCAACGGACTACGGGACGCTCGCGGACAGCTCGGACCGGGCGGCCTTCCAGGACCTGCTCGAGTCGGTCCTGGCGCCCGATTTGGCCGCGGTCACGCTCATGCACAGCAACCTCGATCAGGTCGTGCCGGGCCTCAAGCTCATCCGTTCGTGCTGGGATGGCCTCGTGGGCGTCTACCCGCACGTGGGCAGCTTCGACCCACCGCACTGGGAGATGCAGGACATCTCGCCCGAGGACTACCTGGAGGCCGCGCGCGAATGGGTGCGCCACGGCGCGCAGATGGTCGGCGGCTGCTGTGGGATCAGACCGGCCCAGATCGCAGCCTTGCGCGAGGGCCTGTCCACCGCCTAGCCGACTGTCCGCCCCGCTCGGAGGCGCGGTGTCTAGCGTGGCAGCAGGAACCCGGCCTGCGGCAACCAACTGACCGCGACCGCCGTGCCGGGCGCGACCGCCGCCGCGGCGGGCGCCTCCACCTTGAGCGGCTCCGGCATGCCGGGCACCTCGATCCGGTACGTGTAGCCGCTGCCGCGGAACCCGACGTCCCGCACCACGCCGCTGAGGCGCCCCGGACCGGCGCCGTTGTCGCTCGCCTGCAGGGACAGCTCCTCCTGGCGCAGCACGAGCCAGGCAGGGCCGGCGGGCGGCGGCTGAGCGGGCTCGATCGTGAGCGCAACCCCGCCCACGACCACGCGGGTCTGTCCGGAGCCGTCGACGCTCACCTCCGCGGCCAGCACGTTGGCGTCGCCGACGAAGCGCGCCGTGAACGCCGTGCCCGGCCGGCGGTAGACCTCGGCGGGGGTCCCGACCTGCTCGATCCGGCCGTGATCGAAGACCGCGATGCGGTCCGACAGAGCCAGCGCCTCGTGCTGGTCATGGGTCACGTACACGAGCGTCGCCCCGGTCTCGCGGTGCACGCGCCGCAGCTCGACTTCCATCTCCAGCCGGATCCTCAGGTCCAGCGCCGAGAGCGGCTCGTCCAGCAGCAGCACCTCCGGGCGGTTGACCAGCGCCCGCGCGAGCGCCACGCGCTGCGCCTGGCCGCCCGAGAGCTCGTCGCTGCGCCGGTGGGCGAAGCCCTCGAGCCGGACCAGGGCCAAGGCGTCGCGCACGCGCGTGGAGATCTCTTGCTTGGGCACCTTCGCCAGACGCAGGCCGAAGGCCACGTTGTCGAACACGTCGAGGTGCGGGAACAGCGTCACGCGCTGGAAGACCATGTTCACCCGGCGCTTGTGCGGCGGCAGGCGCGTCACGTCGTCACCATGGAGGTGGACGCTCCCGGCCGTCGGCGACACCAGGCCGGCCACGATGCGCAGCAGAGTCGTCTTGCCGCATCCCGACGGGCCCAGCAGCGTCATGAACTCGCCCTTGTGCACGGCCAGCGAGACGTGTTCCAGCGCGAGCTCGTCCGAGTAGCGGTGGGACACGTCCTCGACCCGCAGAGCGACCGGTGGTGCCACGGCCGTACTCATCCGAGCGCCTCCAGCGCCGCAGCACGCCGAGCCCGGCGCCGCTCGGCGCGCAGGCCCATCAGGAAGGCGAACACGAACAGCAGGAACGTGAACGTCATCAGCAGGGTCGACACCACGTTGATCGCCGGATCGATGGTCGTGCGCAGGCGCGCGAAGATGTACAGCGGCAGGGTCGTCTCGCTGCCGCTGACGAAGAAGGTGATGATGAACTCGTCGAGCGAGACCATGAACGCGAGCGCGCCGCCACCCAGCAGCACCGGGAAGACCTGGGGCAGCGTGACCCGCTGGAAGGCACGCCACGGCGCGGCGCCCAGATCGGCGGCCGCCTCCTCGAGCATCGGGTCGAGCCGCTCGAGCGCGACCCGCGCGATCAGGAAGAAGAACGGAAACGCGACGATCGTGTGGCCGATCAGGATGGTCGTCATCGACAGCTGGACGCCCGCGCGCGCCAGCGCGACGAGCAGCGCGATGCCGATGAACAGCAGCGGGAGCGTGATCGGCAGGAAGAAGAGCGCGACCGCGGCGCCCCCGAGCCTCGACGAGGAACGCGTCACCCCGTAGGCGGCCAGGGTGCCGAACAGCGTGGTCAGCAGCGCGGTGGCCGTCGCGAGCACGAGCGAGTGCTCCACCGCGGTGCGGAAGTCGTCGGACTCGAAGACCTCGCTGTACCACTTGGTGGAGAACCCCTCGAAGGGCAGCGCAAGGGAGGCGCTCGAGTGCAGCGAGAAGAGCGCCACCACGACCAGCGGACCGAGGAGGAACACCAGCACGAGCGCGGTCGTCAGCCCGCTCAGCAGACCGCGGCCTCCGTCACCCCGGCTCACGTCGTCCACCTGATCCGGTTGAGCCCGGTCAGCCGCAGGCCGAGGCTGCTGACCGCAAAGCAGACGCCGTAGACGAACAGCATCAGGAACGCGAGCGCGGCGCCCACACCCCAGTTGCCGCTCGCCGTGAACTGGGCCTGGATCTGGACGCCGAGCATGGTGTCACCCGCACCGCCGAGGAACTGCGGGGTGACGAACTCCGCCGAGGCCAGCACGAAGGTGAAGATGAAGACCGAGATCGCCGGGCCGGCGATCAGCGGCAGGACGACCCGCCGCCAGCGCTGGAGCGCGCCACCGCCGAGGTCGCGGGCGGCCTCGAGGTAGCGCGGCTCGAGCGGGCGCAGACCGGCGAACAAGACCAGCACCGCGTACGGCACGGCGATGTGGACGAGCGCGATCACGATCGCCGCGCGGTTGAAGATGAACAGGCTGGACGGCCGGTCGATGATCCCGGCCTCCTGGAGGCCGCTGTTGAGGATGCCGTGGCTGCCGAGGATCGTCCGCCAGGCGTAGATGCGGACGAGGTAGCTGGCGAACATGGAGACCGCGATCAAGAACAGGACGAACATCTGCCAGCGGCCGGCGTGGTAGCGCAGCCAGTACGCGACCGGTATGGCGATGGCCACCGAGATGGCCGCGACCAGCAGCCCGACGATCAGCGC
>Ga0268253_10000102_pt1 | contig 22404 bp, 26 predicted proteins | sample AgamicMgMarz_FD_200250 | JGI IMG/M metagenome (GOLD analysis project Ga0268253, IMG submission 200250) | Agave microbial communities from Guanajuato, Mexico - Mg.Ma.rz (v2) (version 3) | ecosystem: Host-associated > Plants > Phyllosphere > Phylloplane/Leaf | place: Guanajuato, Mexico... | reverse complement strand
CGACGCGCTCGTGGAGTACCTTCTGAAGGCGCAGGAATGACCCTCACCCGTCGTCTTCTCGTACCCGGCTGGTACCGCGCCACCCTCGGCGCGGCGACCGCCTTCGCGTTCGGCACCGGCCTGGTCCTCGCGGTTCGCGCGCTCTACGGCTGGGACCCGGTCTTCGACTGGGACGCGATCATCACCGTCGGCGCGCTGGTCGCCGCCCCGTTCGGCTACCTGATCGGCATCGGCTGCTTCGACTACTGGTTCCGCTGGGCCTCGGGCGCCCCCACGATCCCGGAGGACCACTCCGGCCACGGCGCCCGCTCGTGGAAGGACTACTTCCGCGTCAACACCGACCACAAGGTCATCGGCATCCAGTACATCTGCACGACCTTCTTCTTCTTCGTGGCCGGCGGCCTGATGGCGATGCTGATGCGCGCGGAGCTCGCCCAGCCCGGCACCCAGTTCGTGGACCCGAACACGTTCAACGGGCTGTTCTCGGTGCACGCCTCGCTGATGATCTTCCTGTTCATCATCCCGGTCTTCGCCGGGATCGCGAACTACGTGATCCCGCTGATGATCGGCGCGCCGGACATGGCGTTCCCGCGGCTGAACGCGCTGTCGTTCTGGATGCTGCCGATCGCCGGCGTGATGATGCTCTGCTCGTACTTCGCCGAGGGGGGCGCCTTCGCCACCGGCTGGACGGCCTACGCGCCGCTCTCCACCGAGACGCCGCTCGGGCAGCAGTTCTTCACCGTCGGCGTGCAGTTCGCCGGCGCCTCGTCGATCGCCACGGCGCTCAACTTCCTGGTCACGATCATCACCATGCGCGCGCCGGGCATGACGTTCTGGCGCATGCCGCTGCTGGTTTGGGCCAACTTCACGACCTCGCTGCTGGTCGTGATCGCCACCCCGTTCATCGCCGGGTCGCAGTTCTTCGTGCTGCTCGACCGCACGCTCGGGACCAAGTTCTTCGACCCCGCGGCGGGCGGCGACGTGCTGATGTACCAGCACGTCTTCTGGTTCTACTCGCACCCGGCCGTCTACATCATGATGCTGCCGGGCTTCGGAATCATCAGCGAGGTCATCTCGACCCACGCCCGCAAGCCGATCTTCGGCTACCGGATGATGGCGTTCTCGCTGGTCGCGATCGTGATCCTCGGGTTCTCGGTCTGGGCGCACCACATGTTCGTGTCGGGCATGTGGAGCTGGCTGCGCGTACCGATGATGATCACGACGATGCTGATCGCCGTTCCCACCGGCATCAAGATCTTCTCCTGGCTCGCGACGCTATGGCGAGGGGTGATCCATCTCCGAACGCCCATGCTGTTCGCGCTGGGCTTCATCACGATGTTCACGCTGGGCGGAATCAGCGGCATCATGCTCGCGGTCGTGCCGTTCGACATCCACGTGTCGGACACCTACTTCATCGTCGCCCACATCCACTACGTGCTGTTCGGCGGCTCCGTCTTCACGATCTTCGCCGGGATCTACCACTGGTTCCCGAAGATGACCGGCCGGATGTACGACGAGACGCTCGGGAAGCTGCACTTCTGGCTGTCGTTCATCTTCTTCAACCTCACCTTCGGCCCGATGCACCTGGTCGGCATCGAGGGGATGCCGCGGCGCGTGGCCGACTACGCCGACCAGTTCGCGACCTGGAACGCGTTCATCTCGCTCTCGGCCTTCATCTTCGGGCTCTCGTTCCTGATCTTCGTCTACAACGTGATCGCCTCCTGGAGGCACGGGCCGCTGGCCGAGGGCAACCCGTGGCGCGCCCATTCGATCGAGTGGCAGGTCTCCTCGCCACCGCCCGTGTTCAACTTCGACGAGATCCCGACCGTCGTCGGCGGGCCATACGAGTACGGCGTGCCCGGCGCCGTGCACGCCGTGTTCAAGGAGAAGGCGCCCGCGGGCGCCGCGGTGCCCGCCCCGGCCGGCGGCGGTGGCGCGCCGCCCCCAGCTGAATGAAGCGGATCCTCGTAGTCGCCAACGAGACGGTGGCCGGCCAGCCGCTGATCGAGGCCGTGCGCGAGCGCGCCGCCGGCGAGCAGGTCGACGTACACGTGATCTGCCCCCAGAACCAGCCCCGGCACGGCTACGTGATCTACGACTCGACCGTGCGCGACGCCGCCGAGAACCGCCTGCAGATGACGCTCGCGCTGCTGCGCGAGGCCGGCATCGAGGCCGACGGCGAGGTGATGGACCCCGACCCGTACGCCGCCGTGATGGACGCGCTCGGCGAGGCCGACTACGACGAGATCATCATCTCCACCCACCCCGAGACGCGCTCAGGCTGGCTGCGCGAGGGGCTCGTGGACCGGGTCCGGCGCGCCGCGCGGCGGCCGGTGGAGCACGTGGTGGTGGACCTCGACACCGAGCGCGACGACGTCAAGCGCACACTCGTGGTGGCCAACGAGACCGTGGCCAGCCCGGCGCTGCTCGACGTGCTGCGCCGCAAGGCCCAGGAGGAGCGGCGCCGCTTCATCGTGATCTGCCCCGAGGCCGACACCAACGGCAACGGCGGCGGCGACGCCGCCGCGCGACTCGCGCACACCCTCAAGGCGCTCGAGGACGCCGGGCTCGAGGCAATCGGGCAGGTCGTGCACCCCGACCCCTACACGGCGATCCAGAACGCGCTGCAGTTCTACGCGCCCGACGACATCGTGATCTCCACCTTCCCTGAGACGCGCTCCGGATGGCTGCGGGCCGACCTGATCGGCCGGGTGGAGCAGTCGACCGGCAAGCCCGTCGAGCACGTGGTGAGCGAGGAGGGCGCGTGATGGAATCGGCATCGGTCGCCGCTCACGCCACCCACGACGAGCATCACGGGCCGCCGGCGGCGAACGTCTCCTCGCGGGTCGAGGCGCAGTTCCTCGGGATGCTGCTGTTCATCATCTCCGAGATCATGCTCTTCGGAGCATTCTTCACGGCCTACTTCTTCATCCGGGTCGTGGCCGACGCGGGCTGGTTCCCGATCGACGGCAAGGAGCTCCCCAAGGTCATCGCCGGCGTCAACACCGCGGTGCTGGTGTCGTCGAGCTTCACGATGCACTGGGCGCTCGAGGGCGCCCGCCGCGGCAACCGGCGCGCCATGCAGGCCGGCCTGCTCACCACGGCGCTGCTCGGCGTGACCTTCCTCCTGGTGCAGGTCAACGAGTACGTCCACATCGGCTTCGCGCCGTCCGACAACGCGCAGGGCACGATCTTCTACGGGCTCACAGGCCTCCACGGCGCGCACGTGTTCGTCGGCCTGACCCTGCTGGTGATGGCGACCACCCGCGCGTTCCGCGGCCACTTCACGCCGAAGGAGCACCGCGGTGTTGAAGTGCCGGGCATCTACTGGCATTTCGTCGACGTGATGTGGATAGTCGTTTACTCGACCGTGTATCTCCTTTAGCGCCCGCGCTCACCGGAGCTCGCTCGCTTCGCTTTCTCGCATGCTGAATCCGCTCCGATCTGAACAAGAGGCCTTTCGGTTCTTGCTTTGGGTGCTCGTCGTCGCGGGCGTGATCGTCGGCCTCGTGTTTGTCGTTCGCGCGCTGTGAACGCGGACCTCGAGCTGGCCGAGCGCGCGGCGCGCGCGGCCGGCGAGGTGCTGCTCTCCTACTACGGCCGCCCGCCCGAGGGCGTCGAGTCCAAGTCCTCGGCCACGGATCTGGTCTCGGACGCCGATCGGGAGGCCGAGCGCGCGATTCGCGAGCTGCTCGAGTCGGAGCGCCCGCGGGACGGCCTGGTTGCCGAGGAGGGCTCGCGCGCGGAGGCCGCCAGCGGCCGGCGTTGGGTGGTCGATCCGCTCGACGGCACGATCAACTTCCTCTACGGCTTCCCTGCCTGGGCGGTCAGCGTGGCGCTGGAGGACGCCGACGGCGCGCTGGTGGGCGTCGTGCACTCGCCGATCCACGGGGAGACGTTTCGCGCCGTCCGCGGCGAGGGGGCGTTCCTCGGCGACCGCGCGCTGCGCGTCCGCTCGGCGCGTCCGCTCGAACAGTCGCTCGTGGCCACCGGCTTCTCCTATGAGCCGGACCGCCGCGCGGTCCAGGCCGAGGTGATCCGCGACCTGCTCCCTCGCGTGCGCGACATCCGCCGCGCCGGCGCGGCGGCACTCGACCTGGCCTGGCTGGCCGCCGGCCGCCTGGACTCGTTCTTCGAGCGCGGGCTGCAGCACTGGGACTGGGCCGCCGGCCGGCTGCTGGTGGAGGAGGCGGGCGGCAGCTGTGCGTGGCTCGACGACGGCTGGCCCGGCCTGCTCGCCGCGTCGCACGACGGACTGCTCGCCGAGCTGCGGCCGTTCCTCTAGTCGCCGAGCAGGTACTGGACGAGCGCCTGGATCTGCTTGTCCGTCAGCTTGCCTTCGAAAGCCGGCATCACTCCGGCGCTGAAGCCCTGGGCGACGACCTTGTCGGGATCCAGGATGGCTTCCCTCACGTAGTCCTCGGGGTTGCCCTCGATGTCGGGCGAGGAGGAGAGGTCGTCCAGGCTCGGGCCGATCGTGCCGGTGGCGCCCGCCTTGGCGAGCTCATGGCAGCCGGCGCACCCGGCGGCGGTGAAGATCTGCTCGCCCGTGGTGGCCCCGGCCAGGCCGGCCTGAGCCAGCGCTCCCGAGTCCTCCCCGGACCGTTGCGCCGCGTAGGCGACATAGGCCGCCACGTCGTCGGCATCCTGCCCCTTCACCAGCGCGGGCGGCATCGCGCTGTTCTTGAGTGGGTGGAGGATCTGCTTGTGCACGATCCCCTCGAGCGTCTCGCGGTTCATGCCCGACGCCAGGGCGGCGCGGAACGCATCGTCGAGGCTGGGGCCGGTCTGACCCTGCGTGCCCGCCCTCGCGAGGACGTGGCAGCTGCCGCACTGCTGCGTGAACAGCGCCTTGCCATTGGTGAGGTCGGGCTCGTCGCGGCCGCACGACGCCAGCGGCAGCGCGACCGCTGCCGCTACGAGCGCGGCGAGCAGCCGGACAGGGAGCCGCGCGCGCCCGGCCGAGCCGGGCGCTTGCGCCAGTGCCGTGTTCCGGGCGAGGCTCACGGGGCGGGAACATTATCCGCTGGGGGAGCGGGATGGGGTAGAGCGTCGAGGCGGCCCTGGGCGGCCGCGATCACCCCTTCGGCCACGCTCTCCCACGAGTAGCGGCGCGCGGCCTCCGCCGCGAGCGCGGCACCGGCGCGCTCGCGCTCGGCGGGGTCGAGCGTGAGCCACCCGATCAGCTTGCCCGCGATCTGCTCGACCGCCCGCGGGCCGACGTCGAACGAGAGCAGCTCGCGCAGCTCCGGCTCCAGCGCCGGCGCGAGCATGGCGGTGACCTCGGCCATGCCCGAATGCCCCGCCGAGAGCGGCAGCGCGCCGCAGGCGGCCGCCTCGGCGGCGACCATCCCGAACGCCTCCGGGAACGTGCTCGGCATCACCTGGGCCTCGCACGCCGGCAGCAGGTCGGGCAGGTCCTCGTGCTCGAGCCGCCCGGTGAAGTGCACCCGCTCGGCGGCGGCCGGCGCGGCGGCCAGCCATTCGTCGCCGGCGCCCTCGAGGAACGTGCGCAGGTGGCTCAGCTCGCCGGGTGGTCCGCCCTCGAGCTCGCGACCGCGAGCGGCGATCTCGAGCAGGTCGTCGAGGTCACGCCGGCGCAGCGCGTCCACGAAGCGCCCGAGCGCCTCTCGGTAGGTGCCGAAGCCGACGATCACCAGGCGCGCCTCGGGCACCCGGGCCACCACGAGCGGCCAGGCCGCGAGCAGCAGGTCCACGCCCTTCGAGACGATCAGCTTGCCGACGTAGCTGACGATCCTGTCGCGGCGCGGGTCGAGCGAGCGCAGCGCGTCGGCCGCGCCGGCCTCGCCGCCCCAGGCAGCGGCGTCCCCCGCGCCCACACGCCGCGCCAGGCGCTCGAGGTCGCCACCGCCGGGCCGGAACGTGTGGACGTCGACGCCCGGCGGGCCGAGCCGGGTGCGCTCGCGCAGCGCAGGCTCCTCCGCCAGCACCTCCCAGAGGCTCTCGCCGGTATGGCGCGAGCCGACCAGCACGCCCGCAGCGCCGCGCACCCCCTCGAGCGCGTAGGGCAGGAAGCGCTCGGGGTGCGGGCGCACGGTGTACTCCAGCGCGCTGCCGTGGACCTTGACCGCATAGGGCGCACGACCGGCCAGTCCGCGCGCGAGGATCGCCGGCCCCATGACCAGGTGGTTGGCCAGGGCCACGTCCGGGGTCGGGGCGTCCTGCACTGACGCTACGTTCGAGTCGAGGTAATGATCCAGCTCGGCATCGCTCAGCGTCGCGTACGGCTTGGCATCGAAGCCCTCGTACGTGTCGGCCACGTACACGGGCAGCACACGCCCGATGTCGGGGTTGTGGATCGTGACGCCCTCGGGGGCGTCCCAGCCACGCTCCTGGCAGAGCAGGTCCACCTCGTGGCCCATGCGCGCGAGGGCGCGCACCAGGCTGGCGTTGTAGATGTTGCTGCCGGTGCCCCGGAGCAGGTAGCCATGGAAGATCAGGATGCGCATCGCCGGTGGATCTTTCCGGGATATCGGCAGCTATCCTTCCGCGCCCATGCCCGCCCGCCAGAAGTATCGCCTGCGCGCCCGCTCGGACCGCGAGATCATCCGCGAAGCCGAGCCGGGCAAGCGATACGTGGACCGGGAGAGCGGCGAGGAGCTGAAGGTGGTCAGCGCGGTGCTGCCGCTGGCGCCCTCGCCGAGCAACCTGCCCTACTCGATCGAGAACCTGCGGCTGTGCGGATGCTCCCTCGAGCAGCTGGTCCAGAAGGACCTCAACGACTGCCCTCACTGCGGCCGGCGGCTGCCGGCGGTCGAGCGCTGATCGCGCGCCTCTGCGCGCTGCTGCTGCTGGTCCTGGCCGTCACGGCCAGCGGGTGCGGCGGCGACGAGGAGTCGAACGCCGACCCGGCGCCCCAGGCGCCCGAGCTGACGATCCCGGAGACGGACCCCGAGCCGCCGCCGCCGGAGACCACCCCCACCACCGAGACCACCCCACCGCCCACGGACGGCGGCACGGACAGCCCGGACACGCCGACGGAGACCACCCCGGACGCGCCCGAGAACGACACGCCACCGCCGCAGGACAGCCCGGCGGAGCGCTTCGAGGACTTCTGTAACGACAATCCGGGGGCCTGCGGGTAGCCAACAAGGGCCACCGTCCTGACTTTCCCACCGTATCGGTGGGTAGGGCAGGACGGCACCGCCTCGGGCCGCCCTATTGCTTCTGGTCCGGGCCTTCAGCTCCGGTGCGTCGGCACCGGTGAACGCGGCCGCCTGACCCGCGATGGCAGCGGCCGCCGCAGCGGTGGTTCCGCGCCGCGGCGCCGGGACGGGTGCGTGGGTCCGTCGTGGGAGCGGTCGCGGCCGTGGCCGAGGCCCCAGCGCCCCAGCGGCAGCCGGATGCCGTCCCCGCCCGGGCCGTCCTTGCCCGGTCGCGGCTCGGGGCCTTCGCCCCCACCGCCGTCGTCGCCGTGGGAATCGTCGTCATCGTCGCGCAGCCTGAAGAACCAGACGAGCCAGACGATCAGGAGGCCGACGTCGAAAACCCGAAAGCCGACCATGAAGATCCACCCCTCCGTGGTCACGAGTCGATGCTAGCGCGGCCCGGTGGCCGGCGAAAGGCCCTAACCGTCTAGTTGGGCTCGTCCTCGTCGGTCTCGACGGTCGGGTGTGGATCCGGGATGTACGTGGCCGAGTAGAGCAGCCTCGCGCCGTGGTAGGTGCAGCCGAAAACGCTCACCTTGCGCAGCACCTGGAGCGAGAACGGCTGGAGGCTGTCCGGCGGCTCGCACTTGCCCTTCGCCCGAGACGAGCGCCACCAGTCCGAGCGGGTCAGGTTGTTGGCGAAGATCGGCGCCCAGGTCGGAACGGTGATCGCGATCCAGTTCGTCTTCTTCACCCGCAGCGGCGGATCGATCACGAACGTCGGGGTGGAACCCAGGTACTTGTCCACGTCGTACAGGTCGGACTGCGAGATGAGGCGGTAGTTGAGGCGCGTCTTGCGCGTGTCGCCCTTGCGCACGACCGACAGCCGCACCTGCGGCGGGGTGCCGAAGTTGTCGTTGAAGAACGCCATCTGCTCGTCGCTTGGCTTCGACAGCTGGACCGTGAACGCGACGATGTAGCCGTCCCGGCGGATGTAGTACGGGTTCTTGGGCCCGCCCGCTTGGCGGCCCTGGATCGCCGTCACGCGCACGGCGGCCTCGCACGGGTCGGCCGGACAGCTCGGCTTGGCGGTGCTGTTCGGCACCGCGCCGACCTCGACGACTCGAGCCGACGCGGCGGGAGCCAGCGCAAGCGCCAGCAGGACAGCGGAAATCAGCAGCAGGATTCGCTTCATGGCGGGGATTGCAACACTCGGACCGATGGCGAGTTGCGCGCCCTCCTCACTTGTACCTATAGGTGATTCGCCCCCGGTCGAGGTCGTACGGAGATAGCTCGATCTTGACTCGGTCACCGGGCAGAATGCGGATGTAGTGCCGCCGCATCTTCCCGGAGATGTGTCCGAGGACTTCGTGCCCATTGTCGAGCTGGACCTTGAACATCGTGTTTGGGAGGGCCTCGACGATCTCGCCCTCCATCTCAATCTTTTCTTCCTTGGGCACGATTGGGAGGCGCCTCAGATGAGGCGCACATTCACCGCCTTCGGTCCCTTGTCGCCCGTCTCCTCCTCGTACTCCACCTTCGAGTTCTCGGCGAGCGACTTGAAGCCTTGGCCATCGATGCCGGTGTAGTGGACGAACAGGTCGCGGTCTCCATCGTCAGGAGTGATGAAGCCGTAGCCCTTCTCGTCGTTGAACCACTTCACGGTTCCGGTAGGCACGTGCTGCCCCTTCCTGCGTGTGCCCGGCACTGCGAGTCCCGATGCACGCATGTAACGAACTACGCCGGACCAAGCCGGCCCAACGGGCACCAAACTACCAGCACACGGCGCCGGAAGCGCGCAGAAAGTCACCCAGTTCGCAGCTGGGCCGCAACCGCCGCCAGCTCGTTCTGCTCGGCTGGGCGCGGCCGAACCGGGAGTTGGAGGGGATCGTCGTCGTAGCGCGGGATCACGTGGATATGCGTGTGAAAGACCGTCTGCCACGCCGCCGGCTCGCAGCAATTGAGCAGGTTCACGCCGTCGCAGCCCAGCGTGTCGCGCATGCGCAGGGCGAGTCGCCGGGCCGCCGTGGCGGCGTGGCCGAGGTCGGCGTCGTCGATCTCGTAGAGGCTGCGGGAGTGCCTGCGCGGCACCACCAGGGCGTGCCCGCGCGTCCACGGATTGAGGTCCATGAAGGCGACCGTGTGCTCGTCCTCCTGGATCGTCTCCGAGGGCAGCTCGCCCGCCACGATCCTGCAGAAGATGCAGTCGTCCGCCATGCGCGGGCAAGTGTAGGCCAGCCGCACTCGGCCGAGCCGAGCGCTTGCGCACTACAGCCAGCCGGCCCGCTTGAACCGCCAGAACAGGAAGCCGACGATGCTCGCCATCAGGACCAGCGCCATCGGATAGCCGGCCTCCCACTTCAGCTCGGGCATGTGCTCGAAGTTCATCCCGTAGATGCCGGCCACCAGGGTCGGAACAGCCGCCATCGCCACGTACGCCGAGATCTTGCGCATGTCCTCGTTCTGGCGCACGCTGACCTGCGTCATGTTGGCCTGCAGCACGCTGGTGAGCAGGTCGCGAAAGCCTTCGAGCTGGTCGTGAGCGCGCAGCAGATGGTCGTTCACATCGCGGAAGTAGGTGCGCACCTCGGGGTGGATCACGGCGTACTTGCCGCGCGCGAGCCGATCGACCGGGTCGACCAGCGGACCCACGGCGTGGGCGAACTGCAGCACCTCGCGCTTGAGCTTGTAGATGCGCTCGGCCGCGTTCGTGCGCACCTCGGAGAACACCTGGTCCTCTACCTGGTCGATGTCCTCGCCGAGTCCGGCGATGGCGGGGCCGTAGTCGTCCACCACCCGGTCGACGATCGAGTGCAGCACCGCGCCCGGCCCGTGCCGCAGCAGCTCGGGCTGGTTCTCGAGCGCGCGCCGCACGCCGCCCAGCTCGCTGGCCTCGCCGTGGCGCACGGTGATGATGTAGTCGTGGCCGAGGAAGAGCAGGATCTCACCGAGCTGGATGACCTCCATGGGATCCACGTAGCGGGCGGTCTTGAGCACGATGAAGACCATCTCGTCGTAGATCTCGAGCTTGGGCCGCTCGTGGGCGTGGATGGCATCCTCCACGGCCAGCGGGTGCAGGTCGAACTCGGCGCGGATCGACTCGAACTCCTCCTCGGTGGGCTCGTACAGGCCGATCCAGGCGAAGCAATTCGGATCGTGGCACGCCTCCATCGCCTCGTGCACGCCCACGTTGCCGTCGCGGCGCTGCCCGCCCTCGTAGACAGCCGAATCCACGATCACGCGCGGAGCCTACGCGCCAGCGCGATCGCCTGCTCCCGGGTGCCGGCGTCGCCCACGTAGGCGGCCTCCTCCAGCTCGCCGAGCAGCCGCCCCAGCTCGGGGCCCGGCTCGATCCCCAGCTCCTCGGCCAGCTCGTCGCCGCGCACCGGCACGCGCGGCGGCCCCTGCTCGCGCCAGTCCAGCGCTGCCGTCATCAGCTCGGCCGCCAGCTCGAGGTGGGCGGCGCTGGCCTCGTCGGCGCGCCGCCCGCGCGTGGCGAGCCGATCGGCGCAGGAGAGCAGCGTCACCTCGACCTCGACGGAAGCCGTGCGGCGCAGATAGCGGTACACCTGCGCACGATCGAGCGGGCGCTCGTGGACGAGGAAGCCGAGCACGAGGTGATTGCGAGTCAGCCCGGCCAGGAAGCGGGCGAAGCGGTCGCTGGTACGCAGGCGACGGCAGAGGTCGCGCACCATTCGCTCGCCGAGTGCGTCGTGGCCCATGAACGTGACCCGACCGTCGGCGCGCACGTCGCGGGTGGCCGGCTTGCCGATGTCGTGCACGAGCGCCGCGAAGCGCAGCGCCTCGCCGCGGGTGAGCTCGTCGCTGAGCGGCTCGGCCAGCACGCCGCGCAGGCGCGCGCCATCCGCTCCGAACAGCTCGTCGAGGCGAGCCTCGAGCTCGACCTGCTGACCCAGCACCTCGAGCGTGTGGTCGTACACGTCTAGGTGGTGGTAGTCGCTCTGGTCGACGCCGTGAAGGGCGGTCAGCTCGGGCAGCACGGCATCCAGCACACCCAGCCGATCGGCCAGCTCGAGCCCCGCCAGGGCGCCGTCCGCGATCACGAGCCGGCGCAGCTCGGCGAACACGCGCTCGCCGGCCGCGTCGGTCACGCGCGCCGCGGCCGCCTGAGTGAGGCGCTCGGTCTCCGGATCGGGGGCAAAGCCAAGCTCGGCCGCGAAGCGGGCCAGGCGCAGTGTCCGCAGGGGATCGCTCTCGTAGGCCTCGGCGCCGAGCACGCGCAGGGTGCGCGAGTCGAGGTCGGCGCGGCCGCCGAGCGGGTCGATCAGGGGGGTGGCCGCGGGCAGCGCCTCGCTCCCCGCACCGAGCGCCTCCAGCTCGATCGGCCGAGCCATCGCGTTCACGGTGAAATCGCGCCGCCGCAGGTCGCTCTCGATCGAGTCGCCCTGCAGCGGCGCGAAGTCGTACACCCGCTCGGCGCGAGGGTCGATCACCCGCCATGCCCCGAACGCCTCCGACAGCCGGAACACGGGCCCCCGTACCCGCGCCGCCAGGGCGCGGGCGGGGCTGGCGGGGTCGCCGGCGATCGCGACGTCGACGTCGCGCACCGGGCGTCCCAGCAGCTCGTCGCGCAGCGAGCCGCCGACGATCCAGGCATCGGTCACGGCACGTGCCGGCGATGCACCCGCGGCGTCAGCGCGCAGGTGACCTCGTAGTTGATCGTTTCCAGGCGGCGCGCCACCTCCTCGGCCAGTATGCGCTCGTCGCCCTGCGCGCCGATCAGGACCACCTCGTCTCCCACCGCCACGTCCGTATCCGGCCCGAGCGCCACCGTCACGCTGTCCATGCTGACCGTGCCGACGAGCGGCTGCCGCCGGCCGCGGATCAGCACGTCGCAGTTGTTCGTCAGCGAGCGTCGCCAGCCGTCGCCGTACCCGATCGGGACGGTGGCGACCCAGGTCGGCTCGGATGCGGTCCAGCGCCGCCCGTAGCCGGCCGAGTCGCCCGGCTCGAAGTGGCGCACCGCGCCGACCCAGGACCGCAGCGACAGCGCCGGCTCGAGCCCGTGGGCGGCCGGGTCCTCACCGAACGGGTCCATGCCATAGATCGCGATTCCGCAGCGGACCAGGTCGAAATGGCTCGCCGGCTCGCGCAGCGCCGCCGCGCTGTTGGCCGCGTGGACGATCAGGTCGTCGCGCCCGACCGCGTCGACGAACTCGCGGAAGGCCCCAAGCTGAGCTCCGAACAGGTCGTCGCCGAGCTCGTCGGCGGTCGCGAAGTGGGTCATCAGCCCGACCACGTTCGGTCGCAGTGCCAGGCGCAGCGCCAGTTCGCGGTCCTTGGTGCCGAGCCGGCCCATTCCGGTGTCGAGCTTCACGTGCACGCGCGGGGCCGCCTCGGCGACCTCCTCGGTCCACGCCACGACGTCCGCTTTGGCGTCCACCGCCACGCGCAACTCGTCGGCCGTGAGCGCGCCCATGACGAGGATCGGCGCCTCGATTCCTTGGCGGCGCAGCTCGCTGGCCTCCTCGGCGGCCGCGACAGCCAGCCAGGTGGCGCCTCCGGCCAGCGCGGCCGCGGCGACCGGGCCATGCCCGTAGCCGTCGCTCTTGACGACCGCGCAGAGCGGCTTGGGCAGGCGCGCGCAATTGCGCTCGATCGCGCCCAGCTCGATGGTGGCCAGCGCGCGCTCGGGCGCGTTCACGCCGCGAGGGCGCCGAGCACGTCGAGGCGAGTGACCACGCCGACGAGGCGCCCGTCCTCGTCCACCACGGGCAGGCGGTTGTGGCCCGATTCGTGGATCAGGAGAGCCGCTTCCTTGACGGTGGTGTCGGGGGCCACCGACTCGGGATCGCGGGTCATCATGTCGGCGGCCGTGGAGGCGAACGCCTTGCGCAGGCGCTGCTCGAAGCGCCCCAGCGACTCGAGGAAGACCGTGCCCCCGAACAGGTTGATGTAGTGCGGGATGTGGAGGTCGCCCTGGTCGTCGGGCAGCACCAGGTCCGCCTCGCTCACGATCCCCACGCAGCGCCCGTCTGCGTCGACCACCGGCACGCCGGGCAGCTCGTGCCGGCGCAGCAGCGCAACGACCTCCTCCACCGGAGTGTCCGGGTGGACCGTCGCGGGGCTCGAATCCATGATCTCGCGCACCTCTGACATGGCGCGGCGAGACTATCGGAGCGTCAGGCCGTGCGGCAGCGCGTCGATCACGTCGCCGGCCATGACGTGGTCGGGGCCGAATCGGGTCGCCGCGGCGCGCGCGGCCAGCACGTGGGCGAGCGCGCCCAGGCAGGCGGCCTCGAAGCCGTCGAGGCGCTTCGCCAGCAGCGCGCCGATCAGGCCGGAGAGCACGTCGCCGGTGCCGGCCGTGGCGAGTGCGGGTGTTCCGCCCGGGTTGACCGCGGTCTCGCCGCCGGGCAGGGCGACGATCGTGTCGTCGCCCTTGAGCAGGACGACCGCGCGGCTGCGCTCGGCCGCCTCGCGCACGGACGCAAGCCGGTGCCGCGCGATCTCGTCGGAGGGGCGATCGAGCAGCCGGCCGAGCTCGCCCTCGTGGGGCGTGAGGACGGTGGGCGCCTCGCGCTCCCTGAGCGCCTCGAGCCGCCCGGCGTGGGCGTTGAGGCCGTCGGCGTCGATCAGCAGCGGCACCTGAACGGCGCGTGCCACCGCGCGGGCGAACTCCTGGGCGGTCTGGGCGCGGCCCAGGCCGGGGCCGAGCGCCACGGCGCCGGCGCGCTCGGCCATCTCCTCGACGACCTCCACGCCGGCCGGGGTGTGGAAGCCGTCCAGGTCCGGCAGCCCGCGGCTCATCTGCTCGAGCAGGCGCAGCTCGATGAACTGCTGCACCGACGCGGGCACCGCGACCTGCACGTAGCCCGCCCCGGCGCGCTGTGCGGCTCGGGCTGTCATCGTCGGCGCGCCCGTCAGCCCGCGCGAGCCGCCGACGACCACGAGCACGCCCGACACGAACTTCGATCCCGCGGGCGTGCGGCGCGGATAGAGGTCGAGGACGCGCTCGGAGATCAGCCCGTCGCGGGCGCCGGGCGCGCCGCGCGGGACGCCGATCTCGACGACCTCGACACGGCCGGCGTGCTTCTTGCCGGGGTTCACGTAGAGGCCGAGCTTGGGGCCGTGGAAGGTGGCGGTCACGGCGGCGCGGACGGCCTCGCCTTCGACCTCGCCGCTGCTGGCGTCGACGCCGGACGGCAGGTCGCACGCGACCACCGGCGCGTCCTGGGCGTTGATCGCGGCAATCGCGCAGGCGAGCGGCTCGCGCGGCGCGCCGGCGAAGCCGGTGCCGAGCAGGGCGTCGACGATCGCGCCGGAGGCCTCGAGCTGGTGCGGCGCGAAGGGCTCGGGCGCGCGACCGGGGAGGCGCTGGAGGTTGGCCAGGGCGTCGCCTTGGAGCTCGCTCGGGTCGGCCGCGGCCAGCACGTCCACGTCGTGGCCGTCCCGACGCAGCAGGCGGGCGACCACGAGGCCGTCGCCGCCGTTGTTGCCCTTGCCGACCACGACTCGCACCGGCCCGCGGCCGGCGGCCGCGGCGGTCACGCGCGCCAGCCCCTCCCCGGCGCGCTCCATCAGGTCGAGCGAGGGCACCTGCCGCTGCTCGATCGCCCAGGCGTCCACGGCGCGCATCTCGACGGCAGCAAAGAGGGGATCGAGCCAGGCGGCCGACGGCATCGTGCGCTGGAGATTGGCAGGCGGCGTCCTGACTTTGCCACCGTATGGGTGGTTTAGGCAGGACGGTGCGGCTGCACCATGGCGACCGCGCCCGCGGTGGTGTCCGTGTGGGTGAGCGAGACCGACGCGCGCACGCCCAATTCGGCGGCGCGGGCCGCGACCGAGCCGGACAGCCGCACCGTCGGCGCCGCGCCGGTCGCCACCACCTCCACGTCGCGCCAGCTCCAGGCGGTCATCCCCAGCGCCTTGGCCACCGCCTCCTTCGCGCAGAAGCGCGCCGCCAGATGCATGCCGGGCCGGGCGCGGGAGGCCGCGTAGGCCCGCTCGGCGTCCGTGAAGACCCGCTCGGCCAGCCGCGGCCGGCGCTCCAGCGCACGCTCGAGGCGCTCGATCTCGAGCAGGTCGATGCCCACGCCGCTCACGGCGGCGGAAGCTACTCGACGGTGACGGTCTTGGCGAGGTTGCGCGGCTGGTCCACGTTGAGACCGCGCTCGCGCGCGATGTAGTACGCCAGCAGCTGCAGCGGCACGATCGCCAGCATCGGCTGGAGCAGCCAGTCGGTGCGCGGGATCCTCACGACCTCCTCGGCGTCCACGTGCGTGCCCTCGGTGACGATCGCCACGACGTGGGCGCCACGCGCCTGCACCTCGGCGATGTTCGACATCATCTTGTCGAGCACCGGCGAGTCGGTGGCCACGCAGACCACCGGCGTCTGCTCGTCCAGCAGCGCGATCGGTCCGTGCTTCATCTCCCCGGCCGCGTACGCGTCCGTGGGGATGTAGGAGATCTCCTTGAGCTTCAGCGCGCCCTCGAGGCAGATCGCAAGGCCCACGTGCCGCCCGAGGTAGAGGCAGAAGCCGTGGTCCTTCCAGTGCTCGGCGATCCGCTTGACCGGCTCGTCGACCGCCTCGATCATGTCGCTGATCATGTGCGGCATCTGGCGCAGCTCGGTGATCAGGCGGTTGGTGACCTCCGGGCCGAGCGTGCCGTGCAGCGCGGCCATCTTGAGCGCGAACAGCTGGATCGCGACGACCTGCGCCACGAACGTCTTGGTGGCCGCCACGCCGATCTCGAGACCCGCCCGCGTGAAGATGACGCCGTCCGAGTCGCGCGTGGCCTGGCTGCCCATGATGTTGGTGATCGCCAGCACCTTGGCGCCGCGCTCGCGCGCGAGCCGCATTGCGGCCAGCGTGTCGGCGGTCTCGCCTGACTGGGTGATCCCGATCACGAGGTCGCGCTCGTTGATCAGCGGGTTGCGGTAGCGGAACTCGGACGCCACGTCCATCTCTACCGGCACGCGCGACCACGTCTCGATCGAGTAGCGACCGACGAGTCCGGCGTGGTACGAGGTCCCGCAGGCAACGATCACGATGCGGCGCACACCGCGCAGGAACTCGTCGGAGATGCCGATGTCGCCGAGCTCGATGCCCTCAGGATGCAGGCGGTCGGCCAGCGTCTCGGCGACCGCGTCGGCCTGCTCGTGGATCTCCTTGAGCATGAAGGTCTCGTAGCCGCCCTTCTCGGCGGCCTCGTCGTCCCACTCGACCTGCTCCACCTCGCGCTCGATCGAGCTGCCGTTGACCGGCTCGATGAAGCGCGAGCCCGCGGCGGTGATCTCGACGATCTCGCCGTCCTTGACGAGCTGCACGTTGCGTGTCTCGCCGAGGAAGGCAGGGATCGCGGAGGCGATGAAGCTCTCGCCGTCGCCGAGGCCGACGACCAGGGGGCATTCCTTGCGCGCGCCGACCAGCACGCCCGGGTGGTCGGCCGACATCGCGACGAACGCGTAGTGGCCCTTCAGCTCGTTGTAGGCCTGGCGGACGGCCTCGGTGAGGTCGCCGAGCGGAGACACCGGGCTCGCGCCCGCCGGTCGCTCGCCGTTCAGGTGCTGGGCGATCAGGTGCGCCACGACCTCGGCGTCGGTCTCCGAGGTGAACTCGGCGCCGACGGCCTCGAGGCGGTCGCGCAGGTCGGTCCAGTTCTCGACGATCCCGTTGAGCACTATGTGTACGCGGTTCGTGGTGTCGGAGTGCGGGTGGGCGTTGGCCTCCGTCACGCGGCCGTGCGTGGCCCAGCGCGTGTGGCCGACGCCGGTGGCCCCGCGCACGTGCCCGTTGCCGTCCGCGACAGCGTCGCGCAGCTGCTGCAGGTTGCCGACCGCGTGCACGCTCGCGATCTCGCCGTCGCCGAGCAGCGAGACGCCCGCCGAGTCGTAGCCGCGGTACTCGAGCCGCCGCAGTCCTTCGAGCAACAGGTCGCGGCACTCGCGCGGCCCTACGTATCCAATGATTCCGCACATGACCGAATCAGCGTAAGCACGACTCGACGGTTTTCGCCAGCGACTGCACGATCTCCTCGCACTCCTCTTCGTGCGGAGCCTCGACCATGATGCGGATTAGCGGCTCCGTACCGGACGAACGTACTAGTACCCGTCCGCGGCCTTCCAGACGCGTACTAGCCGAATTGACAGCCGCCCAGACCTCCCCGGAATCGTCCAAGTCCTTGGGGTCGGGGACCCTCACGTTGACCAGTCGCTGGGGCAGCTTCTCCATCGCGTGACGCTCGGCGAGGTCGCCCCCGGCGAGCGCCTCGAGCACCAGCAGGGCCGCCGCGGTGCCGTCGCCGGCGGGCACGAAACCGGTGTCGATGATGTGGCCCGACTGCTCGCCGCCGAGCGCCCAGCCGCGCTGGACCAGCTCGCCCAGGACGTTGCGGTCGCCCACGTCCGTCGTGGCCACCTCCACCCCGTGCTCGCGCATCGCCTGGTGGAACCCGTAGTTGGTCATCACCGTCACGGCCACACCGTTGCCGGGCAGGCGATCGTGCTCGCGCAGGTGGAGCGCCGCCAGCGCGAGCAGCTCGTCGCCGTCGATCACCGCCCCGTTGCGGTCGATCGCCAGCACGCGGTCGCCGTCGCCGTCGAAGGCGAAGCCCAGATCGTGGCCGTCGAGGTGGGCGGCCAGTCCCTCCACGTGGGTGGAGCCGCAGTTCTCGTTGATGTTGCGGCCGTCGGGCTCCACCGCCACGGCATCCACGTGCGCGCCGAGGCGGCGGAAGATCTCCGGCGCCACGCGGTGGGTGGCCCCGTTGGCGCAGTCGAGCAGGACGTTGATCCCGTCCAGGCGCAGATCGGCGAAGCGGGCCTCCAGCTCGCGCAGGTAGTCGGCCGGGGCGCCGTGCAGCTCCCGCACACGGCCTAGCCGCGGCGCCGCGGCCTCGCCGAGCAGGCGCTCGATCTCGGCTTCCTGGGCATCATCGAGCTTGGTGCCCTCGGGGCCGAAGAACTTGATGCCGTTGTCCTGGTAGGGGTTGTGCGAGGCCGACACCACGGCGGCGAGGTCGAAGCCGTAGCGGCGCACCAGCAGGGACGCCCCGGGCGTGGGCAGGACGCCGCCGAGCAGCGCGTGTCCGCCGCCCGCGGCGACGCCGGCGGCCAGGGCCGCCTCCAGCATCTCGCCCGACTCGCGCGTGTCCCTGACGATCAACACCTGGGGCGCCTCGGCCGGCGAGATCGCCGCGGCGGCGCGACCGAGCGCGGTCGCCAGCTCGGGGCTCAGGAACTCCCCGGCGACGCCGCGAACCCCGTCAGTGCCAAACAGCTTGCGAGGGGCCGTGCCCCCATCGACGACGCTCCACTCCATCGAGTGGCTAGCGCTTCGAGAACTGAGGCCGCTTGCGGGCCTTCTTGAGCCCCGCCTTCTTGCGCTCCTTCACGCGCGGGTCGCGCGTGAGGTAGCCACGGCGCTTGAGCTCGCCACGCAGCGCGGGGTCGGCCTCGACCAGAGCGCGCGCGATGCCGTGGCGCAGCGCGGTGGCCTGCGCGGACACGCCGCCCCCGTGGATGCGGGCGACCACGTCCATCCGCGTGTTGTAGCCGGCCGCCTCGAGCGGCTGGCGGGCCACGCGCTGGAGCTTCACGCGCGGGAAGTACTCGTCGAGGTGGCGCCCGTTCACGCTGAAGGTGCCCTCGCCCGGCTTCAGGATCACGCGGGCGACCGCGCTCTTGCGCTTGCCGGTGGCGCCGTAACGGGCGTCGGCGGCCAGGTCCAGCGGCGTGTGCGCGACCGGCTCGGGCTCGCCGGTGGCCTCCTCGGCGCCCTCCTCGGCGGACTCGTCCTCGACGAAGTCGGCGTCCGCGTACTGGCCGAACTCGCTCTCCTCGCGCTGGCGCTGCTCCTCCAGCACGAGATCCGGCTCGAGGTGCATGCCCGGGATGACCTCCTCCTCGGGCTTGTCGTCGCCGCGCTCGCGCTTGGGGCGGCGCTCGCGGGACTCCTCGCCGTCGGCGGCCGCCTCCGCGGCAGCGGGCTCGTCAGCGGCGGGCTCCTCCGCTTCAGCGGCGGGCTCCTCAGCAGCGGGCTCTTCGGCCTCTGCGGCCTCCGGCTCGCCCTCCGAGGCGGCGGCCGACAGCGCCTCGGCGCCCTCGATCTCGGGGCCGATCGCGGCGCCCTCGTCGGACGGCGTGCTCTCGCCGGGCTCTCCGGGGACGCCCTCGGGCGTCTCGTCTTCGGGGGTGTCCGGTTCGCGATCCTCGGCGAACATCAGGCTTCGACCTCCAGGGGCTCGGGCTTCTGCGCGGCGTGCGGGTGATCGGGCCCGGCGTAGACCTTCAGCTTGCGCAGCTGGGCGCGGCCGAGCCGGGTGCGGGGCAGCATGCCCTTCACGGCCAGCCGGATGACCTCCTCGGGCCTCCGCTGGAGCATCTCCTCCAGCGTCCGGCTGCGCAATCCGCCCGGGTACCCCGAATGGCGGTAATAGCGCTTCTCCTGGCGCTTGTTGCCGGTCACCGCGATCCGCTCGGCGTTGACCACGATCACGAAGTCGCCGGTGTCGATGTGCGGCGTGTACTCGGGCTTGCGCTTGCCGCGCAGCACGTCTGCGATCTGGGTCGCCAGCCGACCCAGCGTCTTGCCGGATGCGTCGACAACGAGCCAGTTGCGCTCGCGCGAGTCGGGTGTCGCCACGTACGTCTTCATTGCAAAGGGGCCGCCTGGGGCGGCCGGCTCGAAGAGTGTAGCGGCCGGTGTGGTGCCGGCCACGGGCGGGTATATAGTGGCGCGGTCACAAAGCCAGCCGAGTCCCCACCGGAGATCTGCCGTGACCGGTCGGGGAGCGGGGGAACCATTCGGAGGCCGAGCAACCCGGCCTGCGGAGGGGCGAATCCACCGGACTGCCCCGGTGGTAGCGCGAAGCGCGAGCCCGTCAGCTAACCCCGTAGGCCGGAGGGAAAGAAAAGGCCGGACGAGTGCGAGAAACCCACCTTGCCGCGGGGCGTTGCGCCGGTGCGCTCTGTCTCAGCCTGGGCCTTTTGGCCCCGGTTGCCACAGCGCAATCGACCGGCGGAGGCGGCGGCACCTACGTCGCCACGCCGAAGGTCTCCAAGGTCACCTGCGTGCGCCGTTGCGCCTCGAAGGCGCGCGCCCAGAGCGGCAGCACGATCAAGATCGCCGGCTCCGGCCTCGCCTCGGTCGCCACGGTCCGATTCGACGGCAGCTACGGCCGCGGCGACGACCAGTCGGTGTCCGTGCGTTCGCACTCCGACACCTCGCTCGCGGCGCGCGTGCCGGTCGGCGCAGTGAGCGGGCCGGTCACGGTCGTGACCGCCGCGCAGGCCAAGTCCAAGGCCACCGCGCCACTCGCGATCCTGCCCCCACCGCCGCCGGCCCCGAACCCGGTGCTGAGCGTGGTGCCGGGCTTCAGCGCGGACGCCGCGCTGCGAGTCGAGACCGGCACCAGCCGCACGCGCGCGTACGTGGGCGCGCGGCGCGCGGTCACGTACTCCTACCGGGTGACCGGGGCGCTGGCCACTCCCCCGACCGTCGAGCTGGTCCGCGCCAGCGACGGCGCGCCGGTCAAGACGTGGGCACCCGCAACCGTTCCCTCCGGAGAGGTGCAGAGCATCTCCTGGGACGGGCGGATCGGACGCGCCGCCGCCAAGCCGGGGCGCTACTCGTTCCGCCTCACGGCCGCGACCGCCGCGGGGGCCGAGCTGCGCACCGCGCAGGCCGGTGATTCCGAGCGCGACGCCTTCGACCTCTACGACAACATGTTTCCCGTGCGCGGGACGCACGACTACGGCGAGAAGGGCGCGGACTTCGGCTCCGGCCGTGCAGGGCACCGCCACCAGGGCCAGGACGTGTTCGCCAGCTGCGGCACGCCGCTGGTGGCCGCCCGCGGCGGAACGATCAAGTTCAAGCAGTACCACGCCGCCGCCGGCAACTACCTGGTGATCGATGCGGCGGGCACCGATGTCGACTACGCGTACATGCACCTCGCCGAGCCGAGCCCCTTCCGGGTAGGCGACCGCGTGTACACCGGCCAGCGCATCGGAGCCGTCGGGGACACCGGCAACGCCGATGGCTGCCACCTGCACTTCGAGCTGTGGACTCCACCCGGCTGGTACGACGGCGGCAAGCCGTTCGACCCGCTGCCGTCGCTGCAGGCCTGGGACGGCTGGTCCTAGAAACGCCCTAGGCTGCGCACACCTGTGTCCGACTACGCGATCAAGCGGCTCGAGGAGATCCCGGACGTGCTCGGCGACTACCCGGGCGAGATGCGGATGACCGCGGCCAGCGACCTCGGCACCGAGCAGGTCTCGTTCACCTGGCGGCGCATGCCCCCGCAGACGGGCGGCAAGGGCAGCTACGGGCACCGCCACAAGACGCAGGAGGAGATCTACTTCGTGGCGGCGGGGCAGGTGCTGTTCAAGCTCGAGGACGAGGTACTCGAGGTCGCGGCCGGCAGCGTCGTCCGGATCGCCCCGCACGTGGTGCGCTCGGTGTGGAACGACGGCCCCGAGGACGCGGTCCTGATCATGTGCTCGATCAAGAGCGACGACCCCGCCGGCGACCACGAGACAGTGCCCGACTTCTGGCCCGAATAGACGCTACTGGCGCCACTGGCGCAGGCCGTCGCCCTTGGGCAGCAGCTCCAGCGCGGCGCGCAAGCTGAGCCCGAAGACCACGAGCACGAGCAGCAGCTCCACGATCCCGTTCGTGAGGGTGGCGGGGAACGCGACCAGCACCGCCGCACCGACCCAGCGCCAGAGCCGCCAGTTCGGCTCCCACGGGGCGCGCCCCTCCTCCTCCGGCTCGTCCGGGTCGCGTGCGTGGACGTAGGCAACGAAAGGCATCTGGTGTGGCGCTAGGCGTGTAGGCAATTTGTACAGCCGAGCGGACCTCTTGTCGATGTATGAGCAAATGGCTGAGCGGCCCGATCGGTTCGTGCTGTCCGTCGTCGACTGGCAGACGATCGTCGACGCGCTCCAAGACGGGGTTGGAGTGCTCGACACGAACGGGCGCATCCTTGCCTGCAACAGGTCCGCGGCCGCGATCCTGGGGCGCCCGATGGCGCAGCTGGTCGGCCAAACGCCACTCGACCTGGAGCTCGGAGCCGTGACCGAGGATGGCGCCCCGCTCGCGCCCGACGGGTACCCGTCCGCGCAAGCCCGCCGGTCCGGGGAGCCCGTGCAAGAGCGGACGATCGGCATCCACCACCCGGACGGCGAGCTGCGCTGGCTGTCCGTCAGCGCCACGCCGATGGGGCCCGATGCCCAACCCGAGGCAGTTGTCCTCACCTTTCGCGACATCACCGACCGCCGGGACTACGAAGCAGAGCTGCACCGCCTCGCCGAGGTCGACGAGCTGACCGG
>Ga0268253_10000101_pt1 | contig 22590 bp, 19 predicted proteins | sample AgamicMgMarz_FD_200250 | JGI IMG/M metagenome (GOLD analysis project Ga0268253, IMG submission 200250) | Agave microbial communities from Guanajuato, Mexico - Mg.Ma.rz (v2) (version 3) | ecosystem: Host-associated > Plants > Phyllosphere > Phylloplane/Leaf | place: Guanajuato, Mexico... | reverse complement strand
GAGCTGGCGCAGCCAACCGCGCGCGAGCGGCACGTCGGGCGCGATCTCCGCGCCCTCCCAGTGGCTGCGCGTGAACGGGATCTCGATCCTGCGCTGGTCGGGCAGCGTGTAGAGGAACTGCCGCAGCGGCTCGAAGTAGTCGGACTTGGCCGCCGGATCGCGCAGCGCCTTGTCGATGTCGCGGATGGCGGAAGTCCACTGCCAGTAGGCAAGCAACGCGACACCGGCGAGCGCCACGGCAAGCAGCCGAGGGGTGGCGCGCCTGAGCCGATCGTGCGTGGCGCAGAGCAGCAGCGGACCGCCGAACAGCATGCCGAGGCGGGGCGCGGTGCCGCCGATCTGGGTTTCGGCGCAAACGGCGAGCGTGGCGCCGAGTGCGTAGAGCACCGCGCCGACGCGCAGCATCCTCTCCTCGCGCGGGAGCAGCAGCAGGCAGGCCGCGCAGAAGATCGGGATCGGCAAGTAAGCGGTGAAGGGAAACGGCGCCCAGCCACCCTCGGGGAAGGCGACGCCGAGCACGAGCGGCGGAGCGAGCGCGGCGAGGGCGACGGCGGCGCCGCGCAGGCGGGGGCGGGCGCCGCCTGCGCGGCGCTCCGCGGCCGCCGGCTGCCCGCGTCCCGCCGCGTACGCCAGCCCAGCCAGGCCGGTGAACAGCCCCGCCACGGGGCTCGCCAACGGGCTCAGCAGGGCAAGGACCGCGCCCAACCGCGGCCGGTCCCGCTGCAGCGCCAGCAGCGCACCCAGCCCCAGCGCGGTGCCGAACGCGAACGGCAGGCGGCTGGTCGCGAGCAGCGTCGCCGTGCCCGCTCCGAGCCAGAGCGCCCCGAAGCGCGCGCGCTCGGCTCCGAAGTGGCGGCGCACCAGCTGCTCGAAGAGGAACGCGATCGCTACGCAGGACAGGACCAGCAGCAGCCGCGGTCCCAGCAGCCAGGAGAGCGGCGGCGTGAGCACGCTGTAGGCCAGCGTGTGGTGGCCTCCGTACCACTGCCCGTTCCAGATCGTCAGGCCCTCCCTGCCGAACAGCTCGGCGCGGAAGACATGGGCGGCGAGATCGCCCGGCCGCGGCGCGACCACGAGGTAGGCGAGTCCCGTGACGAGGGCGACGGCAGTGGGCGCGGCGGTCCACGCCGAAACCGGCACGCGGCGGCGAGCGGGCAGGACCGCGGTCCCCACGTGGCCTCAGGGTAGGGAGAATCCAATCCATGGGCCGCCGCAGCCGACGCCGAGCCAAGCAGGGCGACCGCCCCGCCGCCGCCGCCACGGACTACAGCGACGACGAGGGCAACGTCCTCACGCTGCGCGACGACCTGAGCGCCGGCACGCTGCGCTCGCTGCATGACCTCGACGCCAAGCCCGCCGCCTCGGCCGAGGACCGCTGGCAGCGCCGCGTGGAGTTCCTGTTCGAGCGGCTGGCGGTGCGGTGGACGATCGCCGGGCTGCCGCTCGAGGGCCAGAAGGAGCTGCTGGGCCGCTACCGGCTGGCCAGCTCAAGCGAACGGCAGCAGGTAAGGGCGATGCTCGCGGAGCACCTGGCCACCCGCCACCCCGAAATCGAGCTCTGACGAAACGAATCGAATATTGAGCACCGTATGGATGTCGAATATTCGATTCGGCCCCGCCGAACCGGGTCAAGGAGCCCCCAGCACCGGCTCCGGGCCGGCCCTGGTCGCCGCCGTTCGCGCGGCCTCGAAGGCCGCCCCGATCGGGCGGAGCGCGAAGCGGCCCAGTGCGAAGAGCGGGTCGAGCGACACCACCAGCGCCGGCTCTCGCTCCGTGTCCGGCGGCCGGGCGTTCGGGTCGCGCGGGGCCGGGATCCCGGTCGAGCCCACGGCCGTGCCACCGGCAAGGCATCCCTGCACGGCCTCGGCCAGCAGCGTCGCGCGCACCGAGTAGCCCTCGCCGGTCGCGTGCACGCGGTCGCGCACCAGCAGCGACGGGATCGACGCCACGACCGTGCGCCAGTCGGCCACCTGCGCGGCGGACCGCCCCGCGAACTGCTCGACCACCCGGTTGATCGCTCCCACCGACACGCCGCCCACCGGGGGCCGCGAAATCGTCGCGACCACCACGCAGCGGTCGCCGGCCAGCTGGCGCACCGCCGCCAGGTTGGCGGCCAGCCCGCCGGCGTTGGAGGGGCTGTCGTTCGTGCCGAGCCCGAACACGACCACCTCCACCGACGCATCCAGCCGCGATGCCAGGACCCGCACGCCCTGGCTGGTCGTGCGCCCCTTCTCGGCATCCACGGCAACGCCCGGCAACAACCCGCGCAGGTAGGGCCCCGAGCCGACCTCGAGGCTGTCTCCGATCACGAGCACGCCCGCGCCGTCCTGGACAGCGGCGGCCGGAGCGGCGAGACAGGTGGCGGCAACCGCCGCGGTAGCCAGAATGCCCGCGGTGAGCTTCCCCACGATCGAGTTCGCGGCCTTCTTCGTGGTCGTGTTCGTCCTCTCGTGGGCGCTGATGCCCCATCCGCGGGCCTGGCGTCCGTTCATTCTGGTCGCCTCGTACGCCTTCTACGGCTGGCTGGACTGGCGCTGGGTGCTGCTGCTGGTCGGCTCGACGCTCGTGAACACGTTCGCATCGCACGTGATCGCGCGCTCGCCGTCACAGGCAACCCGCAAGCGCGCGCTGATCGCGGCCGTGACGTTCGACCTGGCCTTGCTGTGCGTGTTCAAGTACCTGGGCTTCTTCGTCTCGGAGGTCGACGACGCGCTCGACTCGATCGGCCTGGGCTCGCCGCTGCCGCTGCTGCAGATCGTGCTTCCGATCGGCATCTCGTTCTTCACCTTCCAGGCGATCTCCTACGTCGTCGACGTCTACCGCGGCGAGACCAAGGCCGCGCCGCTCGGCGACGTGGCGATCCTGCAGGCGTTCTTTCCGCACCTGGTGGCCGGGCCGATCGTCCGCGCCAACGAGCTGCTGCCCCAGCTGCGCACCCCGCGCGACCCGCGCGCGGTGCTGGCCGGCCCCGGCCTGTTCCTGGTCGTGGGTGGGCTGATCAAGAAGACGGTGGTGGCCGACGAGCTGGCTCGCAACGTCGTGGACCCGGTGTTCAACGACCCGTCGGCCCACTCTGGCCTCGAGGTCCTGCTCGCGATCTACGGGTTCGCCGCGCAGATCTATTGCGACTTCTCCGGCTACACCGACATGGCGATCGGCCTGGCGCTGCTGCTCGGGTTCCAGCTGCCCCAGAACTTCAACCGCCCCTACCTGGCGCTCTCCCTCCAGGACTTCTGGCGGCGGTGGCACATCACGCTGTCGCGCTGGCTGCGCGACTACCTCTACATCCCCCTTGGCGGCAACCGCGGCGGTCCGCGCAAGACGATCCGCAACCTGATGCTGACGATGCTGCTCGGCGGCCTCTGGCACGGCGCGGCGTGGACGTTCGTGATCTGGGGCGGCATCCACGGCGGCGCCTTGAGCATCGAGCGCTGGACCCGCGAGCGCTTCTCGGGCTTCCACATCCCGGCATGGCTGGCTTGGCTGATCACGTTCCACGTCGTATGCCTCGCGTGGATCTTCTTCCGCTCACCGGACCTGTCGACCGCATTCGACATGATCGGTCAGGTGTTCGCCGGCGGCCCGTCGCCGTTGGTGACGCTGCCGATGGTGTTCCTGGTGGTCGCCGCGATCGGGCTGCAGGCCGTCCCCGGCGACGCCTGGGAGCGGGGCGAGGCGTGGCTGGTGGCACGACCGGTGGCCGTCCAGGGGCTGCTGCTCGGCCTGATTCTGGTGGCCGCCGACGCCGCCGTCGGCCAGGAAGGCGTGGCCCCGTTCATCTACTTCCAGTTCTGACATGGAACCGCGCGCCCGACATCCCCTGACCCTGCCCGCCGGAAGCGTGCTCGGCGTGATCCTGATCGCGCTCGGGATCGCGGCCCTGTTCAACTCCGAGGCGATCGTAAGGGCCGGCGACAGCATGCAGCCCGGGCACACGCGGGACGTGGTCCTATCGGTCGGGCGGCCGCTCGACGACGTGGCCGGGGCGATCGGGCTCCATCTGCCCCGGGAGGGCCTCGACTTCGCCTTCGGCCAGGAGAGCAAGACCGCCAAGGGCACGCAGCTCGAGCAGGGCTCGACCGCGATCCTGCGCGCGAAGCGGCGCAAGCGCAAGGCCCAGGGGTTCCCCCAGCCGACCAAGCAGGACGAGGTGAACGTGCTCGTCACGGGCGACTCCCAGGCGCAGTTCGTCGGCGAGATCCTGACCGACCTGCTGCCGAGCGACCTGTTCGACGTGACCGTGGTCGCCCGCAACGCCACCGGCTTGACCAACCCCGAGTTCTTCAACTGGGAGATCAACGCCGAGCAGGAGATGGCCGCGCGCAAGCCCGACGCGGTCGTGATGGTGATGGGCGGCAACGACGGCTTCAACGTGCTCCACGAAGGCACGCTGTACGGGCCCGACGACGCGAACTGGCAGCTCGAGTACGCGCGCCGCGCCGCGGTGGTGATGCGCGAGCTCTGCCCGAACGGTCAGCGCCCGGTCTACTGGGTCCCGCCGCCCACCGCACGCGATCCCAAGTTCAACGAGATCTACGCGACCCAGAACAAGGCCGTCGAGCAGGCCGCCGCGGCCGTGGAGGGCGCGCGCTACGTGGACATCTACGACACGATCAACCGCGGCCGCTACAGCGACGAGCTGAAGATCGACGGCCGGCGCGTGCTGGCCCGCCAATCCGACGGCGTGCACTTCTCACGTGAAGGCGCGGTCGTCCCGGCGCGCCTTATCTTGCGGGCGATGGCCAAGGACTATCCGGCGCTGAGAGTCGATGGGTCGCCTTAGCGCGCTGGCGCTCGTGCTGGCGCTGGCGATGCCGGCGAGCGCGCAGGCGCTGAGCCGCCGCCTGCTCGTGAACGGCGACTCGCTGGCGGTCGGCACGAAGCCCTACCTGCCCCAGGAGCTGCGCCGCTGGAAGGTGACCCAGTCCGTGTCGGTCAGCCGCCACGCGTTCGAGGGCGCGAACGTCATGCGCGCGTACGGGCGCGCGCTCCCGCGCGTGATCCACGTGAGCCTGGGGACAAACGACGACCCCAACCAGGTCGACGCCTTCCGCGCCGCGATCCGGGACGTGATGGACGCCGCCGGGCCGCAGCGCTGCGTGGTCTGGACGAACATCGTGCGCCCGCCGGTCGCGGGCGCCAGCTACGCCGGCTACAACCGCGCCCTTGCCGCGGAGTCGCGGCCGCGCGAGAACCTGCGGGTGGTCAACTGGGCGCGGATGGTCCACGCGAGCCCGCAGTGGCTGGCGAGCGACGGCGTGCACGTGAACGCCGACGGCTACAAGGCACGGGCCAAGGCGATCGCCGAATCCGTACGCCGCTGCCGCTGACTCGGCCTAGTTCTGCGAGGGGTCCGGCGGCATCGTGGCAAGCAGCCGGTACGCCCCGCCGCGGCGCTCCAGCGCGTGCGACCAGATGTCCTCTGCGCTGAACGGGTCGGCCTCCTCGGCGGGCGCGACCAGCCAGGCGTCCTGCTCGAGCTCGTCGTCGAGCTGCCCGGCCGACCAGCCCGCGTAGCCCGCGTACACGCGCATCCGTGTGAGCGAGTCGTTGGCCGAGTCGGGGTCGAGCGTGCCGAGCTGGCCGACCACCTGCAGGCCGGCCTCGGACACGTCGCTGAACTCGCCGAGCGCGACGACCGACTCGGGCGCCACCGGCCCGCCGATCCGGACCAGGTCGTCGTCCGCGGCGAGATCGGCGAGCTGCGGAACGGCCTCCGCGACGCGCGTCTCCGACTCCCGATTGAGCACCACGCCCATGGCTCCCTCGGGCGTGTGCTCGATCACGAGCACGACGGTGCGGCGGAAATAATCGAACAACGACGGCGCCGCAATCAGGAGGTGACCCCTAAGCATCTCCGACACGGCGTACATTCTCCCCCATGAACGCCAAGCTGGACACAGCGCGCGTCTTCGAGCGCATCTTCCAGATCTACCGCGAACAGTTCACGCTGCTGATCCCAGCGGCGCTGATCCTGTTCATCCCGGTGGCCATCCTCAACGGCCTCGTGCAGACGGGCGGCGGCGCCTTGGCGGCGCTCGCCACGGCTGCGATCTCCCTGATCGCGAGCTACTGGTACCAGGGGATGGTCGTGGAGGCGGTGGTGGACATCCTCGACGGCAGGCGCGACCACACGGTCGGCAGCCTCTTCTCGTCGGTGTCGCCGTTCATCGGCACACTGATCGGCGCGGGCATCCTGGCCACGATCATCATCGTGATCGGGTTCATCCTGCTGATCGTGCCGGGACTGATCGCGCTGACGTTCCTCGCGGTCGTGGCGCCCGCGGTCGTGATCGACCGCGCCGGCGCGACCGGCGCGCTGCGCCGCAGCCGCGAGCTCGTGTCGGGCCACGCCTGGCGTGTGTTCGGCGTGATCGTCGTGCTGTTCCTGATCACCGCGGTGATCGGCGGCATCCTGAGCGCGATCGGCGGCAGCGTCAGCGACGAATCGTTCGCCGGCTACGCCGTGGCGGATCTGATCGTGCGCGTCCTGCTCGGCCCGCTGACCGCGATCGCCGCGACGGTCATCTACGTGGAGCTGCGCCGCGTCAAGGGCGAGCCGCTCGCCCAGGACCCCGCACCCGCCCCGGACTCCGCGCCCACTCAGGCGCTCGGGGAGGACCCGCCGGTGGCCCCGCCCCCGCCCGGGGCGCCGGCCGGGCCGGAGGCCCCAGGCGGGCCGCAGGCCCCCGGCGGGCCGCAGGCCCCAGGCGGGCCGCAGGCCCCCGGCGGGCCGCAGGCGCCCACCGCGTAGCCGCTTGCGCGTCTTAGCGGTCGTACACCACCGCAACGCGGCGGCGGGCGTGTTCGCCGAGCCGGCCAGCGAGCACGAGCTCGTCGAGTGGCTGCCGCACGAGGCGCCCGCGCCGGCGCTCGACGGCATCGACGCCGCGATCGTGTTCGGGGCCGAGGCGCAGGTCGACCAGGAGGACGCCCACCCCTGGCTGCGCCCCGAGAAGCAGGTCGTGCGGGAGCTGATCGACCGCGGCACGCCCGTGCTCGGCGTGTGCTTCGGCTCCCAGCTGCTGGCGGAGCTGGCCGGCGCGGTCGTGCGCCGGGCCGCCGAGCCGGAGATCGGCTGGCACGGCGTCGAGCTGACCCCCGAGGGCAGGACCGACCCGCTGCTCGGCTTCCTGCCCGAGACCTTCGAGAGCCTCCAGTGGCACCACTACGAGTGGCTGCTGCCGCACGGCGCCGTGGCGCTCGCCCGCAGCTCCCGCAGCCTGCAGGCGTTCCGGCTGCGGGAGCGGCCGGTCTGGGGCCTGCAGTTCCACCCCGAGGCGACCGAGCGCGACTACGGCGAGTGGCTCAACGGGTGGGAGGACGACCCGGGCGCGGTGGCCACCGGCCTCGACCCCGAGGCCATCCGCGCCGAGACGGCGACCAAGATCGCCGCCTGGAACGAGCTCGGGCGCGAGCTCGCGGCGCGCTTCCTGCGCGCAGCGCGCGCTACAGCGGCGTGAGGTAGGCGGCGGTCAGGCCGCCGTCGACCAGGAAGGTCGTGGCGTTCACGAAGCTCGACTCGTCGCTGGCGAGGAACAGCGCCCCGGCGGCCAGCTCGCCGGGCTCCGCGAAGCGTCCCGGCGGCAGGTGCACGAGTCGGCGCTCGGCCTTCTCCGGGTCCTTCGCGAACAGCTCCTTCAGCAGCGGCGTGTTGACCGGGCCCGGGCAGAGCGCGTTCACGCGAATGCCCTGCTTGGCGAACTCCACGCCCAGCTCGCGCGACATCGCGAGCACGCCGCCCTTGGACGCGGTGTACGACACCTGCGAGACCGCCGCGCCCATCACCGCCACGAACGAAGCGACGTTGATGATCGACCCGCCACCGTTGTCGAGCAGGTGCGGGATGCCGTACTTGCAGCACAGGAACACCGACCTCAGGTTCACGTTCTGCACGCGGTCCCAGGCCTCGACCGAGGTGTCGAGGATCGAGGCGTCGTCGTCCGGCGAGATGCCGGCGTTGTTGAAGAGCACGTCGATCTTGCCGAACCGCTCGCGCGCCTCCACGTACATGCCCTCGACGTCTTCGGGCTTGGTCACGTCGGCCTGGATCGCGAGGTCGCCGACCGCGTCCGGGCTCAGGTCCACACCCACGACCTGCGCGCCCTCCGATTGGAACAGGCGCGCCGACTCGGCGCCGATACCGCTCGCCGTGCCCGTGATCACGCAGACCTTGCCGTCCAACCGTCCCATGCGATTACCTCCGCGGGGCGTCCAGCCCCGCGTTCTGAAACCGACTCTCGGCGTCCGGCCTCACGATGACACCCCCGTCGCGTAGTAGACGTTCTTCAGCTCCGTGTAGTGCTCCAGCGCGTGCGGTCCCAGCTCGCGGCCGGTGCCCGACTGCTTGAAGCCTCCGAACGGAGTGGACACCCGCACCGAGCTGTTCGAGTTGATCGAGAGCACGCCGGTCTCGATCGCGCGCGCCACGCGCAGCGCCTTGGCCCCGTCGCGGGTCCAGATCGACCCGGACAGCCCGTAGATCGTGTCGTTGGCGAGCCGCACGGCCTCGTCCTCGTCGCGGAACGGGATCACGCACGCGACCGGGCCGAAGATCTCCTCGCGCGCCGCGCGGTCGTCGTTGGAGACGGGGCAGAGCACGGTCGGGGGGAACCAGTAGCCCTTGCCCTCGGGCGCGCTGCCGCGGATCGCGATCGGCGCGTCGCCGTTCGCGTATGACGCCACGGTCTCGCGGTGGCCCGCGGAGATCAACGGGCCCATCTGGGTTTCGTCGTCGAGCGGGTCGCCAACGCGGATCGCCTCAACCGCCTGCTCGAGCGCGTCCATGAAGCGGTCCAGCGCCGAGCGCTCGACCAGGATGCGCGAGCGGGCGCAGCAGTCCTGGCCGGCGTTGCCGAACACCGCCATCGGGGCGGCGGCCGCGGCACGCTCGAGGTCAGCGTCGGCGAAGATCAGGTTGGCCGACTTGCCGCCCAGCTCGAGTGTCACGCGCTTGATCGTCTCGGCGGCCCGGGCCGCGATGCGGCGACCCACCGCCGTCGAGCCGGTGAACGCGACCTTGGCTACGTCCGGGTGCTCGACGATGCGCTCGCCGACCACGCGCCCCCGGCCGACGACCACGTTGAAGACGCCAGCGGGGATGCCGGCCTCGACGACGATCCGCTCCAGCTCCACCGCGGTCAGCGGTGTCAGCTCGGCGGGCTTCAGCACGACCGTGTTGCCGGCCGCGAGCGCGGGGCCGAGCTTCCAGGAGGCGATCGCGATCGGGAAGTTCCAGGGTGTGATCAGGCCGACAACGCCGAGCGGCTCGCGGAACGTGAAGTCGATCCCGCCGGCCACCGGGATCGTGTCGCCCAGCAGGCGCTCGGGCGCGCCCGCGTAGTAGTGGAAGACGTCGGCGACCATGCCGACCTCGTCGCGCGCGTCAGAGATCGGCTTGCCGACGTTGCGGGCCTCGAGGCGGGCCAGGTCCTCCACCCGCTCGCCGACCAGGCGCGCGACGTTGCGCAGCAGGTCGGCGCGCGTGCCCGGCGCGATCCCCTTCCACGCCGAAAAGGACTCGCGGGCCCTGGCGATCGCGGCGTCCGTCTCCTCGACGCCGGCCTGGGGAAGCTCGGCGAGGACCTCCTCGGTGGCCGGTTCGACGACGCTCACCATCGGCAGAAATGGACTGCCGGGGACACCTTTACCATCGGGCCGGAGCATAAGTCATGGCGGCGCCTTCGGAAATCGCGATCGGGATCTGCGCCGTGCGCGAGCGAGCGCGCTGGGCCTTCTGGGACCAGACCGCGCACCTGGTGGCGGACACCTACGTCGCAGCGATCCAGGCCGCGGGCGCCCACGCGCTGCTGCTGCCGGTGGACGCACGCGCGCCCGAGGCGCTGCTCGACCGGGTCGACGGCCTGATGGTGATCGGCGGCGCGGACCTGGACCCGGAGGTCTACGGGCAGGAGCGCTCCGAGCACACGGAGACGACCTACCGCGAGCGCGACCAGTTCGAGCTGGCGCTGACGCGCGAGGCGCTGCGGCGCGGCCTCCCCTTCCTCGGGATCTGCCGCGGGATGCAGCTGCTCAACGTCGCGCTGGGCGGAACGCTGACGCAGCATCTCGTCGGCGAGGACGGCACCCCGTCACACCGCCGCATCGTCGGCACGTTCGAGGGCACCGAGCACGAGATCGACCTCGAGCCGGGCTCGCTGGCAGAGCAAGCGCTGGGCGGGCCGGTGCACGAAGCGCGCTGCCACCACCACCAGGCGATCGACCGGGTCGGGGAGGGCCTGATCGTGTCGGCACGGGCCCGAGACGGCGTGGCAGAGGCGATCGAGCTGGCCGGCGGGTGGACGCTGGGGGTGCAGTGGCACCCGGAGGCGGGCGACAAGCGGGAGCTGTTCGAGGCGTTCGCCGAGGCGGCGCGCGCCTACGCCGGCGCGCCGCGATAGGCCCGCGCCGCCTCCACCAGCGAACCGATCACGTTCGAGCGCTCGTCCTCCTCGGGGTGCCACAGCACGCCCAGCGCGTACGGCTTGCCCGGCAGCTCGATCGCCTCCACGGTGTCGTCGCCCGAGGACCAGCCGACCGCCACGAGACCCTCGCCCAGCTCGTCGATGCCCTGATGGTGGTGGGACTTCACCGCCGCCCGCTCGCCGCCGACGGCGCGAGCGGCCAGGCTGCCCGAGTCCAGGCGCACCTCGTGGTCGCTGTACGCGCCGGGCGTGTGGCGGTGCGTGGCCACCTCGGCCAGGTGCTGCACCAGCGTGCCGCCGCAGGTCACGTTCAGCATCTGCATCCCGCGGCAGATCCCCAGCACCGGCATGTCGCGCTCCAGCGCCGCGTGCGCCAGCGCCAGCTCGAAGCGATCGCGCTCGGGCCACGAGCCGCGCGTCTCCGGATGCGGCCGCGCCCCGTAGCTCGCCGGATCCAGATCCGACCCGCCTGCCAGCATCAGCCCGTCGATCAGGTCGAGCATCTCCCCCGGCTGCTCGGCCGCCGCGTCATCGGGCGGCAGCAGCACCGCCAGGCCGCCGGCCGCCTGCACGGTCAGCGAGTAGGCGCGCGGCGAGAGGTTGCAGACCGTGTCCCACGCCCCCCAGGACGCGCGCTCCACGGCCGCGCAGACACCGACGACGGGGCGGCTCACAAACGTTCGAACCCGCGGAACTTCTCCCAGTCGGTGACGGCCGCCTCGAAGGCGTCCAGCTCGATGCGTGCCCGGTTGAGGTAGTGGTCGACCACCTCCTGCCCGAACGCCTCGGCGGCAATGTCCGACTCGGCGAACAGGTCGCGGGCGGCATACATCGTGTGCGGCACCCTGGGCTTGTCCGACTGGTAGGCGTTGCCCTCGAACGCCGGCTCGAGCGGCAGCTCCCTGTCGATCCCGTGCAGACCCGCGGCGATCATCCCGGCGAGCGCCAGGTACGGGTTCACGTCCGCGCCGGGCAGCCGGTTCTCCACGCGCAACCCCTGCCCGTGGCCGACCACGCGCATCGAGCAGGTCCGGTTGTCCTTGCCCCACGCCACGGCAGTCGGGGCGAACGACCCTTCCACGTAGCGCTTGTAGGAGTTGACGTGCGGCGCGAACATCAGCGTCAGCTCACGCAGCGCCGCCAGCTGGCCGGCCACGAAGTGCTCGAAAGTGGCCTGATCGTCCGCGAACACGTTGCCGCCGCCGTCGTGCTGCAGCGAGCAGTGGATGTGGCAGGAGTTGCCCTCGCGCTCGTCGACCTTCGCCATGTAGGTGATCGACATGCCCTCCTGGGCCGCGATCTCCTTGGCGCCGGTCTTGTAGATGACGTGATCGTCCGCCGTGGCGAGCGCCTGGTCGTAGTGGAAGTTGATCTCGTGCTGGCCGAAGTTGCACTCGCCCTTCGAGTTCTCCACGCTCATGCCCGCGGCGGTCATCGAGTTGCGGATGCGGCGCAGCAGCGGCTCCACGCGCGCCGTGCCGATCATCGAGTAGTCGACGTTGTAGAGGTTGGCCGGATCGAGGTCGCGGTAGCCCTTGCGCCAGGCGTCCTCGTAGCTGTCCTTGAAGACGATGAACTCGAGCTCCGTGCCGGCGGTGGCGACCCAGCCGCGCTCGGCGAGCCGCGCGAGCTGGCGGCGCAGGATCTGGCGCGGGGACGCGACCACGTCCGAGCCGTCCTCCCAGGCGAGGTCGGCCATCACGAGCACCGTTCCCTCGTGCCACGGAATCGGGCGCAGCGTGTCCATGTCCGGCTTCATCACGAAGTCGCCATAGCCGCGCTCCCAGCTCGACATCGCGTAGCCGCCGACGGTGTTCATGTCGACGTCGACGGCGAGCAGGTAGTTGCACCCCTCCGCGTCGTGCTCGACGACCTCGTCGAGGAAGTGCCCGGCGGTCAGACGCTTGCCCTGGAGCCGGCCCTCCATGTCGGCGATCGTGAGCAGCACCGTGTCGACGCTGCCCTTGTCCACGGCCTTGCGCAACTCGTCTAGGGTCACGGCTTCCGACCCTATCCGATGGGATTCACGGCTTGCTACTGGGGATCGACGAGGGGACAACCGGGGTCAAGGCGGCTCTGTTCGACGAACAGCTGCGGCCCGTGCGCGAGGCGCGCCGCGACAAGGTCAACCGCCACCCGCGGCCCGGCTGGGTCGAGCAGGACGCCGAGGAGGTGCTGGCCGCGGTGGTCGAGGCGGTCGCGGAGCTGCTGGCCGACGCGCCCGAGCAGGTGGTCGCCTGCGGGCTGGATCACCAGGGCGAGTCCGTGCTGGCCTGGGACGCCGCGACCGGCGCGCCGCTCACGCCGATCGTCGTATGGCAGGACAAGCGCTCGCAGGAGGTGCTCGACCGAATGGGCGACCACGAGGCGGAGATCCAGCAGCTCAGCGGCCTCCCGTTCGACCCGTACTTCTCCGCCCCCAAGCTGGCCTGGCTGCTCGAGCGCGAGGAGGCGGTCCAGCAGGCGCGGGGCGCCGGCACGCTGCGCATGGGCACGGTCGACTCGTTCCTCTGCGACCGCCTCGGCGCCGGCTTCGCCACCGACGCCTCGACGGCCTCGCGCACCCAGCTGCACGCGCTCGGCACGCCCGGCTTCGACGCTCGCCTGGGTGAGCTGTTCGGGGTGCCGCTGGACGTGCTGCCCGAGGTCCGCGACACCGTCGGGCAGCTGGGCGTGCTGCGCCATGAGTCATGGCCGGTGGAGCTGCCGCTCTGCGGCCAGGTGGTCGACCAGCAGGCCGCGCTGGCCGGTGCCGGGTGCGTGGTGCCGGGACGAGTGAAGGCGACCTACGGCACCGGCGTCTTCGTGCTCGGCCACACCGGCGAGGAGGTGCCGCACCCGGCCGGCGGGCTGCTCCCGACGGTGGCCTGGCGCATCGACGGCCACACCGAGTACGCGGTGGACGGCGGCGTGTTCGCCGCCGGCGCGATGCTCGAATGGATGTGCCGCGAGCTCGGCATCGCGGAGCGACCGGCGGCGCTGGCCGAGCTCGCCCGCGAGGCCGACGACAGCGCCGGCGCACGCGTGCTCCCGGCCCTGGCCGGCATCGGCGCCCCGTGGTGGCGCCCCGAGGCGCGCGCCGTGATCGCCGGACTGCACGGGGGCACGACCCGCGCCCACGTGGCGCGCGCCGCGCTCGAGGGAATCGCCTGGCGCGTGGCCGACGTGGTCGCAGCGATGCGCGAGGGCGTGGACGTGCGCTCGCTGCGCGTGGACGGCGGGCTCACCAACGAGCCACTGCTGCTGCAGCTGCAGGCGGACGCGATCGGCGCGCCGGTCGAGGCCGCGGGCGCCGACGCGACCGTGCTGGGCGCCGCTGTGCTCGCGGCGGTGGGGTCGGGCACGATCGGCTCGCTGGCCGAGGCGGCCGAGCTGCTGCCGGTGGACCGCACGGTCGAGCCGCGGCGCGACGACGCCTGGCGAGACGCCGAGCACGAGCGCTGGCGCGCGTTCGTGCTCGGTGCTGCTGAGCTCCGCTAGTCATCTAGGCCTGCGTCGGCGCAGGCGGCGGCTCGTCGACCTCCTCGATCTCCTTGATCTCCATGCCCTCGCCCGCAAACTCGATCGTGCGCACGGGGCCCTGGTACCGGTTGCGCGCCCCGAGGATCCAGGACAGCCAGATGCCGAGCAGGACCACACCCACGACCAGCGGCGTGAAGTTGAACGCGTTCCAGTCGAAGTCGGACTCCCACGGCACACCCGTGGCGAAGAACGGGAGGCACAGCACGATCGCCATGATTGCGACGAACGCGACCGCCACGGGGTTCATCCAGCGCCAGCGCTCGCCCAGGTTCCAGGAGCCCTGCTGAAACGAGTCACCCGCGCGCCAGCGCAGCCACACCGGGGCGACGTAGGCGATGTAGAGGCCGATCGTGCCGATCGAGGTGACCGCGATCAGAGCTACCGGCGGCACGATGGCGCCCTTGCCCGGCAGGCCCGGCAGGGCCAGGATGAACGCCGCCGCGGTGCTGCCGAGAACGGCGTTGACAGGCACTCCCTTGGAGCCCACCTTGCTCCACACCTTCCAGCCTGGCACGGCTCGGTCGCGCGAGAACGCGAAGAACGTCCGCGAGCTGCTGGTAACGCAGGCCATGCCGCAGAAGAGCTGGCCGATCACCGCGATCAGGATGATCACTTCCGCCCAGTCCTGGCTCATCGAGGCGGAGCTGAAGACCGAAATCGACGTGCCCAGGGCGTCGTTCACGGCGCCGACGTCGGTGGCGGCGAACGTGATCGCCAGCAGCACGAACCAGCCGATCAGCGCGGAGCTCGCCACCGACTGCCAGACCCCCTTGGCGGCCGCCTGCTCGGCCTCTTGGGTCTCCTCCGAGACGTGCGCAGAGGCGTCGTAGCCGGTGATCGTGTACATGGTCAGCAGGAAGCCGGCCGGCAGGATGAACCACCAGTACATGCCCATGCCGAAGCCGGAGTTGTTGACGCGCTCGGTGAAGACGAAGTCGAAGCTCTGATGCCGGTCGGGCACGATGACCAGGATCCCGATGATGATCGCCGTCCCGACCACGTGCCAGAACACCGAGATGCTGCTGAACAGCGCTACGAGGTGGTGCGAGTAGATGTTGATCAGCGCGTGGATGACCAGGATCAGCGCGTAGACCCAGAAGATCTCCGCGAGCACGTGCTGGCTGTCGGCGAAGTTCACAAAGCCGAGGTCCCAGCCCCAGAGGCCGAACAGCGAGGTCGCGAAGAACGCGCAGAAGTAGTCCACCGAGGCGACGATCGCGAACAGCCCGATCACGTTGAACCAGCCGGTGAACCACGACCAGCCGGTGCCGCCGAGCCTGTGCGCCCACCAGTAAGGGCCGCCGGCGGTGGGGAACGCGGAGGTCAGCTCGGACATGCTGAACGCGACCGTCAGGATGATCAGCGCGATCACGGGCCAGCCGATCGAGATCGCGATCGGCCCGCCGAAGTTCCACGCCTGCCCGTAGAGCGTGAAGCAGCCGGCCAGCACCGAGATGATCGAGAACGAGATCGCGAAGTTGGCGAACTGCGACCAGCCGCGCGTCAGCTCCTGTCTGTAGCCGAGCTCGGCGAGTTTCTCGGCGTCGCGATCCAGCTTCCCATCCGCCACGTGTCTCTCCTCGGTCAGGGTTTCGAGCGCAGAGCCAAAAAGGTCTGGTCCACCGACCTTCTGGCGCGACTGTAAGCCCTTGTGCGGATAGATGCAAGCGGCTGGGAATCAGCGTGCGAGAGCGCCGATCACCTCCTGCCACCAGGCCCGAATCGCATCGTCGGTCTCGCGCGCCAGCCTGCGCCGGGCGTAAGCCTGGATCTGCTTCGCGCCGCCCAGCGCCAGCGTCGGGCCCGTGACCGCGTAGCGACCGTCGGTCAGCGAGACGAGCGCCCCGCCCTTGTCGCGCCGCGTGCGCAGGTGCTCGTGCACCGGGACGCCGTCGACCTTCTCTGGATAGGCGGCTTCGCCGTCGCGCGCGTCGTCCCATGGGCGCGAGCTGAACACCGCGGCGCCGACCCCGGCCTGCCGTTCCATCGGCGGAGGCCCGACCGGGCCCGTCTCCCAGCGTGCGACCACATCGGTCATCCTCTTGGCGACCTCGCTGCGCACGACCAGGTGCAGCCGATCGCCCGCCTCGATGCGAGTCGAGCCGCGCGGCAGCACCGCTTCCTCGCCGCGGACGATCACGGACAGGAGCGCGTCGCGCGGCAGGCCCAGCTCGCGCACGCGCCGGCCGACGAGCGCGTAGTCCGGTCCGACCGGGAACTCGACCACCTCGGCCCCGAGCCGGCGGATCGTGCCCGTCTCGGCCAGCGGCCGCGGCAGGGCCGGCTCGCTGGTCGTCACGCCGAGGCGCTTGGCGAGCGGCTCGAAGGTGGTCCCCTGGAGCAGCGTCGAGATCACCACCGCGAAGAAGACGATGTTGAAGAACTCCTCGGAGCCGCTCACCCCCGCGATCACCGGGAACGTGGCGAGCACAACCGGCACGGCGCCGCGCAGGCCCGCCCACCCGAGCACCACGCGCTCCGCCGTCGAGAAGCGCTCGAACGCCGTGCTCAGGAAGGTCGCAACCGGGCGCGCGACCAGCACGAGCACCAGCGCCAGCGCCGTCCCCTCCACCACCTCGCTGCCCAGGTCGCTCGGGAACACGAGCAGCCCCAGCGCCAGGAACATCGCGATCTGCGCCACCCAGGCCAGCCCCTGGTGGAAGACGGTGACGGTCCGCTTGGCCGGAAGGCGCGCCGAGCCGAGCATGAGCCCGGCCACGTAAACCGCGAGGAACCCCGATCCGAGCAGCGTGTCCGCCGCCCCGAACGCCACCGCCGCGGTGGCCAGCGTCGCGACCGGGTAGAGGCCGTTCGACTCGAGCCGGGTGCGCTGGAGGCCCTGGACCGCGAGCCATCCGACGGCGACGCCGATGACGGTGCCCACGACCAGCTCCTCGGCGAACAGGACGGCCATGTCGGCGGCGCCGTAGTCGGGCTTCTCGATCCAGTCGATGAAGCCGATCACCAGCAGCACCGCCACGGGGTCGTTGAACCCCGCTTCGCCCTCGAGCGTGCGCGCGAGCCTGCGCCGCAGCGTCGAGCCGCGCAGCAGCGCGAAGATCGCCGCGCCGTCCGTGGACGCGATGATCGACCCCAGCAGCAGTCCCTGCAGGGTGTCGAGGTCGAACAGCCAGACCGCGGCCATGCCGGTGATCGCCGCGGTCGCGAACGTGCCCACAAGCGCCAGCGCCACCGACGGGCGCAGCACCGGCCGGATCTCGTCGAACCCCGCGGTGAGGCCGCCCTCGAACAGGATCAGAGCCAGCGCGACGATGCCGATCGTGCGCGCCAGCTCGTAGTCGGAGAAGTCGATCCAGTTGAGCCCGTCGGACCCGATCGCCATGCCGAGGCCGAGGAACAGCAGAAGGCCGGGGAGGCGAACGCGCTGGGCAAGCAGGGATGCCGCGATGCCGCCAGCGAGCAATGCCCCGGCGACGAGGATCAGCTCACCGTCGGTCACCCCCGGGGAGGGTATGCGGCGGAGTCCCCGCGGCGTAGTGTGGCGCCATGCACGAGGAGATCTCGATCCCCGAGCTGACCGACGTGGTGGCCCGGCTGTCGGCGCTGCTCGGGCCGCGGGAGGGGGGCGTGAGGCCGCTCGAGGGCGGGATCACCAACCGCAACTTCCTCGTCCACTTCGGCGGCGACGACTACGTCGTGCGCCTGCCCGGCAAGGACACGAACCTGCTCGGCATCGACCGCGAGGCCGAGCGCCTGGCCACCAAGCAGGCGTCGGAGCTCGAGATCGGGCCGAAGGTGGCGGCGATGTTCGAGGATCCGCCCTGCCTCGTTACCTGCTTCGTGGAGGGGCGCGTGCTGACCTCGGAGGAGCTGCGTGACCAGGGCACGCTCACCGAGGTGGCCTACGCGCTGCGGGCGTTCCACGAGTCCGGCCTCGAGCTGCCGACCGACTTCCAGGTCTACGACGTCGTCCGCGAGTACGCCGACGTGGCGCGCTCGCGCGGGCGCGAGCCGCCCGAGGCGTTCGACGAGACGCTCGAGCGCGCAGGCGAGATCGTCGCGGCGGTGCGCGACCACCCCGAGCACCGGGCCAGCCCGAGCCACAACGATCTGCTCGCGGCGAACTTCATCCAGGCCAGCGACAAGGTCGTGATCGTCGACTGGGAGTACGCCGGGATGGGCGACCCGTTCTTCGACCTCGGCAACTTCGCGGTCAACAACGAGCTGGACGAGGCCGGCGGCGATCGGCTGCTCGAGGCGTACTTCCGTGAGCCGGCCACCTCGCGGCGCCGGGCCGCGCTCAACCTGTTCCGGTTCATGTCGGACTTCCGCGAGGCGATGTGGGGAGTCGTCCAAACGTCCGTGTCCGAGCTCGACTTCGACTTCCCCGCCTACGCGGACAAGCACTTCCAGCGGCTGACCGCGACCGGCGGCGACCCGCGCTTCCGCACCTGGCTCGAAGAGGCCGGTGGCGCTTAGCCGGGAGCTCCCGAGCGCAGCCCGCTGCGTGATCGTCGGCGGGGGCGTTGGGGGCACGTCGATCGCCTACCACCTCGCCCGGCTCGGGTGGGACGACGTGGTCCTGCTCGAGCGCAACCAGCTGACCTCGGGGTCGACGTTCCATTCGGCCGGCCTCGTCGGCCAGCTGCGCGGCTCGGTCTCCCTGACCAAGATGATGATGTACTCGGTCGAGCTGTACCGCGAGCTCGGCGAGGACTGCGGCTGGGTCGAGTGCGGCGGGATCCGGCTGGCCTCAAGCGAGGAGCGCATGGAGGAGCTGCGCCGGCAGGCGGGCTGGGCCAAGACGTTCGGGCTGCCGCTCGAGCTGATCTCGGCCGAAGAGGCGCAGGGGCTGTTCGGCCTGATGTCCACCGAAGGGGTGCTGGGGGCGGCGTGGCTGCCGACCGACGGCTACCTCGACCCCTCCCAGCTCACGTTCGCCCTGGCCGAGCGCGCCCGCGAGGGCGGCGCACGGCTGTTCACGAGCACGCGCGTGACCGGCATCGACCACGAGGGCGGGCGCGTCAAGCGGGTGCGCACCGAGCGCGGCGACATCGAGGCCGAGACGGTGGTGATCGCCGCCGGCATGTTCTCCGCCGAGGTGGGTCGGCTGGCGGGCGTGCGCCTGCCGATCCAGCCGATGTCGCACGAGTTCATCGTCACCCAGCCGTTTCGCGAGCGCGATCCCTCGAAGCCGCTGCCCACGCTGCGCGACCCGGATCTGCTGATCTACTTCCGCGAGGACGGCGGCGGCCTAGTGATGGGCGGCTACGAGCGCCCCAGCTCACCCGCGTTCCTGCCCGACGAGCGCGGCTTCGAACGCATCCCGCCCGACTTCAACGGGCGCCTCTTGGAGGACGACTGGGACCGCTTCGAGGAGATCGTGGTGAACTCGCGGCGGCGCGTCCCGGAGATGGAGAACGTGAAGGTCACGCGCATGGTCAACGGGCCCGAGGGCTTCACGCCCGACAACGAGTTCTGCCTCGGCGAGACGGAGATCGGCGGGCTGTTCGTCGCGGCCGGCTTTTGCGCCCACGGCCTGGCCGGCGCCGGCGGCGTGGGCAAGGTGATGGCCGAGTGGATCGCGGCCGGAGAGCCCTCGCTCGACCTTTGGCACATGGACGTCCGCCGCTTCGGCGCCCACTACCGCTCGCCCGCGTACTCGCTGAAACGCATCCGCGAGACCTACGAGACCTACTACGACATCAAGTACCCCGCCCACGAGCGCGAGGCGGGCCGGCCGCTGCGGGTGTCGCCCGTGAACGCCTGGCACCGCGACCACGGGGCCGCGTTCGGCGAGAAGTCCGGCTGGGAGCGGGTCAACTGGTACGAGTCGAACGCGGCGGCCGGCGACGAGGGGCTGCGCCCGCGCGGCTGGGCAGGGCAGAACTGGTCGCCGGCGATCGGCGCCGAGCACGCCGCCTGCCGCGAGGCCGCGGCCCTGTTCGACGAGAGCTCGTTCAGCAAGCTCGAGATCGCCGGGCCAGGAGCCGCCGCGCTGCTCGAGCGGCTCTGCGACAACGAGGTCGCGCGCGAGGTCGGCCGCGTCACGTACACGCAGATGCTCAACTCCCGCGGCGGCATCGAGTGCGACTTCACGGTGGCCCGGCTCGCCGAGGAGCGCTTCTCGATCGTCACCGGAACCGCTTTCGGGAACCACGACCGCGAGTGGATCCGCCGCCACCTGCCGGACGACGGCTCGGTGCACGTGCAGGACGTGACCTCAGCGTGGGCATGCCTCGGAATCTGGGGCCCGGGCTCGCGCGACGTGCTCGCGCCGCTCACGCCCCAGTCGCTCGCCAACGAGGACTTCCCCTACCCGAGCGTCCGCGAGATCACCGTCGGGGACGTGCCGGTGCGCGCCCTGCGCGTGACCTATGTGGGCGAGCTGGGCTGGGAGCTGTACTGCCCAACGGAGTACGGGCTCACCCTCTGGCGCACGCTCTGGGAGGAGGGACAGCCACACGGGCTGATCGCCGGGGGCTATCGCGCGATCGACTCGCTGCGCCTCGAGAAGGGCTACCGCGTGTGGGGCGCGGACATCACGCCCGACGACACGCCCAACGAGGGCGGGCTCGGGTTCTGCGTGAAGATGGACAAGCCGGGCGGCTTCGTCGGCCGCGAGGCGCTGGCCCAGGCCGGACGGCCGAAACGGCGGCTGGCCTGCCTGACGCTCGCCGATCCGCGCTCGGTGGCGCTCGGCAACGAGCCGGTGCGGGTCGCCGGGGAAATCGTGGGGCGCATCACGACTGGCGGCTACGGCTACACGGTCGGGCGCTCGATCGCCTACGCCTACCTGCCGCCGGAGCAAGCGCGGCCCGGAATCGAGCTGGAGGTGGAGATCTTCGGCAGCTGGATCGAGGGCGTGGTGGCGGAGGAGCCGCTCTTCGATCCGCGCTCCGAGCGACTCAGGACCTAGACGACTGGACCAATCGCTATTACCTTGGGACAGGACTCCCAATCCTCCGCGTGGCTGGGCCCTCCGCCTCCGATGCCTTCCGAACTCAACCGTCGTGCGTTGTTTGCTGCCGCCGCCGTGTTCCTGGTGGCGCTGGCGGTCGCCTACGCGCTGAGCAGCACCGGGCAGGCCAGCCCGGGCACCGGCGCGCCGGGGTCCCCGGCGGAGCCGCTCGACGTGGCGTCCGGCATGGCCGGCCAGTCGACGCTCGGCGAGGCGCAGGCGCTGCCCGCGCTGGTGCGCAAGCCGAAGCCGAAGCCGCCCAAGGAGGAGCCGGACGACACGGCCTCGGAGCCGGTCACCCCGGTCACCTCGAGTCCGACGCCGAGCTACACCCCTCCGCCGCGGCCGACCGTCACGCCCACGCCCCCGCCCCAGCCCGAGGCGCCGCAGGTCTTCTCCGACTCAGGCTGACCCGCGATGTACGAGCCGACCCCGACAACATTCAGCGCGTCGTCAGACGAGACGCTGATCGCCGAGGCGATCGAGGGTCTGCCGGCCACCGGCGACCGTCACCACACGATCGTCCACCTCGAGCACCAGACGGTCTGCCTGCGCGTGGCCCGGGCTCCGGCCCACGAGGACTGCTGGGTGTGGTTCTCGGCCGCGGCGGCCGATCGCGCCGAGCTGACCAGCGACCGGCTGCTGCCGCTCGTCTCGGCCGGCAGCTTCGACGGCTGGTTCTACGCGGCGCACGACATCGGCACGGCGGTGCCGCTGTCGGAGTACCGCCGCATCTCGGAGCTCTCGACCGCCCGCGCGCTGGCACTCCTGCTGGGCATCGCGCACGCGCTCGACGACGCTGTCAGCCAGGGCAAGCCGCCATGTGAGGTCACGCCCGACTCGGTCTTCCTCGACCCGCGCCTGGGCGCGATGGTCGGAGACCTCGGCGTTGCCCGCGAGGCGCTCGGCAACCCGGGCGGAGACGACGCCCACGCCCCCTGGGTCGCCCCGGAGGTGCTGCGCGGCGAGGACGCCCACCCGCGCTCGGCAGTCTACTCGTTCGGCGCGATCGCCTTCACGCTGCTGACCGGTGGCCCGCCCCATGGCGGCGATCCTCAGCAGATCGTCCACGCGCACCCGCCCCGGGTCAGCGAGGTCCGGCCCGACCTCCCGGCCACGCTCGACACCATCTTCGCCGTGGCAATGGCGCCCGACCCGCGTAAGCGCTACGCGACGGCGGCCGAAGCGCGGCACCTGCTCAACCTGGTCATCTACGGCGCGCCGAGCATGCCGGCCCTGGAGGCGCCGCCGCGCTTCCGCCGCGGCTCCGCGGCGGCCAAGCCGGCGCCGGCCCGCCACGCGCCGCGCCTGCAGCCCGCCGTCGAGGCCGACCCCCGCCGCGGCCGCGCTCTGGTCATGCTGCTCGTGGGCGGCGCGCTCGCGGCCGGCGCCGTGGCGGGCACGGTGGCGGCCGGTGGGGACACCCCGCCGGAGCCGCGTTCGCAGATCACCGCCGCCGGGATGAGCGTCGAGCTGCCCGACGGCTGGAAGCAGCGCCCGGCCGAGGCCGGCCGGCTCGAGGCGTACCCCGCGCGGGAGCCGCAATCGGGTCTGACGGTCGCCGCGAGCCGCGACCGCCTGCAGCACGCGGACCAGGCCACGCCGGTGCTGCTCGGCGAGTACGAGGCCTGGCACCACGACGCGATTTCCACCGATGACGGCGAACGCGTCGCGCGGTTCGTGATCCCGACCAGGTCGGGCAAGGTCGAGGTCAACTGCACC
>Ga0268253_10000100_pt1 | contig 22785 bp, 22 predicted proteins | sample AgamicMgMarz_FD_200250 | JGI IMG/M metagenome (GOLD analysis project Ga0268253, IMG submission 200250) | Agave microbial communities from Guanajuato, Mexico - Mg.Ma.rz (v2) (version 3) | ecosystem: Host-associated > Plants > Phyllosphere > Phylloplane/Leaf | place: Guanajuato, Mexico... | reverse complement strand
GGGGAGGGAGCGCTGGACGCGCCCGGGTTCGTCGCCACGATGCACGACCTGGGCTGGCGCGGACCCTGGGGGGTCGAGATCATGGCCGACGCCCACCGGCGCCTGACCGTCCCAGCCGCGCTTCGGGTCGCGCGCGCTGCGACGATGCTCTGCCTGGACGAGGCCGACCAGCGGCCCTCACTCCGAACCCGCCCTGAAGGGGGACCCAATCGCTGAGAAGAAGGTGCTCGTCGTCGTGGCCTACGTGCTCGACGCGCCCGGAATCGAGCGACGCCGTGCGCAGCTCGGCCACGTCGAGCTGTCACCGGAGCTGACGTTCGACTTCCGGCCGGTGCGCGCCGGCGTGGAGGCCACCAACGACTACCACGACCATCTGTTCAAGAACGTCGCCGTCTTCGAGGCCGCCTGCGAGGCGCAGAACGAGGGCTACTCCGCCGTCTGCATCGACACCGTCGGCGACTCGGCGGTGGAGCCGCTGCGCTCGGTGCTGGACATCCCCGTGATCGCCACCGGGCGCTCCGCCTACCTGCTGGCGCTCACGCTCGGGCGCCGCTTCTCGATCCTGACCTACCGACCCTGGCTGTGGGAAGCGCACGCCCAGCTCGCCGAGTACGGCCTGGCGGACAAGTGCGCGTCCGTCCGGGCAATCGAGGCGGAGCCCAACGTGGTCGACCTGATGGAGGGGAAGGAGGGCGATCTGTTCCCGCGCTTCGTGGCCGCCGCCGAGCAGTGCATCGAGGACGGCGCCGACACGATCGTGCTCCACTCGACCACGCTGCATCAGGTTGCCGAGCACGTGACGGCGGCGCTCGGCATCCCGGTCGTCAACCCGGGTCCCTACAGCTACAAGCTCGCCGAGACGATGCTGGGGCTCGGCCTGTCGCACAGCCACATCGCGTACCCGCGCTCCGCCCGGCCGCAGCTGCGCATGGCCCACACGATGATCGACAGCGTGGCCACCGACTCGTAGGCCAGCAGGCCGCGCCCAGAGACCCATGCGTGCCGCCGTCCTCGAGCAGATCGACACCGACCTGCGCCTGCGTGAGCTGCCGGACCCCATCGCGCGCGGGAGCGAGGTCGTGGTCGAGGTGCGCGGCGCGGGGGTCTGCCACACCGATCTCGGGCTGGTCGCCGGCACCGGCAGCGCGACCCGGCTGCCGCTCGTGCCGGGACACGAGGTGGCCGCGCACGACGAACAGCTCGGCGACGTCCTGGTCTACTTCGCCTGGGGCTGCGGCCGCTGCGAGTGGTGCCGGTCGGGCGAGGAGCAGCTCTGCCCGCGCGCCGACTACGCCGGCTTCACGCGCGACGGCGGGTACGCCGAGCTCATGCTCGTCCCCGACCGGCGCTACCTCCTGCCCCTGAACGGGCTCGACCCCGTCCAGGCCGCCCCGCTGGCGGACGCCGGCCTGGTCGCCTTTCGGGTGGTCCGCCGCATCACGGGTTGGCTGCGCCCCGGAGACCCGGTCGTCGTGCGCGGTGCCGGCGGCTTCGGACAGTTCGCCGTGCAGTACCTGAAGCTCTGGACCAGCGCCCGCGTGGTCGCCGTCGACGTGTCGGAGCACAAGCGTGCCCGTGCGCTGCAGCTGGGGGCGGACGAGGCGCTTGCTCCCGAGGATCTCGCCGATCCCGCTCGGGTCGTGCTCGACTTCGTGATGACAGAGGAGACCCTGGCCAAGGATGCCGAGATCGTCGCGCCGGGCGGCGTGGTCGTCGCCGTCGGCGAAGGGCGCACGAGCGTGTCGATCAGCAGCTGGCCCTACGAGTCGTACCTGACCAACGCCCTGCTCGGCTCGCTCGACGACCTGCGCGCGGTGCTCGAGCTCGCGCGAGGTGGGGAGCTCGACTGGCACGTCGAGGCCGTGCCCCTGGAGCACGCCAACGAGGCCCTGGCGCGCCTGCGCCGGGGCGAGGTGCGCGGGCGGCTGGTGCTGGCGCCCGACGCCGGGCGCGCTTGACAGGATTTCGACAAGATATGGAATACAGTTTCGGCTGGTGGCTCCTGTCTCAACCACGGCGCCGGGCTCGAACGTGATCGAGCAGCCTCGGACGCCTCTGGCGGCGTGACGGTCGAGAGTCAAGGGCCGCCGGCGCTCGGCGTCGACGTGCCCGTGCCTGTGCCGGTCGACCCTGGCTCGTGGCGAGCCGCGCATCCGCTCACGTGGCTGCTGGTGCAGCGGCTGGCGATCGGTCTGCTCACCCTGGTCGGCGTTTCGATGCTGGTCTTCGCCGCGACGATGCTGCTGCCCGGGAACGCCGCCTACGCGGTGCTGGGGCAGAGCGCCACGCCGGAGCGCTTGGCGGCTCTGGAGGCGCAGTTGCATCTCGACCAGTCGGTCGTCGGTCAGTACACGTCCTGGGCGGGCGACCTGTTGCGGGGCGATCTGGGCAACTCGCTGGTCGCCAACCGGCCCGTCTCCGATCTGTTGCGGCCACGAATCGAGAACTCGATCGTCCTCGTGGTGTTCGCCGGCGTGATCGCCAGCGTGATCGGGACCCTGCTCGGGGTCCTTGCGGCGGCACGCCGTGACGGCGTGCTCGACCACCTGCTCTCGGTCGTTTTCCTGACGCTGACCGCGCTGCCGGAGTTTGTCGTGGCGATCTTCCTGGTGATGATCTTCGCCACCAACGTCTGGCACATCCTGCCCGCGATCTCGCCGGTGCCGCCGGGCACGTCCGTGTTCAGCACGCCCGACGTCCTGGTCCTGCCGGTGGCGACCCTCATCCTCGTGGTGATCCCGTACGTCTTCCGGATGACGCGCGCCGCCGTGATCGAGGCGCTGGAGAGCGAGTACGTGGAGATGGCGGTCCTCAAGGGTGCGTCGCGACGCCGGCGACTGTTCGCGCACGCCCTGCCCAACGCGGCGGCCCCGATCATCCAGGTCGTCGGACTGAATCTGCTCTACCTCGCCGGCGGCATCGTGGTGATCGAGTTCGTCTTCAACTACCCGGGCATCGGGCAAGGGCTCGTGAGCGCGGTGCAGGCCCGCGACATACCCGTCATCCAGGCAGCGGTGCTCGTGCTCGCGGCCTTCTACATCGCGGTCAACATCGCGACGGACGTCGTCGCGCTGCTCGCCTCCCCGCGGCGCCGGCGGGCACGAACATGAACAGCCTCGGCCTGAGCAAAGAGGCCCGGCTGGCGGTGGGGAGACGCGCGCGTGGGCAGAACACGCTGCGGCTGCTTCGCAACGCCCTGCGGACCCCCCGCGGAGCCACGGGCGCGACACTGGTCGCCATCGTCGTGTTGATCGCGGCGCTCGGTCCCCTGCTGGCCTCGGGATCCCCGACCGGCTCGCCGGGGCTCCCATTCGAGAACCCCACCGAAGGGGCGATCTTCGGCTACGACGAGCTTGGGCGCGACGTGCTGACGCGCGTCCTCCACGGGGGGTGGACCCTGCTGCTGCTGGCCGCGGCGGCGACCATCGTCGGCGTCGGCGCCGGGACGATCGTGGGCGTCGCCGCGGCCTACTTCAAGGGGCTCTCGGACGGCGTCCTGATGCGCACAGCCGACATCGTGCTGGCATTCCCGCAGCTGGTGCTCGCACTGCTGCTGGTCAGCGTCGCGGGACCGTCGGTGACGCTGATCGTGTTCGCCGTCGCGCTCGCGCACACGCCCCAGGTGGCAAGGGTGGTGCGGGCCGCGGCCCTCGACGTGTGCGAGCGGGACTACGTCAAGGCGATCGAGCTGTTTCGCATCTCGAGCTGGCGGGTCATCTTCGGGGAGGTCGTACCGGGTGTGGTGTCGGTGATCATGGTCGAGCTGGGGCTCAGGCTCACGTATTCGATCCTCGTCATCGCCGCGCTCAGCTTCCTGGGCTTCGGCCTGCAGCCACCGGACCCCAACTGGGGCCTGATGGTCAACGAGAACCGCATCGGCCTCTCGCAGAATCCGTGGGCGCTGGTCGTGCCCGCGGGGCTGATCGCGGTTCTCACGATCGGCATGAACACGTTCACCGACGCGGTGGCGCGCGTCCTGCTCGGCGTGGATGAGATCGCAGCCACGCGGGCAGGCATGACCACCCCGACACCCGAACCGAAGTGACGCTCGCAGCCGCCGCGGGCGAGCAGTCGCTGCTCGCCGTCGAAGACCTCCACGTGCGGGCGACCAGGCAGCGCGTGGACATCGTCACGGGGGTTTCGTTCACGCTCGAGCGCGGCTCGGTGCTCGGACTGGTCGGCGAGTCCGGCTCCGGCAAGACCACGACCGCACTGGCCGTGCTGGGCTACGCGCGGCGCGGCCTGTCGATCAGCGGCGGCACGGTGAGCTTCCAGGGGCGCGACGTGCTCTCCATGTCGCCGGGCGAGCTGCTCGACCTGCGCGGCGGCTCGATCGCGTACGTGGCGCAGGATCCCGCCAGCGCCCTCAACCCGGCGCTCAAGGTCGGCCATCAGCTGGCCGAGGTGTTCCGCATCCATCAGCCCGAGGGCCAGAAGCGGATCGGGAGCGACCGGCTCGCCGCCCTGCTCACGGAGGTCGGCCTGGAGCACGTCCCGGTCGTGACCGAGTCCTATCCGCACCAACTCTCCGGCGGGCAGCAGCAACGGGTGATGGTCGCGATGGCCTTCGCCTGCCGACCCTCGGTGATCGTCCTGGACGAGCCGACCACCGGGCTCGACGTGACGACCCAGCGGCGCGTCCTCGACACGGTGCGTAGCCTCTGCCGGTCGCACGGCACCGGGGCGATCTACGTCAGCCACGACCTGGCGGTCGTGGCCGACATCGCCGATCACGTCGGGGTGATGTACTCCGGTGCGATGGTCGAGGTCGGCGAGGCCACCCAGGTGCTTGGCAACCCGTCCCACCCCTACACCCAGGCGCTGCTCGCGGCCGTGCCGTCGCACTCGCGCCGGGAGCGCCTGCGCGGGATCGGCGGACTTCCGCCCCAACCGGGCCAACGGCCCTCGGGCTGCGCGTTTGCCCCTCGGTGCGGCTTCGTGCAGCCGGCCTGCTCGGAGCCGGTGCCCCTGGTCGCGCGCGAGCGCGGGCGGCTCGTGCGTTGCGTTCTGCCCAATGGCGCCGAATCGGCGCAGCCGGCGGCCGCGGCCAACGAGCGCAGCGACGATCTGGGGCCGGACGCCGAGCAGGGGGTGATCGCAACGGTTCGGGACCTGTCAGCGTCCTACGGGACGGTGGAGGTCGTCAAGGACGTCACGCTGTCGCTGAACCGCTCGACCTGTTTGGCCGTCGTGGGCGAATCCGGGTCGGGCAAGACGACGTTCGCCCGCTGCCTGGTGGGGATGCACTCGCGCTGGCACGGCGAGATCACGATCGACGGCCGCGAGCTGCCCGCTGCGCTCTCGCGCCGCTCGATCGACGACGTGCGCCGCACCCAGTACATCTTCCAGAACCCCTACGGAGCGCTCAACCCGCGGCGCACGGTGGAGCAGCTGCTCGACCAGCCGCTCAAGCACTTCTTCACGCTCTCCGGCACCGAGCGCGGCGAGCGCATCGGCGAGACCCTGGCGGCCGTGTCGCTGAGCGGGGACATGCTCGACCGCTATCCCGGCCAGCTCAGCGGGGGCGAGCGCCAGCGCGTCGCGATCGCACGGGCGCTCGTGGTCGAGCCTCGGCTGCTGATCTGCGACGAGGTCACTTCGGCCCTCGACGTCTCCGTCCAGGCGTCGGTCGTCGAGCTGCTCCGCGCGCTCCAGCAGAGTCGCCGGCTGACCCTTTTGTTCATCACCCATAACCTCCCGCTCGTGCGGGCGATCGCCGACGACGTCGTGGTGATGTCCGCCGGCAGGATCGTGGAACGCGGTAGCGCGACCGACGTGCTGGATCGTCCGCAGCACGAGTACACGCGCGAGCTGATCGCCAACGCGCCGGCGGTGGACTTCTCGGGCACCCGCGACGGGTCGACTTCCCGATGACCGCCAAGCCGACAGCCGCCGAGTGGTGGGCGGGGCAGGTCGTCCTGGTCACCGGCGCGTCGGGTCTGATCGGACGCGGTTGCGTCGAGACGTTCCTGGAGGCCGGGGCCCGTGTCGCGGCTGTCGATCGTGCGGCGCCGACCGAGCTCGATGCCTCGGTCCTGGCGATCGAGGCGGACCTGCTCTTCGACGAGGAGATCGAGCGCACCTTCGAGGCGGTCGAGTCCGCCCTCGGGCCGCCCGCAACGGTGGTCCAGTGTGCGGCGCTGCACGGCCGTACGCCGTTTCTCGAGCTCACGGGCGCGATGATCGACGCGATCCTGGCGACCAACGTGCGCGTCACGATGATGGTCGGCCGGACAGCCGCCTCGGTCATGCGCCGTCACGGCCTGCGCGGCTCGATCGTCAACCTCAGCTCCACATCCGGGGTGCTCGCCACGGCCGCGTCGGTTCCCTACGAGGCCTCGAAGGGCGCGGTGAACATGGCGACCAAGGGCATGGCGGTCGCGCTGGCCCCCGATGGCATCCGCGTCAACGCCGTCGCCCCCGGATCGATGGTCAAGTCCCAGGAGATCGACCGGGTCCGCGATCCGCACGACCTGTCCGCGCTCGAGCGGACGCGCATCCCGCTGGGCAGGCTCGGGGTCGCCTCCGACATCGCCCAGGCCGCGCTCTTCCTCGCGTCCCCCTCGGCCGCCTACGTCACCGGCACGGTGATCTACGTGGACGGCGGGCAGGCCGGAACGTATGCGACCGTGACGCCCGCGGACTGAAGTGAGCTCCCCCCCGCCTCGACTCCGGCGCTCCGAGCTGGCCGTGCCGCTGCTGCACGGACTGTTCCTGATTGCCGCACTCGCCGTCACGGTCATCGTCCCGCTGCTCCCGGAGCTCCGCCGCGCCTACGACCTGTCCACGGCCACCGTGGCGCTGCTGGTCGCGGCCCCAGGGCTGGCGACGCTGGCGGCCTCGCTGCCTGCAGGGCTGCTGGCGGACCGCTTCGGCGCGCGCAGGGTGACGCTATGGGCGACGCTGATGCTGTCCATATCGTCGCTCGCGCAAGCCGCGCCGTCGTACGCGGCCGTGATCACGGGGCGGTTCGTCTTCGGCGTGGCGTTCGGGATGGTGTGGACGACGGGCGTGGCCTGGATGGCACAGTCCCACGCGCCGGGCGGGTCTGGCCGCCTCGGCGCGGTCTCCACGAGCGCGGCGGTCGGGATCATCGTCGGACCGGCGTTCGGCGGAGTGGTGGGTCAGCACTTCGGCGTCGCCGCGCCGTTCCTCGTGCTGGGGGCAGTCACGGCCGCCCTGGCGGCGGCGCTCTTCATGCTCGACGAGCCCGGGCCCGCGACCGGCTCGAGGCGGCAGCCGGCCGCGCTGCGCAAGGCACTCCGGCTCGTGCGCGGCGAACCGAACGGGCTGTGCGGGACGCTCGGCCTGATCATCGTCGGCGTGGTCGCCGGCGCCACCCAGCTGCTGGTGCCATTGCAGCTCCACGAGGCCGGGTTCAGCGCCTCGGCCACCGGCTTCGTCTTCGCGATCGCGGCCGGGGCCTACATCGTCGTCAGCGCGACGATCGTCCGCCTCGGCGGCCGGGCGATCACGCCGCGGATCAGCGCGGTCGCATGCCTGCTGCTCGCCGTCTCGCTGCTGCCCGCGGTCCTGCACGGTGGAGCGGTCGCCGTGATCGGCGCGCTGGTGCTGTCCGCGGCGGGCCGCGGCGCTGTCAACACGATCTCGTATCCGCTGGGAGCGCGATCGGAGGCTACCCACGAGGTCGGCGAGGGAGTCGTCATGGGCATCCTCAACAGCGGGTGGGCGGTCGGCTTCGTGCTGGCGCCGCTGATTGCCGGCTGGCTGGACGAGCTCGCCGGCCCCGGGCCGGCCTGGCTGATCGCGGTGATCCCGGGGGCGCTCGGCGCGCTCCTGATGCTGCGCAGCGCCCGCGCGCCGTCGTTCGCCCCCTGCCGCGCCGGGCTGGGCGCGTCTCAGTAGTAGATCGAGCCGCGGACGCCGCCGCCGGCCGCGATCGCGTCACCGGTGATCGCGACACTCAGCGGGCTGGCGAGGAACACGACCACGGCGGCGACCTCCTCGGGGGTGACGATCCGGCCGATCGTGGTCCCACCGGTGACAGAGGCCTCGGCCTCTTCCAGGGTCACGCCGTCTGTCTCGCTCATCTCGGTCAGCCATTCGACGGTGCTCTCGGTCCGCGTCAGGCCGGGATGGACGACCGTCACGTTCACCCCTTGGGCGCCGTACTCGTCGGCCAGGTTCTTGGTGATCGCGGCCACTGCCGCGTTGCGCACGGAGCCCACCACCGACCCGGTCGAGCGGGCGTTCAAGCCGCTGATGTTGATGATCCGGCCCCAGCCGCGCTGCGCCATCCCCGGCGCCAACGCCCGCGCGCAGCGCAGGTAGCCCTTGGCCTTGACGTTGAGGTGCTCGCCGAACTCGTCCTCACCCATGGCGCCCCCGGGGGCGGCGCAGTTGATCAGGATGTCCGCTCCGCCGAGCTCCGCCTCAACCGTGCGCGCCATCTCCTCGACCGCACGGTCGTCACCGGTGTCGCAGGCGATGGCGACGACCCGCCGCCCGGACCCGTCCGCGGTGTCGGCCAGCTCGGCGGCGGGGCCGGCGAGCCGGGTGCGGTCGCGCGCGACGAGCGCCAGGTCGGTGCCCTCGGCGGCCAGTGCGCGGGCGATGGCCAAGCCAATTCCGCGGCTGGCGCCGGTGACGACCGCCCGTTTGCCCGACAGCTGCAGGTTCACTATGGACTATAGTATCCAGTATCTGCTGTTGTCGGCAACCGCGGCCACTGCCAGCGGCGAGGGTGGCCTCAATCGAGCCGGCTAGAGCGGCTCGACCGCCCCGAGCAGCTTGCGCAGGGCCACGTGGGTCTTGAGCAGGTCCTCGCGCGTGAACTGCTCGGCGCCGGCGGCATCGCCGGCCTTCACCAGCTCGAACAGCGTCGCGTGCGACTCGAGCGTCCAGTCCATGCCCCCGAAGGCGGGGTAGTAGATGGCGCGCGTATAGCGCTCCGACACGCGCCGCAGCGACAGGATCTTGCGCCACAGCGTCGGGCGGCCCGCGGCCAGATAGTGGACCTTGTGGAAGGCCCGGTCGCTGTCGACGAAGTCGTCCATGGCGGCCCTCTTCGCGGCCGCGTGCATCTGCTCCAAATGCTGCGCCATCTCGTCCAACTCGGCAGCTCCAGCGGCTTCGGTGCCGAGTCGGGCGGCGAAGCCCTCGAGCGCCGCGCGCATCACGTAGATCTCCTCGCAGTCGTCGAGGTTGAGCTCCGCGACCCGTCCACCGCGGTAGGCGTCGATCTGAACCATTCCCTCGCCCTCGAGCAGCTGCAGGGCCTCGCGGGCGGGCGTTTGGCTGACCCCGAACTCGTCCGCGATCTCGGGGACGCTGAGCCGGGAGCCGGCCGCGAGCTCGTTGCGGACGATGCGCGCGCGCAACGCGTCGGCGACCAGGTCGCGCGTCGTCTTGCGTGGCTCGCGAATCTGCGTCATCTCAGGGGTTCTACCAGGTTCGACCCGGCCGGGCCGGACACTCTTGACAGCCCAAAATGCAGTTCGATATGGTCGCGAAGTGACCCTATATCCTATGGACTGTAGAAACTCGAACCAGGATCGCGGAGGCGTGACGCGACGCCGGCTCCTGGAATTCGGCGCGACCGTCGGCGCGGGGAGCGTGCTCTTGAGCGCCTGCAACTCCGATTCGGACAAGCCGTCCGGATCGACGGAGGGGGGCGACTCCAAGCCGGTGCGCGGCGGACGGCTCCGCGTCGGCGTGAGCGGCGGTCGGACGAGCGACGTGATGAACCCGCTCAACGTGATCAGCTCCATGGAGCTCGCGTGCGCGCGCCAGCTCTTCAACTCCCTGGTCGCCTTCGACGCCGACGCGGTTCCCCAGCCGGCTCTGGCCGAGGAGCTGGAGCCGAGCAAGGATGCGACCCGCTGGACCATCAAGCTGCGCAGCGGAGTCACCTTCCACGACGGCCGCGAGCTGACCGCCGACGACGTGATCTACACCCTGAAGCGGATCGTCGATCCGAAGGCTCCTCAGGCCGGTGCGCTCGCGCTCGCGAGCCTCGACGCGAACGCGATGCGCAAACGGGACAAGCTCACCGTCGAGCTGCCGTTCAAGTCCCCGTTCTCGATGCTCCGCGACTTGCTGCCCTGTTACTACTTCTACGTCGTCCCGGTCGACTTCGATCCGAAGAAGCCGATCGGGACGGGGCCGTTCAAGCTCGACTCGTTCACGCCGGGTCAAGAGGCGAGGTTCTCGCGGCACAAGGGCTTCTGGAATGGCGACCAGCCCTATCTCGACGAGGTCGTCATGACCAACTTCGCCGACGAGACCGCGGAGATCAACGCGCTCATCAGCGGCCAGATCGACGCGGCGGCGCTGCTCTCGTCTGACGCCGTCTCCCAGCTCGAAACGGCGAACAAGGTCGTGTCGATCGCCCCAGGGGGCGGATTCAACCCGGTCGTGATGCGTACCGACGCGGCGCCCTTCGACGACGTGCGCGTGCGGCAGGCGGTGCGGCTGCTGACCGACCGCGAGCAGATGCGACAGCTGGTGTTCGGGGGCGAGGGCACGATCGGCAACGACGTGTTCTCGCCCTGGGATCATCGGGCCGATCTGCCCCAGCGGGAGGTCGATGTCGAGCAGGCCCGCTCGCTGCTGAAGGCCGCGGGCATGGAAGGCGAGACGGTGACGTTCGTGACGTCTCCGATCGCCCAGGGCTCGGTCAAGACCGCGCAGGTGCTGGCCCAGCAAGCCTCAGAGGCCGGCCTGACCATCAAGCTGCGGCAGATCAACGCAACCGACTTCTACTCGAGCGGCTACCTGAAGTACCCGTTCACGCAGGACTACTGGACGTACTTCCCGTACCTGCCCCAGGTCAGCTTCGCGACGGTGCCCGGGGCTCCGTACAACGCCACGCATTTCGACGACAAGCGATACAACCAGCTCTACTCAGAGGGGCTCGCGACCGTCGACGAAGCGCGGCGCAATGAGATCACCGAGGAAATGCAGAAGATCGACTACGAGCAGGGCGGGTACCTGATCCCGTACTTCCCGCCCACCATCGACGGTGTCGCCGCCAACGTGCGCGGGCTCGAGAAGTCGAAGGCCGGCGTGCCGATGGGCGAATGGAACCTCGGAAAGCTCTACTTGACGTGATCGCCGCCCCCCGCGCATGCTTGCGCTGCTGACACGCCGGCTCCTGGTCGGGCTTGCCACGCTGGTCGCGGTCTCGGTGCTGATCTTCCTGGCGACGGTCGTGCTGCCGGGCAACGCAGCGACGGCGATCCTCGGCCAGACCGCTACTCCGGAGCGGGTGGCGCTGCTGGAAGAGCAACTGCACCTGACGGATTCGGTCCCGCAGCAGTATGCGCAGTGGGCCGGCAACATGATCACCGGAGATCCGGGGGAGTCGCTCGTCAACGGCCGGACCGTGTGGTCGCTGGTCAGGCCCGCGCTGATCAACTCGGCCTTCCTCGTGGTGGTGGCCGGACTGCTCGGCAGTTTGCTCGCGGCGGCCCTGGGGGTGCTGGCCGCGGTTCGCCGCGACGGCGTCTTCGACCACGTCAGCTCCGTCCTCGCGCTGGCCTCGACGTCGCTGCCCGAGTTCGTCGTCGGCATCGGTCTCGTGACGGTGTTCGCCACGGTCGTCAGCCACGCGCTGCCAGCGGTGTCGACCGTGCCACCCGGCGCAAACCCGTGGGACGACCTGGCGCTCGTGGTGCTCCCGATCGCCACGCTCGTGATCCTGATCGTGCCCTACATCTTCCGCATGGCCCGGGCTGCCATGATCGACGCGCTGGATAGCGAGTACGTCGAGACGGCCCGGCTGAGCGGCATCAAGCCGGCCCGGATCGTGCTGCGCTACGCGCTCCCGAACGCGTTCGCGCCCACGATCCAGGTGGTTGGGCTGACCCTCCTCTACCTCGCCGGCGGCATCGTGTTCGTGGAGTACGTGTTCGCCTACCCCGGGATCGGACAGGCGCTGGTGAACGCCGTCAGCGCCCGCGACGTGCCGACGATCCAGCTGATCGTGCTCGTGCTGGCGCTGTTCTACGTGGTCGTGAACATCCTCACCGACATGCTCGCGCTGGCCTCCGTGCCACGACGCCGGCTGCCGCGCTGATGAGTACCGGGATCGCCGCACCGCGCCGGCAGCGGCGCCGTCTTGCACGGAGCGAGTGGCTGACCGTCGTCGGGCGGGCGCTGCGCACGACCCGAGGCCGGATCGGCGCCGGGCTGGCGGCGTTCGTCGTGCTCGTCGCGATCGTCGGGCCGCTGTTCGCGCCCGATGATCCGAACGCGCTCCTGACGACCCCGTACGCGCCGGCGTCCAGCGAGCATTGGCTGGGGGCCGACGGCCTCGGCCGAGACGTGCTGAGCAGGCTGCTGTCGGGCGGCGGCACGCTGCTGCTCATGGCTGCGCTGGCCACGCTGGCGGGCGTCGCCGTCGGCGCGCTCGCCGGCATCACCGCGACCTACAAGGGCGGCTTCTGGGACGCCGCGCTGATGCGGCCGACCGATGTCCTGCTCGCGTTCCCGCCGGTGGTCCTGGGGCTGGTGCTCGTGAGCGTGCTCGGCCCGAAGCTGTGGCTGATCGTCATCGCCGTCGCCGTCGGCCACGCGCCCCAGGTCGCGCGCGTGATCCGTGCGGCGACGCTCGACGTGGCGGAGCGCGACTTCGTCCGTTCGGCGGAGCTGACCGGCCTCAGCGACCGCCGGATCATCATCCGCGAGCTGCTCCCGAACCTCACCTCGCCGCTGATGGTCGAGCTGGGGCTGCGGCTCACCTACTCGATCGTGCTGATCGCTGGGTTGAGCTTCCTCGGGTTCGGGCAGCAGCCGCCCGCCGCCAACTGGGGGCTGATGATGAACGAGAATCGGCCCGGGCTTCAGGCCAACCCGTACGGCATCCTCGCCCCGGCGGCGATGGTCGCGGTGCTGACGATCGGGACCAATCTGGTGACCGACGCGGTCGCGCGCGTGAGCGGCGGCAGCCTGCGCCGCTCGCGGGGGTCGCTCGAGCCGCTGCTGGCGGGGGCGCATCCCCAAGAAGCCCTCGAGCCGCCCACGGGCGCCGGGGAGGGACGCCTGTGAGCGTCGCGGCCCCGGATCAGCGGATCGTCGTCGAGCAGCTGGCGGTGTCCGTGCGCGGCGGCGCGCCCGTCGTGGAGGGCATCTCGTTCACGGTCAACCGGGGTGAGGTCCTGGGCCTGGTGGGCGAATCGGGCTCGGGCAAGAGCACCGTGGCGGTCGCGCTGCTCGGCCACGCACGCCGCGGACTCGAGATCACCGGCGGGCGTGTCTCGGTCGGCGGCCTGGAGGTGCTCGGGCTCGAGCCGCCGGAGCTCCGTTCGATCCGAGGGCGGGAGATCGCCTACGTCCCGCAGGACCCAGGGACGGCGCTGAACCCGGCGCTGCGGGTCGGGCGCCAGCTCAAGGACGTGATCCTTGCCCACGGCGGTGAGCGCACGGACGCCGAGGCGCGCGCTCTCGAGGTGCTCGCCGATGTCCAGCTCACCGACGCCACGCGGATCATGCGCTCGTACCCGCACCAGCTGTCGGGCGGCCAGCAGCAGCGGGTGCTGCTGGCCATGGCCTTCGCATGCCGTCCCCAGGTCGTGGTGCTGGACGAGCCGACAACCGGGCTCGACGTGACCACTCAGCGGCACCTCCTCGGCACGATCGATGCCCTCTGCGCCGGAGGAGGCACGAGCGGCGTCTACGTGAGTCACGACCTTGCGGCGATCGCGCACGTCGCAACCGACGTCGCGGTGATGTACGCGGGCCGGATCGTCGAGTACGGCGCATCCGAGCGGGTCTTCGGGGCCCCGGCCCACCCGTACACCCAGGCGCTTCTGCGCGCCATCCCAAGTCCGGAGCGGCGCTCGGCGCTCGAGGGCATCCGCGGCCAGCCACCGGCTCCCGGGCGGCGACCGCAGGGCTGCGAGTACGCGCCGCGTTGCAGCTACGCGGTCGACGCCTGCACGGCGGCGCCGGTTCCGGTCGTGGCATCCGAAGGGGGCGAACGCTGGGCGCGCTGCCTGCGCACGAGCGAGATCGCTCCGCAGCCGACCGCGACCATGCCGGCGCAGGCCGAGCATGCCGCGACCGGCGCCGGCGAGCCGCCGGCGATCAGCGTCAGCGCCCTGAGCGCGCGCTACGGGGAGGCCGAGGTGCTGCGCGACGTGAGCCTCCAGGTCCCCGTCGGCCGCCGCATCGCGCTCGTCGGAGCATCCGGTTCGGGCAAGACCACGCTGGCGCGCTGCCTGGCCGGTCTGCACCGGGACTGGACGGGAACGGTCGAGCTGTCGGGGCGCGCCGTCCCGCGCGACGCGCGGACCCGTGAGCAGGAGGACCTGCGCCAGGTCCAGTACATCTTCCAGAACCCGTACGGCGCCCTCAATCCGCGTTACACGGTGGGCCGAATCGTGGAGCAGCCGCTCGAGCAGTTCTTCGACCTCGACCGCGATCAGCGGGCCGGGCGCGTGGAAGCGCAATTCGAGGCTGTGTCCCTGAGCCTGGATCGCATCGACAGCTACCCCGATGAGCTTTCCGGCGGCGAGCGCCAGCGGGTTGCGATCGCGCGCGCGCTGATCGTCGAGCCGACGGTCCTCATCTGCGACGAGATCACGTCGGCCCTCGACGTATCGGTTCAGGCCGTCGTCGTCGAGACGCTGGCGCGGATCCAGCGCACGCGCGGCCTCGCGACGCTGTTCATCACCCACAACCTCGGCCTCGTCCGCAACGTGGCCGACGAGGTGCTCGTGATCTCGGAGGGCGAGATCGTCGAGCGCGGGCCCACCGACCGTGTTCTGACCACCCCCACGCATGCCTATACGGCCCAGCTGATGAGGGACGTCCCGACGCTCGCCGGCGCCTGGCCGAGCGTGCTGTCACCGGAGCGGCAGGTGCGCACATGAAGGTCGGGCTCGCACAGATCGCACCCAACTCCGACGACCCGGTGGCGACCCTGGAGGGCCACCTGGCGGCGCTCGAGCAGGCCCGGGCAGCCGGCGCCGAGCTGGTGGTCTTCCCCGAGCTCTCGCTCAGCGGCTATCTGGTCGACGAGCCGCGAGCCTGGGCGGACGAGTTCCTCGACGCGTCGATCGAGGCGCTGCGCGCCGCCGCCGGCGGGGCCACGGTGCTCGCCGGCGCGCCCTGGCCGCACGCGGGCGGCGGTGCGACGAACGCGGTCGTCGCGATCAGCTCGGAGGGAGTGATCGCGCGCCAGGACAAGATCCACCTCACGAACTACGGGGGCTACACGGAGGGGCGGCGCTTCACGCCCGCGGACCGCTTCGCGGTGGCCTCCATCGCCGGGCGGCGGGTCGCCATCCTGATCTGTGCCGACGCCTGGTATCCGGCGCTTGGCTACGCGGCGCGGCACGAGGGCGCCGAGCTCTTCATCCACCCGTCCGCGAGCGCGGTCTCCGGGGTGTCCGAGTCGTTTGCCAGCGACGGGGCGTGGACGACCATCAATCGCGCCCAGGCGCTGTACCACACGCGCCCGGTCGTGTTCGTGAACTACGCCGGCGGCGACCGTGACACGAGCTTCTGGGGTGGCTCGTGCGTCGTCGCGCCGACCGGTACGGAGCTGGCCCAGCTCGGTGACGCCCCCGAGCTGCGGGTCGTCTCGATCGAGGACGCCGACACCCTGGCCGCGCGCGAGCTGCTGCGGATGAGCGAGGACGAGGACACCCGCCTGTCGTTCGCGACGCTGAGTCGCGTTGCCGAGGCCAGATCGAGCGAGGAGGCAGGCCAATGAAGTTGTTGATCGCGGGTGGCCAGGTCGTCACAGCGGATGGATCGACGGACGCCGACGTGCTCGTCGACGACGGCCGGGTCGCGTGGGTCGGACGAGTCCCGGGCGCCGACGCGGACGCCGACCGTGTGATCGACGCGCGCGGCAAGCTCGTGATGCCCGGCGCGGTGGACATGCACACCCACCTCGAGGCGCCCAACAACGAGATTCGCGAGGCCGCCATCGACGCCCTCACCTGCGACGACTATCACGACGGGTCGATCGCGGCGATCGTGGGCGGCACCACCACGCTGGTCGACTTCGCGACGCAGAATCCCGGCGACGGGCTGATCGACAGCCTCGAGCAGTGCCGCGCGAAGCTTGCCGCGCGGCCGCTCGCGACCGACATCGGCCTGCACATGATCGTGGCGGACCTCGGCGTGCCCGGCGCGGAGGCCGAGCTCGCCGCGCTCTGCGACGAGGGAGTGACGAGCTTCAAGCTCTTCATGGCCTACAAGGAGTCGCCGCTGATGATCGACGACGACACCTTGTTCCGCGTCGCCCAGGTGGCCGCGGCCAACGACGCGGTCGTGGTGGTCCACGCGGAGAGCGGCGACGCCATCAACGTGCTCCAGCGCCAGGCCGTGGCAGCCGGCGACACGGCCGCGATCTGGCACGCGCGAACCCGCCCGCCCGCCACCGAGGCGGAGGCGGTCAACCGCGCGATCGAGCTCTGTCGCGTCGCCGGAGCGGCGCTCTACATCATGCACGTGTCGTCGGCCGAGGCGCTCGCCGTGATCGAGCGCGCGAAGCGAGGCGGGGCGCGGGTTCGGGCCGAGACGTGCACGCACTACCTCTACGTCGACGAGTCATGGCTCGAGCGGCCGCCCGAGGAGGCGTGCAAGTTCGTGTTCACCCCGCCGCCGCGGTCCGCGGACGATCGAGAGGCGCTCTGGGACGCGCTGGCTCGCGGGGTGCTCGACGTCGTCTCCACGGACCATTGCCCCTACACGCTCGAGCAGAAGCGCGGCGGGGCGCACAGCTTCATGGCCACGCCGAACGGCGTGCCCGGCGTGGAGAACCGGCTCGAGGTTATGTTCGAGCTCGGCGTGCGCGGTGGCCGGCTGAGCCCGTCGCGCCTGGTCGAGCTGCTGTGCACCGAGCCCGCGCGGCTGTACGGCATGCACCCGAGCAAGGGCACGCTGTCTCCGGGCGCGGACGGCGACGTGGTCATCTTCGATCCGGCCGCCGAGCGGACGCTGTCGGTGGACAGCCAGATCTCGACCGCCGACTTCTGCGTGTTCGAGGGCCTGCGCGTGAGCGGATCGGTGGACACCGTCGTGCGGGGCGGCCAGGTGGTCGTCGAGAACCGCGAGTACCTGGCCGATCCCGGGCTCGGCGGGTTCCTCGCCCGGCAGCGCTCGGCTCAGGCGTTTCGAATCGGACAGCCAACGGAGGCGTGATGGATCAACAGAAGAAGGTGCTCGTGATCGTGCCGTTCGCGTTCGACGAACAGGCGTTGCAGCTGCGCCGCGACCAGCTCGACGGGATCTCGCTGTCGCCGGACATCTCGTTCGACTTCCGGCCCGTGCGGGCCGGCGCGGACACCGCCGACGACTTCCACGACGCGCTGCTGATGGACATCTCGGTGTTCGAGGCGGCCTGCCACGCCCAGGAGGAGGGCTACGCCGCCGTCTGCATCGACACGGTCGGCGACTCGGGCATGAAGTCGCTGCGGAGCGTGCTCGACATACCGGTCCTCGGCGCGGGCCGCGTGGCCTACCTGTTCGCGCTCATGCTGGGACGGCGCTTCTCGGTACTGACCTTCGAGCCCTGGATCTGGGACGCGCATGCCCAGCTCTCCGAGCTCGGCCTGTCGGACCGCTGCGCCTCGGTGCGCGGCGTTCAGGGCTCGTCCACGCTCGACACGCTGTTCGACGGCAAGGAGGAGGACTGGTTCCCCCGCTTCGAGGAGGCGGGCCGGCAGTGCGTCGCGGACGGCGCGGACGTGATCGTGCTGCACTCGACGAGCCTCCATCAGGTCGGCGACCGGGTGTCGGCGGCGACCGGCATCCCCGTGGTCAACCCGGGGCCGCTGACCTACAAGCTGGCGGAGCTCATGCTCGGGCTCGGCATCTCGCACAGCCACGCCGCATACCCGGCGCCCTCCGCGCCCAAGCTGGACATGGTGCACGCGATGCTGACGGCCGCCGCGGCGCACGAGCAGGAGCGGGCGGTCAGATGAGCGGCACCCCCAGCGTCGACCTGTCGCAGGCCAGGCAATGGCCGCGCGGGCGAGCGTTCAGCGACTTCGAGGTGGGCGACGAGTACACGCACCACTGGGGCCGGACCATCACCGAGGCGGACACGGTCCTGTTCTCCACGATGACGCTCGCCACCAACCCGCTCTACCTGAACGCGGACTATGCGCGCTCCCACGGCCACCCGGGCCTCGTGGTCGACCCCTACCTGGTCCTGGCCCTCGTCGTGGGACTGAGCGTCGAGGATCTGAGCGAGCTCAGCACCGCCTTCCTGGGCATGGACGACGTGGAGTTCCACCAGCCCGTCTACCCCGGGGACACGATCACGGCGCACAGCACGGTCACGGCGAAGCGCCGGTCGCGCTCCAACCCGAGCAACGGCATCGTGACCTGGCGCACCGAGGGCCGCGTCCAGGGCGACCGCGTCGTGATCTCGCTGATCAGGTCCAACCTCTTCGACGCGGGAGCGCCGGATGCTGCTGTGTGACGAGCGGCTGCGACTCCAGCAGGAAGCGCGCGAGTTCGCCGGCACCGTGCTGCCCGAGGCCAACCGGCTGGACCCGGAGCGCGCCGAGGTCCCCGAGTGGATCGTCCAGGGCCTTGCCGAGCGCGGCTACTTCGGGATCCTGATCCCGAAGGAGCTCGGCGGGCTCGGACTCGGCGCCGTCGAGTACTGCCTCGTCTCCGAGGAGCTGGCCCGGGCGTGGATGAGCGTGTCCAGCGTGATCACCTACGCGAACGGCCTCACCAGCGGCATGACCGGCGAGCGCCGCGACGACTGCTGGCGCCGGATGGCTCGCGGCGAGCTGTTGATCGCGTTCGCGCTGACCGAGCCGGGCGCCGGCAGCGACGCCGCGAACGTCGAATGCCGGGCCACCCGCACCGACGACGGGTGGGAGCTCAACGGGCGCAAGCGCTGGTGCGGCTACGCGCGCAACGCCGACGCGATCATCGTCTACGCGCGCACCGCCGACGCCCCGGAGACCGGTCGCCATCGCGGGATCAGCGCCTTCCTGGTCGAAAAGCAGCGCGGCGAGTTCCCGCCGGGAATCGTCGGACGGGCGATCCCCAAGATCGGCTTCCATGGGATCACCAGCTGGGAGCTCGACTTCGAGGGCCTGCGGCTGCCCGAGTCGGCCCTCGTGGGGGAGCTCGGCGGCGCGTTCCGGGTCGGCATGCAGGAGATGAACATCGGCCGGTTGCACACGGCGGCGCGGTCGATCGGCTGCGCCCAGGGAGCTCTCGACGCGTGCATCGCGTACGCGCGCGAGCGCACCCAGTTCGGTCGGACGCTCGACCAGTTCCAGGCGATCCGCTTCCGGATCGCGGAGATGGCAACCCGAATCGAGGCGGCGCGCGCGCTCATGTATCACGCGGCAGAGAAGCTGGACACAGGCGACCAGGCGATCGCCGAGGCGGCGATGGCGAAGCTGTTCGCCAGCGAGGCCTCGGAGTGGGTGACGAGCGAGGCGCTGCAGATCTTCGGGGGCAACGGCTACACGACCGAGCACCCGGCGGAGCGCTACTGGCGCGATGCCCGCGTCACGCGGATCGTCGAGGGCACCTCGGAGATCCAGAAGCACATCGTGTCGCGGACGCTCCTGGGAAGCGGTGCGCGATGAGCCTCACCGGTCCCGGCACGTTCTTCGAGGACTTCGTCGTCGGCGATCTCGTCCGGCACTCCCGCGGCAAGACGATCAGTCCGTTCGACGGCGCCGGCCTGGCCCAGCTCGTCGTGAACACCTCTGACGGCCACTTCAACGACCACTCGACCGCGGACACGGAGCTCGGCCAATCGATCGTGTTCGGCGCCCTGGCGCTCGCGACCGTGATCGGGCTGGCGATGCAGGACACCGGCGAGAACGCCGTCGCCGAGCTTGGCCTGACAAAGGTTCGGCTGCTCGTGCCGGTGGCCCACGGCGACACCCTGTACGCCTACTCGCGGGTCGTCGAGAAGGCGCCCGGCGCCGAGGGCGGCGTGGTCACGTTCGAGCATTTCGGAGTCAATCAGCGCGAGGAGATCGTCCTCACCTGCCAGCGGCGGGTTCACATCCATTCGAAAGGGACAAGTGTCAGCGAGACCTAAACGACTGCGACGATCGGAGCTTTCGACGCCCGGCTGGAGCGAGAAGATGATGGCCAAGGCGGCCGGCAGCGCGGCCGATCTCGTCTTCCTCGACCTGGAGGACTCGGTTTCGCCCGCGCACAAGCCGGAGGCGCGCACGAAGGTGGCGACCGCCCTGCGGGAGCTGGACTGGTCCGGCAAGACGCGGGCGATCCGCATCAACGGCCCGGGCTCGGAGTGGGCGCGCGACGACCTCACCGAGATCGTGACGGAGTCGGGCAGCGAGCTCGACGTGGTGATCGTGCCCAAGGTCAAGAGCACCGAGGACGTTCGATGGGTCGATCAGGTCCTCACCGAGCTCGAGGGCGACAGCCCCGGCGCGGCCTCGATCGGCATCGAGGTGTTGATCGAGGAGGTCGAGGGGCTGCTCGCCGTGGAGGAGATCGCCACCAGCTCACCGCGCGTGGAGACCCTGATCTTCGGCTCCGGCGATCTCGCGGCGTCGCAGGGCGTGCGCACGTCGATGATGGACGACTACCCCGGCGACCTGTGGATCTACCACCGCACGCGCATCGCGCTGGCTGCCAGCGCCGCGGGCGTCGCCGCGATCGACGGCCCGTACTGGGGCGCGATCTCGAACACGGAGGGATACCGCGCCGAGTGCCTGCAGGCGAGCATCGTCGGCTTCACCGGGAAGTGGGCGATCCATCCCGACCAGATCGGCATCGCCAACGAGGCGTTCGCGCCCAACGAGGAGGAGGTCGGCTACTCGCAGCGGGTGATCGACGCGTGCGCCGAGGCGGCGCGGGAAGGCCGCGGCGCCATCTCGATCGACGGGGTGATGGTCGACGCGGTGGACGTGAGGCTCGCCGAAGCGGTGCTCGCGCGGGCCGATCAGATCGGCACGGAGGCGCGCGATGACTGAGCCGGACTACTCGAGCTCGACGGCGACTCCGCGCAACGCGATGTCGGAGCCGGAGGTGGCGGAGTTCCTGAGCCGTCCGCTCACGGCCGCGCTGGCGACGATCGACGCCGACGGGACGCCGCACCTGACTCCGGTCTGGTTCGGACACGAGGCCGGTCGCCTGTTCTTCATGCTCGGCACGAAGCGCCGTCACCTGCGCAACCTGCGCCGCGATCCGCGGGCCACGCTGCTCGTGGACGTGGACGAGCGGCGCAGCAGCGAGCTCGGGGAGGCGAAGGCGGTGATGGCCTCCGGAGCGGCGACGCTGGTGGACGACCCGGCGACCGTCCAGCGGTGCAGCGACCTCCTCGACGAGCGCTACCTCGGCACGACCGAATACGTCGAGGGAGCTCCGGCCGGAGAGGACTACGTGCTCGTGTGGCTCGACCCCTCGCGCTGGCTGACCTGGGACTTCGGAAAGGCGCAGACCGATGCGGGGTGACCGATGCGTGCTGTGACCATGCGGGGCTACGGAGGCCCCGAGGTGCTCTCCCTGGAGGAGGTCGACGACCCCGAGGTCGGGCCGGGTGACGTGCGGGTGCGGGTCGAGGCCGCTGCTCTCAACCACCTGGACCTGGACCTGCGTTCCGGCGTTGCGCGGATCCCACTCGACTTTCCGGCCATCCTCGGCAGCGAGGGGGTGGGACGCATCGAGCGCGTCTCGCCAGAGGCCGCCGGCGCTTGGAGCGAGGGGGACCGGGTGATGCTCCCGGAGGAGCTCCCCTGCGGCACCTGCGCCGTCTGCTCGATCGGCAGCGAGAACCTCTGCCTCGACGGTGCCTGGGTCGGGTCGACCCATCCGGGCTGCTACGCCGAGCTGATCTCCGTTCCGGCGCACTCCGTCATCCCACTCCCCGAGGACCGGCCGGCGACCGACTGGGCGGCCGTCCAGGCGGCCTTCGGCACGGCCTGGCACATGCTGATGACGCGCGGATCGCTGCGGGCCGGCGAGCGCGTCCTGATCAACGCCGCGGGCAGCGGCATCGGCAGCGCGGCCGTGCAGGTCGCCGCCTTCGCCGGTGCCACCGTGCTGGCGACCGCGGGATCCACGGAGAAGCTGGCCCGCGCGCGCGAGCTCGGCGCCAGCCACACGTTCGACTACTCGGATCCGGATTGGAGCGACGCCGTGCTCGAGGCGACCGACGGGGCCGGGGTCGACCTCGTCTACGACCACGTCGGCGGCGATGTCTTCGTCAAGAGCCTCGGCCTGACGCGGCCCGGGGGGCGCGTGGCCACCTGCGGAGCCCACGGCGGCGAGACCGTCCCGCTCGACATCATCGAGCTGTTTCGTGCCGAGCGGACGATCATCGGCTCCCGGAGCTACACCCGATCCGAGTCGCAGACCGTCATCGACCTGGTGGCTGCCGGACATCTGAACCCCGTGATCGACTCGATCATCCCGCTCGAGCAGATCCCCGATGGACATCGCAGGCTCGAGGCGCGCGCCGCGTTCGGCAAGATCGTGGCGACGCCATAGCGATCCGGGCCCGCCTGACTGGACAAGGAGACGCCATGGATTTCGCATATACGGCCGAGCTGGAAGAGCTCAAGCGACGCGCGGCCGCGCTGACCGAGACGCTGATCAGCTACGAGGACGAGTGCGAGCGCGACGGCTCGCTCGCACCCGAGCGGCTCGCCGAGATCCGCGCCGCCGTGCTCGACGCGGGGCTGCAGGCGATCAACATGCCCACCGAATGGGGCGGCGCGGGGCTCACCGTGCTCGAGCAGGTCGTCGTCCAAGAGGAGCTCGGCAAGCTGACCAACGCCCTCTGGGATGCCGTCTGGCGCCCGGCGAACCCGTTCCTCGCCTGCACGCCGGAGCAGCGCGCACGCTGGC
>Ga0268253_10000099_pt1 | contig 22957 bp, 18 predicted proteins | sample AgamicMgMarz_FD_200250 | JGI IMG/M metagenome (GOLD analysis project Ga0268253, IMG submission 200250) | Agave microbial communities from Guanajuato, Mexico - Mg.Ma.rz (v2) (version 3) | ecosystem: Host-associated > Plants > Phyllosphere > Phylloplane/Leaf | place: Guanajuato, Mexico... | reverse complement strand
GACGAGGCAGACGAGGATGGAGACGCGCCGCTCTTCATAAAATTGTAAGGCTGGAACGAGGACGATAATCATCCAGCTATCCACGCGCGTCAGTCCCGCGAGCGCAATACAAGTGGCGGAGAGCAGCCAACGCTTCTTCAAAATAAGATGCACCGCCGCCAGAACAAAAAATGCATGCGGCACATCCGTCATCGCTGAGGCCGAATTAAAGATGTGCAAAGGATTCAAAGCTATCAGAGCGAAGGCCAGAAGTGATGCCTTTCGATGCTCAGTCAGGCGCAGGCTGATGCCATAAACCAGCAGGCAGACTCCGGTGCCAAAGATGGCCGAGACAATTTTGCCGACGTAGAAAGGGTGGCCCACAAAGACGCTTATGAGAGCGCAGATGAATTGATAGAGCGGAAGCCAGAAGCCGTAGAGGTCTGTGAGCTTGAATGTCCCGGCAGAAAGCTTCGCGCTCAGCAGGCCGATGTCTTTGATATACGCGTAGGCATCTCCGAAAGCATTTGGGAGGAGAAAGGCCGCGAGGATTCTCGGCACGCCCGCGACAAAAATCAGTGTGGCCCAGAGCGGCGTTCGTCTTGCTGTGGCTGGCATAGCCATGCTGGAAGGTTTAGATGGAAGAGATTCTATGCCTGAGTTGCTCTCACTTGCCCGTCAACTCTTTCAAAGCATTCCTTGCGCTCTCCATTTGCGGGTTAAGCTCAAGCGCCTTTTGGTAATTTTCAATTGCGAGTTGTTTGTCTCCGCTATTGAGATATGCTTCGGCGAGGCTGTCATAAACGTTTGCGGATTGCGGGTAGGCTTCGACGTTGAGCTTAAAAACCTCTATCGCTTCTCTCATTCTCTTCTTCGCCAGCAGCCTGTAGCCCCAGCCGTTGATGTCAGATTCGCTGCTGTAAATATCCTGATTGCCCGCGCTCTTCAATTCGCGATAGCGTGCGCGCATGGCTTCGACGCCTTTCTCGTCCAGCGTCTGCGAGAGCGTGTCCGAAAGAGATGTTGTCTTGATGTCCAGCAGTTCGACGAAGAACACTAATGTTGCGTTTGGCGGGATGACATTGCCCGCGCCTCTGATGCCATAGCCGAGTTGCGGCGGGATGACCAGAATCGCCTGATCGCCGATGCGCAACTGCGCAAAACCTTCATCCCATCCCTTGATGACCTGACCCGCTCCGAGCTTAAAGGCGAACGGCTCGCCGCGGTCGCGCGAGCTATCGAACTTGACGCCGCTCGTCAAAGTCCCTGTGTAGTGCACTACGACAATCTCTCCGGCCTTCGGCTGCCTGCCGCTCCCGCGTTGTGTAATCAAGTATGCGAGGCCCGTGCGTGTGGTCTTTGTGAGCAATGCTGTGCCGGGCAAAGCTGGCTGCGACGTTGTCTTTGATGCGCGTCGGGAAGTGCTCCTGCGTCTCTTATTCTGGCCCTGGCTCTCTATGCCCAAAAGCATGACGATTGTAAGTACGAGTGCAAACATCCACAGGCTTCTGACTCTAAACATTTCTTGCGTCTCCTTAGTCTAAACAATAATGTGGCGTGTAAATCTAACACAACACATTGCCGTCTGAGCAGCAAAGAAAATTAGGCTTGCTTCTCAAGCAATTCATCGTAAGATAGCGGCTGCCCGTAGATTGTCCGGCAGCGTTGAAGCAAGTCCATCTCACGCAGGAACTGTCCTCAACAAAATCGAGGTGTCATCAAATGAACAATCCGATAAATCATTTTCACCTTCGCCGTTCTAGCTGTATCCTACTGTGCGTACTCTATTCATTTAATCTCATTTTCGCTCAATCGAGCGCAGCCCGTTCTGAGACAATGCAATCCGCTCCGGCCAATCTGGATTTTGAAAAGGGGAGCACAGGGCAAGTGCCTGAGGGCTGGATTGTGCCGTCTATGATTGCGGGCTATGGCGCGGAACTGACGGAGGAAAATCCGAAGACGGGGAAGCGCGCGGCCTTGTTGAAAAGCGTGCCGGGCACAAAGGCTGAGGCGCGCAGTTTCGGAAATCTGATGCAGGCCATTGACGCGACGCGCTATCGCGGGCATCGCGTGCGCTATCGCGCCGCGGTGCGGACGGAGAGCGAGGGCGGGCCTGCTCGCGCGCAGTTGTGGATGCGCGTGGATCGCGCAGGAAATGAGATGGGCTTTTTTGACAACATGGGCGCGCGGCCAATCGTCAACGGCGAGTGGCAGTATTACGAGATTGTCGGTGATATAGATGAAGACGCGGCGGTCTTGAATTTTGGGATGATGCTTATGGGTCAGGGCAAAGCATGGCTCGATGATGTCTCGCTGGAAGATTTGGGCAAGCTCGTCGTGCTGGCAGAGAGCGCGCGGCCTCTGACGAAAAGAGGCTTGGAAAATCTGACGGCCTTCACGCGCCTACTTGGTTATGTGCGCCATTTTCATCCGAGCGATGAGGCGGGCGCGGCTGACTGGAATGTCTTGGCCGTCGAAGGCATGCGCTTTGTCGAAGACGCCAGAGATTCCGGGGAATTGGCCCAGAGGCTGCAAACATTCTTCAGCACACTCGCGCCGACCGTGCGCGTCTTTCCGGCGGGCGGCAAAACTCCCGCTCCCGCGACGGGACTCGCGCCGCCGAAAGATGAGCCCGCGCTCAAAGTCGTCTCTTATCGTCATACGGGCTTCGGGCAGAAGACCGGCAATCAATATAATCCTTATAAGACTGAGCGTGTGAGCAAGGATGCGCCGGAAGGCAAAGTCCCCGAAAATATTCCAGACCCGCAGAAGCCTTTCATGGCGGATTTGGGCGGAGGCGTCTCGTGCCTCGTGCCGCTCGCGCTCTACGCAGATGCGCGTGGCACGCTGCCGCATGCTTCGACCGCCGCGCCGAAAAATTCTACGGCCACTCAGCTTGTCAAATATTCCGGCAACGACAGGGCCACGCGCCTCGCGGATGTCGCGCTGGCTTGGAACATTTTTCAGCACTTTTATCCTTACTTCGATGTCGTCAAAACGGACTGGCCGCGCGCGCTGCAAGACGCTCTGAGCGCAGCGGCGACGGACGCGGATGAGAAAGCTTTTCTGCTGACGCTGAGGCGGATGGTGGTTGCGCTGCATGACGGGCACGGCGGCGTCTACCACGCGGGCGATAGTCCTGCGGCTTCCGTTCCGGTCATCTTCGGCTGGGTCGAAAATCGTCTCGTCATCACGCAGGCGGCGGCTGCCGAGCGCGCAAACGGATTGCAGCCCGGCGATGTCGTACTCAAGATTGACGGCAGGGATGCTGTTGAAGTCCTGACTGAGAGAGAGTCGCTCATCTCCGGCGCGACGGAGCAGTGGCGACGCTTTAATGCTCTGACGAGAATCAGATTCGGCGCGAAAGATTCCGAGATGAAGCTTGACGTGCAGCCGCGCACGGGCAGCCCGCGCGCAGTCGTCCTTAAGCGCGATGCGGAATCGCTCGCTTTGCAGGAGACGCGCCCGCAGTCGGTCGTAGAGATGAAGCCGGGCATCTTCTATCTGGACTTAGACCGCATCAAGGATGAGGATTGGAAAGCAGTCCTGCCGCAGCTTGAGAAGGCGACGGGCATCGTCTTTGACCTGCGCGGCTATCCGTCTGTTTCGCCCGCGCTGATTTCGCATCTGATAGACAAGCCGGTCGAATCCGCGCGCTGGATGATTCCAATCATCACTGCGCCAGACCGCAAAGGGCCGATTACTTATAACGAGGAGGGGCGTTGGAAGCTTGAGCCGACCGCTCCGCGCTTAAAAGCCAAGATAGCTTTCCTCACGGATGGACGCGCCATCAGCTACGCGGAATCCTACATGGGAATCATAGAGGCGTATCAACTGGCCAGCATTGTGGGCGAGCCGACGGCTGGCACGAACGGCAACGTCAACCCGCTCACACTTCCCGGCGGCTACTACGTGGCCTGGACAGGAATGAAAGTCCTCAAACACGATGGCTCGCAACATCACGGCATAGGCATCCGGCCCACAGTCCCCGTCTCGCGCACCATTCGCGGAATTATCGAAGGCAAGGACGAACAGTTGGAACGAGCCATTACAGTAGTAAGTCAATAAGACAATCTCCCGCTGGTGGCGCAGAGGAAGACGCGAAGAAAGCTTTCAAGATAAATAAGCTTTCAACACCTTTGCGAGCTTTCTTTGCGCCAACAGCGCCACCAGCGGGAAACCTGCCTTTTAAGTCTCTTGCGGCGTGATTAAAGCTTTAACAATTCTTCCAGACGCGATGTCGCCCAAAGCTTCATTCGCTTGACTGAGTTTATAGCGATTGAGTTCCAGCAGCGACCACGGATGTGAAAGCTGCGCGTCCGCCATCACCTGCGCGCCGCGATAGAAGTGCGAAAAGTCCGAGCCCCAACACCCGCGCACTTCCAAGTGTTTGCGATTCAAGTCCTGATGCGGATTAAAAGAGACTTCGCCGTGATCCGTATATTGCCCGACGATGACCGCACGCCCTGCGTCGCGCGTGTAGCGCATGGCCTCTGTGACGGCTGCGGGCGCGCCCGTCGCCTCAATCGTGATGTCCGCGCCGCGCCCGCCCGTCTGGCCCAAGACCCATTCGGCACGCTCATCTGCCGAATGCTCCTCGAAGTTCAGAGTCTGCGCCGCGCCGACGAGCCGCGCCGCCTCTAAACGATTTTCCGGCGCGCCGATGCACAGGACTTTCAACGCGCCGCGCCGCCGCGCAAAGATAATGCAGGAGAGCCCGACCGGGCCGCTCCCCAAAATCAACACTGTGTCTCCGATTAAAATCTCCGCGCGCTCGACTGCGTGCAGAGAGGTTGGGAGCGCGCAGCCTCCGGCCATGAATCTGCCAGGAGCTAAGGTGTCCGCGAGGCGTATGCATTTCGTGCCCGGCTTGAGATAGACCTTCTCTGCCCAACCGCCGCACAGTCCGTCTGCTAAGCCATAGGTGATGCCATAGACTTTTCTCTGCGGGCATCGCGTCGCGGCCTTTGCGACGAGACAGTGCCAGCAATCGTTGCAGGTCTTGTGCACATCGAGGAAAGTTACAAAGTCGCCTTCCTTAAAATCCACGCCTTCGATGTCTGTCATGCGCCCGCGAATTTTGCCGAGCCGACCGACAGAGACGTGACCCGGAATCAAAGGATAAGGCACGCCTTTGAGCCTTCCCTGTTGCAAGTACAAATCCGTCCCGCAGACCTCGCTCAACTCCACATCGAGCAGCGCAGAGTTTTGTTCCAACTCCGGCTCAGCAACCTCGCGCAACTCGACCTCAGAGTGCGGCTCAGGGATGACTGCTGCAACGACGCTCGGCATACTTTGCAGATGTGTCCTCTGTAGTTATTTTTTAGCTCTCACATCATAAGCATAGATTGTGTCCTGGTCGCGCAAGTAGAGTCGCCCGCCAGCGACAACCGGATGCGCCCATGTGGGCAACGAATCCTGCGCGATGCGGAAGCGTCCCTTCTCGCGGTAGCCCGCGGGCGTCGCTTCGACAAGGCCGACCACTCCGTTTTCACTCAGACAATAGAGATGCCCGTCTGCGTAAACGAGCGAGCCTTTGCCGACGCTCCTATCTTTCCATGCGACTTCGCCCGTGTCGAAACGCATGGCCGTCAGGATGCTGCCCGAAAAGCCGTAGAGGAAATCGTCTATCAAGACCGCGCTGCTGTGATGCGTGCGCATCTCCTTCGTGAAATAAACCTCCTCCGCCGTGATGCCTTTCGCGCCCGTCTTAATCTCTACCAGGCCGCCGCCGTTGCCGTAGTCCGAAGCGATAAAGACGCGGTTGCCGCGCGCAATCGGCGTCGCAGCGTTAGCGACATTGTTGGCCGCGCGCGGGTATTCCCACAAAAGCTTGCCCGTCTTTAAATCGAGTCCGAGAGCGCGCTCGTGTGTGAAGAAGACGACCTGCGTTGTGCCTGCTGCCTCGACCGGAATGGCTGATGAATAGCCTGCTTTGTCGCTCTGACTTTTCCAGACTAACGAGCCATCCTTTTTATTGAGCGCGACGATGGAAGCATCCGGCCCGCCGGCGTTGACAAGTAGCTTGTCTCCCACGATGAGCGGCGATTCGCTGATGCCCCACTGTATGTTTGAGCCGCCAAACTTTTTCAGGATGTTCATCGTCCACACGACGCGGCCCGTGTTCACATCCAGAGCAGAGAGGTCGCCGTTGCCTCCCAGGGCATAGAGCCTGTCGCCGTCAATGGTCGGAGTCCCGCGCGGCCCGTCGCCGCGGTCGTTGCGAAAGGCGTCGCCGTGCTGTGTGGCCCAGACTTCCTTGCCCGTCTTGACATCAAAGGCGATGACGTATTCGCGCGTCCCGCGCAGGCCCAGAGTGTAGATGCGCCCCTTTGACAGAGAGAGCGAAGAATAGCCGCGTCCCGCGCCCGCAGCCTTCCAGACAAGCGGCGGGCCTCCCTCCGGCCACTCCTTGAGCAGCCCCGTCTCTTTAGAGATTCCGTCACGATTCGCCCCGCGCCACTGTGGCCAGTCGCCGCCCACCTGCGCCGACGCTTCCGCGCACAGGCAAACGAGCAGGGCCGTAATGCTTATCAAAGATTTCGCGTATGAGTTTCTCATCATCTGCACTTCCTTCCTCATGACAGGCTTTCGAGAGATATTGGTTTGACTTTATAGAACCCGGACACACATTCGCTTTTGTCCGCAATTATAGCCATCCTCGGCCAAAGTCGGTGTAAAAACTTGTAAATGTCTTCGGAATTTGAGCCTGCCAACCTCTTGAGCCTTGCCTTCATCTAAGCGCGCGGCCAGAAATAGCCGCCTGCCTTCTTGCTCTCCGGTGGATTGCCGCCAAACCTGTCCGAGAATCATAAAAGGCACGAATTATTCGGTCGTGAGCGAAAATTTTCTTTCACGATTGATACGAACCCGCTCCTGTTTGCGCGTTAGTAGATAGAGAAACAGACGCGTATGGGTTGCTAATAGCTGGCACGGACAGGAGCAATTATCATGAATCCTAAAAACAATATACGGGTCGTCAAAGGCGCTCAACGGAGAAATCAGGCCGAAATGGCAAAAACAGAGAAGCAGGGCGGTCAAAGCCTGAGAGTTGCCACACGCGAGATTGCCGGAAACGTGGCCGCATGGGTCAAAGATTTTCAGGGCCGTCGCCGCCCTGACCCGCGCCGCAGCTTTGCAAACCTCTTTATCGACCCGGCATCTAATCTCAAGTCAGTCTCCTAAAGGAGTTAAATTTTATGAAAAAGATTTTCAGCTTATTCGCAATCATTATCTTAACGGCCATCGCCGCCTCCGCTCAGACGCGCTCGAAGGGCGAGTTTAACCCCGCGCCTCGCATCAAGACGGAGAGCAAAAGAATTGTCGTGAGCCACAAGTCTGTCAAAAACGACCCGCGCGTGCTGCGCGTCGGCCCTTCGTCCACCTACTTGAGAAACGGCCTCGGCATCAATGATGTCATCAGAGTTTTGGGCAAGCCTCAGACCGTCTCGGAAAAGCAGGATGGAAATTTGAGCCTTGCGACATACACTTTCACGCGCAGCGAAGGCCGCATCCTCGTCGCTGAATTTGAAAACGGCCTGCTTGTTAACTCGCGCCTAGAAACCCCCGCGCAGGTCGCGCAGAACAAGTAAGCCGGAGACTAAATTAAGCGCATCAATTCCCCCCAAAAGCGCAGAGACGCAGAGAAGAGCTTGCATGCTTTCCTTTCGCATCTTTGCGCTTTTGCCTGCGCCTTAATCCTCACGCTTGAAGCCTCTTTAAAATAAAACTGCTATCATAGGCGCGAGCAAGGAGGCTAAAGAATTGAGCGCCGGCAAATCCACCATCACATCGGCAGCTGCCTTAAGCTGCCGCCGCAAGTTCCTGCGTTTCTTTCCCAAAGGTTTTTATGACGAGACATATATCTCTTGGGAACGCGGCTACAAGTGGGAGGCGCACGAAGCCTGGAACGAGCAGCTTGCGCGCGCGACGCACAGGCAGCTTGTCTCTCAAGGCGAGTTTGCAGAAGTGGCCGCGCGCGCAGTGAGGATTGAATCGCGCACCAATCTGCTCTTCTCCTTCGAGAAGATGGCCCTGCGGGATGCCGTCAAAACAGACAAAGGCGCGCGCCTCTTCGCAGAAGGCTTGTATGAATTTCTCTACGGGGCCGGGAGCATGGAGCGCAAGTTCGAGCGTTGGTGCGAAACCGTCGCACAGCTTCCGCGCAGGCAGACGCGAGTTTTGACGTGGCCCTTAGTCTCTGTCTTCGGCTTCATCGCGCAGCCGGATAAGCACATCTTCCTCAAACCGATGGTCACACGCCGCGCGGCACGCGAATACGGCTTTGACTTTCAATACAAATCCAGACCCGCTTGGGAAACCTACGCGAGCCTGCAGGAGTTTGCCGCGACCATAAGCCGCGACCTGCGCGACTTGAAGCCGCGCGACATGATAGACATACAATCTTTCATCTGGGTTCAAGGCTCTGACGAATACTAAAATCAAAGGGCTTGTTGTGACGGCTTAACCGGCAGACACGGCTCTCTCATGTGGCTTTGCTCGAAAGGAGAATCTTTTTTGTGAGCACGCTCGAAAATCGTCAGTTCAAACTTATCTCCCGGCCCGTCGGCCTTGTCCGGCGCAGTGATTTCGAGTTTGCCACTGTGCCTGTCGGTGAGCCCGGCGCGGGCGAAGCTCTCGTCCGTGTACAGTACATCTCGCTAGACCCTGCCATGCGCGGGTGGATGAATGAAGGCAAGTCTTACATAGAGCCTGTCGGATTGGGCGAAGTGATGCGCGCACTCGGTCTTGGACGAGTGGTCGCGTCCAATGATGCGAGCCTCTCTGTCGGAGATACTGTGACAGGGCTGACGGGAGTGCAGGACTACGCGATTGCAAAGGCAGGAGCCTGGACCAAGATTGACCCGTCGCTCGCGCCTTTGCCCAGATACCTGGGCGTGCTCGGCATGCCGGGACTGACAGCCTATTTTGGATTGCTCGACATAGGCCAGCCGCAAGAGGGCGATACGGTGGTTGTCTCCGGCGCGGCTGGCGCGGTGGGAGCGGTCGTGGGCCAGATTGCTAAAATCAAGGGATGCCGCGTCGTAGGCATCGCGGGCGGGCCTGACAAATGTAGTTACCTGGTTGACGAACTCGGCTTTGATGCGGCGATTGATTACAAGAGCGAAGATGTCTTGCAGTCGCTCAAAGAGCATTGCAAGTCGGGCATCAATATCTATTTTGATAACGTCGGCGGAGAGATTCTGGATTTTGCGCTGATGCTGCTGGCGCGAAAAGCGCGCGTCGTCATCTGCGGCGCAATCTCTCAGTACAACAACACTGCGCCGCCGCAAGGGCCGAGCTATTATCTCTCGCTCTTGATGAACTCTGCGCGCATGGAAGGCTTTGTCGTTTTTAATTATGCAGCGCGCTACGCGGAGGGCATCGCGGCTCTGGCCGGGTGGTTGATGCAAGGCAAGCTCAAGGCGCGCGAAGATGTGGTCGAGGGTTTGGAGACTTTTCCTGAAAGCCTGCTCAAGCTCTTTAGCGGCGAAAACTTCGGCAAGCTCGTGCTGAAAGTTTCGGATGAAGATATTTAAGAGTTAATTAGAGATAAGCGAGGAAGAAAAAGCTTGCAGCCTGTCGTCGAAACTCAACCGCTGGCTGCTCCGCGACGCGGGCATTTGCTGCAAGTGTTGGGCGTCGTCTTCGGGATGGCCGTGACGGTGGGCATCACTATCGGGATGGGCATCCTGCGGACGCCGGGCGAGGTGGCCGCGCATCTGCCAAACGCCTGGCTCTTTGCCGGCGTCTGGCTGTTGGGCGGAGTCTACGCGCTCTTCGGCACATTCTCTGTCGCGGAACTTGGCACGATGCTGCCGCGCTCCGGCGGCTTCTATGTTTTCGCGCGGCACGCGCTCGGAGAGTACGCTGGCTTTGTCGTCGGGTGGAGCGATTGGCTTTCGACTTGCGGGACGCTCGCGGCAGTCTCGCTTGTGATAGGCGAATACACCGGCGCGCTCATTCCTGCTTTAGAAGGGCGAGCCGTGCGCGTCGCGCTCTGTGTGGTTCTGGCCTTCGCCGTCTTGCAATGGAGCGGCGTGCGCTGGGGCAGTCGCGCGCAGGCTCTGACCAGCTTTATCAAGACGCTCGCCTTCGTCTCTCTCATCGCCGCGTGCTTTATCTTCGGCGGTCGCGCAACGACTGTGGCAAGCGAAGCTGTCGTGAGGCAGATTCCGGCGGGCTTAGCCTTCTGGACTGCCTTAGTGCTCTCGTTGCAGGGAGTCATTTACACATACGATGGTTGGTACAGTACTGTCTATTTCGGCGAAGAGGTGCGCGACCCCGCGAGAAGCGTCCCGCGCGCGATGATTGGAAGCATCCTGCTTGTGATAGCAATTTATCTGCTGCTCAATCTCGCGCTGCTTTATGTCTTGCCGCTCGGTGAACTGGCCGGAGACAAACTGGCCGTCGGGCGCGCGGCGCAGGAGATTTTCGGAGCGCGCGGCAAGCTTATCATCAGCGCGCTGGCCACCGTCTCCATGCTCGCTTCAATTAACGGCAACACGCTCGCGGCCCCGCGCGTGCTCTTTGCTATGAGCCGCGATAAGCTTTTCTGGCGACAGGCATCGGAGGTAAACAAAGGCGGCACACCGAATGTCGCGCTCTTTCTGAGCACGCTGATGGTCGTGCTGATGATTGTCTTTAGCGGGACTTTTGAAAGACTGCTGGCCGCGCTCGCCTTCTTCTTCGTGATTAATTATTCAGTCAGTTTTCTCTCCGTCTTCGTGCTCCGGCGGCGCGAGCCTGAAAGACCGCGCCCGTATCGCGCATGGGGCTATCCATACACGACGGGGCTCGCGCTCGCAGGCTCGCTGGCATTTCTCGCAGGCGCAATCGCCAGCGACACGGCAAACAGTATTTTGGCTTTGATACTCTTAGCCGCGAGCTATCCGGCCTTCCTGTTGCTCAAATTGGGAAGCAAATAAGAGTTCCCGCTGGTGGCGCTGTTGGCGCAGAGGAAGAGGCGAAGAAAGCTTTCAAGTTAAATAGAGCTTCAACTCTCTTTGCGAGCTTTCTTCTCCTCTTTGCGGGAGAGGTTCGTGTTTTAGGCAGTCATCGCCTCTGTCTCTGCCAGCCTGCGTTTGAGTGCGTGGCGGACTTGCGCGCCGAGGTCTGAGTGTTGATGCATGAGTTTTTGCAGTTGCTCGCGTTGGAGTATGAGAAAGATGCTGGAGACAAGTGTTTCGACGGTGGCGGTGGTCGGTTTGTCCGTGAGCAGAGCTATCTCGCCAAAGTAATCGCCGTCGTCCAAAGTCGCTACGCGATGCACATTGCCTTCTTCGTCCGTCGCGCTGACGGCCACTTTGCCGCGTATGATGATGTAAAAGCGGCTGCCTTCGTCTCCCTCTGCGATGATAGTGCGGCCCGCTGGGACTCGCTCCGTGATAAACATGTCGGAGATTTCCATCAGGTAAGATTCGTCGAGGTCTTTAAATAAGGGAACGTCGCGCAGGATGTTGATGTCTGTCACGCGCATGTCGCCGGTCGGAGACATCACTGTCCCGCTCTGCCTGCGCCACATGCCCGCGTAAGTTCCGCCGCGATAAAGCAGTCCTTTATGCGTGCCCTGCTCGATTAACTGTCCTTCCTGAAAGACAAAGATGTGGTCGTAGTTGACTACGGACTTGAGCCTGTGCGTGACGGAGATAACCGTGCGCCCGACAGAGACTCGCTCAAGCGTGTCGTTAATCGCGGCCTCCGTGCCGGGGTCGAGCGCGGATGTCGCTTCATCCAAAATAATGAGAGACGGATTGCGTACGAGCGCGCGTGCGATGGCGATGCGCTGTCGCTGGCCGCCGGAGAGCAGCCCGCCGCGCTCGCCCACGTTTGTCTCATAGCCGTCCGGCATCTGCATGATGATGTCATGCAACTCTGCGGCTTTGGCGGCTTCTTCGACCTCTGCGTCCGTCGCTCCCAATTTGCCGAGGCGTATGTTCTCGCGCACGCTCGTGTGAAAGAGAAAGCTTTCCTGAAAGACTATGCCTATCTGGTCGTAGAGTGAATCGAGCTTTGCCTCGCGCAGGTCTATGCCATCGAACAAGACTCTTCCGAGTTGCGGGTCGTAGAAGCGCATGATGAGATTCAGGTTCGTGCTCTTGCCGCAACCACTGTGGCCCACAAAGCCTATCCGCGCTCCCTTCGGCAAATCCATCGTCACGCCCGATAGATTTGTCTGCTCTTCTTTATACCCGAATGTCACATCCTCAAAGCGTATGCCTTCGGATAAAGGAGCAAGCCTGCGCGCGTTTGGGCGTTCGATGATAGCCGGTTGCTCTTCGAGCAACTCTTGCACGCGCTGCATCCCGCCCGTCGCCTGCAAGAGCGTCGGCGTCACAGCCGTCAGGCCCATGACGGCTGTGCTGACTGTGATGAACAGCGCATTGAAAGAGACGAGCGAGCCGATGGAGAGCGAGCCCCTGTAAGCCAGGTAAGAGCCGCCGCTGATGAGCAGGACGTTAAAGAGCAGCATGCCTATGTTGGGGCTGCGCTCCGTGACATAGCTCAAAAAATTGAATCGCGTCGCGCCGCGCGCCAGCCTGTCCGCCTGCCCTTCAAAGTTTGCGAGCACCGATTTTTTCAGACCGAAAGCTTTGACAATCTGCTGCGCTCCCAGGTTTTCGTGGATGATGCTCGAAATCTCTGCCTGTTCGCCGCGCAATCTGTCTCCGGCCTTCAAAGCGCGCGGCCCGAGAAGCTTTGGCCCAATCATGCAGAGCGGCAGACCGAGCATCGCACACAGAGCGAGCCGCCAGTCGAGCACAAACAGCACGCACGCGCTGAAGATAATATTGATGACGCACAGTAAAGCTCCGGGGACGCCGAGCACGACCGCGTTCTCAATCGCGCTCAAATCCGAAGAGAAACGGGACAGCAAATCTCCCATGCGCGAGCGCGCGTAAAACCCGAGCGACAATCGCTGGAAATGCCTGAACATCTCTTTGCGTATGTCGTTGAGGATATGCGCGCCGAGCCATGCGTACAGATAATCGCGCACTATCTGCGAGATGGCCGTGAGCAGAAATCCCAGACACAGCCCCGCGATAATCAGCACCAGCGCCGTCGCCTCGCGCGGCGTGATGGCGAAGTCTATGAGAAATTTTAAACTGAGCGCGAGCAGTGTGATAAACGCGCCCTCAATCAAGAGCGTCAACACCAGCAGCACGCCGCGCCACGCATACGGCCTCACGTAAGACAGCAAAATCCGCAGCAGCTTTGCCGGACTAATCTTCTCCATGAAATCCCTTCGGATTCACCGCAGAGGAATCTCTCAATCTCAAATCTCGGATTTGAAATCTTCTGTGGTAAATCTCTCTTGTGCTACATTCATGAAACAACGGACAAGCAGTTTCACTATGTCGGGAAAGCTCTGGCGGCAATTATGACTAATCCGATAGCATCAACACAAACACCAACTCGGCTCGCGGCGTGGAACTCGCTTCAAGAGCATTATCAAAAAATTCGGGAGACGCACCTGCGCAAGCTCTTCGCGGACGACGCCGCGCGCGCCGAGCGGCTCGCGTTGGAAGCCGTCGGACTCTACTTCGATTACTCGAAGCATCGCGTGACTGTTGAAACCATCAGGCTGCTTTTGCAACTCGCGGCAGAGTGCAAACTCAAAGAGCGCATCGAAGCCATGTTTCGCGGCGAGAAGATTAACGTCACAGAGAATCGCGCAGTCCTGCACACAGCCCTGCGCGCGTCCCGCCGTCAACAAATTTTTGTCGACGGGATAGATGTCGTGCCGCAGGTGCACAAAGTCTTAGACAGGATGTCTGCCTTCTCCGAACAGGTGCGCGACGGCTCGTGGCTCGGGCACACGGGCAGGCGCATACGCCACGTCATCAACATCGGCATCGGCGGCTCAGACCTCGGCCCGGTGATGGCTTATGAAGCCCTGCGCCATTACAGCGAGCGCGACATGACTTTCCGCTTTGTCTCGAACGTGGACGGCACGGACTTCGCGGAAGCGACGCGCGACCTCAAAGCGGAAGAGACTTTGTTCATTATCGCCTCCAAAACTTTTACGACGCAGGAGACGATGACCAACGCGCACGCCGCGCGCGCGTGGACGCTCTCGGCTCTCGATGAAGAGCAAGCTGTCGCAAAGCATTTCGTCGCCGTCTCGACCAACGCCGCGGAGGTCGAAAAATTCGGCATTGATACCGCGAACATGTTCGAGTTCTGGGACTGGGTCGGCGGGCGTTATTCGATGTGCTCTGCCATCGGGCTTTCGACGATGATTGCTATTGGGCCACAAAATTTTCGCGCCATGCTCGGCGGTTTTAGAGAGATGGACGAGCACTTTCAGAACGCGCCGTTTGAGAAAAATCTGCCAGTCCTGATGGCCCTGCTCACAGTCTGGTACAACAACTTCTTCGGCGCGGAATCCGTCGCCGTGCTGCCTTACGACCAATATCTCAAACGCTTTCCGGCTTACTTGCAGCAACTCATCATGGAGTCGAACGGCAAGCGCGTGACGCTCGCGGGCGAAGTGGTTGACTGCCAGACGAGTCCCGTCTACTGGGGCGAGCCTGGGACGAATGGACAGCATTCCTTCTATCAACTGCTGCATCAGGGGACAAAACTCGTCCCCTGCGATTTCATAGGCTTCTGTCAATCGCTCAACCCTCTGGGCCGCCACCAGGATTTGCTGATGGCGAATCTCTTCGCGCAGAGCGAGGCGTTAGCCTTCGGCAAGACCGCCGCGGAAGTTGAAGCAGAAGGGCCGCCCGAATGGCTCGTCCCGCATCGCACTTTCGAGGGCAACCGCCCGTCAACGACTATCCTCGCGCAGAGCCTGACGCCGCAGACGCTTGGCCGCCTCGTCGCGCTCTACGAGCACAGCGTCTTTACGCAGGGCGTCATCTGGCACATAGATTCCTTCGACCAGTGGGGAGTCGAGTTAGGAAAAGCTCTGGCCCAGAAAATCGTGCCGGAGCTTGAACTCGAATCGGAGCCGCATCTCGCGCACGACGGCTCGACCAACGCGCTCGTGCGTCGCTATCGCAGTCTCAAAAAAGTTGATACGCAAAATGGAGAAAAGCAATGAGTGAAGTCAAACTTAACGATAACTCTTCGAGCGCGGAAGCCTGGCCCGCGCTGCCGCTCGAAGAATGGAAAGAGACTTACGCGACCCTGCACATGTGGTCGCAGATTGTCGGCAAGATTCGTCTCGCGCAGACTCCTGCGGTCAATCACTGGTGGCATGTGCCGCTCTACCTGACCGCGCGCGGGTTGACGACTTCGCCCATGCAATATGGACAGGGATTCTTTGAGATAGATTTTGACTTCATAGACCATCGCCTGCTTATCAAGACGAGCGATGGAGCTTTAAAGACCATAGAGCTTGTCCCGCGCTCCGTCGCGGCCTTTTACAATGAAGTCATGTCGGCCCTGAAATCTCTCGGCATGGAGATAAGCATCTGGACTATGCCGGTTGAAATTCCAGACCCGATTGATTTCACAAAAGACGAACAGCATGCCTCTTATGACGCGGAGTACGCCGCGCGTTTCTGGCGCGTGCTCACGCAGGCCGACAAAGTCTTCAAAGATTTTCGCGGGCGTTTTTTGGGTAAGTGCAGTCCAGTGCATTTCTTCTGGGGGAGCTTTGATTTAGCCGTCACGCGATTTTCCGGCAGACCCGCGCCGGAGCGTGAGGGCGCAGACCCGATTACGCGCGAAGCCTACTCGCACGAAGTCATCAGTCACGGCCTCTGGCCCGGCGGCGGCTCTGTTAATGGCGCGGCCTTCTATTCTTACACGGCCCCCGAGCCAGCCGGATTGAAAGAGCAAAAGATTCTTCCCGCGGAGGCTTTCTATAGTCAGGAGATGTCAGAGTTTCTGCTTATGTATGACGAGGTGCGAAAGGCTGTCGAGCCGGAAACTGCGCTGATGGAATTTCTGCAAAGCACTTACGAGGCGGGCGCGAATCTCGCTAAGTGGGAGCGTGAAGCTTTAGAGAGAAAATAAGTCTCCCGCAAAGGCGCGAAGAAGGCGCGAAGGAAAACAAAGAGGAGTTTCTTACGCCATGCAAGGCGAATCAGTTTGATTGTTGAGTTGAATGATTGCTTCCGACTTGCTTTAGGGGAGCGGAAGAGAAACACTGCTTCCAGCGGAATCTGGAAGCAGTGCTTTTAAGTCTCTTTGTCATGGTGGTCGAATCCAGCCGGGCCTTCTAAATCAGCCTTTGAGCTTCGACAAATAGTTCTGCCGGAACTTTGCGACTTTGGGCGCGACCACGACCTGACAGTATGGCTGGTAAGGGTTTCTCTCGAAATATTCCTGATGATAATCTTCCGCCTTGTAGTATTCCTCAAGAGGCTCAAGCTGCGTGACAATCTTCGCGTCCCAGACCTGCGCCGCCTCAAGCTCTGCAATCGTCTCTTCTGCCAGACGCTTCTGTTCCGGCGAATGATAAAAGATTGCCGAGCGATATTGCGTGCCGATGTCCGCTCCCTGACGATTCAAGGTCGTAGGGTCGTGGATGGTAAAAAAGACTTCGAGCAATTCTTTGTAAGAAACTATCTGCGGATTGAAAGTCAACTGCACGACTTCGGCATGCCCCGTCGTCCCGGTGCAGACCTGCTCGTATGTCGGCTCCTGAACATCGCCGCCCGTATAGCCTGACTCGACATGCAAGACTCCGCGCAGGTCACTATAGACCGCTTCGAGACACCAGAAGCACCCGCCCGCGAGCGTCGCCATCTCTTGATTCTGATTTTCACTCATAGAACAGCAATCTTATCCCCTCGCAACTTCTCATGTCTATTCAACTGGCTGTAAACTATCAGCCATGCAGCGACCATTTCATTCCATCTACTCGCACAAGTTTATACGCGCGACCGTGTGCATCCCTTTCGTCCGCGTGGCCGACCCTGAATTCAATGTCGAGCGCACGATTGGCCTTGCACGCCGCGCCTCCGAGATGAATGCCGCCGTCACGCTTTTCCCGGAGCTAGGCATCTCCGCTTACTCCAACGACGACCTGTTCCATCAGGATGTCTTGCTTGACGCGACCGAAAACGCAATCGCGCGTCTCGTCGCAGAGAGCCGCAAGCTCTCGCCCGTCCTGATTGTCGGCGCGCCGCTGCGCTTTGAGGGCAAGCTTTTTAATTGCGGCGTCGTCATCTACAAGGGAAATGTTTTGGGCATCACTCCCAAGACGTACCTGCCGAACTACAGAGAGTTTTACGAGAAGCGGCAGTTCACTTCGGGGCGCAACGCAGTGAGCCGCGAAGTCATGTTTCTGGGCCAGAAAACCCCGTTCGGCAGCGACCTCATTTTCGACGCCGTCAATGTCGAAGACTTCTCCCTGCACGTCGAAATCTGCGAGGACGTGTGGACGCCGATTCCGCCGAGCACTTACGCCGCGCTCGCGGGCGCAACTGTGCTCTCGAATCTGTCGGCCAGCAACATCACCGTCGGCAAGGCCGAATACCGCCGCGACCTCTGCGCCTCGCAATCCGGCAAATGCATCGCGGCCTATCTCTACTCAGCCGCAGGGCCGGGCGAGTCAACAACGGATTTGGCCTGGGACGGCCACGCCCTGATTTACGAGAACAACGAACTGCTCGCAGAGGCCGAGCGTTTTCCCGCAGACGAGCAGGTTATCGCCGCCGACATAGACCTTGAACGCTTGGCGCAGGACAGGATGCGTCTCACGAGCTTTAATGATTCCGTCGGAGAGCATCAGGAGAAAGTGCGCGCGATTCGTCGCGTGGAGTTTGAATACGAAGTGCCGGATGCGGAAATCCGCCTCATGCGGAATGTGGAGCGTTTTCCGTATGTGCCGAACGACCCGCGCGTGCGCGACGAGCGTTGTTACGAGGCATACAATATACAGGTTCACGGATTGATGAAGCGGCTCCTGAGCACTGGCATCGAGCGCATCGTCATCGGAGTCTCCGGCGGGCTTGATTCGACGCACGCCCTGATTGTCGCGGCCAAGACGATGGATAGGTTGGGCCTCCCGCGCGAAAATATTTTGGGCTACACGATGCCCGGCTTTGCGACCAGCGATGTCACCTTGAAGAACGCGCACGGGCTGATGCGCGCACTGAAAATCACCGGCAGCGAGATAGACATCAAGCCCTCTTGTATGCAGATGCTCAAAGACCTGGGCCACCCGTTCGCCTCGGGCGAGCCCGTCTATGACATCACTTTTGAGAACGTGCAGGCGGGCGAGCGCACTTCGCATCTCTTTCGTCTCGCAAACTTTCACAACGGCCTCGTGCTCGGCACGGGCGACTTGAGCGAGCTTGCGCTCGGCTGGGCCACTTACGGCGTCGGCGACCACATGTCGCACTACAATGTGAATGCATCCGTGCCGAAGACGCTCATCCAACATCTGATTCGCTGGGTCATTGACACTTCGCAGTTTGAATCCGAGGCGAGCGGCATCCTGCAATCCATACTCGATACGGAGATTTCGCCGGAGCTTGTCCCGGCGGGCGACGCGGAGCAGGCGAAGCCCACGCAGAGCACGCAGGAGAAGATTGGCCCATACGAGTTGCAGGATTTCAATCTCTACTACACCTCGCGCTTCGGCTTTCGTCCGTCGAAGATTGCCTTCCTCAGTCATCACGCGTGGAGCGATAAGACGCGTGGCGCGTGGCCCGATTCGTTGCCGGTTGAGAAGCACAACGAGTATGACTTGGCGACGATAAAGAAGTGGCTCGATGTCTTTCTCTTCCGCTTCTTCAAGATTAGCCAGTTCAAGCGTTCCTGTTTGCCGAATGGGCCAAAGGTCGGCTCCGGCGGCTCGCTCTCGCCGCGCGGCGACTGGCGCGCGCCGTCAGATTCGGAGGCCACAGTCTGGCTCGAAGAACTGCGAGGCAATGTGCCGGATGAATAAAGATTAACCATAGAGGACGCCTGTGAATCTCAAATCTGAAATCTCAGATTTGAGATTCACAGGCGTCCTCTGTCCGGAGAGTGCCAACAACAGACTTAGATTACACATCAAGACTAGAATTGATGAGAGACGAAAGCGCGTCAACAAATATTTGGTTACATTGTCTTCTGCATGTTGATTGTTCATAACATCTGCCTTCCTTTGGGCTGGAGGCAGTCTCGCAAGCAGTCTCATAAATAGCCGGTAGCTCTCTCAAGCAGCTTATTACTTTAAGAATATTTCCACCCGCCGCTACTTTTCTTTGGTGACACTTCGCTCTCGGATGTACTATCCACACATGCGCGAAGAGGCGATTGCCGAATATCACAAGCTGCTGCTCAGCGATGAGAAGTTGACGGCAGACCTCTTTGCCCGTCTCGAAGAGAGGATGAAGAGGAATCTTCTCTGTTACGGCGAGCGAGCGCTCGGCGTCTCGCTCCGCCCACACTTTCTCACGCGCGCGCAATACGACAGGCTCTCTCATGCTTCAGAAATGTTGGCGGGCGCGTTTGAAAAGATTGCCGGAGCGATGATTGAAACTCCTTCGCTGATGGACGAGGTCGGCCTGCTTGAGATGGAACGCCGCATGGCTCTCGTCAATCCGGGTTTCGCTCAATCAACCGTCACGACGCGGCTCGATGCCTTTGTCTTTGGCGACGAAGTCAAGTTTGTCGAATACAACGCCGAAAATCCTTCGAGCCTCACTGACCAGGCGGGCTTGAATGAAGTGCTCTTTGAGATTCATGCCTTACAAGTCTTCGCTCAAAAATATCGTCTCAGGCAGTTTGACCCCGCGGCAGGATTGCTCACGGCTTTACTGGAGACTTACAGCGAATGGGGCGGCAAGGGCTGGCCGCAGGTTGCCATTCTCGATTGGAATGATTTGCCGACGGCGAACGAGTTCACTTTGATGCGAAACTATTTCGTCGCGCACGGCATCCCCGCAATCATCTGCACGCCGGATGAACTGGAATACGCTCATGGTCATCTGCGCTGCGGCGACTTTCGCATAGACCTCGTTTACAAACGCATCATCATTCACGAATTCCTCGCGCGTTACGATGAGCGGCATCCGCTGCTCCGCGCATACATCAATGGCGATGTCTGTCTGCTCAACCCCTTCCGTTGCAAGATGCTTCACAAGAAAGCCTGCTTCGAGCTTTTGACGGACGAAGCGCGCGCGGGCTGGTTCACCTCTGCCGAAAGAGAAGTGATACGCTGCTGCGTTCCCTGGACGAGACGCGTCAGAGACGCGCGCACGACTTATCAAGGCCGCGCCGTGGATTTGCTTGAGCACCTGCGCCAGCATCGCGCCGGATTTATCATCAAGCCGAATGATGATTACGGCGGGCATGACGTTTTTCTGGGCCACAGGTTGACTGCCGCCGAGTGGGATGCAGCCATCTCAACGGCTCTCGACGGAGATTTCGTCGTGCAGGAGATTGTCGAGCTTCACACCGAAGAGTTTCCAATCTTCACCGAAGACCGTTGGAGCATCCAGCCGATGTATGTGGACACCAATCCCTTTCTCTTTCGCGGGCGGGCCGAGGGCGCGCTCGTGCGGCTCTCGGATTCTCCGGTCGTCAATGTCACATCGGGCGGCGGCGAGACAGGTTTTTTTGTGTTGGAAGGCAGAGTCAATCATTAAAGGCAAAAGTGATAAACTGAAAATCAAAAACAGCTAAGCACATGGAGGAATGATGAGTTCAGATACTTTGACGATTACGGACAATCGCACCGGAAAGCAATACGAGATTCCGATTGAGGATGACACGATTCGCGCGATGGACTTGCGGCAAATCAAAGTCGCGGACGACGATTTCGGTTTGATGACATACGACCCGGCGTTTATGAACACGGCGTCGTGCAAGAGCCGGATTACTTTTATCGACGGGGACAAAGGCATCCTGCGTTATCGCGGCTATCCGATTGAGCAACTCGCGGAGCAGAGCACTTATCTCGAAGTCGCTTATCTGATTTTAAACGGCGAGTTGCCGGACGAAGCTCAGCTTAAAGATTGGACAAGAAATATCACTTATCACACCTTCATCAACGAGAACATCAAGAAGGTCTTGGACGGCTTTCATTACAACGCGCATCCGATGGGGATGTTCGAGAGCATGGTCAGCGCGCTCTCGACCTTTTACCCCGACGCGAAAGATATTTTCGAGACGGGATGTCGGCGTAAACAGATTTACCGCCTGATTGCCAAAGTCCCGACGATTGCGGCCTTCGCCTATCGCCACAGGGTCGGGATGCAGTACGCGTATCCCGATAACGATTTGAGCTACGAAGGCAATTTTCTCAACATGATGTTCAAGACGACCGAGCTCAAGTTCGAGCCTCACCCGGTACTGACGCGCGCGCTCAGCGTCCTCTTCATCCTCCACGCAGACCACGAGCAAAACTGTTCGACCAACGCCATGCGCTCCATCGGCAGCGCGCACACAGACCCTTTCTCCTCCATCGCCGGAGCCGCCGCCGCGCTCTACGGCCCACTGCACGGCGGCGCTAATGAAGCTGTGCTGCGGATGCTCAAAGAGATTGGCTCTGTCGAGAGAGTCCCAGAATATGTGCAGCGCGCGAAGAGCGGAGAGTTTCGCCTGATGGGATTCGGCCATCGCGTCTATAAGAATTACGACCCGCGCGCGCGGATTATCAAACAGGTGGCGGACGAAGTCTTTGAAGTGACGGGCAAAGACCCACTGCTCGACATCGCGCTTGAGCTTGAGCGCATCGCGCTCGAAGACGAATATTTCGTCAAGCGCAAGCTCTATCCGAATGTGGATTTCTATTCAGGCATTATCTATCGCGCGATGAAATTTCCGGTAGACATGTTCCCCGTCCTCTTTGCGATTCCGCGCACCTCCGGCTGGATAGCGCAATGGGAAGAGATGCTCTTAGACTCCGAACAAAAAATCGCCCGCCCGCGCCAGATTTATCTCGGAGCGGACGAGCGCGATTACGTGCCTCTGGCCCAGAGAAAGCAGCAAGAAGGTTAAGCGCCACTTCGTCGCTCCAAGCGAAAGCGCGGAGGCCAAGAGTTTGTGACTCCCGGCCTCCGCGCTTTTGGTTTGAGCTATTTTCGGCTTACAGCCTAAACGCCCTTGCCTTCTTTAGCGTCCTTCGCCTTGCAACACGAGCTATCAGCGCAGCCGCCCGTCTTGCCCTCCTTCTTGCCCATGTCGCAGGAAGCTTCTCCCGCAGCATGCTTGTCACCGTGATGCGCTTGGCAGCCATCGCCTTCGGCCATCTTGGCGGCGCAGGATTCCGCGTCGGCTTTGCAGCAGTCCGCGCGGCTTCCGTCGGCTTTGGCTTTGCAACACTCCGCGCCGTCCGTGCAGCACGCAGCCGCACAACAACTCATCTTTGCGTGCGACCCGTCCTGCACATAGCCAGCCGCGTAAATCGCGCCGGCCATGCTGAGCATCATGGCGCAGGCTAAAATTTTAATCCGTCTCATATTTTGCATCTCCTGTTTGAGAAAGGTTTGAGATGTGACCGACGAGCGATTCGTCAGCCTTAGATTCATCAACCTCTCTTTAAATCAGAAAGACACAGCACAGTAGATATGTCTGCGCGCGCGGCGGTCGCCAGACGCGAGCGGCGCGAGGGACAAAAGATATTTGCTTGTCGGCTGTAAAAATCGCGCTCGTTCCTGGTAAGGCTGCTTCGTGCTCTGCCGCCATGCGCGGCTTGCGCGCAGGGTCTGAAGAGAGACGCGCGAGCGGGCAGCAATCCATCGTCTGATGCGTGCGCGGCAGTGGAACGAAAAGTTTTGTTGGCGAAAAATCTTTTGGCGCGGCTTCATCCTTCAGCAGATGACAACAGGCATGCTCGCCCTCGGCGGAGGCCGTGACCGTCTGCACGGCAGCACACTCAAGTTGTTCAGCAGGCTTCGGCGCAGAAGCCAGAGCCGTCGAACTCATCAGCGCGCAACCGCTCAGACAGCCGAGGCCGCCGAGCCAGAGCGCGAGCAGAAGCGCGAGCAGGCGCTGCATAATGCGTGCGGGTTTTCGTGCGTATAAAGACATTCGCTTTGTGAAGCCAAACGGCCCTCACATTCTTTTATCATTTCCTGCA
>Ga0268253_10000098_pt1 | contig 22960 bp, 22 predicted proteins | sample AgamicMgMarz_FD_200250 | JGI IMG/M metagenome (GOLD analysis project Ga0268253, IMG submission 200250) | Agave microbial communities from Guanajuato, Mexico - Mg.Ma.rz (v2) (version 3) | ecosystem: Host-associated > Plants > Phyllosphere > Phylloplane/Leaf | place: Guanajuato, Mexico... | reverse complement strand
CGACACGCCCACGGGCGAGGAGCCGACTCCGGGGGAGCCCTCCGCCGAGGAGCCGACTCCGGGGGAGCCCTCCGCCGAGGAGCTAATCGGGGAGCAGCCCTCGGTCGAGGAGGTGCTCGAGGCGCAGCCGGCTGCCGAAGAGGTCGTCGAGGAGCAGCCGTCCGTCGACGAGGTGCTCGAGGACGAGCCCGCTCCGGATGCGGAGCCCGTGCCGGAGACGACCGCGGAAGCGAAGCTGGAGGAAGAGGAGTCGTAGATCCACTGCGCCGCTGCGTCGGCTGCCGCCGCTCGCTCCCGAAGGGCGAGCTGCTGCGGCTGGTGCACGGCGATGGCGAGGTCCGGGTGGATCCCGCCGCGGTGGCAGAGGGGAGGGGCGCCTACGTATGCGACCGTCCCGAGTGCGTCGATAGCCTCGCTGCGGGCAGAGCGCTCGCGCGTGCCTTTCGGGCGCCGGTAACAGTGCAACAGGAGACCATAGACTTAGTTCGCCAATGGCAAAGAAGCGCGTCCACGAGATAGCTAAAGAGCGGGGCATCACCAGCAAGGAGGCGCTGGAGGTCCTGCGCAGCGCTGGCCTCGACGTGAAGGTGGCCGCCTCGAGCGTGGAGGAGGACGAAGCCGCGCGGGCGTTCGGCAACGGCGCCGCGGCCGCGGCCCCGAAGGCCAGCGAAGCGAAGGCCGAGGATGGCGCCGGCGCGAAGGGCGCGAAGGGGAAGGCGAAGTCGAAGGGCGCCGACGCGACCGCGGACGTGAAGGCCGAGCCGAAGCCGGACGTGAAGGCCGAGGCGAAGGCCGAGGCCGACCCTGCGAGCGCCAAGCCGGACGATGGGCAGGCGGGTGGCGCCACGCGGCGGCCGCCTCAGCCCCGTCCCGACATCCGCCCGCCCGATGACGCGCCCGTTCGGCGTGCCGGCCCCGAGGGTCGTGGCCCGCGCATCCTTCAGGACGCTCCGCCCCCGCAGGAGCGCCAGCCGACCGAGGACCGTGGACCCCGCTCCGGCGGCGGCGCCGGTCCCAGGGGGTCGCGTCCGGACGCCGGACCGCGTAGCGGCGGTGGCCCGCGCCCCGGTGGCGGTCAGGGCGGCGGTCCGCAAGGCGGCCGCGGCGGCGCACGGCCCGGCCGTGGCGGTCGCGGCGAGGCCGGTGCGGGCGGCGACGGTGGCGGCGGTGGCCGGCGCCGGCGCGTGGTGATCGACTCCCAGGCCGCCCGGCGCGACCGCACTCCGCCGCCCCAGCAATCTCAGCCCCCGCGGCGCGGCCGTGGCCGCAGGCGCCGGCCCCAATGGGTCGAGCCCGATCTCGAGGCGGAGGCGCAGGCGCGGCTGGAGGCCGAGCAGCAGGAGGACCCCGCGGTCCAGGTGCGCTCGGGCTCGACCGTCAAGGAGGTGGCCGAGTCGCTCCAGCTCGGCGCCCCCGAGGTGATCAAGAAGCTGATGGAGCTGGGCGAGATGGCCACGCTCACCCAGACCCTGCCCGACGAGGCGATCGAGGTCCTGGCCGACGCGTTCGGCAAGAAGGTCGACATGGTCGGTGCCACCGAGGACGCCGACGAGGAGCCGGCCTTCGAGGACTCCGACGAGGACCTGATCGAGCGCCCGCCGGTGATCACGATCATGGGGCACGTCGACCACGGCAAGACATCGCTGCTCGACGCGATCCGCGAGACAGAGGTGGCCGCCGGCGAGGCGGGCGGGATCACGCAGCACATCGGCGCGTACCAGGTCCACCACGACGACCACACGATCACCTTCCTCGACACGCCCGGCCACGAGGCCTTCACGGCGATGCGCGCCCGCGGCGCCAAGGTCACCGACATCGCGGTGATCGTCGTGGCTGCCGACGACGGCGTCATGCCGCAGACCGTCGAGGCGATCGACCACGCCAAGGCCGCCGGCGTGCCGGTGATGGTCGCAGTCAACAAGATCGACAAGGAGGGCTCCGACCCCAACCGCGTTCGCGGCGAGCTGGCCCAGCAGGGCCTCACGCCCGCCGACTGGGGCGGCGACACCGAGTTCGTGGACGTGTCCGCCAAGACGAGGCAGAACCTCGACGACCTGCTCGAGACGCTGGTCACCCTCGCGGAGATCCAGGAGCTCAAGGCCAACCCGGACACCGACGCCTCGGGGTTCGTGATCGAGTCGAAGCTCGACCCGGGCCGCGGCGCCGTCGTCACGCTGCTCGTGCACCGCGGGCGCCTGGCGGTCGGCGACGCGATCGTCGCCGGCGAGCACATGGGCCGCGTGCGGGCGATGAACGACTATCGCGGCCAGCGGGTGGACCAGGCGACGCCGGGCATGCCGGTCGAGATCCTCGGCTTCGACGGCGTCCCGGCGGCGGGCGAGAACTTCCGCGTCGTCGCCAACGAGCGCGAGGCGCGCCGCGTGGCCAACGAGCGCGGCATCAGGATGAAGCAGGCGGCGCTGGCGCGGCAGGCCACGCGCCGCGTCTCGCTCGAGGACGTGCTCGCGCGCGCCGAGCGTGGCGAGAAGGAGCTCAACCTGGTCGTCAAGGCCGACGTGGCCGGCTCGCTCGAGGCGCTCGCCGACGAGATCGCGCGCCTGCCGCACGAGCAGGTGACCGTGAACATCATCCGCGACGGGGTCGGCGGCATCTCCGAGTCCGACGTGATGCTCGCCGCGGCCTCCGACGCGGTCGTGATCGGCTTCAACGTGCGCCCCGTCGGCAACGCGGCCCAGGTCGCCGAGCAGGAGGGCGTGGAGATCCGTACCTACTCGGTGATCTACAACATCGTCGAGGAGCTGCGCGCGGCGATGGAGGGACTGCTCGAGGCCGTCGAGGTCGAGGAGCAGATCGCCACGGTCGAGGTGCGCGCGACGTTCAAGGCGTCACGCGTGGGCACGATCGCCGGCTCGTACGTGACCGACGGAACCGTGCGCCGTGGCGCCCAGTGCCGCCTGGTCCGCGACGGCACGGTCGTCTACGACGGGCGGATCGGCTCGCTGCGCCGCTTCAAGGACGACGTCCGGGAGGTGACGACGGGCATGGAGTGCGGCATCGTGCTCGAGAACTACCCCGACGTGAAGGAGGGGGACGTGATCGAGGTGTACGAGAAGAAGCAGGTGGAGCAGACGCTCTCCTAGTGGCGTTCGTCTGCATCCTCGAGATCGAGCTGCACTTCCCCGAGAACGGCAGCCTGAAGGGCAAGCGCCGGGAGCTGTCCTCGCTGAAGGCGCAGCTGCACCGGCGCTTCGGCGCCGCGGTCGCCGAAACCGCGCACCACGACCTCTGGCAGCGCGCCGGCCTCACGGCAGCACTCGTTGGTCGCGAGGCCGGTCTGCTCAAGGATCGGGCCGCAGACGTCGAGCGCTACGTGTGGGGGATGTTTCCGGAGGGAGCCACTGTGGAAAGGCAGCTCATATCTACCGAGGACCTGCATTAGAGTGGCTTTAGACCGCATGCGCAGGGTGAATGAGGCGGTCCGTGAGGTCCTGTCGGCACGTATCGCCGAGGGGCTGAATGACCCCCGCTTAGGCTTTGTGACCTTGACTTCCGTAGAGACCAGTCCCGACTTGCGGCACGCCCGCGTGTACGTGAGCGTGCTCGGCGACGAGTCCGCGCGGGCGGAATCGCTCGCCGCGCTGGGGTCGGCTCACGGCCTGTTGCAGAAGGCAATCGCGAGCGAACTCCGAATGAAGCGGACACCGACGCTCCAGTTCGTGTTCGATGAGTCGATCGACCGCGGCATGCGAATCTCGGAATTGCTTGACGATCAATGAGCATCGCCACCGGACATGAAGAGGTATTGGCCGAGCTGCGCAGCTCGGACAAGCTCCTGCTGACCACCCACGAGAACCCGGACGGGGACGCGCTCGGGTCGCTGCTCGCGATGCACTGGATCCTCGAGCAGCTCGGCAAGGACTCGCTGATGTTCATGTCGCCGGACGAGTTCCCACTGCCCTGGGAGTACCGCGGCTGGACGTTCGAGCGGCTGGCGGGGACACCGCCCGACGACGTGGCCGAGCGCACGATCGTCTTCCTCGACTGCGGCAACATCGACCGCATGCCGGTCGACTTCCTCCAGGCCGACGGGCTGCACATCCTCAACATCGACCACCACCACGACAACACGCGCTTCGGCACGGTCAACCTGGTGGTCCCGAACGCGTCCTGCACCGCCGAGATCGTCTGGCACCTCGCCAAGGAGCTCGGAGCCGAGATCACGCCGCGCATCGCCGACGCGCTCTACACGGGCCTGGTCACCGACACCGGCAAGTTCATGTACGAGAACGCCACGCCCGAGGCGCATCGCATGGCGGCGGAGCTGATCGAGGCCGGCGTGGCGCCGCACTCGGTCTACCGACGGCTGTACGAGGACCTGCCCTTCCGCCGGTTGCTGCTGCTGCAGCGGGCGCTGACCAGCATCGAGCGCCACGATGGCGGCGCGATCACGATCTCGCACCTGATCAAGGACGATTACGAGCAGACCGGCGCTCAGGAGACGGACTCCGAGGGCGTCGTCGACCACCTGCGCGCCGTGGAGGGCACAGCGGTTGCGGTGCTCGTGCGCGAGCTGCTCTCCGACGACCGCGACGGCATGCGCAAGGTGAGCCTGCGAGCCACCGACGGTCGCGTGGACGTGTCGCGCATCGCGCGCGAGTTCGGCGGCGGCGGGCACACACAGGCCGCCGGGTTCGCGACGGCTCTGCCGTACGGGGAGCTGGTCGAGAAGCTGCGCGCCCTTGTGCGCGAGCAGCTGTGAGTTGACCGCACCCTCGGTCCTGTGACCACACCCGCGGTCCTGCTCCGCGCGAAGCCGGCCGGGGTCACGTCGCACGACGTGGTTGCCGAGGTGCGCCGCTCGCTGCCGCGCGGGACGAAGGTGGGCCACGCCGGCACGCTCGACCCGTTCGCGACCGGTCTGCTGCTGGTGCTGATCGGCCGGGCCACGCGGGCCCAGCGCTACCTGATGGGGTTGCCGAAGACCTACCGGGCGGTCGCGCGGCCCGGCTGGACCTCCGATACCGGTGACCGGGACGGCGAGCTGACCGAAACCGGCCGCGTGCCCGACCGGCTGGAGATCCCGGTCGGCGAGCAGCTGCAGCGCCCGCCCGCCTACTCGGCGGTCAAGGTCGGCGGCGAGCGGGCCTACGCGCGTGCCCGGCGCGGCGAGGCGGTGGAGACCCGCGAGCGGCCCGTGACCGTCCATCGCGCCGAGCTGCTCTGGCACGAGGGCGAGCGCGCCGGGTTCGAGATCGAGTGCTCCGCCGGCACCTACGTGCGCACCCTGATCGCCGATCTCGGGGACGCCTATTGCGAGGAGCTCGAGCGCACCGCGATCGGCCCGTTCCGGCTCGCCGACGCGCACCCCGATCGGCTCGTGCCGATGGGCGAGGCGCTCGCGTTCCTGCCCGCCCGCACTCTCTCCGAGGACGAAGCCGCGGCGGTGCGTCATGGCAGGCGCATCGGGGGGGAAGCCGACAGGGCCACCAGGCTGATGGCGGGCGACGAGCTGATCGCGATCGCGGAGCCACGAGCGGACGACCTCCAGCCCGTCGTAGTGTTCGAGCCCGCATGAAGGTCAGCCAGCTCTCTGAGGTCTCGCCCGGCCCGGCTCCGCGCAGCGTCGCGATCGGCACGTTCGACGGCGTGCATCTCGGCCACCGCGAGGTGATCCGCGGCGCCCACACCGTGCTCACCTTCGACCCGCACCCGCTCGCCGTAATCCACCCCGAGGCCACGCCCAAGCTGATCGCGCCCTTTCCGGTCAAGCGCGACCTGATCGCGGAGCTGGGGGTGGAGGAGCTGGTGATCATCCCGTTCGACCTCGGCTTCTCCGAGCAGGACCCGGAGAGCTTCGTCCACGACGTCCTGATCGACGGCCTGGGCGCGGGCAAGGTGTCGGTCGGCGAAAACTTCCGCTTCGGCCAGGGCGCGCGCGGGACCGCGGAGCTGCTGCGCTCGCACGGCGAGTTCGAAACGCGCGTGGTGCCGCTGGTAGAGGTGGCCGGGGAGACGGTTTCGTCGAGCCACATCCGGGGCCTCGTCGCCGCCGGCGATGTCAAGCAGGCGGCGGAGTTCCTCGGCGGGCCGTTCCTGATCGAAGGTGAGGTCGTGAGCGGGGACCAGCGTGGGCGCGAGCTGGGGATGCCGACCGCCAACCTGGTGCCCGACGACGCCTACGTGTGTCCCGGCCACGGCGTGTACGCCGCCTGGGCGAACGGATATCCCACGGCCGTCAACGTTGGCGTGCGCCCGATGTTCGAGACCGGGCGCGGCCTGCTGGTGGAAGCGCACCTGGTCGGGTTCGAGGGCGACCTGTATGGCCAGCAGCTGCGGATCGCGTTCCTGGAGCGCATGCGGGGCGAGAAGCGCTTCGACTCGGTCGACACGCTCGTGGAGCAGATGCACCGCGACCTGGTCGAGGCGAGCGAGATCGCCGACCGCTCCAGCGACCTGCTGCTACGGTTTCCGGCTCGATGACGCTGACCGCGGACAAGAAGCGCGAGATCGTGGCCGAGTACGGCCGCGGCGACGCTGACACGGGCTCTACGGAGGTCCAGGTCGCGCTGCTCACCGCCCGCATCAACGAGCTGACCGAGCACCTGCGCGAGCACCGCAAGGACCACCACTCGCGTCGCGGGCTGCTGATGCTCGTCGGCAAGCGGCGCCGGTTGCTCAAGTACCTGCAGGCCAGCGACATCGATCGCTACCGGGCGCTGATCCAGCAGCTCGGCCTGCGCCGGTGATCGAAGCCGGCGCGCCGGCTCCCGACTTCACGCTCGTCGACCAGCACGGCGGACACGTATCGCTCTCGGACTTCTGCGGGCGCACGGTGCTGCTCGCCTTCTACCCGGCCGACTTCAGCCCGGTCTGCACCGACCAGCTGAGCGTCTACCAGGACCGGCTCGGCGAGTTCGAGGAGCGCGCTGTGCAGGTGCTCGGCATCTCCGTCGACGGCGCCTTTTGCCACAAGGCCTTCGCCAACCAGCTCGGCTTGACCATCCCGCTGCTGGCCGATTTCCACCCGAAGGGCGAGGTGGCCAAGGCGTATGGGCTGTGGTCCGACGAGTTCGGTGAGTCGGGCCGCGGGCTGGTGCTGGTGGGCCCGGAGGGCGGGGTGGAGTGGGCTCATGAGGCGGGGCCGCTGGAGCTGCCGGCCCCGGAGCTGGTGTTCGCGGCGCTGGCGTAGCCCGGGCGTAAACGGCAGCAACCAAGGGTGGGCCGAGTTGCCGCGGCAGGGGGGGAGGACCACGTTCCGCTGCGGGCCCGCTGCTAGCCTTCGGCGGGTTCGCAACGGAACGTACTAAACGCATGCCGCCAACCGGAGGCGGCCGAAAGGAAGCACATATGACTGATGGAGTGAGCCGCGTCTCTTTGGAGATTGGCGGCACCTCGGTCGAGTTCGAGACGGGCAAGTACGCCAAGCAGGCGTCGGGCTCGGTGGTAGTGACCGCGGGGGACACGAAGGTGCTGTGCACCGCCACGGCGGGCAACCAGCGCGACGTCGACTTCCTCCCGCTGACCGTCGACGTGGAGGAGCGCATGTACGCCGCGGGCAAGATCCCCGGCAGCTTCTTCCGCCGCGAGGGCAGGGCCGGCGAGAAGGCCACCCTGACCGCGCGCATGATCGATCGGCCGCTGCGCCCGCTCTTCCCCAAGGGGTGGACGCGCGAGACGCAGCTGGTGTCGATCCCCATGTCGATCGACCACGAGCATCCCTACGACATCCTCGCGATGAACGGCGCCAGCGCCGCGCTGATGGTGTCCGACATCCCCTTCCCGGCGCCCGTGGGCGCCGTTCGCATCGGCCAGGACGCCGAGGGCAACTTCCTCGTCAACCCCGATGAGGAGTGGCTGCTCGAGTCCCCGCTCGACCTCGTGGTCGCGGGCACCGAGGAGGCCATCCTGATGGTCGAGGCGGGCGCCAACGAGATCACCGAGGCCGAGATCCTCGATGCGCTCGACATCGCCCACCAGGCGATCAAGCAGCTCTGCCAGGCCCAGCACGACCTGCGCGCCCAGGCCGGCAAGGACAAGGTCGAGAGCAACCCGCCGCAGATCGACGAGTCGATCATGAGCGAGCTGAAGGACGGCTTCGGCGCCAAGCTCGACGAGGCCACCCAGGTGCACGACAAGCTCGAGCGCCAGGACGCGACCAAGGCCGTGGAGCAGGAGGTGCTCGAGACGCTCGGCGGCGAAGCCGAGGCGGACCCGGAGCGCCGCGCCGCGGTCCAGCGCGCCTTCGACAAGCTCGAGAAGGACATCATCCGCAAGCGCATCGCCGTGGACAAGAAGCGTCCCGACGGCCGCGCCGCCGAGGAGATCCGCGACATCTGGATCGAGGTCGGAGTCGCCCCGCGCACGCACGGCTCGGCGATCTTCACCCGCGGCCAGACGCAGGCCTTCTCGGTCGCGGCACCCCCCGTGACGAGATGCGGCTGGACACGCTTGGCCTCCAGGAGACCAAGCACTACTTCCACCACTACAACTTCCCGCCGTTCTCGGTGGGCGAGGCCGGCTTCATGCGCGGCCCCAAGCGCCGCGACATCGGGCACGGCGCGCTCGCGGAGCGGGCGCTCGTGCCGGTCGTGCCGTCGGTGGACGACTTCCCGTACACGATCCGCGTCGTCTCGGACATCCTCGAGTCGAACGGGTCGTCCTCGATGGCCTCCGTCTGCGGCTCCTCGCTGTCGCTGATGGACGCCGGCGTGCCGCTCAAGGCGCCGGTGGCCGGAGTGGCGATGGGCCTGATCAAGGAGGGCGACGACTACATCGTCCTGACTGACATCGCGGGCGTGGAGGACCACCTCGGCGACATGGACTTCAAGGTCGCGGGCACGTCCGAGGGCATCACCGCCCTCCAGATGGACATCAAGATCACCGGCGTCACGTTCGACATCCTGCGCGACGCGCTCGAGCAGGCCCAGAACGCGCGCATGACGATCCTCGGCAAGATGACCGAGGCGATCTCGCAACCGCGTGAGGAGCTGTCGCAGTACGCGCCGCGCATCAGCGCCATCCAGATCGACACCGAGAAGATCGGTGCGGTGATCGGCAAGGGCGGCGAGACGATCCGCGCGCTGTCGGAGGAGTTCGACGCCCAGATCGACATCGACGACGACGGCACCGTCCGCATCTACGCCCAGACGGGCGAGCAGGGCGACGCGCTGGTCGACCGGATTCGCTCGATGACCAAGGAGGTCGAGCTCGGCGACGAGTTCACCGGCAAGGTCGTCAAGACGACCACGTTCGGCGCGTTCGTCGAGCTGGCCAAGGGCACCGACGGCCTGCTGCACATCTCGAACATCAAGCCCGGCGAGCGGGTCAACGCGGTGGAGGACGTCGTCAACCGCGGCGACGAGCTCCGCGTGAAGGTGGTCGAGGTGGACCGCGAGCGGGGCCGCATCGGCCTGCGCCTGGCCGAGGACCCGGAGATCTCGGGCAAGTCGCCCGAGGAGCTGGCGTCCATGGGCACGGGTGACAAGGGCCCGCGTGGCGACCGCGGCGACCGGGGCAACGGCCGTGGCGGCCGTCGCCCGCGTGAGCGCGACCGCCGGCCGCGCGAGCGCACCGAGTAGTGACTGAGTCCGCGCGGCTCACCACACTCGACTCGGGCGTCCGGGTCGTAACCGAGGCGATGCCCTCGGTGCGCTCGATCGCGCTCGGGTTCTGGATCCGAGCGGGATCTCGCGACGAGGGTGGCGAGCAGGCCGGCATCTCGCACTTCCTGGAGCACCTCCTCTTCAAGGGGACGGAGCGCTTCAGCTCGTTCGAGATCGACGAGCTGTTCGACGCGATGGGGGCGGAGGTCAACGCCGGCACCGGCAAGGAGACGACCTCCGTCTACTCGCGCTTCCTCGACATGCACCTGGAGCGGGCGTTCGACGTGCTCCAGGACATGGTGCTGCGGCCGGCCTACCCGGATATCGACTCCGAGCGCCAGGTGGTGATCGAGGAGATCGCCATGTACGAGGACGAGCCCTCGGACAAGGTGCACGACGTGCTCGCCGGCGCGATCTTCGGCGACCACCCGCTGGGGCGGCCGGTGATCGGCCGCGCCGAGGTGATCTCCTCGGTGCCTGTGCCGCAGATCGCCAAGTGGCACGACGGCCGCTACGTGCCCAACAACATGGTCGTGGCGGCGGCCGGCAACCTGGATCACGATCGGATCGTCGCGCTCGTGGACGCCGCGTTCGGCGATGCCGCGCCGGCCCCGGTGGCGGACCCGGCGGAGGCGCACGCCTCGCCCGCTGTGCGCTTCCACGCCAAAGAGACAGAGCAGTATCACCTGGCGCTGGGCGGTCTCGGGATCGCCCGTGGGGACGAGCAGCGCTTCGCGATGCGGATCCTGGACACGATCCTGGGCGGCTCCACCTCCTCGCGGCTGTTCCAGGAGGTGCGCGAGAAGCGCGGGTTGGCCTATTCGGTCTACTCGTACACCTCCCAGTACGCCGACACCGGCCAGGTGGCGGTCTACGTGGGCACGCGGCCGGACAACGTCCAGGAGGCGATGACGGTGATCGGCACCGAGCTGGACCGCCTCCAGTCCGACGGCGTGACCGCGGCCGAGCTCGACCGTGCGCGCGACAACGTCAAGGGGCGCACGGTGCTGTCGATGGAGTCGAGCGCGGCGCGGATGAACCGGCTCGGCAGCTCGGTGCTGATGGGCGTGCCGCTGCTGACCGTGGACGAGCTGCTCGCGCGGCTGGACGCCGTCACGCTCGAGGACGTGACGCAGCTGGCGCGCGACGTCTGGCTCCCGGAGCGCATGTCGGCGGCTGGCGTGGGCGGCGACGAGGCGACGTTCCGCTCGGCGCTCGAGGCGGTCAGCCCGGTGCTCGCCGAAGCGGCGTGATCAACGTCGCGGTGTCCGGCGCGGCGGGCCGGATGGGCGAGACCGTCTGCCGTGCGGTGGACGGCGCCGAGGACATGGCGCTGGTGGGCCGGGCCGACCCGCTGCTGGAAACCGGGCTAGCCGACGTGCTCGGCGACGCCGACGTGGTGGTGGACTTCTCCACGCCCGACTCGGCCCTGGCCAACGCGCGCGCCTGCCTGGAGGCGGGAGTGCACTGCGTGATGGGCACGAGCGGCGCCGACTTCTCCTCGCTCGAAGGCGTGGGGGAGGCCAACCTGTTCGTGGCGCCCAACTTCGCGATCGGCGCGGTGCTGATGATGAAGTTCGCCGTCGAGGCAGCGGCGCACATGCCGGAGTGCGAGATCGTGGAGCTGCACCACGACGGCAAGCTGGACTCGCCTTCCGGCACGGCCAAGCGGACGGCCGAGCTGATCGCCGAGGCGGGCGGAAACGTCCACGAGCCGATCCACTCCGTGCGCCTACCGGGCCTGGTGGCCCACCAGGAGGTGCTGTTCGGAGGAGCCGGGCAGACGCTGACGATCCGCCACGACTCGGTGGACCGGGAGTCGTTCATGCCCGGCGTGCTGCTGGCGGTGCGCAAGGTGGGCTCGCTGGAGCGCTCGCCGCTGGTGGGCCTCGAACATCTGCTTTGAAGAGGCGACCCGGCGCCCGCGGGCGGCGAATCGAATATTCGACACCCATACCGTGTTCAATCTTCGATTCGACCGGACGAGGGCGGTTCGGCCGCCCTTGGTTGCTGCCGTTTGTCCGGGCCTATAACCCGCCCAGCCGGTAGCGCACCCCGCCCAGGCTGATCTGATCCCCCGGCCGCACCTCGATCTCCTCGGTCACCCGCATGCCGTTGAGGCGCGTGCCGTTGCTCGAGCCGAGGTCGCGCAGCAGCCAGGTCTCGCCGACGCGGCGCAGCTGGGCGTGGCGGCGGGAGACGCTCGGCTGGGCCAGCAGGCAGTCACAGTCAGGCGACCGCCCGATGCTCATCGACTCGCTTGGCAGGGCCAGCACGGGCACGCGCGGCCCGCGCCACGCCGCCTGGAGATCAGCGACCAGCGCCGAGAGCCACGCGACCGCTCCGAGCGAGGTGCGTCGAACGCGCCCGGGAGTGCGGATGTCGGCCACGAGTGCGTCTAGCTCGGCCATGCTGCGCGCCCCGAGCACCCCCTCGAGCCGGCGGGCGAAGGTGTCCGTGGAGAGCCGGCCCTCTACCGAGCGGGCCTGAAGCAGCGCGATGAATTGCTCGCGGTCTGCATCGGACGCACGCCCCGGGATCGGGGTCGGCGCATCGGCGGTCGCCATCCGGCGATTCTACGCCGCTGTTTGCTTGCGCAGCGCGCGCGGCACGACGAAGCGGATGCCGCTGCGGTTCTCGTCGATCGAGCAGGTCTTGTTGTCGATCAGCCCGAGCCGCTTCGCGTGGGGGACCAGGGCCATCTGGTTGAGGTAGCTCTCGTGCCCGCGCTTGCGGGTGATCACCCAGAGGTAACCCGTGTCGCGCAGGCGGGCTCGGTAGCGCACGAGCGCCTCCTTGGCCTCTTCCTCGGACTCGACCAGGATGATCGCTCCGTCCAGCTCGCCCGACTTCACGAGGCCGCGTCCGACCGCCTGTTTGACGTCTCGGCGCAGGCCCGATCCCACGTCGCCCGTGACCTCGACCCGCTGTTCGGGCTTGATGCCGAGCTTCTGGACCGCGGTCCGGTGGCTGTAGTCGCGTTCTTCGGTGGCCATGGCGCCACAGCCAATTCTGACATTCGCAGGGGCCGTTCCGGGCGGTTTGCAGCGGTTATCCCGCGAATCCCCTTCGCGCGGTACGCTCCTGCCCGATCTACGCAGGAGGCGACGATGGGCTTCATGGACAAGGCAAAGAAGCTCGCCGAGCAGGCTCAGGAGAAGCTCGACGAGGCTCAACAGAATTTCAACAAGGGTGGTTCCACGCCCGGCCAGCAGGCCGAGAGCCGCTACGACGCGCACGGACGCCCGATCCAGGACGCCCCGCCCGCCGGCGCAGCGCCGCCCCCCTCGGGGGAGCCCGCGCCGCCCGCACCTCCGTCGGCGCCACCCGCGCCCGCGGCGCCACAAGCCGCCGCTGAGCCGCCGGCCGCCGCCCCGACCGAGCCGACCGCTCCGGAGCCGCCGCCAGCGCCGCCTCCGCCGCCTCCCGCGCCGGCCGTTTCGGAGCCGCCTCCGCCGCCTCCCACGCCGGCCGCTTCGGAGCCTCCGCCTGCGCCGCCCGCTCCCGCTCCCTCCGAGGGCGGCTCGCCGAACGCCACCCCCGACCCGTTCAAGCCCCTCCAGCAGTGATCGGCGGCATCCTCACCGCGATGGTGACCCCGTTCGGGAGCGGCGGGGAGCTCAACGAGGGCGCCACCGCGCGCCTGATCCATCACCTGCTCGACAACGGCTCGGACGGCGTGGTGCTCGCCGGCAGCACCGGCGAGGCCGCCATGATGACCGACGACGAGAGGGTGCGCCTCTGGGAGATCGGCGTCGCCGAGTCTGGCGACGCCACCGTGATCGCCGGGACCGGCACCTACGACACGCGCCACAGCATCGAGCTGACCGAGCGGGCCGCGGAGGTGGGCGTGGACGCCGTGCTGGTCGTCACGCCGTACTACGTGCGGCCCAACCGGCGCGGCATCAAGGCCCACTACGAGGCGATCGCGGCCGCCACGGATCTCCCGATCGTCGCGTACAACATCCCCAGCCGTACAGCCACCGACATGCCCAACGACCTGCTCGCGGAGCTGGGCCAGATCGAGAACGTCGTCGCCGTCAAGCAGGCCCGCTACGAGGACATGGCCGCGATCGACGGGCTCGACCTGCTCGCCGGCAACGACGACGTACTCGCCAAGACCATGGACCTCGGCGGAACCGGTGGCATCCTGGTGGCTTCGCAGCTGGTGGGGACCGAGATGCGCCGCGTCATCGACGAGCCGGAGCGGCGCCACGAGATCGAGGACGGCCTGCGCGACCTCTACAAGGCGCTGTCGGTCACGACCAACCCGATCCCCGTCAAGGCCGCGCTCAACATGATCGGCCAGGAGGTCGGCGGCCTGCGTCTGCCGCTCGTCGAGGCAACCGAGGAGGAGAAGGCCGTCGTCCGCGCGGCGCTCGAGCGCCACCAGCTGCTCGCCGGGGTGTGAGCGGGACCCTGCGGGTCCTGCCGCTCGGCGGGCTCGGCGAGATCGGCAAGAACATGACGGTCGTCGAGTACGACGACCGCATCGTCGTGGTCGACACGGGGCTGATGTTCCCGACACCGGACCAGCTCGGCATCGACCTCGTGCTGCCCGACTTCGCCTACCTGCGCGAGCGCGCCGAGGACATCGAGGCGATCGTGCTCACCCACGGCCACGAGGACCACGTGGGCGCGCTGCCGTTCGTGCTGCGCGAGCTGGGCCGGACTCCGCCGATCTACGGCGGGCCGCTGACGGCCGCCATGGTGCGCTCGAAGCTCGACGAGCACCGGCTGCGCGACGTGACGGTGGAGGACGTCCTCGCCACCCAGACCTTCGAGGCCGGTCCGTTCTCCGTGGAGATGGTGAAGATGGCGCACTCGATCCCGGACGCGTTCGGCGTGGCGCTGACCTGCGAGCTCGGCACCACCCTGGTCACCGGCGACTACAAGTTCGACCAGACCCCGGTCGACGGCGTCCCGGCCGACGTGGCTCGCCTGGCTGAGCTGGGGCGCGACGGCCTGCTGCTGCTGTGCGGCGACTCGACCAACGCCGACCGGCCTGGCGTGTCGCTGTCGGAGTCGAGCGTGGGACCAAAGCTCGAGGAGGTGTTCGGGCGCTGCCAGGGCCGCATCGTGGTCACCTGCTTTGCCTCCAACATCCACCGCGTGCAGCAGGTGGTCGACGCCGCGGCGATCCTGGGGCGCAAGGTCTCGCTCGTTGGGCGCTCGATGCGCAAGAACGTGAACATCGGCCGCATGCTGGGCCACATCGACGTGCCCGAGGGCATGCTTGTCGGCCCCAAGGAGATCGAGGACTTCCCCGACCACAAGCTCGTCGTGATCTCCACCGGCAGCCAGGGCGAGCCTCTCTCCGCGCTGCGCCGCATGGCACATGGCGACCATCCGCAGGTCGACCTCCACGACGGCGACACCGTGATCTTCTCGGCAACCTCGATCCCCGGCAACGAGCGTGCGGTGAACGAGACGATCAACCGCATCTACAAGCTCGGCGCCGACGTGATCACCGCCGCCGATGTGCCCGTGCACGCCTCCGGCCACGGCTACCAGGAGGAGCTGAAGCTGATGCTCAACCTGACCAAGCCCGAGTACGTGCTGCCCGTGCACGGCGACCACCGCCGCCTGCGGCTGCACTCCGAGCTGGCCGAGGCGGTGGGGATCCCGCCCAAGTCGATCTTCCGGGGCGAGAACGGGCTGCCGCTCGAGATCGACTCGAAGGGGGCTCGCTTCGGGGGCCGCGAGCAGGCGGGCATGATCTTCGTCGACGGCGTGGACGTGGGCGACATCGAGGACGTGGCCCTGCGCGACCGGCGCATGCTGTCCGCGGACGGGATCTTCATCGTGGTCGCCACCGTCTCCGAGCAGGACGGCCGCTCGGTGGCCCCGCCCGAGATCATCTTCCGAGGCGTGCCGTTCGTGGACGAGACGGACGGCTTCGTGGAGGAGCTGCGGTCGGCTGTCGACGATTCGCTGGCCCGCTCGGCCAAGGAGGAGATCCGCGAGATCGACCTCCTGCAGGACCACCTGCACGACGACGTGGCGGCGTTCGTCTACGAGCGCCTGCGTCGCAGGCCGATGGTTCTGCCGGTGGTCGTCGAGGTCTAGCCTCAGCCTTCGATCGCCACGTGCCCGGTGAACACGCAGGATCCGGCTCCTGCACCGTCGGCGACAACGCCGAACTGACCCGTCAGCCCCTTGCCGCTCGGCGCCCACGCGAACACGTCGCGATTCGCGGCACTGCGCGGGGCCGCCGCCAGGTCGAGCAGCTCAGCCACCGTCACCGCGCCGTCGGCCGGGGCGATGGTGGGCACGTCGCTCCCCGCCGACCCTGCCTCGGTCGTCTGGACGAGCAGCCGTGCCGCCGTGCCGCCACCGCTGTCGACGCAGGCGGCGCTCAGTGAGAGTGGCCCGTGGGTGACCAGGGCGACCGGCGCGCCGCCCTCGGCGATCGTGACCGGCGTGATGGTCTTGAGCACCGTTACCGCGCCCGCGCTATCGGCGGCGGTGGCCCTCGGCACCGGCCCGAGGGTCGACTCGTTGATGTCCGCCCCGGTCAGCGTGTTGAACGCGATGTCGCGGCCCTGGAGCGACGAGTTGCGCACGTCGAAGCCGCGCACCTCGTTGTTGCGGATGTCGAAGGTGCGCAGGGTGTTGTTGCGCACGTCCCCGCTGGTGATCGTGTTGTTGCGGATCTCGCGGCTGTCGATGAAACCGGTCGCGACGCCGTATGACACGCCGCCCATCGACACGAACAGGGCGATACAGGAGATCACGAGGGCCGGCGACGGGCGCCGGCGCAGGATGTACTTCACGGGGGAGGCTCCTCCGAATCGGGTGCGCTTACGCCCGAAACACGGTAGCCCCGCTATCGGAGCGCACCGTCGCGGGCGACCCGATCGGCAGCGAGACCACGAAGCGCGCGCCGCCGCCCGGGGCGTCGAGCAACCCCACGCTGCCGCCGTGGGCGTCGGCGACCGCCTTCACGATCGCCAGCCCGAGGCCGCTGCCGCCGGCACGGGCGGTGTCGCCGCTGCCCCGCGCGAAGCGTTCGAACACACGCTCGCGCATTCCGGCCGGTACCCCCGGCCCGCGGTCGGCCACCTCTAGCACGGCGGAGTCGCCGTCGCGCCGCACCGACACCGTGACCGGCGTGCCCGCGGCCGTGTGGATCAGCGCGTTCTCGACGAGGTTGCCCGCCAGCCGGTGCAGGTCGTCCGCCACGCCGTCGATCGTCACGGGGCCGGGGAGGTCGAACGAGACCGGATGGTCGGACGACAGCGCGCCGGCCTCCTCGGCCGCCTCGCGCGCCACCGCGGCGAGGTCGACGGGGGCGTGCGGCGCCGCGCGGCCGGCGTCGGCGCGGGCCAGCAGCAGCAGGTCCCCGACCAGGCGCCGCATCCGCTTCGACGAGCGCAGGGCCGAGTCGGCCATCTCGCGCTGCTCGCCGGTCAGCTCGGCCTCGAGCAGCTCCAGGTTGGCGAGGATGCTCGTCAGCGGGGTGCGCAGCTCATGCGAGGCGTCCGCCACGAACGCGCGCTGACGATCGAGGGTGGCCTCGGTCTCCTGCCGCGCCGCCCCGAGCTCGCCGAGCATGTCCTCGAACGTGTGGGCGAGGTCGGACACCTCGTCGTTGGCGCGCGGCTTGGGCAGTGTGATGTCCGGATCGCGCGTGCGCGCCACCTCGCGGGCGGCGCGGGTCAGCCCGGCGATCGGGCGCATGGCGCGCTCGGCGACGTAGAGGCCGCCGAGGAAGGCCAGCAGCGTGCCGCCGAGCACTCCGAAGGCCAGGAACACGCGCACGCGGTTGACTGTGTGGTTGACGGTCGCCAGCGGCTTGGCGTATTGCACGTAGGCGACCACGGGTGCCACGGGCTCCTCTGCCAGCGGCTCGAATGGCTCCGGGATGCGCGTATTCGAAGTCGTCACCGCCCGCGACGCCACCCGCAGGCCCTGGAAGTCGGTGAAGCCCTCGATGCCCACGGCCGCCAGCGGATAGAGACCGTCCGGGTCTATGACCTCGCCGGTGCGACTCACGAGGCGAACCTCGGCGTCGCCCGTGGCGGCGCCGCGCAGGTCGTCCAGGTTGTAGCGCACGCGCCCGTCCTCCAGGCGCTGCGCATCGACGCTGTTCGACAGGTCGGCGACGCTCGCCCGCAGGTCGTCGTCGAAGCCGGCCCGGATGCGCGACTCCGCGACCGCGCCGATCACCACAGCGAAGACGCAGAGGATCCCGAACGTGAGCGCGGCCGTGACGACCGCGAGCTTGAAGCGGACCGGCAGGCGCGTCCTCATGCGTCCCTCAGCACGTATCCGGCCCCGCGCACCGTGTGCAGCACGCGCGCCTCGCCGCCCGCCTCGAGCTTGCGCCGCAAATTGGAGATGAACACGTCGACGGTGTTGGTCTCGGCGAAGGGGTGATAGCCCCAGACCTCGTCGAGCAGCGCCTGGCGCGACACGACGATGCGCTCGTTGCGCATCAGGTGCTCGAGCAGCTCGAACTCGCGCGCGGTCAGCTCCAAGTCGCGGTCGCCCCGCGACACCTGATGCGTGTCGGGGTTGAGCCGCAAATCGCCGACGACGAGGTAGGCGCTCCCGCGCGGCGGCCGACGGCGCAGCAGCGCGCGCAGCCGGGCCAGCAGCTCGTCGCGCTCGAACGGCTTGACGAGGTAGTCGTCGGCGCCGGAGTCGAGGCCCTCAACGCGGGCCTCGAGAGCGTCGCGGGCGGTGAGGATCAGGATCGGCACGTCGCCGTCGTCGCGCAGGCGCCGGCAGACCTCCACGCCGTCGAGCCGCGGGAGGCCGAGGTCGAGCACGACCGCGTCGGGCTCGAACACGCCCGCCTCGTCGATGGCCGCCTCGCCGTCGAGGGCCACGCGCACGTCATAGCCCTCCTTGTCGAGCGACCGGCGCAGAACGCCGGCGATGTCAGTGTCGTCCTCGACGACAAGCACTCGGGGGCGTCCCGACATGTCCCTCAGGATAGGGACCCCTGCACACCCCGCCGAGCCGGACGCTTGGGCTGGGGGAGGGTGCGGCTGTTCTCCGTCGAAATCAGCTTGGATGGCAAGCCGTCGCCGCAAGCGCCGCCGATCGCGGAGATCCTGGCCGCAGGTCCAACTGCCGCAGCTGGAGCAGCACCAGTGGGACGTGGTCGGGCTGGGCCTGGTCGCGCTCGCGGCCTTCTTCGCCTGCGTTTTCTACTTCGATTGGGCGGGGGGCGAGGTCGGCGAGGCGATGGCCGACGGCATCCTGTTCCTGCTCGGCGGCGCCGGCTACCTCGCGCCGGTCGCCCTGTTCGCCGCCGGCGCGGCGATCGTGATCCGCCCGATGCTCCCCGCGGTGCACCCGCTCAAGACCGGCGCGCTCTGCCTCGCCGCCGCGCTCACGCTCGGGCTGGCGGCCGGCTCACTCGGCCTGGGCCCCGGCGACGCCCCGCGCGACGGCTTCTTCGACGCCGCCTACCTGCGCGAGCACGGCGGGCTGGTCGGTGAGTCGCTGTTCTGGGCGTCGGCCAAGCTCTTCTCCGAGGCCGGCTCGCACATCCTGTTCGTGTTCCTCCTGCTCGCGGGGGTGCTGCTGGTCACCGGCGCATCGATCGCCGGGGTGCTTCAGGCCACGCGCGACGCCGCGACGACTACCAGCGAGCGCGTGCGGAGGACGACGCGCACCGTCGCCACGGCCCCGCTTCCGGGCGACCCGATCCCGCCGGCCGAGCCGGTCGAGCCGCCTGAGCCCGAGAACCAGGAGCCGGTGGTCCGGGCCACGCACGTGGAGGCCCCGGCGCTCGACGGCGAGGAGCGCTACCCGGACCTGTTCGAGCACGAGGAGCAGCCCGACGAGCAGCCCGAGGTCGAGGACGAGCCCTGGCCCGAGCCCGAGCCCGAGCCGGACGTGGAGGAGGTGCCCACGGCCGAGGAGCCCGAGCAGGAGCAGCTGACGCCCATGGGCAACCGCCGCTCCGCTGTCACCGAAGCCGACGACTACGACTACCGCCTGCCCAGGCCGTCCTTCTTGAAGCGCTCCAACGGCGCGCAGAAGGTCGATACGAAGGGCATCGAGCGCACCGGCACCCAGCTGACCGAGGCGCTCAGCCACTTCAACGTCGAGGCGCGCGTGATCGGCACGGTCACGGGCCCGCACGTGACCCGCTACGAGCTGCGCATGGCTCCCGGGATCAAGATGTCGAAGGTCTCCCAGCTCAAGGACGACCTCGCGTACGCGCTGGCGGCCGAGCAGGTCCGCATCCTCGCCCCGATTCCCGGCAAGCAGGCGGTCGGCGTGGAGGTGCCCAACCGGGTGCGCAAGATGGTGCACCTCGGCGACGTCTTCCAGGAAGCGCCCAAGGGCTGGTCGCCGCTGTCGGTGTGGCTGGGCAAGGACATCGCCGGCAAGGCGATCGGGACCGACCTCGCCAAGCAACCGCACATCCTGATCGCGGGCACCACCGGCTCGGGTAAGTCGGGCTGCGTCAACGCGATGCTGTCGTCGCTGCTGCTGCGCGCCGACCCCAACGAGGTGCGGCTCGTGCTGGTCGACCCCAAGCGCGTCGAGCTCAACCACTACGAGGGCATCCCGCACCTGCTCACGCCGGTCGTCACCTCGCCGCGGCTGGCGGCCAACGTGCTCTCGAACCTGATCAAGGAGATGGAGGAGCGCTACGGGGTGATGAGCAAGGCCAAGACGCGCAGCCTGGTCGAGCTCAACCGCGTGCGCGCGCAGCAGGGCGAGCGCCCGCTGCCCTACATCCTCTGCGTGATCGACGAGCTGGCCGACCTGATGATGGTGGCCCCCGCCGACGTGGAGGACTCGATCATCCGGCTGGCGCAGAAGTCGCGCGCCGTCGGCATCCACCTGGTGCTCGCCACCCAGCGGCCGAGCGCCGACGTGATCACGGGCATGATCAAGGCCAACGTGCCGGCCCGGATCGCCTTTGCGGTGTCCTCGCAGACCGACTCGCGCGTGATTCTCGACCAGAACGGCGCCGAGTCGCTGCTGGGTCAGGGCGACATGCTGTTCCGGCCCTCCGGCGAATCGCGCTCGGCGCGCATTCAGGGCGCGTTCATCGCCGAGGAGGAGATCGAGAAGCTGACCGACCACTGGCGCCGCCAGGGCGAGCCCGAGCTGCACGAGGAGCTGCTCGAGGCCGTGGAGAGCGAATCCGACGGGGACGGGCCCGACGGCGACTACGACCCCGATCAGGACGATCTGCTCGCCGACGCGATCGCGACCGTGATCCAGATGGGCACCGCCTCGACCTCGATGCTCCAGCGCCGCCTGCGGGTCGGTTACACGCGCGCCGGGCGCCTGATCGACATGATGGAGCGGCGCGGCGTGATCTCCGGTTACGAGGGCTCCAAGGCCCGTCAGGTGCTGATTACGGAGGCCGATCTGCCGCGCGTGCTGGAGCAGCTGGCTGAACCGGCTGTTGCGGCGCACTCCGACGAGTAGCCGCGCGCGACACAATACGGCCCGCCATGCCCAATATCGGGGACACCCTCCGTGAGGCGCGGATGCGCCAGCACCTCGACATCGCGGACGTGGAGTCGAGGACCAAGATCCGCGCCAAGTACCTGCGCGCGCTCGAGAACGAGGAGTTCGGGATGCTCCCCGGGCCGACCTTCGTCAAGACGTTCCTGCGCACCTACGCCGAGGCGCTGGGCCTCGATCCGCAGGTGCTGGTGGAGGAATACCGCGCGACCTACGAGTCGCGCGAGGAGGCCGAGCAGCTGCAGCCGCTCGGACCGACCGCCGTCGCGCGCGATCGTCGCCGTGGTCCAGGCCCGCCGCGCGGGCCGTGGGTGGCGATCGGCCTGGCCGTCGTGGTCGTCGTGGGCACGCTGCTCCTGATCGGCCTGGTCGGCGGCGGCGACGACGGCGGCGATGGCGGCGGCGGGGGCTCCGAGCAGGCGGGCACCGAGCGCACCACCGAAACGACCGAAACCACCAAGTCCGAGCCGGAGAAGCCCGCCCAGCCCCGTCGCGTGACGCTGCGCATCACCCCCAACAACCCGGTCTACGTATGCCTCGACACCGGTCCCGGTACCGACGTGACCTTCGAGGGCATCCTCGACGCCCCGCGCACATTCCGCGGGCGCAGGCTGCGGGTCAACCTCGGCAAGACGGACGTGCAGGTGACGAAGAACGGGAAGGCCGTGCAGATCGATCCGGGCCCCGAGCCGGTGGGGTTCGTCTTCACACCGGGCTCGATGAAGCCGTTGCCGCTCGGTCAGCGCCCCTGCGCCTGATGGCAGCCCGCGCCGGAATCGTCGTGACCGGCACCGAGGTGCTGACCGGCCGGGTGCGCGACCGCAACGGCCCCTGGCTGTCGGACCGCCTGCTCGAGCTGGGGGTGGAGCTGGCCCACATCACGATCTGCGGCGATCGGCCGGAGGACATGACCGCGCAGCTCGCCTTCATGCGCGAGCAGGGAGTCGATCTCGTGATCACCAGCGGCGGCCTCGGGCCGACAGCCGATGACCTGACGATCGAGATGGTGGCCGAGTTCACCGGACGCCCGCTGTTCTTGGACGAGGATCTGGAAGAGCGCATCGCGGAGATCCTGCGCCCGCTCATGAAGCGCTTCCAGAACCTCGACTTCGAGGCCGTGCGACTGGCCAACCGCAAGCAGGCGCTCGTGCCCGAAGGCGCCCACGTGATCCACCCGGCGGGCACAGCGCCGGGCCTGGTGCTGCCCGGCAAGCCGGCGATCGTGGTGCTGCCGGGCCCGCCTCGCGAGCTGCACGCGATGTGGCCCCAGGCGGTCGAGACCGAGGCCTTCCAGGAGGCGGTCGGCGACCGCACCACCTACGAGCAGCAGACGCTGCGTCTGTTCGGGATCCCGGAGTCGGAGATCGCCGAGACGCTGCGGGTGGCCGAGGCGTCGGTCGAGGGGTTCGACGCGCTCGAGATCACAACCTGCCTGCGCCGAGCCGAGGTCGAGGTGGTCACCCGCTGGGAGCCCGCGGCACAGCCCGCCTGGGAGGCGGTGCGCGATCTGATCGCCGAGCGCCACGAGCGCTCGTTGTTCTCCGTGGACGGCTCGAGTGTCGACGACCAGGTGGCCGACCTGCTCGCGGGCCGCTGGGCCGCGGTCGCCGAATCCTGCACGGGCGGGCTGATGGCGGCCCGCCTGACCGAGCGGCCGGGCTCGTCGGCGTACTTCGCCGGCGGGGTGGTGAGCTACTCGAATGAGGCGAAGACCGAGCTCCTGGAGGTGGATCCGGCGCTGATCGAGCGCCACGGAGCGGTGTCGCCGGAGGTGGCCGAGGCGATGGCCGATGGCGCGCTGGCGCGCTTCGAGGCCGACGCGGCGGTCGCTATCACCGGCGTCGCGGGGCCCGGGGGAGGGACCGAGGCCAAGCCGGTCGGCTACGTCTGCTGGGCGGTCAAGCTGGCCGACGGCTCCAAGCTGGTGCGCGACATGAGGATGCCGG
>Ga0268253_10000096_pt1 | contig 23108 bp, 27 predicted proteins | sample AgamicMgMarz_FD_200250 | JGI IMG/M metagenome (GOLD analysis project Ga0268253, IMG submission 200250) | Agave microbial communities from Guanajuato, Mexico - Mg.Ma.rz (v2) (version 3) | ecosystem: Host-associated > Plants > Phyllosphere > Phylloplane/Leaf | place: Guanajuato, Mexico... | reverse complement strand
TCCAGCAGGTCTCGATCACCGGCCGCGTGATTGGCAAGGGCGTGGTGGCCGACTTCTTCCCGCAGGTCGCCGAGAAGGGCTACCAGCTGGTCTACGGCGCGACCGCCAACCTGTTCACCGACCGGCACGGCAACTACATCGGCTTCGGCCCCGAGGAATCCGAGCTTGCGGCGATCGCCGACCTCAGCACGTTCGCCGTGCTCCCGTGGGACCCGCGCGTCGCGCGCGTGTACTGCGACTGCTACGACACCGAGACCGGTGAGGTGCTCGACGCCGACCCGCGCCAGAACCTCAAGCGCGTGGTGGCCGAGTTCGAGTAGGAGCTGGGCTACAGCTTCCTGATCGGCATCGAGCCCGAGATGATGTGGCTCAAGCGCGGCGAGGACGGTGCCGAGCCCCAGGGCGTCACCGAGCCGTACTGCTACCACATCCATCAGTTCGAGGAGCTCCGTCCGGTGCTGCTCGACGTGGTCGAGTACGGCCAGGCGCTGGGGCTCGACATGAGCTACGGCGACCACGAGGACGCGCCCGGGCAGCTCGAGCTGAACTTCCGCTTCGATCGGCCGGTCAAGACGGCCGACAACATCACGACCTATCGCCAGATCTGCGCGGCGGTGGGGCGCAAGCACGGCCTTTTGCCCACGTTCATGCCGAAGCCGTTCACTGGCGTTTCGGCGAACGGGCACCACCATCACTTCACGCTGATCGACGCGGACGGCAACAACGTCTTCCACGACCCGAGCGGCCCCGCCGAGCTGTCCGACACGGCGCGCTACTTCCTCGGCGGCCTGCTGGACCACTTCGGCGCGCTGATGTGCGTCGGCAACCCGACGGTCAACTCGTACTGCCGCATGTGGGACACGGGGTTCTGGGCGCCGGTGTACAAGAACTGGGGCTGGCAGAACCGCACCTGTACGGTGCGCGTGGCCTCGAATGGCCGCTTCGAGTACCGCGGGGTGGACTCATCGTGCAACCCCTACCTGAGCGTGGCCGCCCTGCTTGTGGCCGGCCTCGACGGGCTCCGCCGCGAAAGCGATCCCGGGCCGCCCCAGGAGGCCAACACCTACGATCTGCTCCAAGCTCACGGCGAGGACTCGATCGAGCGCGTGCCGGACAGCCTCGGCGCTGCGCTGATCGAGCTGGAGAAGGATCAGGTTTTGCGCGACGGCGCGCTGCCGGGCCGCCTTTGGAGGGTGTTCGAGCACTACAAGCGCGACGAGTGGGAGAGCTACCTCGCTGCCGTGACCGACTGGGAGCGCGACCAGTACCTGGAGGTGCTGCCCTAATGTGCGGCATCGCCGGGATCATCTATCGCGAGAGCGGCGGCGAGCACAAGGTCGGTCGCGACATGACCTCGATGCTGCAGGCCATGAAGCACCGCGGGCCTGACTCGACCGGATACGCGCTCTACCGCCCCGAGTCCGAGGGCTACGTGATGCACGTCAAGCTGTCCGAGGAGGACGGGCACCACGACTTCGACCTCGCCGAGCGGCTCAACCGCCAGCGCGCCGACATCGAGCGCCGCATGAAGTCGTCGGGGGCCTCGATCAGCTCGATCGACGCGACCACCTCTCAGCACGCGATGACGGTGTCGTTCGGCTTCGACGGCGACCTCAAGGAGCTGGCCGACTACGTCGAGGACGTGCGCGACACCGAGGTGCTCTCGCTCGGCCGCTCGCTCGAGATCATCAAGGACCTCGGCGACGCCAACACCGTTGCGGCGGACTACAAGCTCGACGCGTTCCTCGGCACGCACGCCATCGGTCACGCGCGCATGGCCACCGAGTCCGACGTCGACATCGCCAACGCCCACCCCTACTGGGCCTACCCGTTCCCCGACGTGGCGGTGGTCCACAACGGCCAGCTGACCAACTACCACCAGTGGCGCCGCCGCCTCGAGCGTGCCGGCCACCGCTTCCAGAGCGAGTGCGACTCGGAGATCATCGCCGTGTACCTCGCCGAGCGTATGGCGCAGGGCGACTCGCTCGAGGACTCGATGCGGCGCAGCCTCGGAGAGCTCGACGGCGTGTTCACCTACCTGTGCGTGACCGAAGACGCCCTCGGCGTGGCCAAGGACGAGCTGGGCGCCAAGCCGCTCGTGCTCTACGAGTCCGACGACATCGTGGCGCTCGCCTCCGAGGAGATCGCGATCCGCAAGGTCGTCGACCGCGAGATCGAGACATACGACCCCTACGAAGGCGCGGTGATGGTGTGGACGAGGTAGCGATCACGTTCGATCCCCGCGGGCTGGTCGAGCTCGACGGGGCGATCCCGAAGGTCTCGGAGATCGACGGTGAACGCGCCGTGATGGACGCGCGCAACCTGTCGACCCGCAAGATCAACGCCGAGCTGAAGTGGCTGCTCTACGAACAGGGCGTCACCGACGTGACCGTCGAGAACCCGAGCGCGCGGCACTCGCTGGGCGTCGGCATCCTGACCCGCTGCCGCGTCACGTTCGACGGCAGCCTCGGCTACTTCGGCTGCGGGCTGGGCGACGGAGCCGAGTACCAGGTCAACGGCCGCGTGGGCTGGTCGGTCGCCGAGAACATGATGTCGGGCTCGGTGGTCATCGAGTCAAACGCCGGCTCGCTCGCCGGCGCCGCGCTGCGCGGAGGCGATCTCGTCGTCAAGGGACAGGTCGGCGCCCGCACCGGCATCGACCAGAAGGGCGGCACGATCATCGTGCTCGGAGACGCCGGCTCGATGACGGGCTTCATGATGCAGCGCGGCCGGCAGATCATCTGTGGCGACGTCGGCCCCGGCCTCGGCGACTCGATGTACGACGGCACGCTCTACGTGGGCGGCAAGGTCGCGGCCCTCGGGATCGACTGCGTCGAGGGCGAGTGGACGGATGCCGACACCGAGCTGATCGAGCGCAAGTTCCGGATCTACGACCTGGGTCCGCCCCCGCAGTTCACCAAGTTCGTGTGTGGTAAGAAGCTCTACAACTACGACAGCCTCGAGCCGAGCGAGAGAAAGCTGGTGTTGTGATGGCCGACGAGAACGCACCCAGCCAGAAGACGGTCCTCGGCCGCAGCAAGATCTTCACGCCGGAGGTCATCGACGACATCCACATGAAGGCCGAGCTCGGCCGGTACCGGATGCGCGGCTTCTCGATGTTCAAGAAGATCCCGCACTGGGACGAGCTCATCTTCCTGCCCGGGACCCTGACGCGCTTCGTGATCGAGGGCTACCGCGAGAAGTGCGAAACGAAGACGGTGCTCGGCGGGCGCTTCGCCAAGAAGCCGATCGAGCTCGACATCCCGATCTACATCACCGGAATGAGCTTCGGCGCGCTCTCGATCGAGGCGAAGATGGCGCTCGCCAAGGGAGCCTCGATGGCCGGCACGGCGACCTGCTCGGGCGAGGGCGGGATGATCCCGCCGGAGCGCGACCTGTCGACCAAGTGGTACTACCAGATCATCCAGAGCCGGTACGGGTTCAACCCGCACCACCTGATGCTGGCCGACGCTGTCGAGTTCTTCATCGGCCAGGGCTGCAAGGTCGGGCTCGGCGGTCACCTGATGGGCCAGAAGGTCACCGAGCAGGTCGCCGAGATGCGCTCGCTGCCGGCCGGCATCGACCAGCGCTCGCCCGCCCGGCATCCCGACTGGCTTGGCCCCGACGATCTCTCCCTGAAGGTTCAGGAGACGCGTGAGGCGACCAACTACGAGATCCCGATTCAGCTCAAGCTCGGTGCCGCGCGTGTCTATGACGACGTGCGCATGGCCGCCAAGTGCGGGCCCGACGTGATCTACCTGGACGGCGCCGAGGGCGGCACCGGCGCGGGGCCCCATACGGCCTCCGAGGAGACCGGCATCCCGCTGATGGCGGCGATCCCCGAGGCGCGCCGCGCGCTCGAGGACGTGGGCCTCGCCGACGAGGTCGACCTCGTGGTCGCGGGCGGCATCCGCAACGGCGGCGACGTGGCCAAGTGCATCGCGCTCGGCGCCAAGGCGGTCGCGATCGGCCACTCCGCGCTGATGGCGCTCAACTGCAACAAGGAGATCCCAGGGGTCACCGACTACGAGGGCACGATCGGCGTGCCCGCCGGCCAGTGCTATCACTGCCATACGGGCCGCTGCCCCGTCGGGATCACCACTCAAGACACCGAGCTGCGCAAGCGGCTGCACGTCGAGGAGGCCGCCAACCGGGTCTACAACTTCCTGCACACCATGACGCTCGAGGTCCAGATGCTCGCGCGCGCGTGCGGGAAGACCAGCGTTCACTCGCTGGAGCCGGAGGACCTGGCCGCGCTGACCACCGAGGCCGCGGCGATGGCGAGGGTGCCGCTGGCCGGCACCGACTACGTACCGGGCGTGAGCGAGTCGAACGCACTGGAGGAGATCAAGACGATGCTCGACCGCTACCTGGAGAACCCAATCGACGCGCTGCCGGCGCCGGAGCGGGTGGAGCAATGAGCGTCGAGCCGCAGAAGATCCAATCGATCGACGCCGAGTTCCTCTCCGGCCAGCGGTTCCCCTACCAGGAGGACATGTCGCTGGTCGAGGGGATCGACCTCGACGCGGCCACGCCGGGGAAGGACATCAACTGGCTCGAGGACATCGAGCTGCTGATCGAGGAGGGCACGCCCGCCGTCTTCGACCGCTACTCGAACTCCTTCCTGAAGATCTACTTCGACATCCCCGCGGGGCGCGAGAACGAAATCGCCCGCAAGGTCCTGATCGCCCATCTGCAGGCCGGCAACTCCTACGGGATCCGGCTCAAGGAGAAGCACGCGAAGTTCCCCCAGCCCGAGCTCGGCTCGTGGGTGGAGGGGTCGCGCACCGTCGGTGACAATTGGCAGGCACCCGTCCTCGAGGGCTGGGAAGCCCCGCTGCACTGATGCGCTCGGTCAAGCATCTCGTGATCGGGGCCGGCGTGCACGGCCTGTCCACCGCCTGGCACCTCGCCGAGCAGGGCGAGCAGGTGCTGGTCGTCGACAAGACGGGCGTGGCGGCGGGGGCGTCCGGGATCGCCTGCGGCGTGGTGCGCAACAACTACTTCCAGCCGGCGATGTCCGAGCTGATGGCGTCGTGCGTCGAGATCTGGGAGTCGGACCCGGAGACGTTCAGCTACCACGGGTCGGGCTACATCGCGCTCGGGGACGGCGCCCAGGAGTCCGATCTGGCGTCGGTGTTCGAGCGCCAGCAAGGGATCGGGTACGACTCGGAGCTGATCACCGGCGAGGCCGCCGTGGCCGACCACATGCGCACGTTGTTCGCCGACTGGCGCGCGCCCGGACTGACCGTCTGCCTGCACGAGCACCAGGGCGGCTTCGCCTACAACCGCGACTCGATGCTGGGCCTGGCGTCGAAGGCCGTCGCGGCCGGCGCCTCCATCGAGGAAGGTGTGGAGGTGACCGGGTTCGAGCTCGATTCGTCGGGCGCGGTCAAGATCGTCGAGACCTCGGGCGGCGCGATCGCCGCCGAGCAGGTCGTTATCGCTGCCGGGCCGTGGACGCCGCACCTGTGGGAGCTGCTGGAGCTGCCGCGGCGGCTCGAGGTCGTCGGCGTCGAGCAAGAGATGTGGACCTTCTGGTACCTGCAGGAGGGCGAGATCGAGGTCGACCCGCAGATGTTCGTGACGGCCACCGGCGCCGTGCCGCCGGTGCTGCACGTGGACAGCCACGCGCCGCTGCACGCCGACGACGGGTCGCTCGTCACGGAAGACCAGTGGGGCGTCTACTTCAAGCAGGACAAGACGAGCGTGCAGGGCGGCGCCGCCCCGCTGCCGCAGGGCCACGAGTTCCAGATCGACCCCTACCCCACCGGCAGCGCCGAGGACAGCTTCCCCGATCTCTGGTGTGCGTCGCTGTCCCACTGCTTGGAGCGCTTCGAGGGATCGCGGCCGCTCTACCGCCAGGTGCGCTCGGGCGGCGTGGGTGCGTTCACCGTCGACAACTTTCCCGTGTTCGACTACATGCGCCCGAACGTGTACGTGGTCGCGGACTCGAACCACGGCTACAAGATGATCGCCGTGGGGCGTGAGGTCGCGCGAGTGCTCGGTGGCGAGCATTCGGCGCTGCTGCACCCGTTCAGGTACGAGCGCTTCGCGACCGGGGACCTGCACCCGGTGTCGAACTCGCCGTACCCGTGGTCCTAGTAGTCGGCGGCGGAGTAAACGGACTCTCGGTCGCTTGGGCGCTCGCCTCCGCGGGCGCCGATGTCGTGGTGGTCGACAAGGGCCGCCTCGGCGGCGGCGCCTCCGGGATCGCCGGCGGGATCGTGCGCAACTACTACCGCGCCGAGGCGATCACCGAGATCGTGCGGCTGTCGGTCGAGATGTTCGAGGAGGACCCCGAGGCGTACGGGTTCCGGCAGGTCGGCTACGTGGCGGCCGTGCCGTCCGGGCAGGTCGAGGACCTCCACGCGATCGCCGCGCAGCACTCGCGGGTGGGATACGAATCGGAGCTGGTGGTGGGTGCCGATGCCTGCCGCGAGTACCTGACCTGGAGCTGGCCGGACTGGGAGGCGCCGGTGGAGGCGCTGCTGCACGAGCGGCGCGGCGGGTGGGCCGACGCGATGCAGACCGTGCGCCACCTGGCATCTCGCGCGCGCGAGGCGGGCGCGGAGATCCGCGAAGGCGTGGAGGTGGTCGGGTTCGAAGCCGGACGCGCGCTGTCCTCCGCCGGCCCGCTGCCTTTCGACACGCTCGTGCTCGCCCCGGGACCGTGGGCGGGACAGCTCCTGGACCTGGATCTGCGCTACTGGAAGGCGCAAGAGGGCGAGTTCACGCTCGCGGGCGCAGGGCTGTCCGGTCGCGCGGGTGCCGGGTCGCCCGTGGTGCACCTGGACCAGGCAGGACCGCTCCACTCGGACCGCGACGGCCGGCTGCTGGTGGACGGCCCGTGGGGGATCTACTTCAGGATGGGCCGAACCGGGACGGGGATCACGGGGGGCGGGCTGCCGGTGCTGCTGGAGGGGCCGGAGCTGGACCCCTACGGGCCCGACAACCCGACGCACGCCGCGGACCCGGAGTTCGAGGAGTTCTTCACGTCAGGTCTGGCGGTGGCGATGCGGCGGTTCCGCGACCAAGCCGGCAAGTGGCGCAGCACCCCGGCAGGCGGGATCGTGTCCCACACGGCCGACAACTACCCGATCTGCGACTGGGTGGCGGAGGGCGTCTACGCGATCGTGGACAGCGGCCACGGGTTCAAGACGCTGGCGATCGGTCGGCTGGCCGCGTCTGAGATCGCGAGCGGCCAACCGGACGCCCGCCTGGAACCGTTCAGGGCATCGCGGTTCGAGCGCGGCGAGTCGCTGGCGGCGTCGAAGGGGCCCTACCCGTGGACCTGAGCGGCGGCTAGGCCGGGACCGGTGGTGCAACCTGTCCCCAGAGCCTGCTCGCTCGGCAAGGGTGTGGGCCCCAGCGTCATTTCCAACCCGGGACGCGTCCCGCCTGATCGATCCACCCTTGCAGCTCCGGTCCCTCGGCTTCCTCCAGGGTCCTCAACTTGATGTAGCGGCTCCGGTCGGTGTCTCCAAGCGGCGGTGGCGGGTCGAACTCCGCGCCGCCGAGGAAGACAACGTTCACGGACACGTCGTAAGCGACCATCTCGATGACCCACCCGAGCTCTGGCACCCCGTAGTACGCCTTCTTCCACTTGACGGCGTATTGAGACCCGGGGATCGTCTCGCGGATCGATTCGTCGAGCCGCTTGACGATCGGATGCAGGTCCGGCATCACGCGCCGGATCCAATCATCGATTTCGGCGTGGCTATCCGATGGCACAGGCGGCTTTCGCGCCGAATCTGGCTTGCGTGTTTTCGCCATCGCGTGTTCTCCTGTGATCTCGTTTTCAGCGATTGACCCGCACCCATACCACCTCATCGAGGCCGGCGCACCGCCGCGGCCCTGGACGTTTCAGCTGAGCTGCTCGGCTAGTCCGATGATGAAGCCCTCAGGGCCACGCAGGAAGCAGAGCCGGTAGGCGTCTTCGTACTGTGCGATCTCGCCGACGAGTTCGCCACCGTGGCTGCGCAGGCGGGCAACGACGTCGTCGATGTCGTCGACGGCGAACATGATGCGGCGTATGCCCAGCGTGTTCGCCGGCGCGACTTCCGGCTCGGCTCTGACCGCCGGCGGCGTGTGGAACTTCGACAGCTCGACCCGACCGTGGCCGTCCGGGGTCCGCATCATGGCGATGTCGGCGCGGACGTCGTTGAGCCCGACGGTGCTGTCCACCGAGGGCCCCTCGACCTGCGTCTCGCCCTCCAGCTCCATGCCGAGCTCGGCGAAGAACGCCTTGGCAGCCTCGAGGTCGTCGACAACGATGAGAACGTTGTCCATCCGCTGAAGCGTCATGTCATGGTCTCCTCCGCGTACCTGGCGCTAGTCAGCCCACCAGTCGCGCTGGCCATCGACGTCCTCCCGCGGCGCCTGGCCGAGATTGGGCGCGCCGATGACGAGTATCTCGAGGCCCTCGGGCCCGGCCTCGTAGCCTCGCCACGTCCCGGGCGGGACGCGCACCGCGTCCCACTCCTTGAGCTCGACGATCTCGTCGTCGAGCTTCATCCGCCCGCCCCCGCGCAGGACCACGTACACCTCCTCCTGCGTCCTGTGCGTGTGGCCGTATGGAAAGCGATAGTTGGGCGGGACGCGCTGGTAGCCCAGGCCGGAGTGCTCGAGCTCGAGCGCCTCGGTCGCCAAGCGGAACTCCAGGTCCGGCGCGCCGTCGAACCTGGACCCGAGGTCCTCCAGGTCCTCCTTGAAGTTCCTGAGCGTGAACCGCACGGAGCAATCCTACGGGGACCGCGCGAAGGGGCCGCGGTTGGCGAAGCAACCATCCGGCCATCCTCGAGTTCCGCCAGGACCAGATCGCGCGCGAGTCGATCTACGTCGCCGAGGGCTGGGAGCCACCGGAGTGGCGGGCCCAGTGGAGGTCGGCGCCGTAGCCGGCCCTTCGCGGGCTCGGACGGCGTCATGCTTCGCCCATGGCCTCCTACATGGTCAACGACAGGGCCGTCGCCCGCGCCCGGCAGCTGATCGAGTCGCGCCAGTACGTCCTCGACAGCGATTGGGGTGACGTTCAGCCAAAGGCCGAGGCGGAGAACGCGTTCCTGGAGTCGCATTCCTGGGGCGAGTACGCCGAATGGCACCTCGGCCTGACCGAGGGCCCGGCCGACGAGACGAAGGCCAGGTACGCGTTCGTCTACGGCGACTTCCGCCGGATCCATCGGACCGGCCTGATCGCCTGCCACTACCGGGCCGCCGAGTGGCGGCACAAGGAGATCGAGCTCGCCGCCCACGAGCTGCTTCAGCTGCTCGACAAGAAGAGCTCGTAGCGCCCCCGTCCCCCACCTCGCCGGCGGTACGCTGCGGCGATGACGATCCGCAGGGTTGTGCCCAACATCCGCACCGATCGGCCGGCCGAGACGCGCGACTTCTTCGTCGACCTGCTCGGCTTCCAGGTGGCGATGGACATTGGTTGGGTTGCCACCGTGGCGTCGCCCGAGGATCCGTCGCATCAGATCAACGTCATCAGCCGCGACGACACGTCCGCGCCCGGGATGAGCATCGAGGTGGCCGACGTCGACGCGGTCCACGCCAAGGCCCTCGAGCTAGGCCTCGAGATCGCCTATCCGCTGCGCGACGAAGAGTGGGGAGTGCGGCGCTTCATGCTCCGCGAGCCGAGCGGGACGATCGTGAACGTCCTGTCCCACGCGCGCTGAGCCAGGTCGAAGCGCTCGCGGTACCTCCTGGGCATCGCTCCGGTGAGGACGGCGACGGCGCCGCGCGCTTGGACCCTCAAGGACGGGCGGCCGCTGCGCAACCAGCCGTTCCGGGAGCCGGAGCAGGCGCTGCGAGCTGCAGGCCTGTCCCCCTAGCTACCGCGGCGCAAGCCCGCGCACGCGCACGATCACGTGTGTCGGGCGAGTCGGCTCCGCCAGCGAGAGGAACTCGCTCACCAGGCCCGCCTCCCGGCAGAAGCCGCACGAGATCGGGTCGGCCGGGGACATGCCACCGGGACTGGGCAGGACCGGGGCGTCGCACGCCGGGCAGGCCAGCGTCCCGGTCGCCAGGTGCCATGAGCGCTCCCGGCGCTGCTCGTGGCGGCCGCCGAGCCGCTCGATGCTCTCGCGATGCGGGGCCACCCCACGCAGTCTAGGCCCACCCTGCTATGGTTCACCGGATGGTTAACGATCCGTTCAAGGCGTTGTCGCACCCGATCCGCCGCGGGATCGTGGAGCGCCTGGCGGCGGGTCCCGCCACGGTCGGCGACGCCACCAGCGGCTTCGGCGTGTCGAAGCCGGCGATCTCCAAGCACCTCAAGGTGCTCGAGGAGGCCGGCGTCCTCACCCGCGTTGTCGAGGGCCGGACGCACCGGCTCTCGCTCGAGCCCGACGTGCTCAGCGAGGCGGCCGACTGGATGGATCGCCAGCGCGCCGTCTGGGGGCGTCTGTTCGACGTAGTCGACGAGTACCTGAAGGAGGAAGGTTCACGATGAACACCCCACCGACAGTGTCACCCGAGGAGTGGGAGGCCGCCCGCGAGCAGCTGCTCGTGAAGGAGAAGGAGATGACTCGCGCCCGGGACGCGCTGGCCGCCGAGCGGCGCCGGATGCCGCGGATGGCAGTCGAGAAGGACTACCGCTTCGAGGGCCCCAAGGGCCCGGCGAGCCTGCTCGACCTGTTCGAGGGTCGCCGCCAGCTGATCGTCTACCGCTTCTTCTACGCGCCAGACGTGACCACGGGTGGCCCCTACCCCGAGCGGGCCTGCGTCGGCTGCTCCTTCGGTGCCGACCAGGTCGCGCACCCCGCCCACCTCAACGCGCGCGACACGACGCTCGCGTACGTGTCGCGCGCCCCCCAAGCCGAGATCCAAGGCTTGAAGGAGCGCATGGGTTGGGAGCTGATCCCCTGGTACACGATCACCGACGACTTCGACAAGGACTTCGGCGTGGACCAGTGGCACGGCACCAACGCCTTCATCCGGGAAGGCGACCGGATCTTCCGCACCTACTTCATCGACAGCCGCGGCGACGAGGCGATGGGGAGCACCTGGGCGTACCTCGACATCACCGCGCTCGGGCGCCAGGAGGAGTGGGAGGACTCGCCCGAGGGCTACCCGCAGACGCCGCCGTACCAGTGGTGGAGCTACCACGACGCGTACGACAAGTCCGCGTGAACGACAACACCACCCTGCGCATGGAGCGCACCTTCGAGGCGCCCGCCCAGGCCGTCTTCGACGCCTGGACCAGCGAGGAGGTGATCCGGCGCTGGTGGCACGCCGAGCACGACTGGGAGACCACCGAGGTCGAGGTCGACCTGCGCGTGGGCGGCGCGGTGCGGGTGGTGATGCGCAACCCCCACGAGGACGTGGAGTACGGCGGCGGCGGGCGCTACACCGAGATCGACCCGCCGACCCGGCTGGCGTTCACCTGGATCTGGGACGGCGACGACAAGCGCCAGCTGATCGAGCTCGACCTCGAGGAGCGCGACGGCGTGACCACGGTCCGCTTCACCCACAGCGGCCTGTGGGACGAGCAGTCCGTGCGCTCCCACGAAGGCGGCTGGGGCAACGCGTTCGACAACCTCGAGCGCACGCTCGCCGGCTAGGACGTGGCGCCGGCCGCCTCGACACCCCGCGTGGTCGGCGTCGCCGCCGACTTGCGCGTGTCGGGCAGGTGGCGCTCGACGAGCACGGCGGCCACCAGCAGCACGCCCGATCCGATCAAGAGCGCCACCCCGAGGGCGTCGGTGAAGGCGCCGCCGGCGGCGAGGGTGAGCGCGTCGCCGGCCCCGGCGGGCAGGTGGGCCGCCACGCCGACGGCCACGCCGATCGAGTCCGTCGCCGCGTCCGCGGCCGAGGGCAGCAGCCCCGCCGTCGCGGACTCCACGTTCGACGAGTAGGCCGAGCTCGGCACCGAGCCGATCACGGCCACGCCGAGGGCTCCGGCGACCTGACGGTTCACGTCGTTCATGGCCGAGCCCACACCGGCCTTCGCCGCGGGCACCGCGCTCATGACCGCCTCCGTCCCGGGCGCCATCACGTTGCCCATCCCCAGCGGGAGCACGAAGAAGAACACCCCCTACCAGCGTCGCTTGCTCGACACCTGGACGCTGCTCGCCTATCTCGCCGCGCGGACGCAGCGAATCGGCCTTGTGCCCGACGTCCTCAAGTCGGTGGTCGCGAAGTCCGCCGCCTCGCTCGACCTGCTGAGCGACGGGCGGCTCGATCACCGCGTCCGCGGCGACAAGCCGGGCCCGCAGCCGGGGCACCCGATCGGCCTCTGGATCGGCGCCTACGGCCCGCGCATGCTCGGGCTCACGGGCCGGACCGCCGACGGTGGCTGCCGAGCCTCGGGCGCCTGGATGCGGACGAGATCGGACGGATGCACGCGCGCGTGGACGAGGCGGCCAAGCACGCCGGGCGCGATCCCGCGAGCAGGATTCATCCGCCGCCTCGGCGAGGACGTGGCGCCGGCGTTGCGCGAGCGCGCCAGGTAAGAATCAGCCGTGATGAACGATCTTCTTCGCCCGGGAGACCTCGAGCCGCTGCAGGGGCATGAGGAGGTGGTCTCGGGCCAGACCGTGCTCGATTTCTGGCGCTGGGCTCTCGGCGACCTGCGCATGAACACGGCACGGGGATATCTCGTCGAGTACCTGGTCGCCAAGGCGCTGGGCGACAAGTCGCGGATCAGGGTGGAGTGGGGTCCCCACGACATCACCGCGGACGACGGCACGCTGATCGAGGTCAAGACCTCCGGCTACCTGCAGAGTTGGGCAACCAGAAAGCTGTCGACGCCGTCATGGACGTTCAGGAGCGTCACCACCGCCCAGGTCTGGGCCGAAGACCTGGGGGCCTACAGAGCAATCGATCCGAGCGACCGCGTTCATGTGTGGATCTTCGCCCTGCAGACATGTACGGACCCCGATCGGTATCACCCGCTGAACCTCGATCAGTGGACGTTTCGCGTCATGCCGCATCGACAGCTCCTCGACACGGGTCAGAGGAGCGCCGGGCTGTCCTTCTTCGATCGTCACGGCGTGAGCGCCATCGGCTACTCAGAACTCCGCGACGCCGTGCAAACAGCTCGCGCGGCGAACGATCAGCTGGGTCGTTCTGTCTCCGCGTAACCACTGCGCTCCATCCGCGGGTGGCCGTCCAGCAGCGCAGTCGCCGATCGCGGTCTAGAGCGCCAGCGTCATGTACGCGCTCAGCGGCGTCGGCCGGTAGTCGCCGAACGCGTCGCAGGGCGTGAAGCTCGCGCGCGCGTAGAGGCTGCGGGCCGCCTCGAAGGCAGGGCCGGAGCCCGTCTCCAGGCTGAGCCGGCGGTAGCCGCGCTCGCGCGCGACGGCGATGACGTGCTCCACCAGCGCTCGGCCGACGCCCCGGCCGCGCGCCTCCGCGACCGTATGCATCGACTTGAGCTCGGCGTGCTCGTCGTCGAGGTGCTTCAGTGCCGCCATTCCGAGCACGTCGTCGTTCACGCGATAGGTGAAGAACGTCACCGCGGGGTCCTGCAGGCCATCGAGGTCCAGCGCGAACACGTGCTCGGGCGGCGTCGTCGCGCGGGCGAACTCGAGGTGGCGCTCGACCAGCGCCCGCACGTGGTCGGCGCGTGGGTTGTCGATGGCGATCGCGCCCTCGGTCATCGCGCCCGCTGTGCTGATCGCAAGGGCGGGAATTCGCCCGGCAGGTCGGGGGTGATCGCCTGGAAGATCTCGATCGGCTCTGGCAGGCCGCGAAAGCGCCATGCCCCCAGCCGCTTGACGTCCGCCTCGGCGCGGATCGCCGACCGCGCCGCGGCCGAGAGCACGACCTGCCCGCCGTGAGCCGAGAAGCAAATGCGCGCGGCCGCGTGCACCGAGATGCCGACGTAGCCGGTCTCGGTCAGCTCCGGCCGGCCGCGGTGCAGGCCGATGCGCAGCCGGCACTCCAGGCCCCCCGGCCACGTGTGTGCCTGCATCGCCCGCTGGATTGCGAGCGCCGCGTCGAGCGCGGCCGGGGCCTGCTCGAACACCGCGAACACGTCGTCCCCGCGCGCGGAGACGACCTGCCCCCTCGCGGCCCGCACCGGCGCGCGCACCAGGCGGCGGACATCCGCCAGCAGCGACGCGTAGGCATCTCCGAGGCGCCGCAGCAGCTCGGTCGAGCCCTCGATGTCAGCGAGCAGGAACGTCACCCGGCCCTTTGGCAGCTTGCGCTGCGGCTCCAGCTGCGCGCTGATGAAACCGATCGGCATGATCCCAAACTTCTTGGCGGCGTTCAGCAGCTTCAGTCGCGCCCGGTCCCGCGCGGCGTCGTCCTCGAACGCCACCTGGCTGAAGCGCGACAGCGCGTTGCGTACGTGCGACGCGTCGTTGATCGGCAGCCGCCGCTTCCCGCTCGAGTCGATGTACGCGAACGCGCTGTCCGGGAGCTGCGCGCGCTGCTTTGAGGTGAGCGTGGCCATCGGTGGAGCGTCCCGATGTTACGCTGGCCCCATGACGCGCCAGCAGGCCGAGGATCGGGCCCGCCAGCTCCAGGCGGAGCATCCTGAGCGCCACTTCGCCGCGCGCGAGTCCGCGGGCGGCGGCTGGGAGGTCGCGAGCGTCCTGCTCCCGCCGGAGCTCAAGCGACCCCCGCTCACCCCTACGATCGAGGCACGTCCGCGGCCGCCCCTGCCGGACGATCCGCGGACGCTCCACGAGCGCTTGGTGCCGGGGACGTCTGGCGGGCTCTAGCTACTCCTTCAGCCATTCCTCGTATGTCGGGCCGGCCAGCTTCGCGTCCAGACCGGGCAGCGGCGCGTCTGAGTCGTAGACCTCGCTCTCCGCGAAGAACTCGGCCGTCTCCTCCACGCGCAGCGACTCGCCGCGGTGCGCCACCAAGACCCGCCCCAGCTCGACCAGGCGCTCCGCGCGCGGGCCGGCGATTTCGACGGTCGGCCCGGTCGCGGGTGCCGAGTCAGGCAGCGTGGCCAGCTCGGCGAGCACCTCGGCGACCGAGCGGGCGGCAACTACCTGCGTGTTCATGGTCGGCAGGTAGGCCACCTCTCCCTGCCGGCCCCAGTCGAGCAGCTGCTCCACGAACTCGTGGAACTGCGCCGCTCGCACGATGCGCGTGGGGATCGGCCCCGCAAGCCAGGCCTGCTCCTGGGCGAGCTTGGCCGCGTTGTAGCCGGTGGTGAACTTGTCGATGCCGATGATCGACACGAGCACCGTCCGCTTCACGCCGCCGGCCGCGCCCGCCTGCTGCAGGTTGCGCGCGGACGTGGTGAAGAACTCCGTCGCCTCCTGCTCGTCTGGCGATGGGCCGGTCGCCGCGTCCACGATCGAGTCCACCCCGTCGAGCGCCTCGGCGAGACCCTCGCCGGTGATCACGTCCACGCCCTTCGAGCGGGCGATCGGGACCACCTCGTGGCCCTGGCCCTCGAGGATCTCGACCAGGGGGCGCCCGAGGCGGCCCGTTGCTCCCGTTACGGCAATCTTCGTCATCGTTGGTTCCTCCTGTCACATCCGTCGCGTCTGATCGGTCATCTCTTTGACACCTCACGACGAAGGGATGTGACAAGTGGACGAGCGCGAGTGGATGGCAGAGCGCTTCGAGGAGCACCGCACCCACCTGCGGGCGGTCGCCTACCGGATGCTCGGCTCGGTCAGCGAGGCTGACGACGCGGTGCAGGAAGCCTGGCTGCGGCTGAGCCGCTCCGACGCGCGCGAGATCGAGAACATGGGCGGCTGGCTCACCACCGTCGTGGGGCGGGTGTGCCTCAACATGCTGCGCTCGCGCGGGGCCCGCCGCGAGGACCCGCTCGAGGTCCACGTGCCGGAGCCGATCGTAAGCCGCGAGGACGGGCTCGACCCCGAGCACGAAGCGCTGCTGGCCGACTCGGTCGGCCTGGCGCTCCTGGTCGTGCTCGAGACGCTCAGCCCCGCCGAGCGGCTCGCGTTCGTGCTGCACGACATCTTCAGCGTGCCCTTCGACGAGATCGGCCCGATGGTGGATCGCTCGCCGGCGGCGGCTCGCCAGCTCGCGAGCCGCGCGCGCCGGCGGGTGCAGGGCGAGGCCCCGGCCCCCGACCCCGACCTCGGGCGCCAGCGGGAGGTCGTCGACGCGTTCTTCGCCGCGGCCCGCGAGGGCGACTTCGACGCGCTCGTCGCGGTGCTGGACCCGGACGTCGTGCTGCGCTCCGACGGCGGGACCGCGCGCCCGGGCGCGACGCACGTGGTGCGCGGCGCGGAGGCCGTCGGCCGGCGCGCGATGACGTTCGCGCGCCTCTCCCCCTTCGTGCGCCCCGCGCTCGTCAACGGCGCGGCCGGCGTCGTCGTGGCACCGCGCGGCCGCCCGTTCTCGGTGATGGCCTTCACGGTCAGGGACGGCAAGATCGTGGCGATCGACGGGCTGGCCGACCCGGAACGGCTCAAGGAGATCGACTTGACCGTCCTGGACGACTAGGAGCGCGGCGTTTGTGGACGCGGTCGTCCAAGACTATGCATAGACTCGTGCGATGGGGCGGCGAGAGCGGCGCAAGGGCCGACGGGGGGATCCAGGCAAGCAGCGGGTTCCGCGCGACTGGGAGCGGCCCGGCGCGATCGTCAAGGGCCCACCGATCACGGTCACCTGCGAGTGCGGCGAGAAGCGCGAGCTGGCCTACGGCGAGCGCTGGGAGTGCGACACCTGTGGGCGCAGCTGGGACACCGGGCGCATCCCGATCGACCAGTACGAGCAGATCCGCCGGCTGAGCCTGCGCTTTCGAGCAGTACCGGTTGCCCTCGGCGCGATCGTCGCACTGCTGGCCATCTTCTTCACGCTCAGCGGCAACATCTTCGGCGTCTTCTTCCTGCTGCCGGTGGCGCTGATCTCCTGGTTCGTCTTCCTGCGCCCGCTGCACCGCAAGCGCTACCGCGCGGCCATCAAGACCCTGCCGCGCTGGGAGCTGCACGCCGACTAGTGCCTGAGGCGGAAGTTCGGCGTGTGGCTTCCCGAGCCTTCAGGCCCGGGAAGCCACAACCGAATCAACGCCTAAAGGACCTATACCGAAGGCGCCGCGGTCGCCGCCGTCTTCAGCTCGGCGTGCGCCCGCTCCTCCTCCGGCGTGGCCGGAACCGGCTCGCGCAGCTTGACCGGGATCTTGTCCTGCACCACGTGGCGCCAGACGTACAGGATCAGCGCCACGAGCAGGACGAACAGGCCGGAACGTGTCTTGTCCCAGCCGTAGCCGTAGCCCTCGATCCCCAGGAAGCCGCCCGACCAGATGAAGCCGCCCGCGATCAGGAACGTGAGGTTGATCAGGAACAGCACCACCCCCAGCGGCACCCAGTAGTCCGGCAGCCTGATCGGCCGCGGCCACTGTGGGCGGTCACGGCGCAGCAGGACGAACGCCGACAGCGCCGAGCAGGTGGCGAAGACGTAGCCCACGTTGCTGACGGCCAGGATCTCCAGCACCCCGGCGAACGCCGAGATCAGGAAGATGTTCAGGATCGCGTCGATCGTCATCGCTCGCCCGGGCACGCTGTGCTTGTTGAGCACGCCGAGCCCCTTGACCGTCATCCCGTCCTTCGCGATGCCGTACAAGGCGCGCGAGCCGTCCATCGTCGCGGTGTTCATCGACAGCACCAAGCCGGCGACGACGCAGAAGATCATGACGTTCGCCAGCGCCGTGCCGACGATCGCGTCGAAGGCGGTGCTGTAGAACGACAGCGTGGCGACGCCCTCGGTGACTGCGGCCGTCCCGAGCGTCCCGCCCAAGCCGAGCGGGAGCAGCACGTACACGACCGCCGAGAAGAGCGCAGCCGCGCGCAGGGCACGCGCCGTGTCCACTTCGGTGTCGTGATATTCGGGAGCGAATGTGGCCACTGACTCGATTCCGTACGAGGACCAGCACATGAAGTAGAGCCAGACCAGCGCGAGCGCGATCCCGCCGTTGGCGCCGATCGACCACTCCATGTTCGAGCTCGACCACTCGCCCGTGATGTAGGGCAGGAACATCAGGACGAAGGCCGGGATGAGCAGCAGCGCGCCCGTGACGTATCCGAACCAGACCGCCGGGCGCACTCCGTAGACGTTGAACGCCCACACGACGATGATCAGGCCGATGCCGATCGCGATCGCAAGGTTGATATCGAAGGTGCCGGCGCTCTCGGCCCACGTGGAGTCGGAGAACCACTCGGCCTGAATCAGCGAGCCGGCCACGAGCCCGTTGATCGACAGCACCACGGACCAGCCGATCCAGTAGCCGAACGTCGCGAGTGGCCCGATCAGGGTCAGGTACTTACGCCAGGCTTCGTGGGCGTACAGGGCGATGCCGCCCGACTTGTTGGGGAACATCGCCGCCAACTCGGCGTGGATGTTGTTCTGGAGCGCGCCGAGACCAATAGAAATCGACCACAGGACGAACGCGCCGGTGGTGCCCAGCGCCCCGATCGAACCGCCCAGTGCGGCGATCAAGAATCCCGGATTGGCGAGAGCGACGACGAAGCCGTCCCACCATGTCATGGCCTTGAGAAGTTGCCTCTCCTCGACCTCGGCGTGCGCCATCGATCCCCCCTTGCGCTAGTTGGCTTCGCCTGCTCGTACCAATTGGTACACCGGCGAATCAGGGATCTTTCTACCACCGAGTTCGGACAGCGTCAATCCCGAGGCGTAATCTTGGGCGTGCCATGCCAGAGCTGCGCGACCGTCGCGAGGATCGGATCGGGCTTCCGACCGAGCCGGTCGGCGCGCGCCCCGTCGTGCTCGCGACGATGGCGGTGCGCGTCCATCCGAGCGCGGAGCGGATGGCGATCGACAGCGCGATCGAGGCGGGCGTTCCGCTGGTGGTGGTCAACCTGATCCCGCTGCCCTTGTACATCACCACGATGGTGCTCGTGGGCCCCGCCGGGACGACGTTTCCGCACGAGGAAGCTCTCGACGAGGTACGCGCCACGGCGCAGCGGGCGGCCGACCTTGGTGTGAAGACCGAGCTGCTGCGCGTCCGCACCCGGCACGCGGCAACCGCGCTGCTGGAGGTGGCCCGCGAGCGCGACGCAGGGCTGGTGGTGTTCGGGCCGCTGCTCGGCCGGACCGGGCGCCTGCGTTTCCAGGCCGCGGCGCGCAGGCTCCGCCGCGAAGCGGGCTGCCTGGTGTGGGTCGCGCCCGATGGCTGAACTATTTTTTTCAGTGGACACGCGCAAGCCCGCGCGATACAAGTCCTTGTACAAAATTGTACGACTAGCCCGGAACCCTGGAGGGGACGCAGGGCGGAAGTGGAGGGGATGGAGATGGCGCGCGACCCTAAGTACGACATCCTGTTCGAGCCGATTCAGCTCGGTCCCAAGACGCTCAAGAATCGCTTCTACCAAGTGCCTCACTGCATCGGCGCGGGGTCGGAGAAGCCGGGATTCCAGGCGTATCACCGTGGCGTCAAGGCCGAGGGCGGCTGGGGTGCGCTCTGCACCGAGTACTGCTCGATTCATCCTGAGTCGGACGACACCATGCGCGTATCGGCCCGCATCTGGGACGACGACGACGTGCGCAACCTCGCGGTCATGTGCGACCGCCTGCACAGCTTCGACGCGCTCGCCGGCATCGAGCTCTGGTACGGCGGCCCGCACGCCCCGTGCATGGAGTCGCGCCACGTGCCGCGCGGCCCCTCGCAGATCCCGTCCGACTTCGAGGTCAACACGCACCCGCGCTACATGGACGCGGACGACATCAAGCTCGTCCAGCAGATGTACGTCGACGCCGCGATCCGCGCCCGCGAGGCAGGCTTCGACATCGTCTACGTCTACGGGGCGCACTCCTACCTGCCCCTGCAGTTCCTGTCGCCCTTCTACAACAAGCGCACCGACGAATACGGCGGTAGCTTCGAGAACCGCGCACGCTTCTGGAAGGAATGCCTCGAGCAGGTGCGCGAGGCCGTCGGGGACGACTGCGCGATCGCCTCGCGCTTCGCGGTCGACACGCTCTACGGTCCGTCCTCGATCGAGATCGGCGAGGACGGCGTGCGCTTCGTCGAGTACGTCGACGACCTCGTCGACCTCTGGGACCTGACCGTCGGCGACATCGCCGAGTGGGGTCAGAACGCCGGGCCGTCGCGCTTCTTCGAGGAGAACCACGAGAAGCCGTTCACCGGCCAGATCAAGGCCGGCGACCACACCAACAAGCCGGTCGTCGGCGTTGGCCGGATCACCAACCCGGACACGATGGTCGCGATCATCAACTCGGGCCAGTTCGACATCATCGGCGCGGCGCGCCCGTCGATCTCCGACCCCTTCCTCCCCAAGAAGATCGAGGAGGGACGCCCGGACGACATCCGCGAGTGCATCGGCTGCAACCAGTGCATCTCGCGCTGGGAGATCGGCGGCCCGCCGATGATCTGCACCCAGAACGCCACGGCCGGCGAGGAGTACCGGCGCGGCTGGCACCCCGAGAAGTTCCACACGGCAGCCAACGCCGACCGGGGCGTGCTCGTCGTGGGCGCCGGCCCGGCGGGCATGGAGTGCGCGATGGTGCTCGGCAAGCGCGAGATGTCGGCGGTGCACCTGGTCGACGCCGACAAGGAGATAGGCGGGTGCGTCAACTGGATCTCCCAGCTCGGCCACTCGGACGGCAAGGAGAACCTGGCTCGCGGCACCGCCCGCGGTCTGGGTGAGTGGAAGCGGATCGTCAACTACCGCCAGATCCAGCTCGACAAGCTCAAGAACGTCGACGTGCACCTGAACTCGCGGCTGTCCAAGCAGGACATCCTCGAGTACGGCGCCGAGATCGTGATCATCGCGACCGGCTCGCACTTCGCCACCGACGGGCTCAACCCGGCCACCCACGACACGATCGAGGGCGCCGACACGTCGCTCGACTGGCAGCTGACCCCGGACGAGGTCGTCAAGGGAACCAAGGAGATCGGGAACCGGGTGCTGGTGCTCGAGAACGAGGGCTACTACATGGGCGTCTCGATCGCGCAGAAGCTCGCCGGCGAGGGCAAGGACGTCACGCTGGTCACGCAGATGGGCGATGTCGCGAACTACATGGAGTACACGCTCGAAGCACCGATGCTCCACCGCGACCTGCACCGGCTCGGCGTGCACATCCACACCTACACGATGCTCGACAAGATCGAGCCGGGCGTGTGCCACGCGTACAACGTCTGGAAGCCGGCCCACAGGGAGCAGTTCGAGGTCGACACCGTCGTCCTGTGCACGCAGCGCGTTTCGAACGACGAGCTCTACCACGAGCTGCGCTCCGACAAGGAGCTGCTCACGTCGGAGGGCATCGAAGCCGTCTACATGATCGGCGACGCCGCGGCGCCGCGGATGATCCCGGACTCCATCTTCGATGGACACCGGCTCGCACGGGAGATCGACAGCGAGAACCCGGCGATGCCGCTGCCGTTCATCCGCGAGCGGCGGCTCTGGGGCGACGTCACCAACAACGACTACGACGGCGTGCTGGTGAACACCCCCGACATCGCGCCGATGGTGGTCAAGTAGAGCTATGAAGATCGTCGTTCCGGTAAAGCAGGTGGCGGTCCTCGACGAGGAGTTCGACGTGCTCGAGGACCGCCCGGGAGTCGATCCCGACGCGCTCGACTGGGAGCTGAACGAGTGGGACGAGTTCTCACTCGAGACCGCTCTCCAGCTCGCGGAGGCCGAGGGCGGAAGCGAGGTGGTGGTGATCACGGTCGGCGCCGAGGAGGCCGAGGATGGCCTGCGCTCGTGCCTGGCCAAGGGCGCCGACCGCGCCCAGCGCATCTGGGACGACTCGCTCGAGGACGTCGACCCGCTCGCGGTGGCGCGTGTGCTGGCCGCCGCCGTCGAGCGCGAGTCGGCCGACCTGGTGCTGTGCGGGGTGCAGTCCAGCGACGGCGTCCACAGCGCCACGGGCATCGCGCTGGCGGCTCACCTGGACCTGCCGCGCGTGGCCGTGGTCAAGGGCCTCGAGTACTCCGGCGGCGCGGCCACCGTCGAGCGCGAGCTGGAGGGAGGGCTGGTCGAGAACCTGCGTGTCCAGCTGCCCGCCCTGTTCACGATTCAGACGGGCATCAACGAGCCGCGCTACGCCAACCTGCGCGCGATCAAGCAGGCCAAGGAGAAGCAGCTCGACGTGGTCTCGCTGGGCGACCTCGGGCTCGACGCGCAGGCGGTTGACTCGGCGGCCTCGTCGCGCGTGCGCTCGATGGCGCCGCCGGACACCGGCGGGGGTGCAGAGATGCTGGACGGCTCGGCCGAAGCGGTGGCCGGGCGGATCGCCGAGATCGTGAAGGAGCGGATGGGCTGATGAGCGGAATCCTCGTCATCGCAGAATCGCGACGCGGAGAGCTCCGTGAGGTATCGCTCGAGCTCATCACCGCCGCGCTGTCCTTGAAGGACCAGGCCGGCGGCCGGGTGGCCGTGGCCATCATCGGCTCCGATGCCGCCGATCACGCGGGGGCCCTGGGCGCCGACGGGGTGGACGAGGTCCTCACCGTCAACGCGCCCAGCGACAGCTGCGAGGCCCACGTGCACGCCGGCGCCGTCGAGGCGCTGATCGAGCAGGAGAGCCCCTCGCTGGTGCTGCTCGGCCACACGATCGACTCGATCGGGTTCGGTCCCGCGGTTGCGGCCAAGCTGGGCCTCGGCTTCGCCAGCGACGTGACCGCGCTCGCCTGGGACGACGGCCCGGTCGCCACCCGCGGCGGCTACGGCGGCAAGCTCATGGTGGAGCTCGACTTCCCCGGCAAGGACACCACCCTGCTGATGCTGCGCGCGGGCGCCTTCGAGCCCGCCGCCGCCGGCAGCGGCGCCGAGTCGCGCGCGGTCGAGGCCGCCGTGGAGCCGCGCAGTGAGCAGCTCGGCTTCCGCGAGGTGGAGGCCGGCGACGTCGACATCACCAAGGCGGAGTTCCTGCTCTCGGTCGGACGCGGCGTCGAGGACAAGGATGCCCTGGGGCAGTTCGAGGAGCTGGCCGACGCGATGGGCGCCACGCTCAGTGTCTCGCGCCCGCTGGTCGACGCGGGCTGGGTGTCCAACGCCCGCCAGGTCGGCCAGTCCGGCAAGACGGTCAAGCCGAAGGTCTACCTGGCGCTTGGGATCTCGGGCGCCGTCCAGCACCTGGCCGGCATGCAGAACGCCGATACGATCATCGCGGTCAACACCGATCCCGAGGCGCCGATCTTCCGGGTGGCGCACTATGGCGCGGTGGCGGACCTCTTCGACGTAGCC
>Ga0268253_10000092_pt1 | contig 23833 bp, 10 predicted proteins | sample AgamicMgMarz_FD_200250 | JGI IMG/M metagenome (GOLD analysis project Ga0268253, IMG submission 200250) | Agave microbial communities from Guanajuato, Mexico - Mg.Ma.rz (v2) (version 3) | ecosystem: Host-associated > Plants > Phyllosphere > Phylloplane/Leaf | place: Guanajuato, Mexico... | reverse complement strand
TAAAGCAAGATTAAGCCATTAAACTTTGGAAGTATATATCAATATCATTTTTTTTTTGAAAAATAACTAATAGTATTACTATATATGTAATAAACATATATTACTAATACCCTATATACACCTATTTTCCACATAGGTAAAATCTTACTTATATTAAATTGTTTAAATTCTAACTTAAATAGAGATATAACTGAATTAGTTATAGATACAATCGTCTTGTAACAAGCGCTCTGTAAATATAAAAAATAACAAACTAAATATAATAATTATATAAATTCAAATATATATGGCAATTATTAAAGCCTTATATAAATTGCGTATAGCTTATTACAATAATAAATTTGGATACTCCCAGGTACTCTTTATGGGATCTGTGCCCCGCATAAACCATCTGCTAGCCATTGTCTCCTGAGTATTATCTCCTTTTTTGGATTACATTCAGACGTCAGTTACAATAGTAACCTATTCCACTGATATAACAACCAGAGTAAAGGTGTTTCAATTATGTCAATCAACTACCTTATTCACTAATACCTGTTACATTATACCCTATAACTAGTAACAGTAAAGCTGCATGGGGTCTTCTCGTCTATCTAGAGATAGGCAGTATCTTCACTGCCATTCCAGTTTCACTGAGCCAATCATTGAGACAGCTGTTGCATCGTGAGATCATTCATGCGCGACATCATTTAAATGCCAAGGTATTTCGCTACCTTAGGACCCTCATAGGTAAGGCCGCCATTAAATGGGGGTTCCTTCAAAACCTAAGTTGTTTTAGTCACCTAAGTAAATCCGTTAACCAGCCATCATTGGGCAGATAGCGCACTCTATACATTGATTTACATCTTACGCAAAGTGCTGTGTTTTAATTAAACAGTCGTGCAACACCATTCTATGTCTCCTCTTCCTAAACTGATATTAATCAGTAGGAATGGCACACCTTCTCCCTCAGTTACGGTGTCAATTTGCCGAGTTCCTTAATGATTGTTAGCTCAAACGCCTTCGTATTCTCTACTAGCTTACTTGTGGTAGTTTTTAGGAACGGTTTTCTCATATGTTTTTTTCCAGAACACTATACTCTTTATGTTGTTAACATACTACCTCATCCTCATCATTTTATCCTTTAGGTTCAATTTAGAGACCGATTCTATGAAGTTTACCCATAAGCTTAAGGCGAGAGTCGCCCTGTAAGGGCATTCTCTTTTTCGTTACTCGTGTCAGCATTCTCACTTGGGATATTTTAGAAACCTGCTTTTTTTTAACCAAACAGATTACAAATGTAATCGTAAGAGTCGATAGGGGTGAGTCCTTCCTCACCTTTTCCTTTACCCCACATTTACCTTTTTTAAAAAAAATTCTATAATTTCATTAAAAAAAAACCAAGGTAATCCTATCTAAAGTTCGTTTCAATGTACCCAATGTTCCGCTACCCCATAAATAATACTTAAACCATTTTTTTTAAGTATAGTAAAAAGGATTTAACCTAATATTGTTATTATGGACAAGGTGTCGGTGTTTTGTTTTAGATCCGTTATATCTTCGGCGCTTTTAACTAATTAGGCTAATCAATTAACCTTTTGAACCAGTGCTCTGTTACGAGATCTTTAAAAAATGGCCGCTTCTAAGCCTATTTCCTAGTTGTATTGTTTAAATACTTCCTTACTTTCACTTAACAAAAACTTTGGAACCTTAAACACTTGTTCTGGGCTGTTTCCCTTTTGACATACAACCTTATCGTTAAATGTCTGATAGTCCAACATTCATCATTGCCCTTCCGAGAGCAAATACTCGCGAATAGAGTCTTCACGACCCCCCCATATGCACAAGTCATTACAACCCTAAGAGATACTCTTATTCATGAGTAATAATGTACAAGTTGTCCGAGATTACAGTTCTGTACCTGCTATGATGTGCTTTAAACTACATACTTACATATGTTTCGCGGAAAACCAGCTATAGTAGTCAGGGTTGTCTTTCACTAACTTACCACAGTTCTTTGGATATCTCTACAACGATAACCCATTCGGCCTTTTATAAGCCTGACCATGGTAAGATCACTACTCTTCGGGTCTCTAATTAGATACTAATTCATTACTTAATAATTGGATTATCTGGGCAAATAGATTATTTTTCTTGTAGTTTAATAACTATCCTATATCACTACTAATCATAATTTGCTTGCATCTAACTAGAACTTGCTGACCCATTATACAAAAGGTACACTCTCATATGCTTACTAAACATATCTTGAGCTGCTTATAAGACTACTAGTTACAATTCTTCCTTCACAGTACTATTCTCTATTGCTTGTATATTATATTTAGGCTTAGAGGAAGGTTCCCCTATATTCGAACAGATAAATCCATTTTACTTTAAGCCTATATCTATTTTCATTCACACTACTAATAGAATCTCGTTTGATTTATTTTCCTGAAGCTAATAAGATACTTCAATTCACTTCGTTTTTTTTTAGAAATTTTTCTATCTTTAGTCCATATATGTAATATACTTAATTAGTAATTACATAGTACTCACGGCGCTAAAGATCTAATATACAGCTATTTATTTTTCCCTAATAGTCTCTTTACATACTTGCCATAAATTTCATCCTTATAATATATCCCATACTAGTATTAACGTTTCGAGACATCTTAAAAATCGATTCCTAAGTTTCGAGACATTTTTAAGATCGATTGCAATTAATACCCTCTGAAAAAAATATTATTAAGGTAATAAAATTATGAAATAATACATTACATATCAAATACATTACTATATATTTTTATAAAAACTATTTATAATGATATTTCGGGTTATTATGATTCGAACATAACTATTCCTCAACCCAAATGAGGCGCCTAACCAACCTGGCTCTAACCCGTTTACTATAACCCATATACATATAATGTATATGTTACATTATAATAATTTGTACAAATATACTACATGACATATAAACACTATAAATATATTACATATTCAATGTATATATAAATATAGGATAATACATTTATTCATACATAACAGAAAATATAGATATAATATGGAACAGAGAATATCCGATTCGAACGGATGTGATTTTTCAATCAAATAAGTTTCAAGCTTATCACTTTAAACCACTCAGTCAATTCTCTTTTTAATTTATATTTTATATTTTGAATAAAAAAAAAGTTTTTTTTTAATGATTAGTAATCTTATTATAAAAAAATTTTACTATAAAAAATCTTACTATAAAAAAATCTTACTATATATAATAATATTATTATAATAAGTTTTTAATAGTATAAATATACCGTTTAATCAATAGAATAAATATACCGTTTAATGAAATTAATAGTTAATTAGTAAAATAGTTAAGCTATTTTAACTTTTAAGATAAATATCTTTTATTAAGATAAATATTTATTCCATTAAAAATACAAATATGTACAAGACTTAAATCTTAACATTGAATGTTAAGATTTAAGGAACATTCATTATTTATATTAAAAGCATAAGTGCGTACAAGACTCGAACTTGTAAGAACATGTCCGTAGCATGTCATTATACCAATTTAACTAACGCACCTTATTGATTCCTCAACGAATTGAACGTCGATCACATCCTTATCAAAAATGCGCTTTACCTATTAAGCTAAGGAACCTTGTATAAAATATACATAATCTATATAATATATACTATTTATATATCTTTAAACCGGTAAATAAGATAAATAAACTATTAAAAATAAATAATAAAACTATTGTAAATAATGTATTTATCTTATTTATCATAAAGTATGCTGTAACAAGAGCATCCAGACTTGAACTGGAAATTTGAAGTTTGAAGCTTCCTATTTTACCAATTAAACTATACTCTTTTTTTTAATTAGTAACCCCTTTTTTTTTACTACTCTAATGAATAATTCTGTGTATTAAATATCTAAACCATTATCTCCATAAAATATGGTAAAGCATATTATTTATTTTCGGAAAAGAGTGGATTTGAACCACCAGGTGTTAAACACAATATTTAGCAAATATCTCGCCTTACCTATAGCAACTTTTCCTTTTTTAATCTAAATTATATGACCTTTAAAATCATTACTATAAACTTAAATTTTTTTTATATAAACTATATAACTTTAATTATTATAAATTGTGTAATTATAATTCTTTTTGATGATTTATGAATTCACTTTATAAGAACTATGTTATTTTCATAAAAATTCTTATCATTTGTCAAAAAAATGAAAATATATATTCACTTTACAATGGATATTCACTTTACAATTGAAAATGTATTGTAAAATGAGTTAAATCTATTATTCAATCATTACTTATTAGATTAAAAAATTACGAGTCAGACCGGGCTTGAACCGATATCTACTTTCGTGACAAGAAAGTCCTCTACCATTAAGTTACTGACCCTATACGGCCAACCGAATTCGAATCGGTACAAATCGTTTGGAAGACGAGTGGTCTACCATTAACCTACAGCCGTGTGTATTCTATAAGATCTAAGGGACTTGAACCCTTATGAGAATGATTAAAAGTCATACGCTTTACCATTAAGCTAAGATCTCCATAAATATATTTACTTATCATTAATAAGTAATAAGAAATAAGTGATTCGAACACTTAACCTGCCGCGTGTAAAACGGATGCTCTACCAATTGAGCTAATTTCTTTTTTTTTTAATGAATCAATTAAAGAAATACATTTAATCATTCATTTATTTTGTATATTATTCTTTAACATCGGTTTGTGGTTTTAAAGTTATAACTATAGAACCTACCATTGCTAATAATAATATAATAGATGTAATTATTAATCATATTGAATAATTTCCATATAATATATTTCCTATACTTGTTATATGAGAAGTTTCTGCTAAATATTCATCTCATGAAACAGATGTTACATTTGTTAATTTTTTTCTAACACTGAAATGATAAAAAATATTATTAGTCATTACCATATAAGGTAAAACATTATTAACAAAATAATTAAAAAAACTACCTACTATGATAGCTAAAGGTATACTATTTATATTGTCTACAAGTAGTTCAGATACTCTAACATTTATTAACATTAATATGAATAGAAACAGTATAGATACAGCTCCTACGTACACTAATAAATAAGATAACCCTATAAAATTTAATCCTGTTAAAATTAAATAAGCAGAAATACATAAAAATAAACCTATTAAAAATAAAACAGATACAATAGGGTTTTTACTTATAATAACAAATATACCTAACAAAATAGCAATAATGTATAAAATATCTAAGCTAACTGCATTATAACCATTAAATGTCATTTCATTAACCATATACAACATATAAAATCATTAGTTACCTTTTCATAACTATGGACGAGTAATACTTGTTCTATAGCAGACTATATCTACTGTAATTACCAGTAAAATTGTTTGAAAGAAAAATCTATTTAATTAAAAATTAAAGATTTAAGAGGATAACCTTTTAAGAAAATTGGGTATAGATTTATTTAGATTAAAAACAATAAATATAAACCTTTATAATAAATCAAAGCCTTTAAAATGAATCGAACATTTATCAGAATATTAACAGTATCCTGCTCTACCATTGAGCTATAAAGGCTATTAAAATGAATCGAACATTTATTAGGATATTTATAGTATCCTGCTATGCCATTGAAGTATAAAGGATATTAATACATATCTACTCATTGAGTATATTTTATATAATAAAAAGTTAATATATAACAATATTATAGGAGACAAGAGATTCGAACTCTTAAAAGCGTACTGCTATTGAGTTTACAGCTCAACCCTTCTTACCAATAAAGGAACTCTCCTTTTTGAATGTAATAACCCTTTTATTAGGTTAAGTAATAAAATTTATAACTAGATTACAAAAAATTTAGTTTTTAACTAAAAAACAATACAAGTGTTCCAATTCGTTATTATATATCGTATACATTTTACCAAATACAGATTTTCTTATTATTGTTAAAAAGTTATTTTACTATTAGTGGGGGATTGCAAATACCCTCTTAAGCATTACTACCCTATATCCGAAGAACGACTTGAACGTTCACGACATAACGTCAACAAAGCTTAAATTTGTCCTGTCTACCAATTCCAGCACTCGGATTCTATTCAATTTTTTATAAAGTATCGTTTTCAAATCAAATGAAAATCTATAAATTAAATGAAAATTTATAAATCAAATGAATCCATTTTTTTTTAATGAATCCATTTTTTTGAATAAATTTCTTTTTTTTTTGAAAAAATTTAATTTACTATATTCCTTATAATTATTATTATAGGATAAATAAGATAAAATAAAGTAAGTAGGATAGACCAAGTTTTATAGCACCTAGTATTAACTCCTTTCCTAAATTACTGATAAATAACAATAAACTTATCATAAACCTGTTTACGGATTCGAACCATATAAATAAATAATAAATTTATGCTCCTTGCACAGACTTTTTTGGGTTTATCGTTATTTTAAATTTATCCCGGGCTAGTTCCCCAACCCGAACCGTATTTCGACTTAACACCAATTAGAGTCACGCATACGAAGATATTTCTGCCGAAAGATCTAAACCTGTAAATTTAGATTAACAATCCGCAGCCACCAAACTTATTGCACATACTCCTTTCAGCGCCTGACGAGTGGTTAGTACCTATCTGAGATAAAATTCACCGTGATGTGATTACTCACGATTACTAGTAATTCCTTTTTCATGTAGTCGAATTTCAGACTACAATCCATACTTTATCCTGTTTTAGGGATTAGCTCCAATTCACATTATTGCATCCCTTTGTAAAGGCATATGTGGCACGTCTATAGCCCACAATATTAAGGCCATGATGACTTGTCTTAATCCCTATTATCATATCCAATTGTAAGCGGAGAACTGCTTTATTCTAATAAATAAAACAAGGGTTTACGTTAATTTAATGGACCTAACCAAATCTCACGACATTAACTGAAGACAGCCATGCAACGCATGTGGTCTAAAAAAAATATTTTAGGTCATTCAAATTGTGGTAAGGTTATTCGAGGATCATCGAATTAAATAACATACTTCACTACTGGTTTCAGAAACGGTCTAATGATTTCAGTTCCTGCGTTGCCACATTACTCTTGAGGTGGAGTGCTTCCACTTTCATTTATAGTTCCGCCTAAAGCCAACCTATGGCACTCATCATTGTCTGCCCAGGCTACGGGGGTATCTAATCCTCTTCACTCTCTGAGCCTTCGTCCCTCAACGTCAGTTATACTACTTAGTTTCTGTAATATTATTCTATAATAATATTCTGTTATGAAATGTAGAAATATTCTATTTTAGAAAAAAAGTATATGTACATAGAGGTTTGCCTTCGCCATTATCAGTCCTATTGGTATTAGCAAATTTCATCTTTACACCAACAATTCCGACATATTCCTCTCACATATCAAACTCAAGTGTAACAGGTACTTATAAAAGCCTTTGTACACCGTCTAGGTACCCTATATACCTGTTAAAGATGAATAACACTCGTCTCCCTTGTCTTACCGCGACTGCTGGCACAAGATTTGGTCGAGACCTATGGATATAAAGTTTTCATAATAAGCTTTATCCAGAATTTTATAAGACCTAGTCAAGCAAGTTAATAAACTTATTATATTAACTCTCATTCCTGCAAGTTGCTGGTTCAGCCGTTAGGCCATTGACCAAAATTCCTCACTGCTGTACTACACGCACTGGGGTTTTTTCAGACCCAGTGTGGTCAATAGACCTCTCAGTCCTGACTACGGACATAAGCTAAATATGCCATTACCATACTTACTACTTATCCGATGGTTATTAATAATCAACTAAGAGCGAAATACTATTTCTTTTTTACAAATACTATTCATATCATTAACTTTCTTTTAATCTGATCTTTTCAATTGAACAGATCAATTGAATCGATATTTAGATTTTTTCGTAAATAACTGAATAATAAACTGCAATTATAAGGGATTTATTTTGCCTTACTCCTAGGTAGCGATAATACCACTTACTCACCTGTACACCACTTCAATATACATAATTAATACAAATTAAATATTGACGTTCGATTAGCATGTGTCAAGCATTTGCATAGCGTTCAATCAGAGCCATCATCAAACTCAAATAATACAAAAATTGTATAATTGTAATATAGTTGTATAACTATATTGCTTTTTCGATAAATTATTATTTATCCATATACCTCACCCGAGAATCGAACTCAGATCCAGATATTAGAAGTATCCCATTCTACCATTGAACTAGTGAGGAACACATTTATATAAATAAAATTATATGTTATGATTCTATTAAATAAAAAATATAGTTATATATTTTATTATTCATTTTGAATATACTCATAACATTACTATTATATAGTATAATAAGTAGAATACTATTCTACCTTTTTTTAATAAACTATTTTTTGATTTAATAAAAAGTTATTTATCTTATATAATTATATATGAATACATAATATATTTAGTATTTGTTAAATATACTACTATTAAATTATAGAACACTCAACTTTTTTAAATTTTTTTAATGGTAATTCTTAAATTAAAGGAAATTTTATAGATTTTTTTAATAAAAAGAATTTTTAATTTACTATCTTAATTAAACAATTTAAATCATTTGATAAGTATTTTATGGTTTCTTATTTAAAAGATCATTTTTTACTAAAGATTTAATTATACTGTTCTCTACTAATATTAAAATAATATTTTTAATCAGGAGTTTTACCTTTATAAAATAGATTACTTTCAGTAGAAAACTTATAAGGGAAAACGGATTTTTTAGCTTATACATCAAATGATTATTTTAAACTATCTAAACTACTAGTAAGAATAGAATAACTATCTCTTATAATAAGACCATTCATTTTCTTTTTATCCTTTCCATTATCTTCATCCTTTTCTTTTTCTCTAGATATTTTAACTTTTATAATATCATTATCCCTCAAAGTACAATCAAAGTACAATAAATGTTATATTTTTTATTAGAACTGATTTATTGTTCATTGTAATCAACAAGTATTTTCAAAAAAAACACGATATCATAACCAACTAGATTATGACAATAAAGATTGATATATTTAGGTCTAAGTAATTCATTAATACTATTTAATACAATCTCACTAGAATTATACTTATCTCTAAAATAAATTCATATTTCTTTTTTTATAAAACCTAATAGTAGAGGCTTTACTATACGTGTTTATTCTGTAGAAGTTGTATTGATTCTATCAATATAGAAAAAAGTATTTTTACAATATCTAATAGTAGAGTTATTACCATCATTTTGTGGGAATCCTATTTCTACTTTATTTATAGAAAAAAGGGGAAATGGGTAGAAATTGTATTTTGGGTGTGTTTATAAATAAAGACCGCGTATTATGAAATTTTTTACAAAATTATGTTAAATTTAAATAGAAGTAATTTTCAAGCACACCCTTTTCATTTAGTATCTCCTTCTCCATGACCTTTATATACATCCATTAGCTTATTAAGCCTTACAACATCTGCAGTTTTATCTTTCCATGGATTCGAGTATGCAGTGTATAATTTATTCCTAAGTTTAACAGTACTAATACTATCAATGTCTTTCTGATTTAGAGATATAATAGCAGAAGGTACTTATATAGGTCATCATACTTTAGCTGTACAAAGAGGGCTGAATATGGGTGTTGCTTTCTTTATAGTATCTGAAGCTTTATTCTTCTTAGCTATATTTTGAACATTTTTCCATAGCGCTCTTTCTCCTGCAGTAGAATTAGGTGCTATGTGACCACCAATGGGTATAGAAGCTATTGATCCTTTTGAATTACCATTAATAAATACAGTTATTCTTCTTTCTTCAGGGTTTACTGTAACATATGGGCATCATTTCTTAATTAACGGTAAAAGAAGTAAAGCCTTATATGGTTTATTATATACAGTTATATTAGCAATTATTTTTACAGCATTACAAGGTGTTGAATATTCAGTATCATCATTCACTATTTCAGATGGTGCTTTTGGATCATGTTTTTACTTTGGGACAGGGTTCCACGGATTGCATGTTATAATTGGTACAGCCTTTTTAGCGGTTGGTTTATGACGTGTATTAGCATACCATGTTACAAACAATCATCATTTAGGTTTAGAAGCTGGAATTCTTTACTGACATTTTGTTGATGTTGTATGATTATTCTTATTTGTTTCTATATACTATTGAGGATCTTAAGTAAAATGGCTAGGTTAACCCTTTAGCTAATTGATTCTTTTTATAAGAAAAATGAAAATAAAAAAGAATCAATTGATCCCTTTTTTATAAGAATAATGAAAGCAAGAAAGTACCTTATCAATAAGGTACTGCTGTGAGTTCGAATCTCTCTATTCTTAGCTATGTTATTTAATTCATTAATATTATTACTATTATCTAATTCAATTACATCTAGACGAGACAAATCCATTTTGTATTCAAGAATAACAATTACAATTTTACTTATTTCAACTATTATAGCTTATGATAATTTATCTCTTTTATTCTTAGCTAAAGGTGTAGGTATATTTGGAGGGTTATTCTATACTACAGCCACTACAAATTCTTTTCATATTTTTATATTTTTAATATCTAGCGCTATTTTATTATTAACTTCTTTTTATCCTAGAAAGGTTTGGTTAAAAGAATATAGTTCACCAAGTAAACTTTTATTTACAAATTTAATCTATTATGGTACCTTAATAACAAATAAAATGGGAGAACAATTTAAAATTATTGAATATTCATTAATTATCTTATTTATTGTTACAGGAAGTGTTTTTTTAATATCTACAAGTGATCTGGTATCTATATTTCTTTCAATAGAGTTACAAAGTTATGGACTATATTTACTATCTACCATATATAGAGATTCAGAACCTGCAACATCAGGAGGTCTTATGTATTTTTTACTAGGAGGATTATCATCTTGTTTTATATTATTAAGTACAGCTTTACTTTATGCAAATTCAGGTACTACAAACTTAGATAGCTTATATATAATAACTAGTATATCAAACGCAAGTAAAGATCATCTTACAGGTTTACTATATTGATATAAACCATATTATATTCATATAAGTTTACTATTTATGGCAGTAGGATTTTTATTTAAAGTTTCAGCTGCACCATTTCATTTCTGAAGTCCTGATGTATATGATTCTATACCTACTATTGTTACAACTTTTGTTGCTATTATAGCAAAAATTTCTATATTTATTTTTTTATTAGAATTAGTTCATTATACAGGTAAGTCTATATTCGATATGGATTTTTCTTGAACAACAAGTTTACTATTTAGTTCTCTTTTATCTCTAGTGATAGGAACAGTTGTGGGATTAACACAATCTAGAATAAAAAGACTTTTTGCCTTTAGTACTATATCACATGTAGGGTTTATACTTTTAGGGTTAAGTATACATACTGTTGAATCAACACAAGCCTTTATGTTCTACTTAATTCAGTATTCTGTTTCGAATTTAAATGCTTTTATGCTAATTATAACTATTGGTTATTCTTTATATTGTTATACGTATAATGATAACTCTACAAATAACGTTAATGAAACAAATAGTAAAGAAATTACTGGTAACGAGAGTAATGAAAAAAGTGGTAATCTACAAGACATAAATAACTCACCTATTCAACTTATTGATCAGTTGAAAGGATATTACTATATAAATCCTATTTTAGCATTGAGTTTAGCAATCACTTTATTTTCTTTTGCCGGTATTCCTCCTTTAATAGGATTTTTTGGAAAACAGATGATTTTAAGTGCAGCTATTGATAACGGTTATATATTTATGTCGTTAGTTGCTATATTAACAAGTGTTATAAGCGCTGTATATTATTTAGCCATAATAAAACAAATTTTTTTTGATAAAAATGATTATACTTTAGACGAGGAACTAAATAGTTTCACTGCCGATGGTTTAATTTCTGAAAAAAATACTGTTATTAAAGAAGTAAAATTTAAAATTAATAATATTGTTTTATCAAGTTCATTAAGTTTATCTATTTCAATTATAACATTAGTAATCACATTATTTATTTTTATACCTGAAGAATTATTAAGCCTAGCTAATATATTAGCATTATTACTTTTTAATATATAAATGACAAGTACAACTTTTTTTATTGTATTTATACCTATATTAGCCATTTTATTATTAGCTATTAACTTATTATTAGCACCTCATAACCCATACCAAGAAAAAGATAGTGCCTTTGAATGTGGGTTTAAATCCTTCTTAGGACAAAATAGAACTGAATTCAGCATTTCATTCTTTATTTTTGGACTTTTATTTTTACTTTTTGATTTGGAAATTTTATTAGTTTATCCTTATAGTGTAAGTAGTTACACTAACGATGTCTATGGTTTAGTAATTATGATGGTATTTTTTGTATTACTAACCTTAGGTTTTATATTTGAGTTAGGTAAAAATGCATTAACAATAGATAGTAGACAAACTTCATCATACGACAAAGAAGAATTATCTACACCACACGCATATGTAGGTACAATAAACCATGGAATAGATAATATTTCAATAAGTACGGCTGCGTCTAATATGGCTATGAATTATGAACTGTTACTAGAAATATCTAAAAATCCTATAACATATTTGATTCTTATCATACTAGCAAGTATTGTATATTATAGTACTAATCAGAATAATGATAATAAGGATAAGGATACTACATGAAACTGAAAAGTATTATCTCCTTTTAAATTTAGACCTCAACCATGCCAGCATCCATGAATTCTTAGAAAACCAATGCATGGAGATCGAGACTTTCAAACTTACAAAGATGTTAAGTGCTCAGCTGGTGTACCAGTTATGCCTAGTTTAGAACAAAACAGAGGTACAAGATGTGATATTTGTCATTCCAACTTTTGTGCTAATCCCGGCTGCTCTTGTAAAATTCCTCCAGCTAGTCCTGGGGTGTAATGATAGGAATTTTCTTTTTGTGTTTATCTTAGCTGCATTTTATATGTAGCGAATTCTTATAATTACAGGTCTTTATTATTTCATTTAAATGAAATAATAAATTTACTATAATTTAAATGAAATGAATTCTATAATTGATTTTATTAAAAAAAAAGGGAAATGTTGCATACGGCTATGCATTTTGATTGCAGATCATAAATATAAGGTTCAACTCCTTCATATCCCTAAAATAGCTGTAGAAAATCATAGAAAAATCGATTAGTAAATTCTAATACTAAAAAGAAACTTTTCTTTCTTTTGTTTATTATCTAAAAAAGGTTCCTATATATTAGATGTTCCTATCAATTCTTTGCAAAATGTCCTTATCGATTTTTTATTACAAATAATCCCTATCGATTTTTTATTACAAATAATCTATATCCATTATTTATAAAATTTATGTCTATTCTATAGACAATTGATCTGATTCTTTAAAATATGCTTGTTAGCTTTTAGCTCAATGTAATTTTAGGATCTGTTTTTTAAACTTTAACATGTTATATTTTCCAACAATTATTTCTGTTCTTGAAGTATTGGCTGTTACTGTACCTGTTTTATTAACAGTAGCTTATGTAACCGTAGCTGAAAGAAAAACTATGGCTAGTATGCAAAGAAGATTAGGACCTAATGCCGTAGGTTGATACGGTCTACTTCAAGCATTTGCCGATGCTTTAAAACTTTTATTAAAAGAATATGTTTCTCCTACACAAGCCAATATAGCATTATTTTTTCTGGGTCCTATAATAACTTTAACTTTTTCACTTTTAGGGTATGCTGTAGTACCTTATGGTCCCGGTTTAGTGTTATTAGATTATAACATAGGTATCCTATATATGTTGGCTATGTCTTCATTATCTACATATGGTATATTATTAGCAGGATGATCAGCTAATTCTAAATATGCATTTTTAGGATCAGTTAGAAGTACAGCTCAATTAATTAGTTATGAATTGATTTTAAGCTCAGCTATACTTTTAGTAGTATTATTAGCAGGTAGTTTAGATATAACTGTTATTATAGAAGCTCAAAGAGCTACTTGATATGTAATACCTTTATTTCCTATATTTATAGTATTCTTTATAGGATCCATTGCAGAAACAAATAGACCTCCCTTTGATTTAGCAGAGGCTGAATCTGAATTGGTTAGTGGATTTATGACAGAACATTCTGCTGTTATTTTCGTATTCTTTTTTTTAGCTGAATATGCCAGTATTATTTTAATATGTATTTTTAATAGCATTTTATTTTTAGGTGGTTATTTATTTGATTTTAACTATTATTTATATCCTTATTTTTATCTATTGCAATATATTGCAGGTGATAGTTATATGTATCTAACTGATAATGAAACTAATTTTAATGTAATTGATTTTGATAATTATAATTCCATAATAGGAACAACTATAGGAGGTATAGTAATAGGGGTTAAAGCTTGTATAATGGTATTTGTTTTTATATGAGCTAGAGCTTCTTTCCCTAGAATACGTTACGATCAACTTATGTCTTACTGTTGAACTATTTTATTACCAATAGTAATTGCATTCATTATATTAGTTCCATGTATACTATATAGTTTCGAAATTATGCCTTGTAATATACCTTTATTATAAAATTTTTAAATGAAAAGGTATCCTACCATTATTTATAGAATTATAATTTAAATGTGTTATAATTTAACTGTATTACATATAATACAAATATTTATTATTTATTACATATATATAATATATTTGAATATACTTCAATTTTTGAATTCTTATTGATTTATATATAGATAAAATACAGATAACTTCTTTTTTTAAAAAAGAAAGAAATCCTTCTTTATAGAAGAATCAATGGGAGAAGATTTTTTTAATAAAGCCCATTGAAAATAAAAAAAAACTATATTTTTATGTAATTTAACATACATTTCAATCAAATGAATTTTTCACTTTAAAATTAAAGTGATTTATATAATTTTTCTTTCCTTACTATAAATAATTAGAGGAAGGAAGTAATCATACAAAAATTTTTTACCTTATTATAAATATGGTGTTATAAAAATAGGTTGGTATATTACCAATGCCTATACAATAGAGGAACTTATATAATAGACTTTTTTTAAATGTTATTATCATCTTTACTTTTAACTCCTATAGTAGGTGTACTTTCCATTTTAGTTACTAAAGACAGTGGAATTTCATTAAGAAATATTAAATGAATAGCTTTAACTACATCAATTGTAAACTTTTTAATTTCTTTAGTAATATTTATATTATTTGATTTTAGTACAAATCAATTTCAATTTGTACAAGAATATCATGAAATAAGTTATTTTGATTTTTATTTAGGTGTGGACGGTTTATCAATATATTTTATATTATTAACTACATTAATCATTCCTATTGCCTTAGTATCTAATTGAAAATCAATCACAAAACAGGTAGAATCTTATGTTATCATAATTTTATTGTTAGAAACTCTTCTTTTAGCGGTTTTCTTAGTATTAGATATTTTACTATTTTACATATTTTTTGAAAGTATTTTACCTCCATTATTTATATTAATAGGTATATTTGGGTCAGATAATAGAGTAAAGGCTAGTTTTTATCTATTCCTATACACATTATTAGGTTCTTTATTTCTATTACTATCTATATTAGCAATGTCATCTATTATGAGTACTACGGATTTTGATACGATTTTTAAAGGAAATTTCCTTTATTTAACACAGCTTTTTTTATTTTATGGTATTTTTATAGCTTTTGCCGTAAAAACTCCTACAATATTTTTAAACACTTGACTTTTAAAGGCTCACGTTGAATCTCCTTTAGGAGGAAGTATTATTTTAGCAGCAATTGTTCTTAAATTAAGTTTATACGGTATATTAAGATTAATTTTACCTATATTACCTAAAGCTTATATGGAATATACTTATATAATATTTTTAATAGGTGTTATTACTATAGTATATGCTAGTCTTAGTACATTAAGAACAATAGATATTAAAGAACTTATAGCATATAGTTCTGTTTCTCATGCTGCCGTTTATCTTTTAGGTGTATTTAGTAATAGTATACAAGGTATTGAAGGTGCTATTAATTTAGGGTTAGCTCACGGATTAGTGTCACCTGGTTTATTTATTTGTGCAGGAGGTGTATTATATGATAGATCTCATACAAGAGTAATTTCTTATTATAGAGGAGTTACTCAAGTAATGCCATTATTTGCTATACTATTCTTTATATTATGTCTTGCAAATTGTGGAGCTCCTTTATCGTTAAATTTCATAGGAGAATTTTTATCATTATATGGAGTATTTGAAAGATCATCGTTATTTGGTGTATTTGCGAGCTCTTCTATAATCTTTTCTGCAGCATACACAATATATATGTATCAAAGAATAGCATTTGGAGGTGCTTATTCAAGAATGTTTAATTTTAGTATACCAGACTTAACTAAAAGAGAATTTACAATATTATTCATTTTAGTTATACCTACGGTATTCTTTGGTATTTACCCTAGCCCTATACTAGATGCAATTCATTACTCAGTTTCAACTTTAATTTATTGTTTTGATTTTAATGTTATTAGTTAAAACAAATATTTTTTGTATAAAAGATTCTATTCTATATGAATAGAATTCATACTGGTAAATGATTTCTATACTTTATACTATCTAATTTAACTTTATCCACTGTAATTTATTATTCTATATGGTATATTTAAGGTATATTTTTATCTCATATCCATATATAAAATATATACAACTTCTTTTTTTTTTAAGAAATCCTTCTATACAGAAGAATCAATGGGAGAAGATTATTTTAAAGCCCATTATAATATAATGTAATGTATATAGATTATATATACTATATAAATATATAATTATATAGGCTTAAAAGAGATAATGTAATAGAACTTTAATAATTTTGTACGAATACAATATATATCTTATATATAAAAAAAATTTTGTTTTTTAAGATTAAACATAGAAATATTCTATGATTTGAATTCAAATCAAAAAATTATTATTTTAATAAAAATCTAAATACTATAAGAGTATATTTATGATCAGTAAATTTTACTTTTTTTCCAACACTATATTTATTTAATCTAATTATATTTTCGAAAAAGTTTTATATAGGTATCTTAGATTTTTTTAACTTATCCCGTAATCTTAGACCGTTTTTTTTCTATAACTATACAATTTTTAAGTCAACATCAAAAGCTTTATTAAAAAAAAAGTATTTTTAGTAATTCACATATTTATTATAAATTCCCAATTAAAAATAAATATTAAATTCATATTTTAAATATATAAATATTATTTCGATAGTAAATACCTATTGAGTTTCCATGAATAAGTTTAATATAAAATGTTTAATACAAATACTTCATAATATATAGTAAAGAATTTTTACTAAAAAAATAACGTTTTACAAAAAAGTAGTGAACACTTACTGATCTATAACAAGTAAAGACTTTGTAATTACTTTCTTTTATTATAAAAAGTAGAACAGAATTTTTTTATTAAAGAATATTTTTCTATTAAACATACCGCTATTTAATAGGTAAGCAGTATATAATTTAAATCTAGAAAAATGATTTATAATAATGGCATAATAAATGACCATAAAGTATTATTCTTGTAATCAAGATAGGAATTATTTAAAAAGATATAAATTCTACTACTATAGGTATAGAACTGTTTAATATACTCTATATTCTAGTATTAGAAAAATTTTTAATCATATTTTATTAGAATTTTTTACAGATTTTTTTATAAAAAGGATATACTTTTTCTTTACAAAAGATGTAAATTATTTTTCCAACTTTATAAGACTTTCTAACTTTACTATATAATCTGTAATATTCCCATACAAATAACACAATGCTTGTAAGCATTATAGGTATTGTAATTTCTGGAATATTAAGCATTAAATAATTTAGATTAAAATCAATACATTTAAAAGAAATTAAACATGAAAATATTGTTAATAATATACGAAGAATACTAAAACTATTCATTGTAATTATGGGAAATATTGAAAGAAATGTATTTTGATTTTCTTCAACAGCTCTTTGATTTTCTTCAGCAGCTCTTTGATTTTCTTCAGCAGCTCTTTGATTTTCTTCAGCAGCTCTTTGATTTTTTTCAATCTCTCTTCTTTTTGTTATTTCTTCTTTAATCTCATCCATTTTAGTTTGAAGCTTTTTATAAATATTAAAACGACTTTCTGCTTCTTCTTTTATATATTTCTCTAATTGTTCAATACCCTCTTGTCTAGTATTTCCACTCTCTTCGTCAAAATACGTTTCGTAATGCTTCATTATTTGTTTCATTTCTCAGTTTTGTGACTTATCAGGAAGATTCTCATCTAAAGCTTTAGCTTTTCGAATAGTTTTTAACTCTTCTACAGTAGCCCTATAATCTGCAATGATCTTTTTATATGGTTTCACATTTGTTTTCATTTCTGATAAAAGCTCTTGCATAGATTTTGTATCCCAACCAGTAGATTGTAAACCCACACTATAAAATTTATGTGGGCTAGGGCTATATAAATTTAATGGTGCTATTTTATTAAATATAAAGGATTTATATCTATATAAAATTATTGTTCCTGAAGTCATAACAAAAACTTTTCCAAAGATACAGATTCTACAACAATAGGCATAGAACTGTGTAATATACCACAAATTTCTGAACATTGACCATAGAATGTTCCTAATCTGTTTATAAGAACAGAGAATTGATTAAGTCTTCCAGGGTAAGCATCACATTTTACTCCTAATGCTGGAATTGCAAAAGAATGTATAACATCTGCAGCAGTTAGAATAAATCTAGTGTGAGTAATTTCAGGCAGTATAACTCTATTATCTACTTCTAGCATTCTTAATGCTCCTTCTTCTAAGTCAGATTCAGGAACTAAGTATGAATCAAACTCAATAAAATCTCCGTCACTGTTTAAGAAATCTGGGTATTCGTAACTTCAATATCATTGGTGACCTTCTGCTAATACAGATAATGAAGGATCTGTAACTTCATCCATTAAATATAATAATTTGAAAGAAGGGAAAGCGATTAATACTAAGATTAAAGCAGGAGTAATAGTTCAAATTAATTCTATTAATGTACCGTGGTTAAGATATTTATTACTTATAGGTGCTTTAGAATTATCAAAGTTTTTAATAATAGCTCCTTGTATTCAACCTACACTAAATAAAATGGCAACTAAGTAATACATAATATTATCATGTAATTCTACTAAGGCTTCCATTTGTGGGCTAGCACTATCTTGGAAGTAAAGTCCTCAAGCTCTAGGTGCATCACAATAAGTAACAGATGAATAACAAATAAATAATAACACTAATAATAAAAATGAAATATAAATTGGATTCACTCTCTCTTTATATATGTTATAATATATAGATATAGCATTTTTAATCTCTTTATTAGAATATAATCTATATAATATACCTGTTGTAGCAAAAATAGATGCATCTGTTACCAGGAACAATTGAACTGCATGATACATATAATGATCCAGTTGACCTGAATCATCAATACATTCTATAGCAACATTTACTGTTTCTTTAATTTTTAATTGCTCATCCCCATGTTTTCTTACAATTAGTGCTTCTTCAGAACGTAGCATATTAGGATTTTGAGTCTGCAATCTAAATCCTACTATCTCATTTATTAATGAAACTCTACCTTGATCATTAATATTTAGTAAATTGTCACCTCTTTGTCTAACTCCCATTGGATTGTTATTATTTTGTTCTTGTAGATTTCATGCAGTTTCTCTCATAGTAGTATTCAAATATTCACGAATTTTTAACTGTAGACCTGGTAGATTTAGCGAATTTGCACTTTGTAAAGGTAAACTAGTAAATGCATGAGGTTTAGGTGGATTGTGTAATGCTCATTCTAAACCTGGGGCACATTTATCTTTAAGTATACGTAAGTAATCACTAAATAATTGAGGAACAGCTCAAGCATATCCAAATATAGCTTTACCTTTTACAAGTTGTAAGTATACAATATGTAAGAAAAGTGCTGTAGCAATTACAGATACAACAGAACCAATACTACTAATAAAGTTTCAACCTGTAAAAGCATCAGGGTAATCACTAATTCTACGAGGCATACCTTGTAATCCTAGGAAATGTTGAGGGAAGAAAGTTAAATTAACTCCTATAAATAAAACTCAGAAATGAGCTTTAGAGTAAGTTAAGTTATAATCTAACCCTAAAATTTTAGGAATTCAGAAATATCATCCACTATATAAGGCAAATACAGCCCCCATACTTAAAACGTAGTGAAAATGAGCAACTACGTAATAAGTATCGTGGAAAGCAACATCAAGTGATGCGTTCGCAAGAACTACACCTGATAACCCCCCAATAGTGAACATAAATACAAAACCTAAAGCAAATAATAATGATGGTATAAAGTGTAAAGAACCACCATAACAAGTGGCTAATCAAGAGAATATTTTAATACCAGTAGGTACTGCAATAATTAAAGTTGCAGCTGTAAAATAGGCTCTTGTATCTACATCAAGACCAACAGTATACATGTGATGACTTCAAACTACAAATCCTAGAATACCAATAGAACACATGGCGTAAACCATTCCAAGGTATCCAAAAACGCTTTTATTAGAATTAGCTGAAATTGTAGTACTTATTATACCAAATCCAGGAATAATTAAAATGTAAACCTCTGGATGACCGAAAAATCAGAAAAGATGTTGGTATAAAATAGGGTCACCACCACCTGCTACCTCAAAGAATGAAGTGTTAAAGTTTCTATCTGTCAACACCATAGTAATCCCACCGGCTAAAACAGGTAAAGATAATAGTAATAAAATAGCTGTAATAACAACTGCTCATGCAAATAAAATTAATTTATGTAATCTTATTCCAGGACTTCTCATATTAAATGTTGTTGTCATAAAATTCATAGCTCCAAGAAGACTTGATATACCAGAAAGATGTAATCCAAATATAGCTAAATCAACACTTGGACCACTATGACTTTGTATACCAGATAAAGGTGGATAAAGAGTTCATCCTGTACCTACACCGTTCTCTATTCCTCCTGCAAATAAGAAAAGAACGATACTAGGAATTAATAATAAGTAACTAATATTATTAAGTCTAGGGAATCCCATATCAGGACCTCCTAATCCTAAAGGAAGAAGAAAGTTTCCAAATCCTCCTATTAAAGCTGGCATAACCATGAAGAAAATCATAATAATAGCATGAGCAGTAATAATACTATTATATAATTGATTATCAGCAATATACTGAACACCAGGTCCTGACAGCTCTAGTCTTATTAATACAGAAAAGGCAGTTCCTACTAAACCTGAAAATAGTGCATATATTAAATACAATACACCAATATCTTTAGCATTTGATGATAAAAATCATCTTTCAAATCACATGCTAATTCCCGATGTTTTTAAATTTAAATTATCATAAATATTTTCTTTAGATAATATAATTTGTTTTTTAGAGTCGTAACTTGTAGAACCTAATAAGGAAATCACACACCTCTAAAGTGTTAACGTTATTTTTAGAATACAAAAGTATTTTTGTACCTACTTTTTTTTATATAATGTTGTTATTCCTCTATGTAAGCATCCTATGTGAGAGATAGGAAATTATTATATAAATATACTGTAGAGGGTACTATAAAAATAACATTATATTTAAGGTTATATCATAAAGATATACCTTTTCATTACTATATGAATATAGTAATGATTTTACAATAATTTACCATTCGCTACCTATTTTTAAGTAGTCACTGGCATAAAAAGTAATAAAATATTATAAAATAACCTACGTTTTATATACTATATTATATATGAATATATATATAGTACACCAATTAACTTAAACGAATAACCTAGTCATTATTTTTTAAGTATGAATAAGCTTTCTTTTCCTTAACCAAATAAGGGGTTTTCACTTTTTTATTAAAAATTCTTTTTTTTAGAATGTGATTTTTTTTTCAAAAAAGTACAAAATATGTGATTTGAACACTTACTTTTTTTTTACTAAGATACTCTATCCGTTAATTGGTTTTAGGGATATGAAGGAGTTGAACCTTATATTTATGATCTGCAATCAAAATGCATAGCCGTATGCAACATATCCCTTTTTTCATTTTTATTTTTAAATAGATTTTATAAAAAAAAAATTACATTTATATACCATTAATATAAATGTAAAATAGAAAATAGCTAACCTATAATATGATATTACTAAATAATTTGCTATCTTCATTTTTGTGAAAAAAAAGTATACTAGTTAGTGAAATAACTAAAAAAAAGTAGTTCTATTGATTTCCACAGTGAGATCGTAAAAATCTTACTTAATGTAATTCTAATGCATCTTTTATATAAGAACAAGATAAAACTACAAAAACTTGAGACTGTATGAAAGCAATACCTAACTCTAACCCTGAGAAAGCTATAATAAAGGCTAATGGTAATAATCCTAAGAAAAAGAAAATTACACCTGAACTCATTATATTATAAGTAAATCCACTAAGTATATTTAATAACATGTGACCACTTAGAACGTTAGCAGCCAATCTTAACCCTAAAGAAACATTACGTGCTAGATATGATATTGTTTCAATAATAACTAATAAAGGTAATAAACCTAAAGGACAACCAGCTGGAACAAATAAAGAAAAGAATTTTAATCCGTGTTCTTTAAATCCTAATACTGTAGCACCTAATACTACAGTAAAACTAAGAGAAAATGTTAATATAAAATGAGATGTTGATGCAAAACTATAAGGTACCATTCCTATTAAATTGTTAATTAATATAAAGATAAATAGTGCATACATAAATGGGAAGTATATTTGACCATTTTTGTTGTTAATTTGATTAACTACAATACTATGTATTGTAGCATATAATGTTTCTTGACTTAAAGATCATTTGTTAGGTGTTATTTTAGAATGGTTAGTAGCTAAAATACTAAAGTAGAAAGCTAAAAATGCAGCTATTACCATGTATAAACCTATATTTGTAATTGATAAATTCATATTAGCTAATAAAGGAGTATCTATACTAAATAAATTTCTTATTTCAAACTGATCAAGAGGACTTATTATTGTGTTATAATTTAACATATATAAATAATATATTTAGGGGAGAAGTACAAGCGTATTCTTCAAGATGATAATTGTACTTATAAAAGTGCTAATTGTAATTAATAATAAAGATAATAATAATTATACAAAGTCTTAGTTATAATTATACATAGTACTAATTTTACTTATTTCAATAATGAAAAATAGTTTTTTTTAACAAATTATAATTGTTTATTTTTAATAATACCAGCTATTATATTAAGCTAGTTCTAATCATACAAAATAAACAGGAATATTTATATGTTACAAGGTGGCTTTATGTTTAGTATACCTATATATTTATAATGAAAATTGAATATTATGAAAAAAAAAAGTATGTAACTTGGATATAAGTAAGCCGGTTCATGTGTGTAATGTTCGACTAAAATAAAGATTAATTTAGGCTTTGCTTTTTCAATTAAAAAAAAATTTTTTTAAACTTTAAATAAAATACTAAAAGTTTTTAATAATACTAAAAGTTTTTATTTATTAAAATTTCTGTGAATGACCCAAGCTTATGCTTCGCTTTTAAAGCTATATTAAATCACCGGACTTCCCTACTATTGTCTTTTATGTAGTAACTACATAAATTTAAAGATGAATTACATTTATATCACAAGTTTAAAAATAAAACCTACCTTTTAAATAGGTTATTTTTT
>Ga0268253_10000091_pt1 | contig 24260 bp, 20 predicted proteins | sample AgamicMgMarz_FD_200250 | JGI IMG/M metagenome (GOLD analysis project Ga0268253, IMG submission 200250) | Agave microbial communities from Guanajuato, Mexico - Mg.Ma.rz (v2) (version 3) | ecosystem: Host-associated > Plants > Phyllosphere > Phylloplane/Leaf | place: Guanajuato, Mexico... | reverse complement strand
GGGGTGTCGCCGAGGAGGGTGCGCGTGTAGTCGTCCTCGGGTAGGTCGAGGACCTGGGCGGTCAACCCGGTTTCGACGATGTGGCCTTGGTTGAGCACCACGACGCGGTTCGCGATCGCGCGCACGAGCGCGAGGTTGTGCGTGACGAACAGCAGCGTGAGCTCGCGTTCCTTTTGGAGGTTGTCGAGCAGCCGGACGATCGAGGCTTGGACCGAGACGTCGAGCGCGGAGGTGATCTCGTCGCAGATCAGGACATCGGGGTCGCAGATCAGCGCGCGGGCGATGGCAACGCGCTGCCGCTCGCCTCCGGAGAGCTGCTCGGGATATCGGCTCGCGTACCGTGCGGGGAGCGAGACGGCCTCGAGCGCCTCCGCGACACGGTGCCTGATCTCCGAGCCTCCATGGTCGGTGAAGTTCTCCAGACCGACGGCGACGCTCTCGCCGATCGAACGCCTGGGGTTGAGCGACGAGTAGGGGCTCTGGAAGATGTACTGAAGCTCGCGGCGGACCGTGGTCGGTCGCAGGCGCGACACTCGTGACAGCTGCTCGCCCTTGTACGTGATCGTCCCGTTCCAGTTCTGAAGCAGGCCGACGATCGAGCGCGCCAGCGTCGTCTTCCCCGAGCCCGATTCCCCAACCAGTGCGAGGCACTCCCCCTGGTACAGGCTCAGGTCCACGCCGGAGAGCACTTGAGTCTCGTCGTAGAACGCGTCGAGATCGGCGATCTCGAGGATGGGCTCTCGGTCGCGCGGGTCGGGACACGCATCGAGGAGGCGGTAAGTCATCTGCGAGGCCGCCAGCTCCCGTGTCCGCAGACATCGGACGCTGTGGTCGCCGATCTCGACGACGGGTGTGGGCTGCTCCGAGCACGCGGCGAGGGCGTGGGGGCAGCGCGGGGCGAACGTGCAGTTCGGGGGCCGGGCATCGGGACTCGGGGCCTGCCCCGGGATCGGGTCGAGCTTACGCCGCTCGGAGACGGCCGGGATGCTTGCGAGCAGCTGGCGCGTGTACGGGTGCAAGGGCTGGTCGAAGAGGTTCTTGCGATCGGCGACCTCGACCGCGCGACCGGCGTAGGCGACGATCACCCGCGCGGCGATGCTCGCGATGACCGCGAGGTCGTGGGAGATGTACAGCGCCGCGACTTGATGCCGGCTGCAGAGCTCACCCACGGTGGCCAAGACCTGCGCCTGCGTGGTGACGTCGAGCCCGGTCGTGGGCTCGTCGAGGACGATCAGGCGTGGCCGCAGGATGAACGCCATCGCGATTCCGACGCGCTGCTGCTGCCCGCCCGACAGCTGATGGATGTACCGGTTCAGGAACTCGTCGTCATGCGGCAGGTTGACCTCGCTGAGCGCCCCGCGCACGCGCTCGCGCAGCTCTTCGGCGGACAGGTCGGGCTCATGGAACTCGAGCATCTCCGTGAGCTGCTTCCTGATCCGTATGGCGGGGTTCAGCGCCGCGGACGGATCCTGCGGGATGTACGCGGCGATGCGGCCGCGCACGGAGATCAGCTGGCGTGGAGCCAGGTCCAGGATCTTGACGCCATCGATCACCACGCTCCCGCCCGTTATGCGAGCGCCTCGCCGCACGTGGCCGAGCAGGGCCATCCCGATCGTCGTCTTGCCGCTGCCGGACTCACCGACGAGCCCGACAAGCTCCCCCTGCTCGATCGAGAAGGTGACCTCGTCGACGATGTCGAGGCCCGTCCCGGCGAGCTCGACGCGGAGATCCCTCACCTCGACCAGGCTCATCGCTGGACCGTCCTGTCGACGCCCGCGATCGACCGCGAGAGGCCCTCGGCGATGAGGTTCGTGGCGATGGTGAGCAGGGCGATCGTCACGATCGGGATGATGACCGCCCACGGCTGCAGGGTCAGACCGGTGCGGTTCTCGTTGATCATCAGCCCCCAGTCCGCCGCCGGCGGCTGGATGCCGAAGCCCAGGAAGCTGATCGCCGCGATCGCCGCGATCGACCAGGTGAGGCGCAGGCCGTACTCGACCAGCAAGGGGGTCATCACGTTCGGCAGGATCTCCCGCACGATGATGCGCCGCCGCGGTGTACCGAGCACCTCCGCCACGTCGATGTACTCACGGCTCACCGTCTCGAGCGTAACGCCGCGACAGACTCTGGCCACGCCCGGGATCCAGACGGCGGCGACGAGCACCACGATCAACCAGGGCTTGGGTCCCAGCATCGAGATGAACAGGATCGCCAGCACGATGCCCGGGAAGGCCAGGAGCACGTCGAGTGAACGCATGATCCAGTCGTCGAGAGCGCTCCGGGCATAGCCCGCGATCATGCCCAACGCCGCGCCGGCGAAGACGCCGATCGTGGTCGCGGCGAACGCCATCCAGAGGATGCTGCGCCCACCCCACAGAATCCGCGACAGGACGTCCCGGCCGAGGTAGTCGGCCCCCAGGACCGCCTCGGACGACGGCTTGGCGAACGGCGTGGACACGAACTCCGACGGCGAATGGGGCGCCACGTACGGGCCGACGAACGCCAAAACGACGACCAACACGAGCAGCACCACCCCGACCCGCGTCCGGCCAAACCGCCAAGCCTGCCGCAACGTGCCGACGATCGGAGGCAGCCGACGCTCGCGCTCGCCGGCGACGACGTCGGGATCGGTGACGAGATTCGGCTCGACCCCGACGCTCATCGACGCAGGAACCCCGTACGAAGCTTCGGAGTGGCCACGACGGTGAGCGTGTCCGCGAGCAGGTTGAACACCACGACCCCCGTCGCGAGCACCAGTACGACCGCCTGGATGATCGGCACGTCGCGGTTCGCGACCGCGCCGGTCAGCAGGCTGCCCAGGCCCGGATACGCGAACAAGAACTCGACCACGACGATGCCGCCCAGCAGCCACGCCAGCATCAACGCCGAGCCCTGGATCACGGGAACCAAGGCATTCGGCATCGCGTGGCGCAGCATCACCGTGCGCTCGGGGACACCCTTCAGGCGCGCCATGTCGATGTACTCGGACTCCAACACGTCGATCATGGTCGCCCTCATCAAGCGATACAGGTAAGGGCTGATCGCCAACACCAGGGTCGCGACCGGAAGCACGAGCTCTCTGGGGTGCTGGAGCGGAAGGTCGCCCGGCGGAAACGTTGCCACCGCCGGCAGGACGTTGAAGATGGTAGTGGCGAACACCACGACCAACAGCAGCCCGGTGACGAACTCGGGCAGCGCGGTCACGGCCAACGAACCAAGCAGAATCCCGCGGTCGAGCAAGCGATCGCGCCGGATCGCCGTGATCGCCCCGACCAGGATCGACATCGGGATCGCGATCAGCGCGACCACCCCCAGCAAGACCAGCGAATTGACCAGCCGCGGCCCCATGGTCTCCGCGACCGGCCGCCCCCCGGCCAAGGAGTTCCCCAAATCGAGGGTCAACACGCCGCCTAGCCAATCGGTGTACTGGGCGACGATCGAACGATTCAGGCCCAACTGCTCGCGCACCTGGGCCAGCGCCTCCGGCGTGGCCTCCTTGCCCAGAATCGACCGCGCCGCATCACCCGGCAACGCCTGCGTCGCCAGGAAGATGATCACCGACACGGCGAACAGCACGACCAGGCCCAACCCAATCCGGCGCACGATCCACAGATGCCGGCCATACCGACGCCGCCTCGACGGCTCCAACCCCACCGGCACGCCATTCTCACTGCCGAACGACATCGCTCAAGCACCCTCCAGCGCGGAGCACCAAACCCCCGACAAGACCACCGTACCCCAGCCTCGGTAGCGGTACCTGTATGCGGCGTCCAGGAACGCGCATCGCATCCCGCCACCGATCCCTCCATTGGACGGGGATCGCATGCGATGCGCGTAACTGGACGTTGGCAACCCAATCCGATCTCAGACGAAGGAGGCCCGCCGCCATTCGTAGTCGTTGAAGCTCTCGCCGCGCTTGTCGGGGCTGACGAAGCCCGTGACGCCCTTGGAGTGGGCCGACAGCGCGTAGGCGAAGCCCCAGACCAGCAATCCGCCACGCTCGTGCTGGATCGTCTGCATCTGGAGGAGCAGGTCCTTGAGCTTGGTGTCGTCGGTCTCCCCGAGCGCCTTGTTGAACAGGGCGAGGAACTCTGGGTCGTCCCAGTGCGTGTGGTTGTAGGGGCTGTCGGGTCCGTCGGCGGTCGCCACCTGGGCCAGCACGGGCTGGGTGGTGAAGTAGTCCGAGCTGAACGGCCACTTCAGGTACTGGTCGCCGTAGAGCGTCTCCTGGTCGACCTTGTTGACCTTGATCGTCAACCCGGCCTCACGCGCGTTCTCCGACAGCACCTGAGCGGCCTCGACGATGCCCGGCGACACCTGCGCCACCGTGAGCGTCACCTCGCCGCCCTCGAGGCCGGCCTGCTTCAGCAGCGACCTGGCCTGCTCGGGATCGTGCTCGCGCTGCGGGATCTCCTTGCTGTAGAGCGGGTCGGCGATCCCGTAGAGGTCGTTGCCGATCCGTCCGTAGCCGTTCAGCGCCTGCTTGACCATCTGCTCGCGATCGGCCATCAGCCGGATCGCCTGGCGCACCTTGTTGTCGCTGAAGGGCTTGACGTCGACGCGCATCGTGATCGGCCGCCAAGCGCCGCCCTCCGAGATCAGCAGCTCGTGCTTGCCCGACTGCTTGATCACGTCGGCCTGGCTCGCAGGCACCCCGGCGATGCCATCGACCTGATCCGAGAGCAGCGCGTTGATGCGCGCCGAGTCGTCGTCGTAGTTGATGACCCGGAGCTCGTCGATGAACACCTCCTCGCCGTGATAGTTCTCGAAGCGGGTCATCACCGACTCCTGCCCCGGTGTGAAGCTCTTCAACTTGAACGGACCGCTGCCGACGGGCTTCTTCGGGTCGTAGCCCACCGGGACGATCGGCAGGATCTCCGGTGTGAAGAAGTCCCCGAGCAGGCGGTTGGGCTTGTCGAGCTCGAAGCTCAGCGTGAGCGGGTCGACCTTCTTCATCCGCTTGATCGAGAGCGCCTTCAACCGTGCGGCACCGGGAGCCTCCAGCTTGAGCATCCGCTCGACGCTGAAGATGATGTCCTCGGGTTCGATCGACTTGCCGTTGTGCCACTCCATCCCGTCCTTGAGCTTGACGGTCCACTTGTCGCCCGCCTCGTTGGGCTCGACGGTCTCCGCCAGCTGGCCCTCGAGCTCGAAGGTCTCCGGCACGCGCCTGTTCAGGGTTTCATAGAGCGCCTGCCCTCTCGCCCGGAACGCCCCGCCCTGCGGCACCGCGTATGCGTCGATGGTGTCCGCGGAGCCGGCGCCGGCCGCGCCAATCCGGAGCGAGCCGCCCTTCTTCTGCTTCTCGGGCGTGGCCTTGGCGCCCGACTGCTCGCCGCCGTCGTCGTCGTCCCCGCACGCCAGCAGCCCGCCGCTGACGGCTGCTGCACCACCGACCATCGCGCTGTACTTCAGCGCCTCACGCCTCGACAGATCAGCCATCCCCATCTCTCCTCATGTCTGAGAACACGCCAGCGCAACGCGCGGGCCAGTCACCGGCACCCCTAGAACGACTGTACTTCCCGAAGGTTGATCTGAGGCTAATGCGAAATCTCCCCACGGGTGGGCAGCGAAGTTCGCAATGCGCCCTCACTCGGGCCCGGCTGGTGAGAGCCGACGCCCGGTTCATCGGATCGCTCCCCGCACTACGCATCAGCCGTCTCCCGGCCGTGACAGCCAGGCGCCCTGAGCCGGCTCGGACGGCTCCGCCGTAATCCAGACGTCGACGACCACCGGAGCCCCCCCGCGTGCCGTCTCGACCGCCTCGGCGAGGGCAGACTCGAGCGCGGCCAGGTCCTTGATGGGTCCGAAGCCCACGCCGCCCTGAGCGCGAGCGATCCCCGCGAGGTCGACGGCCGGGCCGTCGATGCGCTGACCGATCCAGCGGTTCTCGATCGGGCGGCTGCGCGTCTGCGCGACACGGTGCTGATGCATCTCGTCGTTGAGGAACGAGCGGTTGTTCGCGACCACGATCAGCAGCGGGAGCTCGTAGCGCGCGGCCGTCCAGATCGCGGTCGCGCCCATGCTGGTGTCACCGTCGCCGATGATCGCGACCGGGAGGCGATCGGTGCCCTTCAGGCCAAGCGCCGCCCCGATCGCCATGCCGGGGCCGGAGGCCAGACCGCCGCCGCCGTCGCCCCCGAGATGGTCGAGCGGATCGTTTGCCGGCCAGAGGTCGCCGGTCCACGAGCTCGGCACGCGCACCAGCGTGGTCTCGTGGTCCGCCAGCGCCGCGCGCACCGCCGCGGCGATGTGCACGGTACGCAGCTGTCCGTCCTCCGCGAGCGGGATGTCCGCCGCGACGGGCACCTCCGCCGAGGCGATCTCCCGAGGCTCGTGCGTGGTGCTGTCGCGCAGCACGTCCTCGAGCAGCCGGCTCACCAGCGCGTCGGGATCGCAGGCCAGCCTGATCTCGGCCGGCGCGGGCGCGAAGTGGTCCTTCGACCAACCGTTGTGGAGGTGCTGGTCGACGGTTGCCGAGATGATCGGCACGGGCTGCTCGTCACGCCAGGACGGCGGCAGCGACCCGGCCAGGTCGAGCCAGTCGAGGCTGAGCACCACGCCGGCGTCGTCGAGCGCCTCGAGCAGCGCGTCGGACGGGTGTACCGGCGGGACGACCCCGGCGAAGCAGGGATGCCCTGTCGGGAACGCGGCGGGCAGCTCCAGGTGGGTGAACACGCGCGCGTTCAGGCGCTCGGCCAGCTCGACGCGCGCGTCCCAGGCCTCCCGCGAGGGCGTGGTGCGCCCGGCCAGGATCACGGGCCGCTCGACCGACGTGAGCAGCTCCGCCACGGCCCGCACCGACTCGGGGTCGGGGCTGGGCGGCGGCGGCGGCGTGCCGAACGCCCCCGCGTCGGGCATCGTGGGCTGCTGCTTGAGGCGGCTCTCCTGGAGGCCCACGTCGAGGTTCACGTACGTCGGGGCCTTCGGCGTCGTCGCGGCCAGCTGGTGCGCCCGCAGCACCGAGTCGACGGCCGCGACGACGGACCCCGGCTGGTCGTCCCACTTGATGTACGGCCGGATCATCGACGCCTGGTCGGCCGTCGTGTGCAGCCAGTCGATCCACGGCCTGCGAGCCGTCGCGTCGACCGGCCCGGTGGCGCCCAGGATCACGATCGGCGCGCGGTCGCAGTACGCGTCGAAGATCGCCATCGACGCGTGCATCAGGCCGACGTTGCTGTGGAGCGCCACGGCCATCGGCCGCCCGGTGACCTTGGCATAGCCATGCGCCATCGCCACCGCGTGCTCCTCGTGGAGACAGAGCAGCATCTGCGGCTCGCGATTGCCCAGGTAGTTCACGAGGCTGTCGTGCAGCCCCCTGAAGCTGGAGCCCGGGTTGAGCGCGATGTACTCGATGCCGAGGTCGCGCAGCGCCTGGGCCACGGGGTCACTGCCCCATTCCATGGCCGAGGTGCTGCCGGCCGGGACTTCCAGGTCCTGTGAGGTGCCGAGCGTCGCCATCAGGCAGCCCAACCGACGACGAAACAGTCCCTCTCACGGGCCTCTCGCCGCGAGCTTCCACCCCACGACGAGGGCGCGACACCACCACTAATCGACATCCTCGCGCCTCCAATCAAGGTCTTGGCTCCCCACGTCCGCGGGCCAAGTGCAGACGTGAGAGTAATACAGAAGAACATATCCTAAGTCAAGTACTTGAGGCATTCCCCAGGCTCTGAGCCGGCGCCGCCCCGTGGGTCGGAGCCGGCCTCAGTCCATCCGGTGTACGACGATGCTGACGTCGCGCCGGCCCAGCTCGACCAGCTCGCGGAGCAGGTCCCTGAGCAACTTCACGCCCATCCCCCGCCCCAGGCACAGCTCGATCGTGTCGGCGTGCGCCTCGACCGCGACGCTGGCGATGGAGCCGGCGGACTCGTTGCGTCCCGCGTAGGTCGTCTCCACACCCAGCTCCGCGAGCAGCGCGAGCAGCTGGCGCGCGAACAGATCGTCATCGCGAGCGTCGCCGGCGCGCACGACGACGGAGCGCTTCGGCCGCCTGATCGCCATCGGAGCGGCCAGCGCGGTCATCAGCCGGCCCCCTCGCTCGGCTCGTGCCAGACATCCTCGATCCAGCGCTGATCGTCCCAGTAACGGATCGGGCAGGGCACCTTGCAGTCCAGCACCAGCGGGCCCTGCGGATCGGCGAGCCAGCCCGCGAGCTGCTCCTCGAGCTCGCCCACCCGTCGAACCGTCCCGCCGCGCGCGCCCAGCGCGTTCGCCACCGCGGCGAAGTCGACGTCCGCCTGGAAGGCGGTGCCCGTCGGCTGCCCGATCTCCTCAAGCTCCTGCACCTCGGCGTGGTAGGCGCCGTCGTTGATGACGACCACCAGGATCGAGAGCTTCAGCCGGATCGCCGTCTCGAGCTCTCCCAGGCTCATGCTGAGCGCGCCATCGCCGACCACGAGCGCGGTCACGCGGTCGGGACGCCCGGTGGCCGCGCCGATCGCAGCGGCCAGGCCTGGCCCGAGCGCCTGGTAGGTCTGCAGGAACACGAAGCCGCGCTCGTCCGCGCTGGTGAGCAGCCGCACGGGCAACACCTGATGCCAACCCCCGTCGACCGCGAGCGTGCGCTCGGCCGGCAACAGCTCGTCGAGCTTGAACATCACCACGCGAGGGTCGATCAGGTCCTCGGTGCTCAGGTCGCCGGCCATGTCGCGGCGCCCGCTGGCAATCCGCTCGGCCAGCTCGTCGGTGCGCACGCCTCGGGGCTCGTGCTCGCGGCGCGCCAGCTCGGCCTCGAGCACCTCGGCACAGGCTCTCGCGTCGCCAACGATGCCGAGGTCCACCGGCGCGGTTGCGCCGATGACGGCGGCGTCTTCGCACACCTGCACGATACGAGCCGCGGGCGCGAATATCCCGCCCGCGAGCGTCGTCCAAGTGCTGAGCGTGGTGCCGAAGGCGAGGATCAGGTCGGCCTCGTGGATGAGCTCCTTCGCGGTCGCGGTCGAGAAGCCGCCGACGATGTCGATCGAGAACGGGTTCCCCTGGAAGAACCCCTTTGCGAGCACGGTCGTGCCCAGCAGCGCGTCGGTCCGATCGGCGAGCCGCTCGAGCGCCGCGCGCGCACCGGACTGCACCGCGCCGCGCCCCGCGATGACGAGCGGGCGCTGGGCCGCCTGGACGAGATCGGCGAGCCGTGCGACGTCGTCGGCCCCGGGCGTGCCCCGGTGCTCCGAGGCGGCCACGACGACCGGGGCGTAGCGACAGCTCGCCCGCTGCACGTCGGTGGGCAGCAGCAGGGTGACCGGCCGCTGGCCGCTCTGGACCCGCCGCAGCGCGCGCGCCATGTCCCGCGCGAGCGTGCCCACGACGCGCACGCGCACCGACTCGCATTGCACCGAGTCGAGCACCGCGGCGTGATCGACGTCCTGGCAGGAGTACGCCGACGGCCGCGCCGGCGTCTCGCCGGCCACCAGCAGCACCTCGGAGCCCGCCTTGCGCGCCTCGATGAGGCAGGAGAGCGCGTGCGTCAGCCCGGGTCCCTGCGTGACCGTGCAGACTCCAACGCGTCCCGTGGCCCGCGAGTAGGCGTCCGCCATCGCCACCGCGCCCGCCTCGTGTCGCGCTGCGTGGTAAGCGATGCCGTAGCTCTGGAGCATCGGGATCCACTGGACGTTCCCGTCGCCCATGAGGCCGAACACGTCGGTGACCCCGTGCCGGTGCAGCTCCTCGCAGACCTGACGAGCGCCCGAGACGGCGCCGCTGTTCTGGTTCACACCGCCACCCGATGCCCGGCTCGACCGGTCGGAACCGGCTTCAAGAGGGTGCGCCGGGGACAGGAATGCGCAATGCCCGCCACGAAGTCCACGCAGTCGCCCAACCTAGGCGCCCTGCCGGCGTGGCGCCGCCCGGCCGTGCGCAATGCGTCCGTTGTTGGGGATCGAGGCATCCGACCGGCGCCCGTCCCGGCGCTCAGACCCTCCCCCACGCCGATCCGCGCAGGTAGTCGAGTGCCTCGTCGGCCGACACGACGTCCACGTACTTGCCGCCCAGGTCCACGAGACTGGCCTCGTGCTGGGCCGGCGCACGATCGCCCACGCAATCGCGCACGACGAGGGTCGGCATCCCGCTCTGCTGGAGGTCCACGGCGCTCGCGCGGACACAGCCGCTGGTCGTGGCCCCGCACAGCAGGACGGTGTCGGCCCCACCGTCGCGCAGCAACGAGAGCACCTCGGTCTGAAACAGCGCCGACGCGCCCAGCTTCTCGATCACCGGCTCGTTCGGGCGCCTCGCCAGAGCGGGATCGAGCTCGGCCCAGTGGCCACCCGGCTCGAGCCGGCTCAGGTGCCCGCTCTTCTGACCCCAGAGGGCGCTGCCGGGGTGGGCGGCGTCGTAGACCTGGGTCGTGAAGACGATCGGGGCGTCCAGCTCGCGCGCGGCCGCGAGCAGCGTGCCGGTGGCGGCGAGCTCGCGCGTCAGGTCGCTGCCGAGCGGGAACCCGGAGTCGGTGAACGCACGACAGAAGTCGACGACGAGCACCCCCGGGCGCTCACCCCATTCGAGACTGTTTCCGAACCCGGCCTGCTCGTACTCAGCCAGCGACATGATCCCTCTCGGTTGGCACCTGCCGGACGCACGGCCCGGCGTCGAAGTTATGAGACTCTACTCAAGCACCTAAGTCAGGGATGCGCGCCTGGTCTCCGCCGTGCTTCAGCCCGATCTTCCCCCTCGGTAGTTACACGCGCGCGAGGGCCTCTCCTGACGCCGGCAAGGGCCCCGCTCGGCCCTCGGGTAGGCTGCCCCGGGATCGGATGTTCGCGTGAGTCAGACCTCCCTGAGCAGTCCGGCCGCCGAGCGACTTGCGGCCCTGGACATGAAGCACATCGTGCATCCCCACCAGGTGATCGGCTCCCCCGCGCAGCCCCTGGTCGTGGCCCGTGCGAGCGGCACCCGCCTGTGGGACACGGCGGGCAACGAGTACCTGGATGCGACCTGCGGCCTCTGGCAGTGCGCGGTCGGGCACGGTCGCCAGGAGCTCGCCGCGGCGGCGGCGGCGCAAACCGAGACGCTGGAGTTCTACGCGTCGTTCTGGGACTTCTCCAACCCACCCGCGATCGAGCTCGCGGCGCGACTCTGCGCACTCGCCGGCGGCGACCTGGACCATGTCCATTTCACCACCGGAGGCTCGGAGGGCAACAGCTTCGCGATCAAGCTCGCTCGGCTCGCGTGGGAAGCCGCGAGCGAGGGAATGCGCGACGTGATCCTGTCTCGCAACAACGCCTACCACGGCTCCGACGCCGGCGCGGCACTGGCCGCGACGGGTATAGCCCCGCTCAAGGAGGGCTTCGATCCGCTCCCCGATGGATTCCTTCACCTCGGCATACCGCGCCGGGGGCCGTTGGCCGAGGCATCGACGGACGAGCTGATCGCGGAACTGGAGGAGGCGATCGAGCGAGTCGGCGCCAACCGGATCGCTGCGTTCATCGGGGAGCCGATCATGGGCGTCGGGGGTGTGATCTGCCCCCCGGAGGACTACTGGCCGCGCGTCGAGCAGGTCCTCCGCGAGCACGACATCCTCTTGATCCTCGACGAGGTCATCACGGCCTTCGGCCGGATCGGGCACTGGTTCGGCAAGGATCGATTCGGCGTCGCACCGGACTTCCTGGTCACCGCCAAGGCGATCACGAGCGGGTACTTCCCGTTCGGCGCCGTTCTCCTCTCGGACCGCGTGATGGAGCTGCTCAACGGGACCCTGCTCCGCCACGGACTGACCTACAACGGACATCCGGTCGGGGCGGCGGTCGCGCTCGCGAACCTGGACATCATCGAAGGCGAGAACCTCGTGGACCGCGCCCGCGAAGCCGGCGAGTACCTGCGCGACCAGCTGGCGCCGCTCGAGAGCTCCCCTGCCGTTGTGGAGGTGCGCGGTGAGGGCCTGATGCTCTGCATCGAGCTCGCCGAGCCCAACGCCGTGGCCGTCGCCGAGACGATTCGCCGACGGGGAGTGGTGGTACGCGGCCTGGAGCAGCGCATCAACCTGTCTCCGCCGCTGACGATCTCACGAGAGGAGATCGACATCGCCGCGCAGGCGATCGCCGCCGCGCTCGAGTCGACCTGAGCCTACCGGCGCTGACCGGCCGCCGGCCGGCGGCCCGGAGGTCAGGCCTCCGCCGCGTCGACCGCGGTGCGCAGCCCCTCGTAGATGTAGGGCATGATCTGCGGGACGTCGGTGATCGGGAGACCGTGGGTGGGGCCGATGAAGGTCACGTCGTACTCGTCGAGGCACCTCGCCAGCGAGTCGACATACACCTCTGGGTCGACGAAGCGAAGCCAGTGCAGGGCCACCTCGATGAACAGCGCGCCGAGCCCGGCGACATTGAGGTCGGGCAGCTCCGACGCCACCCGGCCGCACTGTCCGGCCCGGTGGTAGTGGGCGAACGAAAAGCCGTCACCGGTGAACAGCGCCCCCAGCTCCGGCACGACGAGCCAGCGGGTGGAGACGAGGTCCTTGATCACCGCGTCCACGACGCGCACGTGGAGCCCGCCCAGGTCGATCTCCTCGCCGACCTCGTACTGGACGAAGCGCTCCTCCAGGTGCGGGAAGAACAGGTGGTAGTCGCGCACGTCTCCGAAGGCGATGCTGTCCGGATAGCGCTCCAGGAAGCGGCCCACCCCACCGGCGTGGGGCATCTCCTGGTGGGTGGGGAAGATGTAGCGCAGCGGCGGTCCACCCTCCAGAGCCTCGTCGAGCTGCGGCTGGACCTGGGTGTGGTGGCTGGGGAAGCCCGCCTCGACGAGGCACGCGGCCTCCTCGCCCTTGATCAGGAACATCGACTGGTATGCGTGCAGGATCTCGCCCTGATACGGATTCTCCAGGCAGCTTCCGAGCCAAGCGATGTTGGGCGTCAGCTCGCGGGGCAGGCGCACCGAGCCGTCGGGCGTGAGGCGCTGGCTATCCACGGGCCTCCGGCCCCCCGATCCGGGCCTCGACCTGCAGCACCCGGTCGACGAGCTGGTAGTGGCGCTCCACCACCTCCGAGCCCATCAGCACGCACCCCCACGCGGGGGCGATGCACTTCACCTCGAAGCGCTCGAACAGCGCGGCGAGGTCGCGGCGCATGTCCTCGACGTCGGCCTGCGGGATCCACCAGAAGCGCGTGCCGAGCAGGTGGTCCCGGACGTCTTCGTAGGTGGTGGTGTCCGAGTCCGCGTCGACGACCCAGGGACCTTCGGCCGTCGGCCGGCGCACGTGCGAGAAGACGTCGGAGGAGCAGAGCGTCCCGGTCGCCTCGTCGAACACCCAGATCGTCGTGAACAATCGCAGCGCCGGCTTCAGCACGTGGATTGCGCGACCCTGGTCGCCGATCGCGATGGTGTCGCCACGCGAGACGAGGGTCGAGGGCAGCCGCGGCCTCAGCCACTCGGTGTCCGCATCCTGAGCCGGGCTGAAGGCGGCCCAGTCGATGACGTCGTCGAACGGGCCGTAGAGGCGCTTGACCCCGAAGCTGCGCAGGATCGGGATCAGGTTGCACATCGAGTCGAACTCACCCTGGCGAAGGCTGACGACCGCGAGCTCCCGCCCGTCCCCGAGCGCCTCCCGCAGCTGCGCGAAGATAGCCGACTCGTGGACGGTCAGCCCCGTGTCGACGAGCAGCGCGTCCGAGCCCTCCACGAACAGGTAGCAGTTGAGCGGGGCGAATCCTGAAGCGCCCGGCGGGTGCCAGCTGATGCGCCCGTCGATCTCGTAGGAGTTGGCCAGGGCGAAGGCCCTGTCGCCGGCTATCGAGATCAAGCCGTCGGGCGGAGCTGGTCTTGTCGAAACCGCTTGGGACACTTCGAGCCGGCCCGCGCTCTTGAAGCCACCTCGGCGCAACCGAGCGGGACGGCGCTGACGTTACCGCCGTGTCCACAGGGACCCGAGGCGGAGAGCGCAATGCGCGCCCGAGCGGCTTTCCGCGTTGTCACTCCGAGTTGGGGGTTCAGCCGATGCTGCACTAAAATACCAGACTTATGAGCGACACTATGAAGGCCTTCGCTGCCTGGGTGAAGCACAACGAGGGAGCCAGGGTCACGGACTTCAGCTCTTATGTGACCAGCATCGCGCACGCTCGACACGTCATCCGCAAGGTCCTTCGCATCGTCGACGAACGGGCCAAAGGGGCCGGCCTCGAGCCGCTCCAGCACCAGGCTCTGCTCCAGATCTACGGAAGCGACAACGGAGACCTCAACGTCAACCGGATCGCCGAGCGACTCGACATCGCGCCGGCCTTCGCGTCGCGTCTGACCAAAGAGCTCGAGCAACGCCAGCTCGTCGAACGGAGCCAGTCGAAGACCGATCGCCGCGTGGTCACGGTCAGCGCGACGCCGGCCGGTGCCGAGATACTCCGCGAGATCGACAACGACGTACACAAGCACGTCGCCTACTTCCAGAACCAGCTGAGCGATCACGAGCGCGTAACGGCGCTGATGATCTTCGCTTTCTATGTAGGCCTCGATGGCGCGATCTCACTGAAGTGAACACCGACTGCATCGTCGTCGGCGCGGGTGTCGCCGGACTCGTCGCGGCCCGCGAGCTCGGCCGCGCGGGGCATTCCGTCACCGTGCTCGAGGCGAGGGACCGCATCGGCGGGCGGGTGTGGACGCACGAGGCACTGGGCATTCGAGCGGACCGCGGGGCGACGTTCATCCACTGGACTCAGCCGCATGTCTGGGCGGAGTTCACCCGCTACGGCTTCGACCTGGACCAGCGCCCGCCGCTCGAGCGCACGGTCTGGAGGGCGGGTGGCGACCGCCATGAGGGCGGCTTCTACGGCTACGCCGACTTCATCGCCGCGGGCATGGACGAGCTGGCATCGGAGGCCATCCCCGCCTTCCCGCGCCCGTACCACCTCAGCACTGAGCCTGGTTTCGAGGCGGCCGACTCGATCTCGATGGCGGATCGACTCGAGCGCCTCCAGCTCCCCGCGGAGGTCAAGGAGGCATTGCATGGCTTCTGGTCGGTCAACTGCAACCGGACGTGCGCAGAGGGTGCCTACAGTCACGCGCTCCACTGGATCGCGCTGACCGGCGGCAACTGGCGCCTCTTCAACGAGGCCGCCGCCCGCTACAAGGTCGAAGGCGGCATGGGACAGCTGCCGGAGCGCCTGTTGGCGGATGCACGGCCCGACCTGCGCCTCGAGTTCGACGTCGCCGCGATCGACCAGGACGACGGTCATGTGACGGTCCGGAGCACGCACGGCGCGGAGCTGCGCGCCCGAGCGGTCGTGGCAGCCCTGCCGTTGAACGCCGTTGGGCGGATTCGCTTCACGCCCGACTTCGAGTCGACGGCGCGCGGGCTGATCGACGAGGGAGCGCCAGCGGGCGGGTTCAAGGTCTTCATGAAGCTCCGCGAACGCATCGACTCATACCTGTGCATGGCCAGCGGCGAACGCCCCCTCATGTTCGGCCGGCTCGAGTTCGACCTGCCGGATGGCAGCGTCATCTCCTGCTACGGGGCCGACAGCAGCGTGCTCGCGGACGGCTACGACGCGGTCATCGAGTGCGTGCAGGGATGGCTCCCGGACGTCCACGTCGAGGACTGCTGGTGGTACGACTGGTGCAGCGACGAGCTGTCCGGCGAGACGTGGCGCGTGCCGCGCCCGGGGCAGACCAAGCGCCTAGCAGCCGCCGAGCGGCCGAACGGCCGCGTCGTTCTCGCGGGAGCCGATTTCGCACGGGGCTGGACCGGCTACGTGGACGGGGCCGTCGAGAGCGGTCACCGCGCGGCGGCCCACGCGATGCAGATCATCGCGGGAAACCCCGTTTCGAACGCGGCCTGACGCTCAGAGCGGCGCTGGCCCGGCCGGCTCGGCAAGCTCCATCAGCAGGTCCGGCTTGAGCGGCAGCCGCCGTAGATCCCGGCCCGCTTGGCCGAGCGCGTCCGCGACGGCGTTCGCGATGGCGGCCCCGGAGCCCGCGATCCCGATCTCGCCTGCTCCGCGGACACCGAGCGGGTTCGTGGCGCTCGGCGAGGGCGGGAGGAGGATGACCTCGACGGCCGGCACATCGAGCGAGGATGGCAGCAGGTAGTCCATGAAGGTGGTCGCCAGCGGTTGCCCCTCGGGCGAATAGGGCAGCTCTTCCAGCACCGCTCCGCCGATGCCCTGGACCGCCGCCCCGGCGAGCTGTCCCTCGACCAGCAGCGGGTTGATCACCGTCCCCACGTCCGCAGCGACGATGTACCGGAGCACCCGCACGGTGCCGAGCTCGAGGTCCAGCTCCACCACCGCGGCGCTGGCCGCGTGGGCGAAGGTCTCGCGCTGAAAGTCGAACGACCGGGTGACCGTGACCTCCTCGTCGGGCGCCGCCGAGGCCAACCGCTCGCGCAGCTCGCCGGCCGCGAGCCAGATGGCGTTGCCCGCCATCATCGCCGTCCGACTCGCGAACGTGCCGCTGCCCATGCCCGCGGCGTCGACCTCGAGCTCGACGATGTCGATCGCCTCGGGGGCCACGTCGAGTGCGTCGGCGGCGATCTGCGCAAACGCGGTTCGGTGCCCCTGGCCCATCCCCGCCGATCCGGTCCGGATCGTGATGTCACCGTCCGCGCTGCGCACGGCCGTGGCGAACTCGGCGGGACCGTAGCCGGTGGACTCGTTCGTACAGGCGATGCCGACGCCGATGGCCCGTCCGGCGGCCTGCTCCCGCGGCGGCGAGGCGTCGAGCGCGCCGAGCACCTCGGCTAGCGCCATCGGGGAGTCGCCGCCGTCGTAGACGACGGTCTCAGGACCAGCCGCGATGCCGGTGTCGTATGGCATCTCGCTGGGCGCCACCAGGTTCCGGCGCCGCAGTTCGATGCGGTCTATCCCCAGCTCTCCGGCGCAGATGTCGAGCAGACGCTCGCGCGCGAAGGTGGCCTCGTAGCTGCCCGGCGAGCGGACCGTCCCGATGCCCATCTTGTTCGTCAGGACCGCCCGTGCGCGGCAACGGAAGGCGGGAATGCGGTACGGCCCCGGAAGCGCGAAGCACGCGAAGAGCGCAACGTCGGTGCCGAGCGGCCGCAGGTAGGCGCCCATGTCGGTGGTCAGCTCCGCGTCGAGCGCGAGCAGCCTCCCCTCGCCGTCGAACGCGGCGACGACCCGCCACTCGTGCTCGCGGGAGTGGTTGGTGGCGAGCAGGTGCTCGCGCCGATCCTCGATCCACTGGACCGGCCGTCGCGTCCGCAGCGCGGCCAGCGGGACGAGGACGTCCTCGGCGTAGAACTCGCCGCGAACGCCAAACCCGCCGCCGACGTCCGTTGGCACGATTCGCACCGCCTCGGGGTCGATCCCGAGCACTTGAGCTAGGCCGTCACGGTGGGAGTGCGGCACCTTCGTGATCCCGTACAGAGCCAGGCCGTTGTCACCCTCGGGCGCCGCCACGAGCCCGCGGCACTCGAGCGGCACTCCGCTGTGCCGATGCGTGCGGAAGGAGCGCTCCACGACGCGGTCCGCTCCCTGGATGGCCGCCTCGACGCCGGCAGACCCCACCTCGAAGCTGGACAAGAGGTTGTCGGTGGCCTCGAACAGCCGCTCGGCGTCCGGCTGGACGGCGGTCTCGATGTCGACCACCGCGGGCAGCGGCTCGAGGTCGACCTCGACCAGATCGGCCGCGTCCTCGGCGAGGTATCGGCTCGTCGCCACCACTACCGCCACGGGCTCGCCGACGTAACGGACGCGGTCCACCGCCAGCGGGCGCTGGACGACCGGGTCGTGCTCCGGCGGCACGTCGTAGCGCGACGGCAACGGCGAGAGGAAGTCGCGAATGTCGGCGGCGGCGAAGGCGTCGACCACGCCGGGCGCCGCCAGGGCGGCCGTGAGGTCCACGCCCCGAACCCGCCCATGGGGAACCTCGCTGCGAACCACGGCGAGGCTCAGCATCCCGGGAAGGTCGACATCCCCGACGTAGGAACCCCAGCCGCGCAGAAGCCGGTCGTCCTCGAGCCGCGTGAGGCGTGCTCCGACGGCTCTCGTGGCCGTCTCGGTGCTCAGCCCCGCTCACCCCCGGCGCGCACGATCGCGGCCACGATCCCTCCGTACCCCGTGCAGCGGCACAGGTTGCCGGCAACGGCGACTCGCGCTTCGGCCTCTGTCGGCGCGGGATTCTCGCGCAGCAGGCTCGTGGCGGTCATCAGCAGCCCCGGCGTGCAGAAGCCGCACTGCAGCGCGTGCTCCTCGCGGAACGCGCGCTGCAGGTCGTTCAGCTCGTCGGACGCAAGCGATTCGACGGTCTCAACCTCGCTGCCGTCGAGCTGAGCGCACAGCAGCAGGCACGAGCGGGCCGGTGCGCCGTCGACGATGACCGTGCACGACCCGCAGACCCCGTGCTCGCAGCCGAGGTGCGTGCCGGTCAGCCGAAGCTCGTTGCGCAGGAAGTCCGCGAGCGCAAGCCGGGGCTCCACCTCGGCCTCGTGGCGCTCGCCGTTCACGGTCAGGCCGATCCGCATGGTCGTCATCGGGTCTCATCCCCGCGGCCGCGGCGCAGTCGGCCGAAGAGAGCCTGCAGGAGGGCGCGCAGAAGGCCGATCCGAGCCGGTTGCGCCGCCGCCGGCTCCGACCCCGTGGCCGGTTCGAGGGTGCCGGCCGCGAGCTTGGTCCGCAGGCACTCCGAGAACTGCCCAAGCATCTGGTCGGCGACCCGCTCGACCAGCCCGCGGCCCGTCTGCGCGGCGCGCCCCGTCAGCTCGAGGTCCGTGGTGATCGAGACCCGGCTGCCCGCGGGGATCTCGCCAACCGCGAGCGCGATGGCAGCGTTCGCCGAGCCCTGCCCGCGCGCCTCGCCGGCAGCGGCGCGAAGGACCGCGGTCCGGTTGGCGTCGTCCACGTCCTCGATGGCGAGCTCGCCCTCGTAGGACATCTGCATCGGGCCGAGCCGCATCCGCATGTTCGCGCGATACGTCCGCTCGTCGACCCGTTCGGTCACCTCGGCGCCCGGGAGGCAAGGGGCCACGCGCTCCACGTCGAGCAGCAGGGGCCAGGTCACCTCGACCGGGGCCGGCACCTCGAAAGAGTGCTCGAGCTTCACGGCGCCACCCGCCCGAGGCCGGAGTCGGCGGCGCGCGCACGGGCCGAGTGGAGCGCTCGCCGGCAGAGCACCCCGACGGCACGGCGACGGTAGGTGGCGCTGGCGTGTACGTCGTCCTGAGGCTCCACCGCCGCGGCCGCCAGCGCGCCCGCCTCCGCAAGGTCGTCGTCATCGAGCCGGGACCCGATCAGCCGCTCCTCGACCGCCCCGAGCCGGCGCGGGGCGTCCGCGACGCCGAACGGGACGACGGACGCCTCCCGGCAGTCTCCGTCCTCCTGCACCACCCGCGCGGCGACGCCTGCCATCGCGAAATCGCCGGGCCGCCGCGACACCTCCAGGACGGCGGATCCCTCGCCGCGCGCCGCGCGCGGGAACCGCGCGGCGGCGAGCAGCTCGTCCTCACCGAGCGTAGTCGTGAACATGTGGAGGAAGAACGACTCCGCGGGCTCGAGGCGACTGCCCTCGCTCCCGATGATCTCCATCTCGGCGCCGAGCGCGACGGCCACCGCGGGCAGCTCGGCGGCGGGGTCGGCGTGAGCGAGGCTGCCGCCCACGGTCCCGCGGGTGCGGATCTCCGGATGCGCCACCAGACCGAGCGCCTCGACCAGGAGCGGCGCCTCGGCCTGCGCGACGGCGCTCCGCTCGAGCTCGCGCTGGCGGACACACGCCCCCACCCGAAGAACGCCGTCCGACTCCTCGTCGATGCCTTGAAGCCGGGCTATCCGCGTGACGTCGACGAGGCAGGCGACGTCGGTCATCCGCATGCGCAGGACCGGGACCAGGCTTTGCCCACCGGCGAGCACCTTCGCATCGAACTGACGCTCCTTGAGCGTCATGACGGCCTCGTCGGCGGTCTCAGGTCGCAGGTACTCGAACGGAGGCGGCTTCATGGGTGGCGAGCATTCCCGGAGTGGTGGCCCGCAGGGTTGTCAGGGTCGCAGACCCGTAGTGGAGATACATACTTAAGAACGGTATTGAGGAACGGTAACTGATCCGAGGACCTCGACGCTCAATGCGGGGCCTCCAGTTCCGCGCGGTCCTCCTCCCGAAGGGGGATCTCCGTGGAGCTAATCAGGTCCCTCACCTGCGCGGGCGACGTCGCGCTCGCGATCGGGGCCGTCACGGCCGGTCGTCCCAGCAGCCATGCGATCGCCACCTGAGCGCGGGTCGCTCCGTGCCGGGACGCCACGCGCCCCAGGGCCGCCAGGGTCTTCCAGCTTCGCTCGTCGTGCAGGTAGGCAGCCGCAATCTCTTCGGCGCGGGGCGTGTCGGGGAGCGGCTGCCCCGGCAGGTACTTGCCGGTCAGGAAGCCGTAGGCCAGCGCGATGTAGGGCATCACGCTGAGTTGCTCCCGGCGGCAGAGCGGTTCGAGCTCCCGCTCGAAGGTGCGCTCCACCAGGTTGTACTTCGGCTGCAGCGCGGCATACCGCGCCAGCCCGAGGCGACCGCTCGTGGCCAGGGACTCGGCGAGCCGGTCGGTGCTGAAGTTCGAGGCTCCGATCGCCCGCACCTTGCCGGCGCGGATCAGCTCGTCGAAGGCGGACAGGGTGTCCGCGAGTGGCGTGTCGGGGTCGTCGTAGTGCGCGTAGACGAGGTCGACGCAGTCCAGTCCCAGCCGTGTGAGCGACGACTCGAGCGCAGCCCGGATGTGGCCAGGGGACAGACCCGTTCGCCCGTGCGCCAGGTCGCCCCCGACCTTGGTCGCGATGACCATGTCGGCTCGCCGACCCGAGCGCCGCAGCCAGGCGCCGATGATCGCCTCGGACTCGCCCCCGCGGTTGCCGGGATGCCACCAGGAGTAGCCGTCCGCCGTGTCGATGAAGTTCCCGCCACCTTCGACGTATGCATCCAGCACGTCGAAGGAGCCGCGCCGATCGAGCGTCCAGCCGAAGACGTTGCCCCCGAGGCAGACCGGGAACACGTCCAGGCCGGTGGTTCCAAGCGAGCGCCTCACATGCGCGTGCACAACCCGCCGGCCGCTTTGAGGAGCAGTCGGTCGGCGAGACGACGCGAACGCCATCTCGCCGACCTGAGGGAGGAGAGACTGCTCCAGCGACCGCCACGGGCGACCGACAGGCTCATGAAGAGATCGGCGATGGCCAGATTGTGGTGCCCGACCGGAGCCGCAATGCGCTCAGGTGCGCATTGCGCTCGGAGTGGGCGAGTGTGGGCGTGCGCCGCGCCGACCCCAGCGCGGCGCGGACGCCCCCGCTTGACTCGGCCGTCAGCGGTTGACTACCGTATGGAATACATCCTATGGAGTCTCCCCGGCCAACCGACTCCCGGCCGCGTGCGCCGGGCGCCGCCGGACCCCTCTCCGGTGTCCGCGTCGTGGATCTCACCTGGATGCTTGCCGGCCCCTACTGCACGATGCTGCTCGCCGACCTCGGCGCGGACGTCATCAAGGTAGAGCCGCCGGGCGGCGATCCGATGCGCCAGACGGGGCCGTTCGTCGAGGACGACGACCTGCAGGCCTTTGGCGGGTACTTCCAGAGCGTCAACCGCAACAAGCGCAGCGTCGTCCTAAACCTCAAGGCGGAGGACGACCGGGACAGGTTCTTCGCCCTCGCACGGAGCGCGGACGTGGTCGTGGAGAACTTCCGGGCCGGCGTGATGGATCGCCTGGGGGTCGGGTACGAGTCGCTGGCGGTCCTCAATCCGCGGCTCGTCTACGGGGCGATCAGGGGATTCGGCGACCCGCGCACCGGCGAGAGCCCCTACGCGGCGAGGCCGGCCGTCGACGTCACGATTCAGGCCATGGCCGGGATGATGGGAATCACCGGGCCGGGCGAGGGGCACCCGCTGAAGTCCGGGCCCGGAGTCGGCGACATCTTCCCTGGGACGCTCTGCGCGCTCGGCATCGCGGCCGCCCTACTGCACGCCCGGAGTACCGGCGAGGGGCAGTTCGTGGACGTGGCGATGTACGACGGCATCCTGTCGCTCTGCGAGCGGATCGTCTACCAGCACTCCTACACGGGCGAGGTACCCGTGCCCCAGGGCAACACCCATCCGATCTTCTGCCCGTTCGACATCTTCCCCACGAGCGACGGTCACGTGGCGCTCGATGCCACGGCCGACGCCGCCTGGCGCAAGCTCGCGATCGCCATGGACAGGTCGGAGCTCGGCACCGATCCCCGCTATGCGGAGGCCGCGGCGCGCGCCGAGCGCTCCACCGAGGTGCGCGAGCTCGTCAGCAGCTGGATGCTGACGCGGACCAGCGCCGAGGTGGAGGATGCGCTCGCCGCCGACATTCCGGTGGGGTCGGTCAACACGGTGCGCGAGATCTTCTCCGACCCGCACGTCGCCGCCCGCGACATGATCGTCGACGTCGAGCAGCCGGGCGTCGAGCGGCCCGTCCGGATCGCGGGCAGCCCGATCAAGCTGACCGGCACGCCGGGCGGCGTGCAGACCCGGGCGCCGCTGCTGGGGGAGCACTCGAGCGAGATCCTGTCCGAGCTGGGCCAGGGCGTCGACGAGGTCGAGCTCAGCCGTCGTGGCTGAGGCACGCCGCCGGTCCCGATCGTCGGCTGACCGCGGTCACGCGCTCGCGCTTGCCGACGCGGGGATCGTCGTCAGCGGCATCGGCTCGACGAACTACCGGCGCGACTATCGCAGTCCGGATCCCGACCGCAACGCGGTCGACCTGGCCGCCGACGCGTTCACCGAAGCGGTGTCGGACGCCGGCGTCGACCGCGCCTCGATCGATGGGCTGATCGCCGTGCGCGTCAACTACGAGCGCATGTCCGACGTGCTCGGGCTGGAGAACCTGCGCAGCGTCAGCTCGCTCGAGGGGGCCGGCCGGATGGCCGGCGTCGCGGTCGCCGACGCAGCCGCGGCGATCCTCACCGGACAGGCATCCACGGTCGCCATCGTCTACGGAAACGACGGGCGCTCGCGGGGCGAGCGCTACGGAGGCGATCTCGGCCCAGAGACGACGGCCGCGTACGACGCCGCCCAGGGGATGACCTCGCCGGGGGCCTACGTCGCGATGATGTTCCGCCGCCACGCCCACGAGTTCGGCACCAGCCAGGACGCCCTCGCGACCGTCGCGATCAACAATCGGCGCAACGCGGCGATGAACCCCGTGGCGGTGTTGCAGGACGAGTTCGATCTCGCCGACTACTACGCGTCCAGGCCGATCGCCGAGCCGTTGCGGCTGCTCGACTACTGCCTGATCAACGACGGCGGGGTCGCGCTGATCGTCTCGGCCGGCCCGACCGGCCGCCCCCGGAGCGCGTACGTCCGGGCGACGTCCATCTCGGTGGACATCGGCAACTCGTACACCAGCATGGACTGCTTCTACGAGAAGTCGCAGGTGGCGGCGCGCGACCTGTATGCCAGCGCCGATGTCCAGCCGGGGGAGCTCGACTGCCTGCAGATCTACGACAACTTCACACCCACGGCGCTCTTCACGCTGGAGGGATTCGGGTTCTGTCCTCGCGGCGAGTCGGGGCGGTGGCTGCTCGAGGGCAACCTCGGCCCGGGCGCGCTGCCGGCCAACACCTCGGGCGGCCACACGTCGGAGAGCTACATGCAGGGATTCGGACATCTGGTCGAATCGGTTCGCCAGGCGCGCGGTGAGGCCGGCACCCGCCAGGTCCCGGGCTGTCGCACCGTCGGCTACTTCTGTCTCTCGCCGATCGTGTCCGGCGTGATCTTCGAGGCGGGCTAGCGGTGTCGAGCTCGCGCATCCGAGCGCTGGCGGCACCGCCGGATCAGGGAATCGATCGCGAGTACGCGCGCGGCCTGGCAGAGGGCAGGTTCATGCTGCAGCGGTGCGCTGGATGCCACGGGGTGCGGTGGCCGCCGACACCCCGCTGCGCTCGCTGCACCGCGCCCGACCACGAGTGGATCGCGGCGGCCGGCCGCGGCCGGCTGTGGTCCTGGATCGTGATGCACCAGCGCTACTTCGCCGACGCCGAGGACCAGATTCCGTACGTGATCGGCTACATCGAGCTTGTCGAAGGCCCGATGGTGATGGCCAGGCTGCGCAGCGCGGCCGGCGCCCGCTGCGACGCCACCGTCGAGTTCCGCAGCGAGGACTCGCGGGAAGCGCAGATCGCGGTGTTTGCCCTGGCCGACGCCCCGGCTTGAGATCGGGCGCTGCGGCTTGACATCGGGAAATCCGCCGCTGTAGGGTTCGGCCGATTCTATGGAATGTGAAACATAGGATCGTGGTATCGCATGAACGGTTGTGCTGGTCGCGCCATCGTCGGGGAGAGGGGAACCGTTTTGACACGTGATGAGTCGCCACGCTCAGGGCCCGCCGCCAGATCGGAGGGGGT
>Ga0268253_10000089_pt1 | contig 24359 bp, 25 predicted proteins | sample AgamicMgMarz_FD_200250 | JGI IMG/M metagenome (GOLD analysis project Ga0268253, IMG submission 200250) | Agave microbial communities from Guanajuato, Mexico - Mg.Ma.rz (v2) (version 3) | ecosystem: Host-associated > Plants > Phyllosphere > Phylloplane/Leaf | place: Guanajuato, Mexico... | reverse complement strand
GGAGGGGGCGCCGGCGTGAGCGCGGCGCTCGACTCGACCGCCCTCGCGGAGCGGATCGCGGAGATCGCGGCCGACCGCAAGGCGATCGACATCCGCGTGGTCGACCTGCGCGGGATCGTGTCGTACACCGACTACTTCGTGATCTGCACCGGCAACACGGAGCGCCAGACGAAGGCGATCCACGACGCGATCCACGAGGAGCTCAAGCACGCCGACGACCGGCTGCTGCCGCGCCGCAGCGAAGGCGCCCGAGAGTCTCGCTGGATCCTGCTCGACTACCTCGACGTGGTGGCCCACATCTTCACGCCGGAAGCACGCGAGTACTACCGCCTGGAGCAGCTCTGGGGCGAAGCCCCAGCCCGCTCGGTGGGTTAGATCCGTCCGAGTCGTGTGCGAACATGTGTTCGTGCTGAGTCCCAACGACAAGGGCGCAATCGCGGAGATGAAGATCTGCGGCGGTGGAGCTGGGGGTACCAGTGCTGCGGCCAGTCACCGAGCACTGCCGCTACGACCTCGCATTCGAGCTTGGCGTCAGCTCCAAAGGGTGCAGTGCAAGTGGGGCAACCTCATTCGTGCCGACAGCGTGATCCAGGTGAAGGTCCAGACTTCGCGATGCACGCCCGGCGGATACGTGCGTGCGAGCTACACCGAGGAAGAGATCGATCTGCTCGCCGTCTACTGCGGCGGAAACGATCACTGCTACCTTCTTCCCCGCGAACTGGCCGTCGAGCGCAAGGAGGTTTGGCTTCGTCTCACTCCGCCGCTGAACGGTCAGAGAGCTTGCTTGAACATCGCGTCACACTTTGACTTTCGCGGGGCTATAGCTCAGCTGGGAGAGCGTTCGGCTGGCAGCCGAAAGGTCGGGGGTTCGAATCCCCCTAGCTCCATCCCCACGGAGACCGAAGTCGGCTCCAACCAATTCCCACTTCGGCTACTACCTCGAACGCGCGGCCGCCGGCGACGAGATCCTGGTCCGTCGTCATGGCCGGCCGTCTGCGCGGCTCGTGCCGGTGCGGCCCGTGCTTGCCGCGGCCTGAGCCGTCGCGGGCCTTGAGCGTCTCCTAGGCGCTTTTCACGGCGATGCCGCGCAGCACGTGCGCCACGCGGTCGCAGGCGTCGATGCCCTCCTCGACCCGCTCGAAGATGTCCTTCCACCGGATCACCATCATGGGGTCGACGCCACCCTCGAACAGGGCGGTCAGGCCTTCGCGCAGGAGCCGATCGCCCTCGTTCTCGAGTCGCTTGATCTCGACCAGGTGCGGGGTGGCCTCGCGCAGGTCGCCCAGGGTGTTGAGCGCGGCCGCCACCTCGCGGCCGCACGCGGCGAGCGTGTCGGTCAGCGCGATCGCCTGGTCCATCGGGGCGTCGACGCGGTAGAGCCCGAGGAAGTCCGAGGCCTCCTCGGCGTAGTCGACGACGTCGTCCAGCCCCGAGGCGAGCGCCAGCACGTCGCTGCGCTCGAAGGGCACGGTTGGGCGCGAGTGCAGGTGGTGGTAGATGTCGTGGGTGACCGCGTCGTTCTCGTGCTCGAGGTCGACCAGCTCGACACGCTTCTCACGCCCATCCGGCCAGGCCCGCATCAGCTGGCTCAGCAGCGCCGCCGCGAGCTCCACGTTGCGCCCGGCTTGGGCCAGCAGGCCGTTGAGCTCCGCGTAGTCCGGCGCCCGACCCACTAACTTGGCGAGCGAGCCTGCCATGCGGCCACGGTAGCCACAGAATCCCCTGCTCTCGTGACGAATTGGTGAAGCTCACATGCTGTCCGGGCCGTGGCGGATCCGGCGGCGGGCCTCGCGAAAATGGACGGCCTCGTAGGCGATCACGGTCGATGTCAGCGCCGCCGCCAGCGCGAGCGCGATCAGCGCGTCCACCTCGACCGCGACGGCGATCAGCGCGAGCGAGCCGATCAACGCGTTGAGCCGCGCCCGGTTGATCGTGCCGAGGTTGCGCAGCCGGACGCCGATGTGCCCGCTGTAGTAGAGCGCGATCCCGCCGAACAGCGCCACCGCGGGCACGACGTCGAGCGGCTCGTCGACGTGGGCGATCGTCTTCTTCACGCCCAGCGCGACCAGCACGATGCCCGCGATCATCGGCAGGTGGAGGTAGCTGTAGGAGTCGCGCGCGATCCGCACACGCAGGTCCGGGGGCATGCGCCGGAAGCGGCGCTCGGCGACGACCGAGACGACGTCGAAGTACGCCCACCAGAGCCCACACGCCACGATCAGCCCAAGGATGGCGGCCACCAGCACGCCGGCGTCGAGCTCGCCGGTCACGCCGGCTCCGATCGCGACGATCGACTCGCCGAGCGCGATGATCACGATCAGCGAGAAGCGCTCGGCGAAGTGGCCGGGCGAGACGCGAAAGCCGCGGACGCCGAACACGTACGGACCGGCGAAGTCGATGCTCAGCGCGACGATCCAGAGCGCGGCGCGCAGCGTGCCGTCGTCCACCAGCCCGGCGGCGATCAGCAGTGCCGGTGCCGGCACCGCGGTGCGCGCCAGGCGCACGATCGCCTGGCCGGTGTCCACGTCGTCGTTGGCCTCGGCCCAGATGAAGATGTGCAGCCAGCGCGCGCCCGCGTACGCGAGGCCGAACAGCAGCGCGTCTTCGCCGAACGCGTGCGGGACGGCGAGCGCCGCCAGCAGGAATGCTCCCATCGAGGCGAACATGAGCAGGCGCTCGACGCCCTCATCGGCCGCGATGTAGTTGGTCAGCCAGGCGTAGGCCCCCCATGCCCACCAGAGCGCGGCGATGATCAGCACCCCCTGGCCCAGTCCCTCCCAGGTGGGGTGCTCCGACATCAGCGCGGTCACCTGGGTCAGGGCAAACACGAAGACGAGGTCGAAGAACAGCTCGAGCGGCGCCACCCGCTTCTCGCTGTCGTCCAGCTGACCGTCCTGCACCGGCGTGGTCTCGGCGACACTCATCGCGGCGTCAAACTTTAAGCACGCGGCGTGCCTATGCAATGCTTAGGCAATGACGAAGGAAGATCAAGGTCTGCTGCTCGGCGACGCGGCCCGCGCGCTCGAGGTGAGCTCCGACACGCTGAGGCGCTGGGAGCGCGCGGGGAAGCTGCGCACCACGCGCGACGGCGCCAACCGGCGGCGCGTGCCGCGCCGGGAGATCGAGCGCCTGGCGCGCCGCCCGGTGCGCCACAGCGCGGGCGACCGCCTCTCGGCGCGCAACCGCTTCGCGGGCGTGGTGCGCTCGGTGGAGATCGACGGCGTGATGGCGCTGGTCGAGATCGAGGCGGGCCCGCACCTGGTGACCGCGGCGGTCACCCGCGACGCGGTCGAGGCGCTCGGCCTCGCGCCCGGCGTGCCGGCCGCCGCCACGGTCAAGGCCACGTCGGTGATGGTCGAGCGCGCGTGAAGCGGTCGGCGGTGCTGATCGCGCTCGTGCTCGCGAGCTGCGGCGGTGACGACTCGTCGGGCTCGGGCTCGAGCAAGCCGCGCTTGGTCGTGTCGGCCGCGTCGTCGATGACCGAGGCGCTGAACGCGTGCAGCAGCGAGTTCGCCGAGGCGACCGTGCGCCTCTCGTTCGCGGGCTCGGACGAGCTTGCCGCGCAGATCCGTCAAGGCGTCAGGCCAGACGTCTACGCGGCGGCGAACACCAAGCTTCCGGACGCGCTTCACGCCGAGGGCCTGCTCGACAAGCCGGTGGAGTTCGCCGCCAACGAGCTGGTGCTCGCCGTGCCGGCCGGGTCGGAGATCGGCTCCGTCGACGACCTGACGGCCAAGGGCGTGACGATCGCCATCGGCGACGAGGACGTTCCGATCGGCTCGTACACGCGCGAGACACTCGGCAAGCTGCCGGCCACCGAGGAGAAGGCGATCCTCGCCAACGTGCGCTCGAACGAGCCGGACGTGAAGGGCATCGTCGGCAAGCTCACCCAGGGCGCCGTCGACGCGGGCTTCGTCTACGTGACCGATGTGGACGCCGCCGGCAGCGACCTGAAGGCGGTCGAGCTGCCGCCGGACGTCGAGCCGCGAGTGACGTACGCCGCCGGCGTCGTGGAAGGCGCGAAGCACCCCGAGCAGGCTCGCGTCTATGTAGACGAGCTGCTCGAAGGGCCGTGTGCCGACGCGCTGCGGGACGCGGGCTTCGGCGCCGCGCCCTGATGCGCTGGTTCCCGGCGGCGCTCGTCGTCGCGCTCGCGATCGCGCTGACGTTCCTGACGCTGCCAATCGTCGCGATCTTCATCGACTCGAGTCCCGCCGACCTGCTCGACAGCCTCGGCGATCGGGGCGCGCGCGACGCGCTCTGGCTGAGCCTGCGGACGACCGCGGCGGCGCTCGCGATCATCGTTGTCGTCGGCACCCCGGCGGCGTACCTGCTGGCCACGCGCACGTTTCGCGGCAAGGCGCTGGTGGTCACGCTCGTCGAGCTGCCGCTGGTGCTCCCGCCCGCCGTGGCCGGGGTCGCGCTGCTGGCGACCGTGGGTCCCACCGGAGTGCTCGGCGGAGCCGTCGAGGCGGCGGGGATCCAGCTCTCGCTGACGACGGCCGGTGTGGTGGTGGCGCTCACGTTCGTGGCCTCGCCGTTCTACGTGCGCCAGGCGATGGCGGCCTTCGCGTCGGTCGACCGCACGCTGCTCGACGCGTCGCGCACCCTGGGCGCCTCGGAGGCGCGCGGCTTCGTCCGCGTGATGATCCCGACGGCGATGCCCGGGCTGGTGGCCGGTGGCGCGCTCGCGCTCGGCCGCGCGCTCGGCGAGTTCGGCGCCACGCTGATGTTCGCCGGCTCCTTCCAGGGGATCACCCAGACCGTCCCGCTCGAGATCTACAACCGGCTCGGCACGGACTTCGACGGCGCGCTCGCCCTGTCGGCGGTGCTGGTGGCCGTGTCGGTCGCCATCCTGCTGGCAGTCAAGCTGGTGCCGCGCGCGGAGGTGCTCGGCGGTGCTGCGCGCTGAGACTCGCACCCGGCTCGGCGCGCTCGACCTCGACCTGACGGTGGAGGTGGCGCCCGGCGAGTGCCTGGCGGTGGCCGGGCCGTCCGGCGCGGGCAAGACCAGCCTGCTGCGAGTGGCGGCCGGCCTGCTGCGGCCGCAGTACGGCCTGGTGGAGGCAGGTGGCGAGACCTGGCTCGACACGCGCCGCGGAGTCGACCTGCCGCCCGAGCGCCGCCGTTGCGGCTACCTGTTCCAGGAGTACGCGCTGTTCCCGCACATGAGCGCGTTGCAGAACGTGGCCTATCCGCTGCGCGGGTCCGATCGGCGCCAGCGCGCCGCCGCGCTGCTCGACCGGTTCGGGATGAGCGCTCTGGCGGACGCGCACCCGCGGACGCTGTCCGGAGGCGAGCGTCAGCGCGTGGCGCTCGCGCGCGCCCTGGCGCGCGAGCCCGACGTCCTGCTGCTCGACGAGCCGCTGTCGGCGCTCGACGCGCGCACGCGGGCGAGCGCGGCGCGCGAGCTCGGAGCGCTGTTGCGCGACGCCGAGGTCCCCGCGGTGCTGGTCACTCACGACTTCGCCGAGGCGGCCGCGCTCGGCGACCGTGTGGCGATCGTCGATGCCGGCCGGATGCTGCAGGAGGGGACGCCGAGCGACCTGGCGGCCGCGCCGCGGTCGGCGTTCGTGGCCGACTTCACCGGCGCGGTCGTGCTCACCGGCACGGCGCGCGGCGGTCCGGACGGGCTCACGCACGTCGCGCTCGACGGCGGCGGCGCGGTCACGAGCACCGATCGCGCCGCCGGGCCGGTGGCCGTCAGCGTCTACCCGTGGGAGATCGCAATCGAGCCGGCCGGCGAGGCGCCGCACGGCTCGACGCAGAACCGGGTCGGCGCGGAGGTGCTCAGCGTCACCGTGGTCGGCAACCGGGTGCGGCTGGGGCTCGCCGGACCGCAGCCGCTGGCCGCCGAGATCACCCAGGCTTCGGCCGAGGCGCTCGGCTTGCGTCCGGGAGTTCGGGTCACGGCGAGCTGGAAGGCGGCGGCCACCCGCGTGGTCGCTGTCTAGCGCAGACGGAGTCGGCCGGTGCCGCTGCGCGTCCGCCTTGGAGGCCATCGCCACCGGTAACCTCAGCGTCCGCATGGCGGACCGCTACGACCCGAAGACGATCGAGGCCAAGTGGCAGCGCTTCTGGGCCGACGAGCGCACCTGGGAGGTGACGAACGAGCCCGACGAGCGCCCCAAGGCGTACGTGCTCGAGATGCTCCCGTACCCCTCCGGTGAGCCCCACATCGGGCACCTCAAGAACTACGCGCTCGGTGACGCGATCGCCCACTTCTGGCGGCGCGGCGGGCACCGCGTGCTGCACCCGATGGGCTACGACGCGTTCGGGCTGCCGGCGGAGAATCACGCGATCAACACGGGCCAGCACCCGCGCGTGTCGACCGAGGCGTCGATCGGCGAGTTCCAGCGCCAGCTGCGCAGCTGGGGCGTCTCGATCGACTGGACGCGCGAGTTCGGCACCCACGAGCCGCGCGTTTACCGCTGGACCCAATGGATCTTTCTGCGCCTGCTCGAGCGCGGACTGGCCTACCGCAAGGAGGCCGCTGTCAAGTGGTGTCCCAACGACGCCACCGTGCTGGCCAACGAGCAGGTCGTCGACGGTCGCTGCGAGCGCTGCGGGCACCTCGTCGAGGTGAGGCAGCTCGAGCAGTGGTTCTTCCGCATCACCGACTACGCCGATCGCCTGCTCGAGGACATGCAGACGATCGAGTGGCCGCGGCACGTGGTGACGATGCAGGAGAACTGGATCGGCCGCTCCGAAGGCGCCGAGGTGACCTTCCGCTGCGAAGAGCTCGGCATCGACTATCCGGTCTTCACGACGCGGCCGGACACGCTCTTCGGCGCGACCTTCTTCGTGATGGCCCCCGAGCACCCCGACGTGTTCCGGCTCAACGACTCGCCCGAGGTGCACGAGTACGTCAACCGCGCGCTCAACGAGTCGGTCGAGGAGCGCGGCTCCGAGCACAAGGAGAAGACCGGGGTGGCGCTGGGCCGGACGGTCACGAACCCGGTCACCGGCGAGCAGATTCCGATGTACGTGGCCGACTACGTGCTGCTGGAGTACGGCACCGGCGCGATCATGGCCGTGCCCGCGCACGACGAGCGCGACTTCGCGTTCGCCGAGAAGTACGGCCTCGAGATCAGGCGGGTGGTCGACTGCGGCGACCTGCCCTGCGCCGGCGAGGGGCCGCTGGTCGACTCGGGCGACTTCACCGGCCTGCCCGCGTCCGAGGGCAAGGCCGCGATCATCGACTGGCTCGAGCGCGAGGGGATCGGCCGCCGCTCGATCAACTACCGGCTGCGCGACTGGCTGCTGTCGCGACAGCGCTACTGGGGCTGCCCGATCCCGGTCGTCTACTGCGACGACCACGGCATCGTGGCGGTGCCCGACGACCAGCTGCCGGTCGAGCTGCCGGACGTGGAGGACTATGCGCCCAAGGGCAAGTCCCCGCTCGCGGCCGCCGAGGACTGGCTCAACACGACCTGTCCCACGTGCGGCAGGCCGGCACGCCGCGAGACCGACACGATGGACACGTTCGTCGACTCGTCCTGGTACTTCCTGCGCTACTGCGACCCCGACAACGACACCGCGCCGTTCGACCGCGACGTCGTGGACTACTGGATGCCGGTGGACCAGTACATCGGCGGCGTGGAGCACGCGATCCTGCACCTGATGTACGCGCGCTTCTTCGTCAAGGCGCTCGCGGACATGGGTTATCTGGGCGTGCAGGAGCCGTTCGCGCGGCTGTTCACCCAGGGCATGATCCTGCGCGACGGCGACAAGATGTCCAAGTCGAAGGGCAACGTCGTCTCGCCGCAGTCGGTGATCGACCAGTACGGCGCGGACACGGCGCGCTGCTACATCCTCTTCCTCGGCCCGCCCGGCCAGGACGCCGACTGGTCCGAGGAGGGGGTGGGGGGCGTGCAGCGCTTCCTGTCTCGACTCTGGACGGCGGCCGCTCAGGCGCCGGCCGGCGACGCCGAGCCCGACGGACAGCGGACCGATCTGCTGCGCAAGGCGCACTGGGCGATCGACAAGGTCACGCGCGACATGCAGGGCCGCTTCGCGTTCAACACCGCGATCGCGGCGGTGATGGAGCTGGTCAACGAGATCTACCGCGCCGGCGACTCGGCGCCGCCCTCGCACGTGCGCTTCGCGATCGCCACGGCCGGGTCGCTGATCTTCCCGTTCGCACCGCACCTCGGCTCCGAGGTGTACGAGCAGATGACCGGCGAGCGGGTCTGGGAGCAGCCGTGGCCTGAGGCCGATCCCGCGCTGCTGGCGCGCGAGGAGATCCAGCTGGTCGTGCAGCTCAACGGCAAGCTCGTCGATCGGGTGCCCGCGCCGGCGGAAGCCACGCAAGAGCAGCTGGAGGAGATCGCGCGCGGCTCGGGCAAGCTCGCGTCGCGGCTCAACGGCAAGGAGATCGTCAAGACCGTGGTGATCCCCGGCAAGCTGGTCAACTTCGTGGCCCGATGAACGTCCCGCCGACACCGCGGCGGCCGCTCTCGCTCGGGCCGATTGTCGCGTCGATCGGCGCCGTGATGTTGATCGTGAGCCTGTTCCTCGACTGGTACGACCAGATCACGGGCTTCACGGTCTTCGAGTTCCTCGACCTGCTGCTGGTGATGCTCGCGCTCGCGACGATCGCCTCGCTGGCGGACAGCGTCGGCGTGTCCGCGGGGCCGAAGCCCACGCCGGGCGTCTCGCTGGCGGTCGCGATCTTCACGGTGCTCGTGGTGGCCTCGCAGGTGATCAACGACCCGCCCGCGGTGGCCAGCAGCGCGGTGGCGGACAAGGACGTCGGCATCTGGCTCGCGCTGGGCGGCTCGGTGCTGATGGTGATCGGCGCAGTGCTCGCCTACGCGCGCATCTCGCTGGCGGTGGACAAGCGCTGATCCAGGTGGCGGTCATCGGTCCCGGCGACGAGCCGATCGTCGCCGCGGCCGAGGTCGGGCGGCTGCTCGCCGAGCGCGGCGCGGTGCTGGTCTGCGGGGGCGGCTACGGCACGCTCTCCGAGGTCGCGCTGGCGCTGAAGGCGGGCAAGCGCGTGATCGGGCTCGGCAGTTGGGAGATCGAGGGCGTGACGGCGGCCGAGGGCCCCGACGCGGCCGTCGCAGCGGCGCTGGCCTAGACTCGCCGCGCATCGCCTCCCGGTCAGACACCCCCTATCTGGACGCCCTGCGCGACTTCGCTGAGCGCGATCCGGTGCGTCTGCACGTCCCGGGCCACAAGGGCGGGGCGGCCGCCGACGCGCGACTGATCGACGCGATCGGCGCGCAAGCGCTGGCGCTCGACATCCCGGGGCTGATGTGGGGCATCGACGTCGGCGTCGAGCCGACTCCGTTCGAGCAGTCGCAGCGGCTGGCCGCCGAGGCGTGGGGGGCGCGGCGCACGTGGTTCCTCGTCAACGGAGCCTCGCAGGGCAACCACGTGGCACTGCTCACGCTCGCCCATGGCGGCGACAGCATCGTGCTGCAGCGCAACGCCCACTCGAGCACGGTCGACGCGCTGGTCCTGTCAGGCCTACGGCCGACGTTCGCGGCGCCCGAGCTCGACCCTGACCTGCACATCGCCCACGGCCTGCGCCCCGAGACGCTCGACCGCGCGCTGGCGGACACCCCAGGGGCGGCGGGCGCGGCGATCGTGTCGCCGACCTACTTCGGCGCGGTGGCGGACGTGGCGGCGCTGGCGGAGGTCGCCCACGCGCACGGCGTGCCGCTGATCGTGGACGAGTCGTGGGGGGCGCATCTGGCCTTCAGCGACGAGCTGCCCGAGCACGCCCTGGCGCTCGGGGCCGACCTGGTCATCTCGAGCATCCACAAGATCGTCGGCAGTCTCACGCAGTCGGCGATGGTGCACCTCGGGCAGGGCCACCTGATCGACGCGGAGGTGGTCGATCGCTGCGTGACGCTGGTCGAGTCGACCAGCCCCAGCGCGCTGCTCGGCGCCTCGCTCGACAGCGCTCGGCGCAGCGCCGCGATCGACGGTCGAGCGCTGCTCGAGCGGTCCTTGCGCGGGCTTGCGCTCACCCGTGAGGCGGTGCGCGAGGTGCCCGGCCTGGACGTGCTGGACGAGCGGCTGGTCGGCGCCGCCGGCGTGTTCGCGTACGACCCGCTGCGGCTCACCGTGGACGTGCGCGGCACCCGCACGAGCGGCTACGAGCTGGCCCGGCTGCTGCGCGAGCAGGACGTGCACGTGGAGCTGGCCGGCGAGAACGTGATGGTGGCGGTGTTCGGCATGGGGGAGGACACCGAGGCCACGGGCGAGCGGCTGGTGGCAGCGCTCCACCGCGCGGTCGAGGAGCTGAGCGCTCACGAGCGCGATCCCGAGCACGAGGTGTTCGCGCCGCCGCCGCCGTGGGGCGAGCTGGCGATGTCGCCGCGCGAGGCGTTCCTGTCGCCCCAGAACGTCGTGCCGGTCGGCGACGCGGTCGGCAGGGTCGCCGCCGAGTCGCTGGCCGCATACCCGCCCGGCATTCCCAACGTGCTCCCCGGCGAGCGCCTCACCGCCGAGACGCTCGACTACATCCAGCAGACGATCGACCACGGCGGCTCGCTGCGCGGCGCGAGCGATCGCTCGCTGCACACGCTGCGGGTCGTCGCCGAGCGCTAGCGCGCGACGCGCTCGCGCCGGATCGCCTGCATCAGGCAGTGGGCGCCGCCGCCGCCGAGCGTGAACGCGGACAGCTCGGGGTCGTAGACGGTCAGGCCGAGCGCGCGGAGGCGCGCGTTGAGGTCCTTGGACTCGGCGGTCGAGAGGATGCGGTCGCCGCCGAGGCAGACGCCGTTGACACCGAGCTTGAGCGCCGCGGCGAGCGTGACGGGGACGATCTCGACGTGCTTGGACTCGAGCCAGCTGACGAAGCCGTTCGAGACCTGCTCGACGCAGACGGCGGCTAGCTTCTCGCCGAGCATGCAGGCGAGCACGTCGATGTGGAGGAAGTGGGGCGGGATGCGCTCCACGCGCACCTCCCAGCCCTGCTCCTCGAGCCAACCGGCCAGTTGCCGCGCCGCCTGTTCCTGGGTGCGCTCCTCGCCGGTGCCGATTGCTGCCACGCCGGGCTCGACGATCATGAAGTCGCCGCCCTCGAGCGACCCGGCGGTGACCATGTTGGCGATCGGGATGTCGTGCTGCTGGTAGAAGCGGATCACCGGCGCGTACTCGCCACGCCTCCAGGTTTGGGCGCACTGCGTGACGATCGGGCCGTCGGGGACGTTGATGCTCGAGTCGCGCGCGAAGACCTGGTAGGGGAGGTGGGGGTCGGCCTCGAGGAAGTGGACGTCGACGCCGGCCTCCTCGTAGATGGAGACCATCTCGGCGTGCTGGCGCAGTGCTTCGTCGCGGCTGAACACTAGGTCCGACGCCAGGGTCGCCCGCGAGATCGCGCTGGTCGGCAGCCAGTGGAAGTGGTCAGCGGGACAGAGCAGGACGTCGAGCAGGCGGCCATACTCGGAGTCGACGCCCCAGGCGGTTTCGGCGGACATGAGGCGGCATCGTATTGAGTGAGGTGGTGCGTACCCGAGTGGTGGTGAGCGGCCACGTCCAAGGCGTGTTCTTCCGGGATACCACCCGCCGAGAGGCGGCGCGGCGGGGTGTGGCCGGATGGGTGCGCAACCGGCGCGACGGAGCGGTGGAGGCGGTGTTCGAGGGTCCGGCCGCCGACGTTCGTGCTCTGGTGGCGTTCTGCTCCTCCGGTCCGCGGGACGCCGCCGTGGACTCGGTGACGACCGGCGACGAGGAGCCAGAGGGGCTGGCGGGGTTCGAGGTGCGGTAGGCGCGCGCGCGGCCCGTGCGGCGTGCCGGCCGCGCCGCCCCGCCGCGCCGCGCCGCCCCGCCGCGCCGCGCCGCCCCGCCGCGCCGCGCCGCGCCGCCCCGCCGCGCCGCGCCGCCCCGCCGCGCCGCGCCGCCCCGCCGCGGCCCCGGCGCTCCTCTTCGCTGTCTTGTTACGTGGTTCACCCACAGGACTGCCGCCGCTTCCTAGCTTCGTGGCGTGCTCTCGAGCGATGGGTCCCGCGGAACGTTGGTGGTCTGGGCCGTAGCCGCGCTGCTGGGCGGGATCGCTCTGATGCGGGTCGCCGGTTGCGGGGGTGATGCCGGACAGGAAGGCGGCGTGCGGATCGCGCGCTCCACGGCACCCGCGGCTGGCTCGAGTCAGCGCGCCGACGGAGGCGGTGGCGGCGCGAGGATCTACGTGCACGTGGCGGGTGCCGTCCGCCGGCCCGGGCTGCTGCGGCTGCCCGACGGGGCGCGGGTGGCGGCGGCGGTGGACCGAGCAGGTGGGCCCCTGCGCAGGGCCGACCTCTCGGGCCTGAACTTGGCGGCGCGGCTGGAGGACGGCCAGCAGGTGATCGTGCCGCGGCGCGGGGCCACGCCGGGCGCGGCAGGCTCGCCGGCCGCGACGGGCGCGCCGCCACCGGGCTCCGCGGGCGCTCCCAAGCTGAGCCTGGGAGCGGCCACCGTCGAACAGCTGGACGGGCTCGACGGGATCGGCCCGACACTCGCGCAGCGGATCGTGGAGTACCGCACCGAGCACGGCGGCTTCCGATCGCTGAGCGAGCTGCGCGAAGTCGAGGGAATCGGCGAGAAGCGCTTCGCGAGCCTGCGCGAGGCCCTGCAGCCGTGAGCCGACGAGGCCCCAACGCCTGCTCGGGGTCCAAAGCGTCGCCCGTAGATCCCACGAGCCTGAGGTTTGCCCCCTATGACATCGTCAAAGTCAGGCTCGTGCCGGGGCCGGGCCACGCCGTCGCGTGAGCCCGCGTGAGCCCATTCGCCTCCCCTGAGGCCGTCCCGCCAAGCGCAGCGGCGCTCGGCCTCATCCCGCGCCGGCCCTTCCATGTTGCGCTCGCTGCCTCTGGCGCAGGTCTCGCGCTGGCCGAGTCCCCATCAGGCTTGGTGCTCCTCGTTGCCGCTGTCGTCGCGGCCTTCCTCACCGGTTTGCGCGCGCCTCGGCTCGCGGCGGTCGCCGCAGCGCTCGTCCTCGCCGGCGCCGCCGCCGGGGACGCCCGGCTCGCGGCGATCGACCGGCCCGCCGCGCGCGTTCGCGACGGCGAGCACGTCGCCTTGCGGGCCCACCTGCTGGGCCTTCCGCGCCCCAGCGCATTCGGCTCGTCGGCCGAGGTGGAGGTCGTTCGCGGCCGGTTGCGCGGAGCCCACCTGCTCGCCCGGGCGGCCCGTTGGGCGCCGTTTCCGCGCTCGCTCGCGATCGGCGACGAGCTCGCGTTGCGCGGCCGCCTCCGCACCCTGCGACCCGGTACCGCGCCCGAGCCGGGTAGCTCGCGCGACCCGCCGTTCGACTACGACGCGTACCTGCGCCGACACGGCGTGGCCGGCCAGCTGCTGCTCGACGGCGCGCGCGCCACCGGAGGCAGGCGAGGTGGCCTCGCCGGCGTGCTCGATCGCATGCGCGAGCGCGCTCGGCGAGCCGTGGTCGCCGGCATGCCGGCCGACCGCGCGGCCCTCCTGCGCGGCATGGTGCTCGGCGAGGACGAGCGCATCGACCAATCCACGCGCGACGACTGGCGGGACTCGGGCCTCGCGCACCTGCTCGCGGTCAGCGGCCAGAACGTGATGCTGCTGGCCGCGTTGGCGGTGCCCCTGCTGATGGTGGCGCGCGCGGGCCTGCGAACGCGGCTGGTCGTGCTCGCCGCCCTGATCGCCCTGTACGTCCCGCTCGCGGGAGCCGGCCCGTCGCTCCAGCGCGCCGGGGCGATGGGACTGGCGGGCATCGCCGCGATGGCCGCGTCGCGCCCCGCCTCGCGCTGGTACGCACTGATCCTCGCGGCGGCCGCCACCCTGCTCTGGAACCCGCGCGTCTGGGGCGACCCCGGCTGGCAGCTCTCGTTCGCGGCGGTCGCCGGCATCCTCACGATCGGCGTGCCGCTGCAACGGCTGATGCGTCGGGCGATCGGCGAACTGAGCACGGCGGGCCGCCAAGCGATCGGGAGCAGGGCACCGCGCCTGGGAAGCCGGGCGCGGCTGCGGAGCGGGGTGGGGCTGCGGAGCGGGGCAGGGCTGGGCAGCAGCGCGCCGGAGCTGGGCAGCCGCGCGCCGGAGCTGGGCAGCCCGCTCGCCCGCTGCCGGCTCGCCGTCCTCAACGCCCTCGCCGACGGCCTCGCGATCACCGTCGCCGCCACCCTCGCCACCGCTCCCCTGCTCGTCCATCACTTCGGCTACGTGCCGCTCGCCGGCCTGCCGGCCAATCTGCTTGCCCTGCCCGCCGTCGCGCCGGCCATGTGGCTCGGCATGCTCAAGATCGCTCTCGCTCAGCTACCGATCGGCGGTCTCGGCTCCGGCACCGCTGCCGCCCTCGGCACCGCCGCGTCCCTGCCGGTTGGCTATCTCGGCGCGCTCGCCGAGCGCTTCGCAGACATACCCGGCGCTCGCTTCGAGGCGCCGCTGAGCTCGCCCGCGGCCGCGCTCGGCGCCTATGCCGCGCTGGCCCTCCTCGCCCTCGCGGTCCACAGAGCGCCCCGGCTCGACGACCGCCTCCCGCTCTGGGCCTCCGCCTGGCGCGCCCTGCCAGGCGCGCGCCGCCGCGCGCTCACGGCGGCGGCAGCAGCGGCCACCATCCTCGCGACCTCCTCCGTGTTGGCCGGTCCAGCGGCGCCAACCCGCCTCACCATCCGCTTCCTCGACGTCGGCCAGGGCGACGCGACCCTCATCCAGCACCCCAACGGCACCGCCATCCTCTTCGACGGCGGCCCCCCCGAGGGCGGCGTCGTCCGCCTGCTTCGCAGGGCCGGGGTCGACCGGCTCGCCCTCGTCGTCGCCACCCACGCCTCGCGCGACCACCACGGCGGTCTCCCCGCCGTGCTGCGCCGCTTCCAGGTGGAGACGCTCCTCGACGGCGGTGACGACACCACGGATCCGTCCTTTCGGGCGCTCGAGGCGCTGGCCGAGCAGCGCGGCATCGAGCGCGTCCCGGCTCGGGCTCCGCTCACCCTCACACTGGCCGCCGGCGACCTGCGCGTCGAGATCCTGTCCCCGCCGCCCCGGCCGCCCGGCCCGGCGCCCGACGATCCGAACCCGCGAGCGGTCGTGGCGATCGTCAGCTCCGGCGGCTTCGATCTGCTGCTCTCGGCCGACGCCGAGAGCGAGACGCTGCTGCCGCTCGACCTCCGCGATGTCGATGCCATCAAGGTTCCTCACCACGGCAGCTCCGACCCAGGCCTGGCGGAGGTCCTGGAGCGCCTCCGACCCGAGCTCGCCGGGATCGAGGTCGGCCTGCACAACACCTACGGCCATCCCGCGCCGGCCACCCTCGCCTCGCTGCACCGAGCCCAGGTCCCCACCTACCGCACCGACCGGGACGGCACCGTCACCGTCAGCGTCGACGGACCGAGCATGCGGATCGAGACCGCGCGGTGAGCGCCTCCGCCGCCGCGCCTAGACTGCGAGGCCGTGGCCGACCTGAAGCCCGCCTACCTGATCTGCGGCGACGACGACGCCAAGATCGACGCCTGGCGCGCCCGCGTGCGCCGCCGCGCCGAGGACGAGCGCGGGCCCGGCGGACTGGATGCCTTCGACGCGCGCGCCAGCGAGCCGGCCGAGATCGTCGCCGCGCTCTCGGCCCTCACCTTCGATCCAGGCACCCGCTACGTGCTCGTCGACGAGGTTGGCGCCTGGAAGGCCCCGCAGCTCGAGCCGCTCGTCTCGATCCTCGCGGAGATGCCGCCCGAGACGGTGCTGGTCGCGATCGCGCGTGGCAAGGCGCTCAAGCAGCTCTGCAAAGCGGTCGAGGGCGCCGGCGGCGAGGTGCGCGAGTACCCGGCCCCGAAGCCATGGGAGCTGCCCAAGTGGCTGGTCGAGCGCGGGCGCGACCTCGGCGTCCAGCTCGACCCCGAGGCGGCCAAGGAGCTCGTGACGCTGGTGGGCACGAGCCAGCAGCGCCTGTCGCGCGAGCTCGAGAAGCTGGGGCTCGCGGTTCACCCGCGCACGAACGTCGCGACCGCGGACGTCGAATCGCTGGCAGCTCGCGACGCCGCTCCGCAGGCCTACGACCTCGCCGACGCGCTCGTCGCCGGCGACCTCAAGGCGACGCTGGCGCTGGCCGAGCAGCTCGAGTCGCACGGCGAGCGCCCGGGGCGGCTCGTGTTTCCGGTCGTCCGTCGCCTGCGCGAGGTGCACCGGGCAGCCGCGCTGCTCGACCAGGGCGTGCCCGAATCGAAGGTGGGCGAGGCGCTAAAGGCCCCGCCGTGGCTCGTCAAGAAGACCGTTGCGCGCGCGAAGAAGGCCGACCGTGCGGCGCTCGAGCGGGCGATCTGCATCTTCGCCGACCTCGAGATCGACATGCGCGGCGGCGGCGAGCTCCAGCTCGACGAGGACACGGCCTTCTCGCTGGCCCTCGCCCGCGCCGCGGCGTGATCCGCCCGGCCGGCGAGCCGGACACGCAGGACGGTGCTCGGCTGGGCGCGCATCCTCGCCTACAGCGACCGGCCGGTGTATGCGGGAGTGGGGAGGTGTCCGTCTACGTGGCCAAGCGCGCGCGTGGACGCGGCCTCGGCACCGCTCTGCTCGATGCGCTCCAGCGCAACGCGAAAGAGCTCGGCTACCGGAAGCTGGTCGGCAAGCTGTTCAACGCGAACGCCGCCAGCGCGGCGATGGTGCGCCGCTGCGGCTGGCGCGACGTCGGGATGCACCCCAACCACGCCCGCCTCGACGGGGCGTGGCGCGACGTGCTGCTCGTCGAGCGGGTGCTCTAGGCGCCCGCGCCCGAAGGCGGCGCGGAGTCGGCGGTCCCGTACGGATACCACCACTCCTTGGGCGCGATCTTGGTCTCGATGTGCACGTGCTTGGTCTCCTGGAAGGCCTCGAGACCCTCCTGGCCGAGCTCGCGCCCGAAGCCCGATTGCTTGAAGCCGCCGAACGGGCCGGCGTCGTTGTCGGTGAGCGGGTCGTTGATCCAGACCGTGCCGGCGCGGATCTCGCGGAGGCAGCGCACGGCCGTCTCCAGGTCGCGGGTATAGACGTTCGCCCCCAGCCCGAACGGCGTGGAGTTGGCCAGCTCGATCGCCTCGTCCAGCGACCCGACCGGCACGATCGGCGCCACCGGGCCGAAGGTTTCCTCGCGCAGCAGGTCGGTCGACACCGGCGCGCCCGTGATCACCGCGGGCGCGTAGAAATGACCGCGCTCCTGCCCGGCGCGGTCGCCGCCCACGACCAGCTCGGCCCCGGCCGCCACCGCCGCCTCGACCTGCGCCGCCACCTTGGCCCGCTGCGGCGCCGACACCATCGGCCCGACGTCGGTGGCGCCGTCCAGCGGATCGCCCACCCGCAGCGAGCGCGCATGCGTCACGAACGCGTCCACGAAGTCGTCGTACAGCTCGCGCTGCACGTAGAAGCGCTCGGCCGACGTGCACACCTGCCCGGCGTTGAGGTACGCCGCCCACGCGCCCCCGCGAGCGGCCACCTCGATGTCGGCGGCCACGTCGGCACAGACGATGAACGGGTCCTTGCCGCCCATCTCGAGGTTCATGCGCGCCACCCGCTCGGCGCAGGCCACCGCCACCTTCTTGCCGGTGGCCACTGAGCCGGTGAACGCCACGCCGTCGATGCGCGGGTCCTCGACCAGGGCGGCGCCCACGTCGCCGGCCCCGGCGACGATGTTCACCACGCCCGCCGGGAGGTCGGCGAAGCACTCGGCCAGCATCAAGGTGGACACCGGCGTCAGCTCAGACGGCTTGGCGACCACCGTGTTGCCCGCGGCAAGCGCCGGCGCGAGCTTCCAGGAGAGCAGCAGCAGCGGGTAGTTCCAGGGCACGATCGCACCCCAGACGCCGGTCGGCTCTTTGACGACCAGGGCGAGCTGGGTCGCCTCGATCGACGGGATCACGCGGCCGGCGAAGTTGCGCCCCATCTCGGCGTAGTAGTCGAACGCCGCGGCCGTCCAGCCGACCTCGTCCGAGTTCTCGATCAGCGGCTTGCCGCCCTCGAGCGTCAGCGCGCGGGCCAGATCGTCGGTGAGCGCCCGCATGCGCGCGGCCACCTCGTGCAGCAGCTCGGCGCGCTCCACCGCGGGCGTGGCCGCCCACCCGCGCGCGGCTTCGCGCGCGGCCGCGATCGCGGCGTCCAGCTGCTCCGGCGAGGCCGCGCCGACCTGCGCCACCGTCTCCTCGGTGGTCGGGTTCTCGACCTCGATTTGCGTCCCCTCGCCCGCGACCTGCTCGCCGCGGATCAGCAGTCTCGTCTCCATGACGGCGGACCCTAGATGGTCCGGCGCGGCCGCTACTTGGGCGCGGCCTCGATGCCCTTCCTGATCGAGTCCGGCATCGTGAAGATGTCGTCTGTCTTGCCCTCCTAGACCGGCAGCCTGTAGCGCTCCGCCACGTCCTCGATGTCGGCCAGGTCGCCGGCGTGCGCCTGCTGGCTGTCGAGCACGCCGCCGCCTGCCCGATGTTGTTGGCGTGCCTCATGCGCTCGGCGTCCGCCTGGCGCAGCCTGAGCCTGCTCGGCGAGGATGGTCGATGCGGGTAGCGCGGTGCTGCCGGCGAGGCCCGCGGCCAGCGCTGTGCGCTCGAGGAACTCTCGCCGCGAGAGGTCGCTCTCCATCGCGGACGCGAGCCTGTTGCGGCCGGCAACCGGCGTGTGGCGGAACCGTTAAGACAGGCGCGAACGGATGCGCGCGGCGCGCGCCTTCTTGCGGGCGCCGTTGTTGCGGTGCAGGGCGCCGGACTTCACGGCCCTGTCGATCCGCGAGACCAGGCTGCGGTACTCCTCGTCGGCGGTCGATCCGTCGCCCGAGCCGACCGCGTTCTCGAGCCGCCGGAACCACGTCTTGACCTGCGACGTGCGGCGGCGGTTCTCGAGGCGCTCGCGCTCCGCCCGGTGGATCCGCTTTTCTTGTGAGGGAATGTTGGCCATCTCGAAGCGTCGACGAGTCTAGCGGGTGGCGACCGACGCCCCGGGCCGGCCCGGGCACGCCCGCCACCTCGCGCGCAACACCGCCTTCTTCTCGTTCGCGACCGGTCTGTCGCGGCTGCTCGGGCTCGCGCGCGAGGTGGTGGCGGCCAAGTACTTCGGCGTCACCGCCGCGATGTCGGCGTTCACGATCGCGTTCCAGGTGCCCAACCTGGTGCGCGCCCTGTTTGCCGACTCGGCGCTTCAGGGCGCGTTCGTGCCGGTCTTCACCGAGCTGCTCGAGAAGGGCGAGCGCAAGGAGGCGTTCCGGGTCGCGTCGAGCCTGTTCTTCCTGATCTGCCTGGTGCTGGGGCTGGTGACGGCGCTGTTCGTGCTGTTCGCCGACCCGATCATGAGCGTGTTCGCCCCCGGTTTCAAGGACCAGGCGCACCTGCACGACCTGACCATCGCGCTGTCGCGGCTGATGTTCCCGATCGTGATGCTCCTGGCCCTGTCCGGGCTGGTGGTCGGGATGCTCAACTCGTTCGAGCACTTCGCGGTGCCCGCGCTGGCGCCGGTCGCGTGGAACCTCGTGATCATCGCGGCGCTGGTGGGGCTCGTGCCGGTGCTGCCGGAAGAGGACGAGATCTACGCCTACGCGATCGGCATCCTGGCCGGCACGGTCGTGCAGTTCCTGCTGCCGCTGCCCTGGCTGCGCGGGCGCGGCGGGCGGCTCACCCTGCGGCTCGACTGGCGCGACCCGCGCGTGCATCGGGTGCTCATGCTGATGCTGCCGGTGACGATCGCGCTCGGCCTGATCAACCTCAGCCTGCTGATCAACTCGTTGTTCGGCACGCTCGTCTCCGATCAGGCGCCGGCCGCGATCGACAAGGCCTTCCGCATCTACCAGCTGCCGCAGGGGCTGTTCTCGATCTCGATCGCGACGATCCTGTTCCCGACGCTGTCACGCTTCGCGGCTCGCGGGGCCCGCGACGACCTGCGCCGCACGATGGGCAACGGGCTGCGCCAGATCTGCCTGCTGCTGATCCCGAGCGCGGTCGCGATGGCGGTGCTGGCCGAGCCGATCGTCCGGCTCGTCTACGAGCGCGGGGCCTTCGGGCCCGAGGCCACCGCCCTGACCTCCACGGCCTTGGTGTGGTGGTCGATCTCGCTGCCGTTTCAGGGTGTGAGCCTGCTCTTCTCGCGCACGTTCTTCAGCCTGCAGCGGCCCTGGGCGACGACCGCGCTGGCGGGCCTCAACCTGGTCGTCAACGCCGGGCTGGCCGCTGCGCTGTACGGGCCGTTCGAGATCGCCGGGATCGTGATCGGCACGGTGGTGGGGACGGTGACGATGTGCGTGGCCCAGGGCTGGCTGCTGCGCCGCGACCTGGGCGGGATCGAGGGCGCGCGCACGCTCGGGGCGGCGCTACGGATGCTGGCGGCCGCGGCGCTGCTCGGCGCCGTGTCGTACGGGGTCTGGTACGGGCTCGACTCGGCGCTGGGCCGCTCGTTCGTGGCGCAGGCGGTGGCCGTGCTCACGGCACTGGGCGCCGGCTTGGTCGTCTACGCGGGCGCGGTATGGGCGATGAAGGTGCCCGAGGCGCTGCAGATCAAGCGGCTGCTGATGAGTCGCGGACGCTCCGAGGGGTAACGGTGGTCCCATGCCCGACGAGAAGATGGATGTCGAGAAGCAGATCGACTGCCTCAACCGAGCGCTGCGCCTGCAGCACCGCTCCGTGCTGCAGTACTCGCTGGTGGCCGGCAGCGTGATCGGCCTGGAGTACCAGGCCCACGCGGACAAGATGCGCGAGCACTCGCTGTCGGAGCTCGAGGACGCCACCCGGCTGGTCGAGAAGATCGCCGCGCTCGGCGGGGAGCCGACCACCGACGTGGCGCCGATCAGCTTCAACGCCGACCCGGGCGAAGCCCTCGAACGCCTGATTGCCGATGAGGGCGAGACCCTCGAGGCGCTCCAGGCCGCGATCGAGCCGACCGGGCGCGAGGCGGCCTCGGAAGCGGTCGAGCACCGGTTGGAGCACATGATCATGCGCAAGCAGGAGCAGGTGGACTACCTGCTGCGGGCACAACGGCGACCGTGAATCAGGCGCCCCGCCCCTCGAACGCCGCCACCGCGTCGGCCGCCGAGGGGTATACGCGGACGTAGGCGATCAGCCCGTCCGCCACGCGCCAGATCCATCCGGTCGAGCCGGCCACGATGCGGGCCGGGGAGCGAGCGCTCACGCGGCCGGTGACCAGGATCGTGTCGCCCGACTGGCGGTAGTCGCCGGGGACTATGCGCAGGTCGTCCCAGACCTCAGCCACGTCGCGGAAGTACTGACGCAGGCCGTCGTGGCCGAGGTAGGCGCCGGTGCGCCCGGCGTGGTCGCCCGTGACAGCCGTGAACTCGACCTCCGGGCTGGCATGCGCAAGCACGCCCTCCAGGTCGCGCTCTGCGAAGGCCGCGAAGACCGCCTTCACTACATCCAAGTCATTGCCTGCCACGAGTCCGCCGTGAGTCTCGCAGGGATGCGGGGATCGCCATACTCGAAGGCCGCATGGCAGCCCCGGCGGCCAACATCCGCAACTTCTCGATCATTGCCCACATCGACCATGGGAAGTCGACGCTGGCCGATCGCATCCTCGAGATCACCGGCGCGGTCGATCCTCGCGATCACCGGCCGCAGCTGCTCGACTCCATGGACCTCGAGCGCGAGCGCGGCATCACGATCAAGGCCCAGGCCGTGCGCGTGGAGTACACCGCCAAGGACGGCAAGCTGTACCGCCTCCACCTGATCGACACCCCCGGCCACGTGGACTTCACCTACGAGGTCTCCCGCTCCCTCGCCGCCTGCGACGGCGCCCTGCTGCTGGTCGACGCCTCCCAGGGCGTCGAGGCGCAGACGGTCGCCAACACCTACCTGGCGGTCGACGCCGGCCTCGAGCTGATCCCGGCGCTGAACAAGATCGACTTGCCCGGTGCCGAGCCCGAGCGCGTGGCCGGTGAGATCCACGAGCTGCTCGGCGAGGACGACGTCCTGCGGGTCTCGGCGAAGTCGGGCGACGGCGTCGCCGACCTGCTCGAGGCGATCGTCGAGCGCGTCCCACCGCCCACCGGGGATCCCGACCAGCCCGCCCGCGCGCTGATCTTCGACTCCGAGTTCGACCCCTATCGCGGCGTGGTCGCCTATCTCCGGGTGGTGGACGGCGCGCTCAAGAAGGGCGACCGGCTGTTCGCGATGCAGACCGGCACCGAGGCCGACGCCGACGAGATCGGCTTCTTCGGCCCGGACATGACCCCGGTCGACACCCTCCATGCCGGCGAGGTCGGCTACCTGATCACCGGTATCAAGGAGGTCTCGCTGCTGCGCGTGGGCGACACCCTGACCGCGAAGGCGCGTCCCGCCGCGGAGCCGCTGCCCGGCTACCGCGAGGTCAAGCCGATGGTGTTCTGCGGGCTGTTCCCGGTCGACACCGACCAGTTCCCCGACCTGCGCGACGCGCTCGAGAAGCTGTCGCTCAACGACGCCGCGCTGTCGTGGGAGCCCGAGACCAGCCAGGCGCTCGGCTTCGGCTTCCGCTGCGGCTTCCTCGGCCTGCTGCACATGGACATCGTGCGCGAGCGGCTCGAGCGCGAATACGACCTGGAGCTGCTTGCCACCACGCCGAACGTCGAGTACGAGGTCGCCCTCACCGACGGCAGCGAGGTGCTCGTGCACTCGCCGAGCGAGATGCCCGACAGGGTCAAGATCGAAGCGATCCGCGAGCCCTACATCAGGGCCACGATCCTGTGCCCGAAGGAGCACGTCGGCGCCGTGATGGAGCTCTGCCAGGAGCGCCGCGGCACCCACGTCGACATGACCTTCCTCTCGCGCGAGCGCGTGCAGCTGCACTACGACCTGCCGCTGGCGGAGATCGTGCTCGACTTCTTCGACCAGCTCAAGTCGCGCACCAAGGGCTACGCGTCGCTCGACTACGAGCTGCTCGGGATGCGCGAGTCGGACCTGGTCAAGCTCGACATCATGCTCGCCGGCGACACGGTCGACGCGCTCTCGATGGTCGTCCACCGCGACAAGGCCTACGGCGCCGGCCGGGCGCTGACCGAGCGGCTGCGCAAGCAGATCCCGCGCCAGCAGTTCGAGGTCGCCATCCAGGCGGCGATCGGCTCGAAGATCATCGCCCGCGAATCGGTCAAGCCGATGCGTAAGGACGTGATCGCCAAGTGCTATGGCGGCGACATCACGCGCAAGCGCAAGCTGCTCGAGAAACAGAAGGAAGGCAAGAAGCGCATGAAGCAGGTGGGCAAGATCGAGGTGCCGCAGGAGGCGTTCCTCGCGGTGCTGCAGCTGTCCGACACGTGATCGTCCTCGTTCACGCAGGCGTGTGCGACGCGCGTATGTGGGACGGGTTCGACGTGCCGGGTACGACCCGCCACGAGCTGCGCGGTTTCGGCAGCACGCCGCTCCCGCCCGCCGGCGAGTTCTCGCACGCCGACGACCTGGCGGAGGCGCTACAGGGCGAAGCCGCGGCGCTCGTGGGCGCCTCCTACGGCGGCTGGGTGTGCCTCCAGGTGGCGGCGTCGCGGCCCGAGCTCGTCTCCGAGCTGGTGCTCCTGGATGCCCCGCTGCCCGACCAGGCCTGGTCGGACGAGGTGGAGCGGTTTGGACGCGAGGAGGACAGCCTGCTCGAGCAGGGCGACCTGCGCGGAGCGGCGATCCTGAACGCCGACTTCTGGCTCGAGAGCCCCGAGCCCTACGGCCGGGTGATCGAGATGCAGGAGCGCGCGTTCGAGCTCGACGCCGAGTCGGAGGCCGAGAGCGTCGAGCCGGACGAGCTCGACCTGAGCGCGATCGCCGCCCGCACGCTGGTCGTGGTCGGCGAGCTCGACAAGTCCGACTTCCACGCGATCGGCGACCGCCTCGCGGCGGGCATCGCCGGCGCGGAGCGGGCGACGATCGCGGGCGCCGGACACCTGCCTTCGCTGGAGCGCGCGGAGGAGACGGCTCGGCTCGTGCGCGAGTTCCTGCGAGGTTAGTGGCAATTGCCACCGCCTTGCAGGATTTAGGTCGGTTTTAAGGCATGGCCGTAGCTTGGCGGCCGTGACAACGGAAACCCTGACTCCTCAACCCGCGCCGGACCCGACGCTCGACTCGCTTCAGCAGTTCCTCGACGGCATCGCCGCGACCCCGCTGCTGACCCGCGAGGAGGAGGTCGAGCTGTCCAAGCGCATCGAGCGCGGCGACCTCGAGGCCAAGGACCACATGATGCGCGCGAACCTGCGCCTGGTGGTCTCGATCGCCAAGCGCTACCGCAACCAGGGGCTGCCCTTCCTCGACCTGATCCAGGAGGGCACGATCGGGCTGGTCCGCGCGGTCGAGAAGTTCGACTGGCGCAAGGGCTGGAAGTTCTCCACCTACGCGACCTGGTGGATCCGCCAGGCGATCTCGCGGGCGATCGCGGACAAGGGCCGGACGATCCGGATCCCGATCCACATCGACAACGTGCTCAAGAAGCTCGACGGAGCGCAGCGCAAGCTGGAGGCCCAGGGCGACCGCGACCCGACGATCGAGGAG
>Ga0268253_10000086_pt1 | contig 24784 bp, 21 predicted proteins | sample AgamicMgMarz_FD_200250 | JGI IMG/M metagenome (GOLD analysis project Ga0268253, IMG submission 200250) | Agave microbial communities from Guanajuato, Mexico - Mg.Ma.rz (v2) (version 3) | ecosystem: Host-associated > Plants > Phyllosphere > Phylloplane/Leaf | place: Guanajuato, Mexico... | reverse complement strand
CCGGCGGGGCATTCGGCGAGCACGTCCAGGGGCTATACGCCGACACGAGCGTTCCAAACGACTGCGCGCACTTCTTCCTCGCCCTCGACGTTGCGGCCTTCTGCTCCATCGCCGAGTTCGAGGAGCGCCTGGCAGAGCTCACAGAGCAAGCGACAAGGGGCCCGCTGGCCGACGGAGTCGCGCGCTTGTTCCTCCCCGGTCAAATCGAGGCCGAGCGCGCCGCGGCGGCGGAAGCGAACGGCGTTCCGCTCGACCCGAGCGTCGTCGAGGCGCTCGAGGACAGCGCGCGGAAAGTCGGGGTGGACCTGGATCTGGCCGGAGCGGCCGCATGAGGCTCGAGCCAGGCGAGCTTCAGCCGTGGCAGCTGCACCACCATCCCTACCTGGTGCTCGCCCTCGAAGAAGAGCACAACCGGATGGACTTTCTCGACGGCTCGGAGGCCAAGCACATGCACGAGACACCCGACCGGGTCGTCAACCGCGACCCCGGCAAGGTGCACAACCTCTACGAGGGCAACACCCGCCACGTGAACCGGCTGATCGAGCTCAAGCAGCTCGGAGAGGACGGGCGACCAGGATGACCGATACGCGCAACGTCTCGGAGCCGGCGGCGTACTCCGGCGCCGCTCCGGACGGATCACGCCAGGAGCCGGACGCGAGCGCGGGCGAGGCCCTGGCGCGCTTTCGCGAGATCCTGGTGGAGACCGACGACCTCGACTGGGTCGACAAGACCCTGGCCGGTGTGTCGCAGAAGATGCTCTGGCGCGACGACGAAACCGGCGCCTCGATCGCGCTGATCAAGTTCGAGCGCGGCTCGGGCATACCGTCGCCCCACTCGCACGCCTCGAACCAGTTCATGTTCTGCCTGTCGGGGCGCTACACGTACGTCTCGACCGGTGTCACCTTGACGCCGGGGAGCTTCTACTGGAACCCGAAGGGCTGCCTGCACGGGCCCACGCGGGCCGAGGAGACCACGGTGGTGCTCGAGCTGTACGACGGACCCCATTACCCGACCCAGCCCGACTGGTACGACGACCCGGAGGATGCTCGCTGATGCCCAAGCAAGAGATCGTCTCGCCCGACCTCGCACCGCCTAACGGCCACTTCGCGCAGGCGACCGAGGTGCGCGCCGCCGGGCGGATCGTCTTCGTGTCCGGCATGACCGCTCGCAACGCCGACGGCGAGGTCGCCGGCATCGGGGACATCACGGAGCAGACCCACCAGGTCTGCCGCAACGTCCAGGCCGCAATCGAGGCGGCCGGCGGCACCCTGGACGACATCGCGCGCGTGGACGTGTACGTGCGCAACATGGAGGACTTCGACGCCATCCATGCGGTTCGGCGCCAGTACTTCACCGGCATCGCGCCCGCGTCGACGATGGTCGAGGTCTCGAAGTTCACCAACAAGGACTACCTGATCGAGATGAACGCGATCGCCGTGCTGGCGGACTGACGCTGCCGTGAAGCTGGCCCGAGCACTGGTCGACGGCACCTGGCGAGCGGGTGCGGTCGTCGAGGACGAGACTGCGCTCGCCGTGCTCCCCGGGTCCGTCGGCTCCGTGGACGACATCATCCGCGGCGGGTCGCCGGCGCTCGGCGGGGCGCGCGCCGCACTGGACGGCGCTTCCGTCATCCCGCTGGAGGAGCTGACGCTCGGCGCCCCGCTGCAGCGCTTCAACCGCGACGTGCTGTGCACCGGTTGGAACTACGTCGATCACTTCGAGGAGTCCCGCGGCAAGCGGGAGGGACAGGACCCCGACGACATCCCCGAGCATCCGACCTTCTTCACCAAGGGCCCGGGCACGGTGATCGGGCCCTTCGACGCGATCGCCTTCGATTCGGAGATCTCGGCCAAATGGGACTACGAGGCGGAGGTCGCGCTGGTGATCGGCCGGGACGGGCGCTCGATCCCCGAGGAGCGCGCGATGGAGCACGTCTTCGGGCTGTGCGTGGCGAACGACGTGTCCCAGCGGGATCTCCAGCGCGCGCACGGCGGTCAGTGGCTGAAGGGCAAGAGCATCGACGCCACGATGCCGCTCGGGCCCTGGGTGACAACCCTCGACGAGCTTCCCGATCCGTACGGGCTGACGATCGAGTGCGAGCTCAACGGCGAGCTGATGCAGTCGGCCTCGACCGCGCAGATGGCGTTTCGCTTCGAGCGCCTGATCGCCGAGTTGAGCTGGGGCATGACGCTGCGCGCGGGCGACGTCCTGCTCACCGGGACGCCGAGCGGGATCGGGAACGCGCGCGATCCACAGGTCTTCCTCGGCGCCGGTGACGTTGTGCTGACGCGCGTGACCGGGCTGGGCGAGCTCCGCAACGTCGTCGAGCCGGCCCCGCTGGCTGTGGACCGAGCGGCATGAGCATTCGCCAGTCGACACGCACGCCATTCACGCCGGCGCAGCCGTACGGGCTCCGCATCGGCGGGGAGGAGGTGTCCACGTCCGATCGCTTCGAGGCGATCGACCCCAGCACCGGCACAGCGTGGACGGAGGTCCCACAGGCGACCTCGGAGCACGTCTACAGGTCGGTCGAGTCGGCTCGGCGCGCCTTTGGTCCGTGGCGGCGGACGTCTCCCGCGCAGCGCCAAGCAGCGCTCTGGCGCATGGCCGACGCCATCGAGGGCGACCCGGAGCGCTGGGCGCGCCTGCTCGCGACGGAGAACGGCCGGCCGATCCGCGAGGCCACGATCGCCGACGTCCCGACGTGCGCGGCGATCCTGCGGTTCTTCTCGGGGGTCGCGCGCGACCATCGCGGCGAGCAGATCCCGGTCGACGACCCCGCCAGCCTGATCTACACCGTGCGCGAGCCGCTCGGGGTGATCGCTGCTCTGATCCCCTGGAACTCGCCGATCATCACGCTCGCGAACAAGCTCGGTCCCGCCCTGGCCGCGGGCAACACGGTGGTGGTCAAGCCGTCCGAGTTCGCCTCGCCGAGCGTGCTCGAGTTCGCGCGCGCGGTCGAGGGGATACTGCCCGACGGAGTGCTCAACGTGGTGACGGGGTTTGGCCCCGAGGTGGGCGCCACGCTGGTCTCCCACCCGGACGTCGCCAAGATCACGTTCACGGGCGGCACCGCCACGGCGCGCAAGATCATGGCCGCCGCCGGCGGCACGCTGACGCCGGCGATCATGGAGCTGGGCGGGAAGGGCGCGATGATCGTCTGCCAGGACGCCGATCTCGACGGCGCGGTCGCCGACGCGCTGCTGGGTATCTACATGGCCAACGGGGAGGTCTGCGTCGCGGCGTCCAGGCTGCTCGTGCACGAGGACGTCCACGACGAGTTCATGCAGCGCTTCACCGAGATCGCGGGCGGGATCGTGGTCGGGGACGCCCTCGATCCCGCCACGCAATTCGGTCCGCTGGTGTCGCGCGAGCAGCAGCGGCGAGTGCTCGATTGCGTCGAGCGCGCCGCCGCCGAGGGAGCGCAGGTTCGCCTCGGCGGAGGGCCGGTGGCGCTGGACCCGCCGCTGGATGGAGGGTTCTTCGTCGCGCCGACGCTGCTCGAGGACCCGCGCGGCGACACGAGCGCGTCGCGGGAGGAGTTCTTCGGGCCGGTGACGGTGGTCGAGCGCTTCCAAGCCGAGCAAGAGGCGGTCGAGCGTGCCAACGCGACCCGGTACGGGCTCGCGAGCGGCGTCTGGACCCGCGACCTGGCGCGTGCCCACCGGCTCGCGAGCGAGCTGCAGAGCGGGATCGTATGGGTCAACAAGTGGTTCGACCTGCCGGTCGGTGTGCCCATGGGTGGGATCAAGGACAGCGGGTTCGGCCGCGAGCTGAGCCCCGAGACCCTGCTCGAGTACAGCGCCCCCAAGGTCGTGAACATCGGCCTGTCGGCCGAACGGCCGCAGCTCTGGGGATAAGGTCGATGAGCCGGTACGACGTCATCGTCGTGGGGGGCGGCCTGTCCGGCGTGCGGGCGGCGCGCGACCTGGGGGACCAGGGGCGGTCGGTGCTCCTGCTCGAGGCGCAGGATCGGCTCGGGGGGCGCGTCTGGACGCGCCCCTTCAAGGGCCGCGAAGAGCCGATCGAGCTGGGCGGGACGTGGGTCGCGCCGAAGTTCCACCCCTTCGTGGCCGAGGAGATCGAGCGCTACGACCTGCGGCTGATCGTGAGCCATGGGGGCGAGAGCGACACCCGCTGGTCCTTCGGCGGCCAGGTGCGCTCCTCGTTCCCGGTCGAAGGCGACGACCTGTTCGAGCTCGAGCGGGTGCTGTTCCGGATCATCCAGGCGTCGCACCGGATCGACATGGACGTTCCACGCGACCAGCAGGACCTGGCCGACCTCGACGTCTCGATCGAGGAGCTGCTCGACCGTTTGGATGCGCCGCCGTCGGTGCGCGAGTTCCTCTACATGTGGGCCGGCTTGGGTTCGGGCGCCCTGCCCGGCGAGTGGTCGGCGCTGCTGGCGCTGTCGCTGATCGCCGCGATGGACAACAGCGTCTTCGGCTGGTACGGGGCGGTGGCCGACGGGTTCGAGATCGGGATGAACGCCGTGATCGACCTGATCGCGGACGACTCCGGCGCGACGATCGAGCTGTCGAGTCCGGTGACCCGAGTCGACCAGACGGGTGCCGACGTGACCGTCGAGACGGCCGCGGGAAAGACCTTCACCGCCGCGGCGGTCATCGTCGCGACTCCCCTCGGGACCTGGAACGACATCGAGTTCGCCCCAGGGCTGTCCGCCGACAAGGTGGAGGCCTCTCGCCTCAACCACCCCGGCCGCATGAAGAAGACCTGGATGCTCGTCGAGGGCATCCCCGCGAACCTGTTCGCGTCAGGCTGGGGAACGGACTTCGTGCAGATGTTTCCCGAGCTCGAGACCCCTGACGGCCTGATCACGCTCGGGATGTGCGCCCCGCCGAGCGAGCTCGATACGGATGACCTCGACGCCGTCACCGCTGCCGTGCAGCAGTTCGTTCCCGGGGCGCGCGTGCTGGCGACCGACCTGCACGACTGGGCGAGCGACCCGTACGCCAAGGGCGGCTGGCTGGTGCCGCCGCCCGGGCTGCTGTCGCGTTCGCACAGCGCGCTCGGGCGCGCGGAGGATCGCGTGCTGTTCGCCGGCGCGGATGCCGCGGTCCGCTGGATCGGGTGGCTCGAGGGCGCGCTCGAGACGGGGGCGTCGACGGCCGCCGAGGCGGTACGGCTGCTGGACACCGCCGCGGCCCGGTGACCGCGGCGCCCGATGCAGGCCTCGGGCGCCGGGTCGTGCTGCTGGCGGGCGTCGCCTTCGCCCTCGAGTCGGCGCTCTACTCCGCAGCCGCGCCGCTGCTGCCCTACTTCAAGGCCGAGCTCGGAATCTCCAAGTCGGCCGCGGGCGTCCTGGCGGGGGCGTACGCGGCCGGCTGCCTGCCGGGGGCGCTGCTGGGCGCTTGGGTAGTGGCCCGGGCGACCCTGCGCCAGATCACTGTCGCCGCGTTCGCCGTGCTGGCTGCGGCCACGCTCGCCTTCGGCCTGGCGACGAGCATCGCCGTGCTCGATGCCGTGCGCTTCGTTCAGGGGGTGGCGGCCGGCTGCTTGTGGGCAGTCCTGCTCACCTGGATGATCGCCGCGGCGGGCCCGGCCCGGCGGGGACAGGCCATCGGCGGCGTGATGGGGGCCTCTGTCGTCGGAACGCTGATCGGACCGATGATCGGCACGCTCGCCGGCACGGTCTCGGTGGCCGGCACGTTCGTGGCGGTCGCGGTGCTGTGCGTCGCTGTAAGCCTCGCCTTGGCCCGTGTTCAGCCGCCGGGGCGCCCGGCGACCGAGGCCGGCACCAGCGTGCCGGCCGCGCTGCGCAAAGGCCGCGTACGGCGTCTGACCGGCGTCAACCTGCTGCCCGGGATGGTCGTCGGCGCGATCTTCCTGCTCGTGCCGCTGCGGCTTGACGAGCTCGGGGCGAGCGCGTTCGAGATCGGCGCGACATTCCTGCTGGCAGGGGTGGTGGCCGCCATGCTGAGCCCAGCCGCCGGCCGTCTGTGCGACCGGAGCGGGCCGCGCGGGCTCGCGGGCATCGGCCTCGTCAGCCTCGGCGCCGGAACCGCCCTCCTATGGCTGCCGGGGACCGTCGCCCTGCTCGCGGTCGTGGTGATGGTCGTCATCGGCGGGTGCGCGACATTCACCTTCGTCCCCGGGATGACACTGCTGAGCGAGGCCGCCGAGCGCGCGGGCGTTGCGCCCGGACCCGTCGCGGCGCTGGTGGGCGCATCATTCCCCACCGGCGAGATGATCGGCGCGCCGATCGCCGCCGCACTCGCCGATGCGGCTTCCGACGCCCTCTCCTACTCGCTCTATGCGGGGCTGTGCATCGCGACCGGGGCGGCTCTGCTGGGCCGCCGGCTCACCCCCGCCACGGCCGGCGGAAGCTAAGCCGTCGCGAGCCCGGCCAGCTCGGGCACTGGGATGCGACCCTCGAGATAGGCGCGCGCGAGCAGCGCCTGCATCGAGTGCACGATCACCTCGCGGTCGTCGAACGGGCCGGAGCGGTAGCCGGGGGAGTGCATGCCGCGCATCACGGACTCACAGGCGCCGAAGTCCTGGTAGTTGGTCCGGTCCCAGAAGTCCACGGCGAACGAGGGGTCGAACGGCTCGACCTCCGTGGCCTCGGGCGGGAAGAACCAGGCGCACTCCACGCGCGTCGAGGTGGGCGTGAGCGGCTCCAGCCGGTGCGTCATCAAGTAGTCCGGGTGCGGGCTGATCAGCAGGTTCGGGAACACGTTGAAGTAGCGCACCTCGCGGAGCTCTCGGGCGCTCAGCTTCCTGAACGTGACGCCGGCGCCCTCACCCGACAGCGACTGCGTCTCCGCGCTCTCGCGCAGCGCCATCGGACCGCCGATCCACATCCCGGTCACGTCGAACATCTCGGTTCCGCTCTCGGGGTCCGCGACGCGGCACAGCTCCGGGTGGATGCTCGGGCAGTGATAGCACTCGACGAAGTTCTCGAGGATCAGCTTCCAGTTCGCCGCGACGACATACTCGTGACGCTCACCGAGCACCATCCGCTCCGGTTCCCAGGCGCTCACGTGGGTGCCGAGGTCACCCAGCCAGCTCGACAGCGGTGGTCCGTCGCCCGACGCGTTGACGAAGATCCAGCCGTTCCACTCCTCGGCGGGGACGGACAGCAGCGGGAAGTCGGCTCGGTCGAAGTCGGGGCGGTCGGCGAAGCGCGACGCGCGGACGAGCTCTCCGTCGAGCCCGTAGACCCAGGCGTGGTAGGGGCAGGCGATCGCACGCTTGCGCCGGCACTCGCCGACCGGGAGCAGCTCGTGCCCGCGGTGGCGGCAGGTGTTGTGGAAGGCGGCCAGCTCGCCGTCCTCGCCGCGCACCAGCAGCACGCCGCGGCCGCCGACGTCGATGGCGCGCTGCGAGCCCGCCTCGGGGACCAGGTCGGCGCGACCCACGCAGATCCAGCTGGCGTCGAAGATGTGCCGCTGCTCCCAGCGCAGCACGGCGTCGTCGAGGTACGCCTCGGGCGGGAGGGTGCGTGCGGCGCCGAGATCGGGGGCGAGCACGGCGGAGACGGCAGTGGGGTCGATCGGTGCGAGGTCTGCGGACATGGGCAGCAGCATACGCCGAGCTTACTGTGACGTCAAATTCACCGTGAATTATTGATGCTGGCGCAATTGTGATGCAAATAGCCAGCGTGTCTTGTGGACCTCCAGCTCGAGCAGCGTCTCGACCTCGAGAACTCCGTCCACCGCGCCGATCTGATCGTCGATGAGGCCGTGTAGGTCGTCCAGCCCGGGCACGACCACCTGGAGCATGAGCTGCGTCCGGCCCGCGCACGTGCTCAGGTACATCACCGAGTCGATGGCCGACAGCTGCTCGACGACGCGCTCGCGCTCGGCGGCTCCCACGCGCAGCAGCAGGGTGGCGAGCACGCCGCCGAGGCGCTGTGGATGGATCAGGGCGCTGATCTGGACGGACCCGTCGCGGATCAGCCGGTTGACCCGAAAGCGGACCGTGCCCTCGGGCACGCCCAGCCGCTTGGCCATCGTCCGGTATGGCAGCCGGCCGTCGGCCTGCAGCAGCTCGAAGATCGCGGCGTCGAGGTCGTCGAGCGGAGCGGCGCTGGTCACGGCGCGAGTCTAGGTGACGACCGGGGGGTCGAATGGGCGCGCTGCGGGGGAGCCGCTGTCTGCCCGCTCCACCTCGATCAGGGTCGTCTGGGCGCTCGAGCCCTGCGCGAGGCGGGATGTGCCGCGGTCACGCGTGAGGACGTTGGGGTTGCCGTGGCGGTCGAGGCTGCCGGGCGTGCCGGGCTCGACCGGGTCGTACCAGGCGCCGGTGGCCATCAGCACGACCCCGGGCCGGACCGCGGTCGTGAGCACGGCGCCGGCCAGGCAGGCGCCGCGATCGTTGAACAGCCGGATGACGTCTCCCTCCGAGATGTCGCGGGCGCCCGCGTCGTCGGGGTGCATGAGGGCGGGTTCGCGCCCGGCGACCTTGGTGGCCTGACTGGTGGCGCCTTGGTCGTACTGGCTGTGCAGCCGGCTGCGCGGCTGGTTCGAGAGCAGGTGGAGGGGAAGACGGTCGGAGTCGGGCGCGCCGAGCCACTCCGCCGGTTCCAGCCAGACGGGATGCCCGGGACAATCGTCGTAGGCGAAGCCGGCGATGGTCTCGGAGAAGATCTCGATGCGCCCCGAGGGAGTCGCGAGCGGGTTGGCCTGCGGATCGGCGCGCAGCGCGGCGAAGCTTCCCCCCGTGGGTGGGGCGGGCGCGGGCGTCGTCACGTGCCCGAGCCGCCAGAACTCGTCGAAGGGCGGCAGCTCGGCGCCGTCGGCGCGCAGCCGCTCGCGCGTGCGCCGGTAGAGCTCGCGCACCCACTCGTCCGCGGTTCGTCCTTCGCTGAAGCGCTCGCCGATGCCCAGCCGCTCGGCCAGCCCCGAGAACACCTCGTAGTCGCACAGCATGCCCTGCGGCGGCTCGACCGCCTTGTGCATCGCCGTGACGCAGAGGTCGTTGGTGCCCGCGGCGAAGTCGTTGCGCTCGACCGCCGTGGCGACCGGGAAGACGATGTCGGCGAACCGGGCCAGCGGGTTCCACCAGGGCTCGTGGACGATGATCGTCTCCGGCGCCTGCCAGGCTCGCACGAGGCGGTTGAGGTCCTGCTGGTGGTGGAACGGATTGCCGCCGGCCCAGTAGACCAGGCGCGTGTCGGGATAGGTGTAGCGCCGCCCGTCGTAGTCGAACTCGGCGCCGGGGTTGAACAGCATGTCGGTCACGCGCGCGACCGGGATGAACTGCTCGACCGGATTGCTCCCCTGGGGCAGCGCGGCGACGTGGTGGCGGGCGGGCTCCACGCCGAGCTGCGAGATCCCGAGACCGGCCGCGAACCCGCCTCCGGGGCGGCCCATGGAGCCCGAGATCGCCGCCAGCGCGACGCCCATCCAGTAGGGCTGCTCGCCGTGATCCGCGCGCTGGATCGACCAGCTCAGGTTGATCAGGGTGCGTCGCTCCGCGATCTGGTCGGCCAGATCGAGGATCACGCCCTCGTCGACGCCGCTGACGCCGGCAGCCCAGCGAGCGTCCTTGGCGACGCCGTCCGCAGCCCCGCTGAGGTAGGCGCGGAAGCGCTCGAAGCCCACGCAGCAGCGCTCGAGGAAGTCTTGGTCGTGGCGTCCCGAAGCCACGATCGTGTGCGCGAGGCCGAGCATGAGCGCGGCGTCGGTGTTGGGTCGCAGCGCGACCCAGTCGGCGTCGAGGTCGTCGTCCAAGTCCGAGCGGCAGGGGCTCACGTTCACGAACCGGACGCCCGCCGCGCGGCAGCGGCGCTGCCAGTCGCCGGTCGTGTGCCGGCCCACCCCCCCGGGGTTGACCTGCGCGTTCTTCGAGGCCAGACCGCCGAAGCCGACCACCAGCTCGCAGTGCTCGGCGATCTCGGGCCACAGCGGCGCGCGCCAGAAGATGCTGAGCGGGGGCCCGCCGATGACGTGCGGCAAGATCACCTCCAGGGCCGCGAAGCTGTAGCTGTTGACCGAGCTGGTGTAGCCCCCATGGCAGTTCAGGAAGCGATGCAGCTGGCTCTGCGCATGATGGAAGCGCCCCGCGCTGGCCCAACCGTAGGAGCCGCCAAAGATCGCCGAGTTGCCGTGCTCGCGCTTGACTCGATCGAGCTCCGCCGCCGCGAGATCGAGCGCCCGCTCCCAAGCGACGGCGACAAACGGCTCGGCTCCGCGGCCGCCCGCGTCGCGCCGCGGCCCGCGCTCGAGCCAGCCCTCGCGCACCATCGGCTGGAGGAGCCGCGACGGATGGTCCAGGGCCGCCGCCACGCCGGCGCCGATCTGCGACGGCGCGGCGTCGTAGGAGACCGGCTCGAGGGCGACCACGCGGCCGCCGTCGCTGACGACCTCGTAGTTGCCCCAGTGCGTCGCTGTCGGCGTGCGTCGCACGTTGCTCGCGAATGTACCGACTCCGTTGTGTGACATTTGATCAAACGGTGATAGGGTCCGCCGGGATGAGCTCCGAGTTCGGGACGCGCCACGGCCTGCGCGACATCCCGGTTGCGGCGCAGACCGTGCCGGGCCTGTTGCAAGCGCAAGCCGAGCGCTGGGGCGACAAGGTGGCGGCCCGGGTGGGGGACCGCGAGCTGACCTTCGCCGACCTCCCGGACTTTGCGGCTCGCAGAGCCGGGGCGCTCTCAGCGGCCGGGATCGGGTCGGGCGACCGGGTCGCGGCGCTCTGCTCCAACCGCCTCGAGCTGCTCGAGCTGATCCTTGCCTGCGGGTGGCTCGGCGCGATCGCGGTGCCGCTCAACACGGCCGCACGCGGTCCCCAACTGGCGCACATGCTCGCCAACGCCGAGCCCAAGGCGATCCTGGTCGAGAGCGAGTTCCTGGAGGCTCTCCAACGCCTCGACCGCGAGCAGCTCGGCGGTGCGACGTTGTGGGAGCTCGCCGACGGTCAACCCCTCGCGGAGGGGACCGAGCCATGGCCGGCGGCGGCCCCGACCCAGGCGCCCCCCGGCGACGTCGGACCCGGGGACACGCTGGTGATCCTGTACACGTCCGGGACGACCGGGCCGGCAAAGGGTGTCTGCTGCCCGCACGGGCAGCTCTACCGCTTCGGGCTCAACGTCGTCGAGCTGCTCGAGATCGACGAGCACGACGTCCTCTACACCTGCCTGCCGCTGTTCCACACGAACGCGCTCAACTGCTTCTTCCAGACGCTCGTGAGCGGAGCGACGTACCGCCTGGACACCCGCTTCTCGGCGTCGCGCTTCTTCCGCCGGGCGATCGACGCGGGGGCCACCGTCACCTATCTGCTCGGCGCGATGGTTCCGATACTGCTCAAGCAGCCGGTCCGCCCGGAGGAGCGCGAGCACCGCATCCGCGTCGGCAACGGCAACGCCCCTCCGCCCGAGATCGACCGGGAGATGCGCGAGCGCTTCGGCTTCGGTATCGCGGAGTGCTACGCCTCCACGGAGGCCGGCTGCGCCCTGGGCGCCCCGCTGGCGGAGCAGCGCCTGGGGGCGATGGGACGGCCGATGCCCGGCTACGAGGCGCGCGTCGTCGACGAGCACGACGCCGACCTGCCCGACGGCACCAGCGGCGAGCTCGTACTGCGCGCCTCGCATCCGTTCAGCATGGCGACCGGCTACTACCGCATGCCCGAGAAGACCGTCGCGGCCTGGCGCAACCTGTGGTTCCACACGGGCGACCGCGTCGTGCGCGACGCCGATGGTTACCTGCGCTTCGTGGACCGAATGACGGACTCGCTGCGCCGGCGCGGGGAGAACATCTCCTCGTTCGAGGTCGAGCAGGTGCTGCTCGGTCACCCCGGCGTCTCGGCGGCCGCCGTCTACGGGGTGCCATCCGAGCTGGGCGAGGACGAGGTGATGGCGGCGGTCGTCGCGCGCGAAGGCGTCCAGCTCGAGCACGAGGAGCTGATCCAGTTCTGCGTCCCGCAGCTGGCGTACTTCGCGATCCCGCGCTACCTGGACGTCCTCGGCGAGCTCCCGCTGACCGAGAACGGGAAGGTCAAGAAGTTCGTGCTGCGCGAGCGCGGCGTCGGCCCTGAGACCTGGGACCGCGAGCAGGCCGGCGTATTGCTGGAGAAGCCCTCGCGCTGAGATGAACGTTCTCGCCGTCTTCGCCCACCCGGTCCGCGACGCCTTCATGGGCCAGGTGCTCGACAGCTTCGTCGTAGGCGCCGAGGCCGCGGGCCACCATGTCGAGATCGCCGACCTCTACCGGGAGGGGTTCGAGCCCGTCATGCGCCCGGAGGACTACGCCGCCTTCGAGGCGCGGCCGATGCCGGACGACGTGCTGCGCGAGCAGGCGCGCGTCGAGCGCGCCGATGCGGTGGCGCTGATCTACCCGATCTTCTGGTGGGGGTTCCCGGCGATCCTGAAGGGCTGGTTCGACCGGGTCTGGTGCATGGGCTGGGCCTGGGACTCGCCCGAGACCCCGACCTCGATCCTCCCGGGGCGCAAGTGGGTCGTCATGTGCTCCTCTGGGCTCACGGAGCGCACCTACGACAAGTACGGCTACCGAGAGCCGTTCCTGCACCTGTTGAGGGTCGGGACGCTGGGGTACTGCGGCGTCGACGATCTCGAGGTCCGGACGTTCTTCGAGGTCGACCGCGACGGCGACGCGCAGCTGAAGGAGCGCTATCTCGCCGAAGCCCGCGAGCTCGGCGCGTTGGAGCTTCCCGGGAGCTTTTGACATTTGATCATGGTGGATGTAGCCTGCCTGTTAAGCCCGTTGATAAAGCTCGAGGGGGACTCGACTCGCGGCGCGCACGCGCGACCTTCAGCGAGGGAGATGGACTTCGGACATGCAGACTCAGCTGACGGGCGCTGGCTCGTGATCGAACGCAAAGGAGATCGCTGATGGGTGACCGCGACTGGATCGACCTGGACACCGGCCTGAGCCGGCGCAGGTTCGTCGAGGGAGTGGGGATCGGGGGCGCGGCGATCGCGAGCTCCGGGCTGCTGGCCGCCTGTGGCGGCGACGACGACAAGGGCGACGGCGGTGCTCCGGGCACCTCCGGCTCGGACAATGCCGGCACTCCCGGGAACCCGTCGCGCGGCGGCAACCTGCGCTTCGGGATGATCGGGAACGGCACCGGCGAGACGGCCAACCCCAACATGGTCTCGACTCCGATCGACACGGTTCGGGTCGCCGCGATCTTCGATCCGATGATCCGGCCCGCGCCGAACCACAAGCGCGAGGACGGCCTGGTGGTCGGCTGGAAGCCCAACGCGGACGCGACGGTCTGGGAGCTCAAGCTGCGCCCGGACGTCACCTGGCACGACGGCTCGCCGCTGACCGCCGAGGATCTGATCTTCACGCTGCGGACCTTCGGGGCCAAGGGCTCGTTCGGGGCCAACGCGGTTGCCTTCGTCGAGCTGAACGATCTGAAGAAGCTGGATCCGCTCACGGTGCGGGTGCCGCTGAAGCGCCCGATCGCCGACCTCGGCGCATACTTCATCTACGTCAACTCGACCTGGGTGATCAAGGACGGCACCACGGACTTCCAGAAGCCGGTCGGAACCGGTCCGTACAAGGTGAAGTCCTTCGTCCCCGGACAGCGCATGGTCGCCGAGGCCAACCGGGACTACTGGGACTCCCCGAAGCCCTACCCCGATCAGTTCGAGCTGGTGTCGATCGACGACCCGACGGCGCGGCTGAACGCCCTGACCAGCGGCCAGATCGACATCGCCGCCGGCATTCCGTACGCGACCGCGCGCGCCAACCTCAAGAGCAAGGACTATCGCGTCGTCGTGGGCGCGCCCGGCGCCTCGTTCACGTTCTACATGGCGATCGACGACCCGGCATTCCGCGACGTCAAGGTCCGTCAGGCGATGAAGCTGATCCTGGACCGCGAGGCGATGATCAACAGCGCTCTGGCCGGATTCGGAGCGCCGGGGCGTGACCTGCTGGCGCCGGGCACGCCCTACTTCGACGATTCGGTCCCGGTTCCGCAGCAGGACATCGAGAAGGCCAAGTCCCTCCTGAAGTCCGCGGGGGCGTCCGACCTGCAGGTGACGCTCCACACGGCGGACGTGCTGCCCGGGTTCACGGACGCCGCGGCGGTCTTCGCGCAGCAGGCCAAGGCCGCGGGCGTGACGATCAACGTCAAGCGCGAGCAGATCGCCCAGTACCTCAATCCCGCCCTGCTCTACCTGAAGATGCCGTTCGGGCAGGACGCCTGGCCCGGGCCCTCGCTGAACGCCTCCTACTCGCTGCAGTATCCGCAGGGCGCGGCCTTCAACGAGACGCACTGGAACGACCCAAGCTGGGAGAAGCTCCTCAACCAGGCGGAGGCGGCCACCGACGAGGCGGAGGCCACCGAGCTCTGGACCCAGGTCCAGAAGACCCTGTACGACGAGGGCGGCCAGATCGTGTGGGCGAACCAGCAGACCACCGACGCCTGCTCCAACGCCGTGCGCGGGTACGGCGAGAAGGGTTCGGGTTGGCTCTACGGCACGGACGACGATCGGGTGTGGAACTGGGGTCTGGCATAAGACCCGGCGGTCTGATCCGGCGCGCGCCCGACCTCCGAGCGCGCGTCGGATGACCGAGGCGGCGGTCAAGGCGCCTGCCGACGCCCCTGCATCCGGGGGGACATCGTCGGAGCAGCCGGCGCGACGCCGCCGGCGCCCGTTGGTCAGGTTCCTCGTCAAGCGGCTCGCCGCGGCGGTCGTGACCCTGTTCGTCGCCTCGGTCGTGATCTTCCTCGGCACCTCGGTCGTGCCGGGGTCGCCCGCCGCCGCCGTCCTCGGGCGGTCGGGCGATCCTGCGCAGATCGCCCGGGTGGATCGCGAGCTCGGGTACGACAAGCCTGTGCTCGAGCGCTACTTCACCTGGCTCGGCGACGCGGTCCGCGGTGACTTCGGCGACTCGGCCGTGGCGAAGATCCAGGGGACGGGATCCTCGACCTGGGACATCATCCGCGATCCCCTGCGGAACACGATCGTCCTCGCGCTGATCACGATCCTCGTGCTCGTGCCGCTCTCGCTGCTGCTCGGCGTGATCGCGGGCGTGACCGCGGCGCGCTGGCAGGACCATCTGATCTCGAGCGTGACGCAGGTGCTGATGGCCCTGCCCGAGTTCGTCGTCGGCTCGTTGCTGATCGTCATCTTCGCGGTGACCATGGACGTCCTGCCATCCGTTTCGCTGCTCGCGCCGGGGGAGAGCCCGCTCTCCCATCCCGACATACTCGTACTGCCGGTGCTCACCCTGCTCTCCATCTCGGTGGCTTGGACGGTCCGGCTGATTCGGATCGGAACGATCGAGGTGCTCAAGACCGATTACGTCCAGATGGCGCGTCTGCAGGGCATCTCCGAGCGCAAGGTGCTGCGCCGCTACGTGGTCCGGAACGCACTCGCGCCGAGCGTCCAGGTCTTCGCGCTCTCGTTCCAGTACCTGTTCGGCAGCGTCATCCTGACCGAGGCGGTGTTCAACTACCCGGGCATCGGCAAGCAGCTCGTCGACGGCGTGCTCAGCAACGATGCCACGCGGGTGCAGGCGATCGCGCTCATCCTCGCCGCGATCTACATCCTGATCAACGTGCTCGCCGACCTGCTGCTCGTGCTCCTGGTCCCGAAGCTGCGCACCCAGGCATGAAGCAGCGGCTGCGCTTTCTGCGCACGGGCCGCGGTCGCGTTGGAACCGCGATCGTGGCGGTCGTGCTGGCGATCGCCGTGCTCGGGCCGCTGGCGGCGCCGTACGGGCCCGACGAGATCGTCGGGGCGCCGGGGCAGGAGCCGGGCGGAGACTTCATGCTCGGCACCGACTACCTGGGACACGACGTGCTCAGCAGGGTGCTCTACGGCGGGCTGAGCGTCCTCTACCTGGCGCTCGCGGCCACGGCGCTCGCGTACGCCATCGGCGTGACCGTGGGCATCGTCGCGGGCTACTCCAGGAATCTGCTCGATCCGGTGCTCATGCGCACGATGGACGTGATCCTGGTGTTCCCGCCGCTGCTGTTCTTCCTGATCGCCGTCACGAGCTTCGGCACCGGCGTCGGGATCATGATCATCGGCGTCGCCCTGGTCCAAGCCCCGGGGGTCGCGCGCATCGTCTACTCCGCGACCCGCGAGGTGTCCGTGCGCGGGTACATCGAGGCGGCCGTCGCGCGCGGCGAGCGAACGCCCGCCGTCCTGGGGCGCGAGATCCTGCCGAACATCATGCCGACGATCATCGCGAACCTCGGCTTGAGCCTGACGTTCTCCGTGCTGTTGATCGCCGCGGTGAACTTCCTCGGCCTGGGGCTCCAGCCGCCCGACGCGAACTGGGCGCTGATGATCTCGGAGAACCGGCCGGTGCTCTCGCTCAACGTCTGGTCGACGGTCGCCCCGGCCGCTCTGATCGCGGCGCTGACGATCGGCGTCAACCTCGTGGGCGACGCGATCTCGCACATGCTGGGCCGGACCGACGTCGAGGCTGAGGCCGCGACGGCCAGCGCGCCTCCCGCGCTGGAGACCACCGAGCTGGTGCGATGAGCACGTTCACCCGCGAGGAGCTCCTGCTCGACGCCACCGACATGCGCGTCGAGCTGGACAGCGGCCGGCCGGTGATCGAGGACGTCTCCCTGCGCGTGCGCCGGGGCGAGACGCTCGGTCTGGTCGGTGAGTCCGGGTCCGGCAAGACGACGGCCGCGCTGGCACTGCTGGGCTATGCGCGAGCCGGAATGCGGATCGCCGGCGGGCGAGTCGTCGTCGCCGGAGACGAGATCGCGCTCCACGACGAGGGTGCCGCGCGCAGGATCCGAGGGCGGCTCGTATCTCACGTCCCCCAGGACCCCGCCACCAACCTCAACCCGTCGCTACGGGTCGGAGGGTTCCTCGGGGACGTGCTCGCCGAGCACCGCCCAGCCCAGGCCAACCAGGAGACGATCCTCGCGTCGCTCGGGCGGGTGCATCTCCCGGCGCAAGCCGAGTTCGCCCGGCGCTTCCCGCACGAGCTATCAGGCGGCCAGCAGCAGCGTGTGCTGATCGCATCGGCGCTCGTCTGCGAGCCTCCGCTGATCGTGCTCGACGAGCCGACCACGGGGCTCGACGTGGTGACGCAGGCCCGCGTGCTCGCCGAGATCAAACGTCTCCATGCGGGCAACGACACGGCCCTGCTGTACGTGTCGCACGATCTCGCGGTGATCTCGGAGATCGCCGATCGGATCGCGGTGATGTACGCCGGCCGCGTGGTCGAGGAGGGTCCGACGCGTGAGGTGCTGGGCCGGCCGCGGCATCCATACACGCGCGGGCTGGTCACCTCGATTCCCGATCTGTCCGCCCCGCGCGCGGTCACCGGCATCCCGGGCGTCGCGGTCGGCCTGGACGACCGGCCCGCCGGCTGCCCGTTCGCGCCGCGCTGCCCGCAGCGCGTCGAGCGCTGTGACCCGGAGCTGCCTGAGCTCGAACCGCTCGACGGCAGCGACCGACGGGTGCGCTGCTTCGAGGCCCATCGCACCCCGCCGCTGACGCTTGGCGAGCAGCTCGCCGAGCGCCCGGCCCGCGATCAGGCGCTGCTCGAGGTCGAGGGGCTCACCGCCGTCCACGACGGTCGTGGATCGAGGGTCGTCGCGGCCAGCGACGTGAGCTTCAGGCTCGCGCGCGGCGAGTGCCTCGCCCTGGTCGGTGAGTCGGGCAGCGGCAAGACCACGATCGCCCGCTGCATCGCGGGCCTGCACGAACGCAGCGGCGGGAAGGTCACGCTCGCCGGCGAGCTGCTGGCGCCGCGCGCGAAGGATCGTCCCCGGCAGCTGCGCCGGCGATGTCAGATCGTCTTCCAGAACCCGTACGAGTCGCTCAATCCACGCCGGCGCGTGCGCGACGAGATCGCTCGCCCAGCGCAGATCCTCCGGGACCTGAGTCCGGACGAGGCGACCGCCGAGGCGCTGCGCCTGCTCGATCGCGTTCGCCTGCCGAGCCGCGTCGGGGGGAAGTTCCCCGGCGAGCTGTCAGGCGGCGAGCGGCAGCGCGTCGCGATCGCGCGTGCTCTCGCCGCGGAGCCGGAGCTGCTGATCTGCGACGAGGTCACCTCGGCGCTCGACGTCTCGGTGCAGGCCGCCGTGATCGAGCTGCTGGTCGAGCTGCGCGAGGAGCTCGGGCTGGCGCTCCTGTTCATCACACATAACCTGGCGGTCGTAGCGTCGATCGCCGACCGCATCGCTGTGCTCGAGAGCGGTGTGATCTGCGAGGAAGGCCCGGTGACGCGCGTCTATACGTCGCCCAGCCACGCCTACACGCGCGAGCTGCTGGATGCGGCGCCGCGACTCCTGACCGGCTCGGCATAGCGCCCAGACGCTGCTTGGAGGCGGTCGCCTGCCGGCTCGCGGGCGCCATCCTGCCCGCGCACGGGGTGCGGGCCGTGCGACTTGATACTTGCGGTCTGATCAAATACGGTGGGCAGATGCGATTCTCACCGACGGTCGATGATCGGTTGTCGCGCCGGAGGTTCATCGGCTCCGCAGGCGTTGTCGCCGCCACGACGGCGCTTGGGCCCGGGCTCCTGGCCGCCTGTGGTGACGATGACTCCGGCTCGAAGTCTGGCTCCGGCCCCGCGGACGTGAACGGCAAGGTCGGCGGCCGGCTCGACTTCCTCTGGTACCAGGGCTACGACATCAAGGGCGCAACGGGCCCGTGGCTCAAGTCGCACGGAGTGAAGCTGCAGTCCTCTTACATCGGCAGCTATCCGGACCTGATCGCGAAGTTCAAGGCCGGCGGCGCCAACGGAATCGACGTCACCGGATACACACACGGCGATCGCAGCCTCGCCCTAGACGCGGGTGTGCTGGCGCCCCTGGACGAAGAGCGCCTTCCCAACCTCAAGAACCTCTACAGCTTCTTCGGCTCGGACTTCGGGAAGTTCTGGTTCGACGACGACGGCAACCGCATCGGCGTGCCGTTCTCGTGGGGCTCGCTCGGGATCACCTACGACTCGGCGGAGACCGCGGAGCCCGCGGGGTGGCACGACCTGCTCGACGCTCGCTTCAAGGGCAAGCTGGGCAACGTCATCGACCCGATGGCGAACCTCGGTTGCGCCTGTGCGGCGCTCGGGCTTGACACGGCGCGGGTGACGAAGGCCGACCTCGGCAGGATCGTGGAGTTCCTGAAGGCGATCAACGCCCAGACCAAGGGTCTGTCGCCAAGCTGGGGCGACGTGACCAACCGCATGGTCGCCGGTGAGATCATCGCCTCCTTCTCCGGCTGGGCGGCCATGAACGCATTCGCGGCCAGGGGCGGGAAGAAGACGGTCCTCACCAACGTCACGCCCGACGAGGGCGGCGTCTCCTACGTGGACTCGTACGCGATCTCGTCCAAGGCCGACAACGCCGCCACCGCGTACGCGTACGTCAACGAGACGCTCGACCCCAAGGTGAACGCCAAGGGCGCGGACGAGGTCGTGGCCGGAACGGTGGTCGAAGCCGCCTTCCCGCTGGTCAGCAAGGCCAACGCGGCGATCTTCCCCTACAAGGACCTGGCGGCCTTCCTCGAGAAATCGCCGCCGCTCGCCTTCCCGCCGCTCAAGTCCGACGAGTTCGTCACCTACAACGAGTGGCTCAAGACCTGGAACGAGCTGGCGGCGGGGGTCTAGTCGCGTCCGCGACGACCTTCACGGCGGTCGAGCTGACCGTCAACGGTCGGCCGCACGTCGTCCAAGTGGAGCCGCGGGCTCTGCTCGTGCACGTGCTGCGCGAGCAGCTCGCGCTCACGGGTACCAAGATCGGCTGCGACTCGGGTCGCTGCGGGGCCTGCACCGTCCACCTCGCCGGGCGTGCCGTCAAGAGCTGCACGCTGCTCGCCGTCCAGGCCGACGGGGCCGAGATCACGACGATCGAAGGGGTGGGAGCGCGCCATGAGCTCGATCGGCTCCAGCGCGCCTTCGTCGAGGAGCACGCGCTGCAGTGCGGCTACTGCACGCCCGGGATGATCATGTCGGCCCTCGAGCTCGTGGCCGACGGCGAGCCGCTCAGCGACGAGGAGATCGCGAGCGGCCTGTCCGGCAACCTGTGCCGCTGCACGGGCTACGCGAGCATCGTGCGCGCGGTGCGGCGGGCGCTCGCGCAGGGCTCGTGATCCCGGCTCCGTTCGCCTACCGGAGGGCGCGTTCCCTCGGCGAGGCCTTCGACGCGCTCGGCGAACCCGGAGCGCTGGCGATCGCGGGCGGCCAGGCGCTCGTGGCGCAGCTGAAACGGCGGGCCATCCGTCCGCGCTGCCTGGTCGACATCGGCGGCCTCGAGCTCGGCGCGATCGAGGCCGGCGAAGAGTCCGTGCGGATCGGCGCTCTCACGACCTGGGCGGAGATCGGCCGCTCGCCGGCGATTCGCCGCGGGCTGGCGCCGCTCGCCGAGGCGGCCGCCGTCCAGGGCGACCGTCAGGTGCGCAACCGCGCCACGATCGGCGGCGCCCTGGCCCTCGCCGACCCAGCCTCGGACGTCTGGGCCAGCGCGCTCGCGCTCGACCTCAGCGTGGCCACGGAGTCGCGCTCCGGCCGGCGCACCGTGTCCGCCGATCAGCTCATGCTCGGCCCCGGCGAGACGGTGCTGGACCCGGGCGAGCTGATCGTCTCGGTCCACACGCCCAAGCTCGGGGCTGGGTCGGGTGCGGCCTATCGCTCGATCCGCGATCCCGCCTCGCACTACCCGCTCGTCGGCGTGGCGGCCCGGGTCACGACCACCCGCGGCGAGCCTTGCGACGTGCGCATCGGCGTCACCGCGCTCGGGCGCGTCCCCTTCCGTCTCACCGACGTCGAGGCCGCCGTGGCGCGCGGTGGCTCCCGACTGCGCGACGCGGCCGGCGAGGCGCTCGGCCGGGTGGAGCCCGTGCCGCACGCGACGATCGATTCGGACTACCGCCGCCACCTGGGGGCGGTGACCTGCGAGCGCGCGGTGCTGGCTGCGATCGCGTCCGCGCGAGGAGGTGCAGCTGGAGATGACTGATCCGGTCGCCCTGCGCACCGCGAGCCGGCCGCCGCGCCTGGACGCCGTGTCCAAGGTGCGCGGCGGCTTGCGCTACTGCGGAGACCTGCCGCCCGCCGGGGTCTTGCACGCCCGGCTCGTCACCGCCCCCGTCGCGCACGCCGTTCTCAACGGCGTCGACGCCGGCGCGGCCCTTGACCTGCCCGGCGTCCTGGCGGTCCTGACCGCCGCCGACCTGCCGATCGCCGAGCCGGACGACTCGCGCGTCTTCCAGCCGCTCGCGAACGGCGAGATCCTCTGGGCCGGCCATCCGGTTGCGATCGTGGTCGCCGAGACCGAAGCGGCCGCCGAGGACGGCGTCGAGGCGGTGTCGCTCGACTACACCGCGCTCGAGGCGGTACTCGACCTCGAGGCGGCGGCCCGACCCGACAGCCCGCGCGCCCGTCGCTCGAAGCACGGCCGGCAGGCGAGCCTCGAGAACGTCCACGGGGCGATCGGCGCGCCCGAGAGCGAGACGATCGTGGACGAGGAGCTGTCGGACAACGTCGTGCGGCGCTACCTCTATCGCTCCGGCGACGTGGACGCCGTGATGGCCCAGTGCGACGTGGTGCTCCAGCGGCGCTACCGCGCGGGCTGGGTGCATCAGGTTCCGCTCGAGGCTCCGGTCGCCGTCGCCTCGGTCGATGCCGACGGAGCGCTGACCGTGCACACGAGCACCCAAGCCCTGTTCATCACGCGGGACATGCTGGCGTCGGTCTTCGGGCTGCCGCAGACGAAGGTGCGCGTGGTCGCCACGCCGATGGGCGGGTCCTTCGGGTCCAAGTTCGCCCTGGCGGAGCCGCTCGCCGCGGGTGCCGCGCTCGCGCTGGGCCGGCCGGTGCGTCTGGCGATGACGCGGACCGAGGACTTCCTCGCATCGAACCCCGCGGCGGCGGCGGTCATGGACGTTCGCGTCGGGGCGAGCGCGCGCGGCGACCTCGAGGCGCTCGATGCGCGCTTGATGTTCGACGACGGCGCCTTCGCCGACCTCAGCTGCGAGATGCTGGCGGCGTTCTGCATCGGCGGGCCGTACCGCTGGCGCGCCTTCCGCGTGAAGGCGCTCGGCGCCGAGACCAACCGGTTCGGCACCGGCGCCTACCGGGCGCCGGGCGCGCCGCAGGCCATCTTCGCGCTCGAGAGCCTGATCGACGAGCTAGCTCAGCGAACCGGCCGCGACGCGCTCGAGCTGCGGCTCGACAACCTGGTCGGCGAGGGCGATCCGCGCATCGACGGCATCGCCTGGTCGCGGACCGGGATGCGCCAATGCCTCGAACGCCTGAGGGACCACCCGCTCTGGCAGCGCCGTTCGGAGCTGCCCGAGAACGAGGGCGTCGGCGTGGCGGCCGGCGTCTGGACGGGCGCCCGGGACGCCGCCGGCGCGGTCTGCCGCCTGGACGGCGACGGCACCGTCACGATCGTGACCGGCATCGCTGACATGACCGGCGCCGAGTCGACGCTGGCGGCGCTCGCGGCCGCGGAGCTGGACCTGCCGCTCGAGCACGTGCGGATGGTGTCGGCGGACACGACCGCGGCGCCCTACGCGCCGCCGAGCGGCGGCAGCTCGGCGACCTACCTGTTCGGCCCCGCGGTGCGGGCCGCGGCGCGGGAGGTGCGCGACCAGCTGATCGAGCTCGCCGCCGACGAGCTCGAGGCGGCCGTAGAGGACCTGGAGCTGGCCGGCGGCGAGGTTCGCGTGAAGGGCGCCGAGTTTCGGGCGATCGGCGTCGCGGCGCTGGCGGAGTCGGTTTGGTCGTTCGGAGGCTCCATGGCGCCGGTGCAGGCCCAGAGCAGGACGCTCGCCGAGCACGCGGCGCCGCTGTCGTCGGCGAACCTCGTGCACCTGCGCGTGGACCCCGACACGCACGAGGTGACCGTGCTCTCCTGCGTCGCCGTACAGGACGTCGGGCACGCGTTGAACCCCGCGCTGATCGAGGCGCAGATAGAGGGCGGCGCCGCGCAGGGGATCGGGCGCGCCCTGCTCGAGGAGCTGGTTCACGACGGCAGCGGCGTGCTGGTCACGGACTCGCTGATGGGCTACGCCCTGCCGGTGGCCGAAGGGACGCCGAGGATCGAGATCCAGCTGGTGGAGGAGCCGTCCGACGAGGGCCCCTGGGGCGCGCGCGGGGTGGGCGAGGCGCCGGTGCTCGCGGTGCCGGCCGCCGTGGGGAACGCGATCGGCGCCGCCACCGGCCTGCGGATGACGGCGCTGCCGATGACCGCCGCGCGCATCTGGCGCGCTCGCCAGGACGACGCTCGCTGACGCCTGCCGGGGAGCCCCGGTCGCGTTTGGGCGGGGCCCCGGTGAGGCATTTTGACATTTGATCATGGGCTGATTAGCCTGGCGGTGACACATGGGGGACGTGAGGGCCGACGGCGTGCATGGCGGCGAGGTACGCCTCGAGGGTGTCGGTCACCGCTTCCCGAAGTCGGTGGCGCTCGACCGCGTCGACGTGACGATCGAGGCCGGGGAGTTCCTCGGCGTGCTCGGTCCCTCGGGCTGCGGCAAGTCGACGCTGCTGCGCATCCTCGGAGGGTTCGTACGCCCCAGCGCGGGGCGTGTACTGCTCGATGGGGAGGACATCACGCGCGTGCCGCCCGAGCGCCGGCCGGTGAACATGGTCTTCCAGCGACCCACGCTGTTCCCGCATCTCGACGTGTTCGAGAACGTGGCCTTCGGGCTGCGCATCGCGAGGGAGGCGAGGGGCGAGATAACCCGGCGCGTGGGGGAGGCATTGGCCCTCGTCAGGCTCGAGCAGCTCGCCCGGCGACGCGCGTACGAGCTGTCGGGCGGGCAGATGCAGCGGGTCGCGCTCGCGCGCGCCCTGGTCAGGCAGCCGCGGGTGCTGCTGCTCGACGAGCCGCTCTCGGCCCTGGACCTCAAGATCAGGCTCGAGATGGAGGTGGAGCTACGTCGCCTCCACGCGGAGACCGGCGCCACCTTCGTGTACGTGACCCACGACCAGCGCGAGGCGCTCGCCCTGTCGGACCGGATCGCCGTCTTCTCCGACGGGCGCGTGGAGCAGGTCGGGACGCCCGCTGACGTGTACCGAGCGCCGCGCTCGGCATATGTCGCTCGCTTCGTCGGCCACGCGAACGTGCTGCCCGTCGAGGTCCGCCAGGCGCCGTCTGGCTCCCGCGCTCGCGTGTCGGTGGCCGCCAAGGAGATCGACGTTCCGGCGGGGCCCGAGATCAGCGCAGGCCCAGCCGAGCTGGTGCTGCGCGCCGAGCACATCGAGCTGCGCCAGGGCGGGCAGCTCGAGGGACGGGTGATCGATCGTGCCTTCCGTGGGACCCGATCCAGCTACCTGCTCGAAGTGCCCGGGCTCGACCAGCCGCTGCGCGCGGAGGTGCCGGCCGTCGCGCGCAGCGGCGCCGAGCCCGAGATCGACAGCACGGTCGGGATCGCATGGGATCCCGAACAAGGTCATCTGCTTCAGGCGTCGCCAGCGGCGGCCGGCCCGGCGCCCGCCGCATGAGCACCGCCCCGCCGGCACTCGAGCCCGATGGCTTTGCCGAGCCGCCCGAGCTGAGCGCGGGCGCCGCCGGCGGCCGGGGCGGTCGCGCGCGCCGGCGGCCGCTGCTGCTCGCGACACCGGCGGCCGCCGGCATGGTGGTCCTGCTCCTGGCGCCGGTCGTGACCCTGCTGGCCTACAGCATCCTGACCGCGGGGCTGTTCACGGTCTCGGGACCGCTGACCCTGGACAACTACCGGGACGCCCTCGAGAGCGACCTGACCTGGTCGCTCGGCAAGAACGCGCTGATCGTCGGGCTGCTGGTCGCGGCCATCTCGGTGGCCATCGCCATACCCGTCGCGTACTGGCTGCGCTACCACGCCGGCCGCTGGCAGTCGTTCGTCCTCTTCCTGATAGCCGTCTCGATGTTCGCCAGCTACCTCGTC